>Ga0115566_10000271_pt1 | contig 44542 bp, 33 predicted proteins | sample COGITO_mtgs_1204_3_FD_87173 | JGI IMG/M metagenome (GOLD analysis project Ga0115566, IMG submission 87173) | Pelagic marine microbial communities from North Sea - COGITO_mtgs_120405 | ecosystem: Environmental > Aquatic > Marine > Epipelagic | place: Germany:Helgoland, sampling site Kabeltonne...
CACGAGTGTGCGGGATGATCGCTACCTGTGGGTGGCAGCAGGCTACGGCGAGATCGGGGATGGAAACCGAGCGGTAGAGTATGTGGGGAAGGTCGAGCATGTGCCGCGACGCAAGTTTATCCTTCACCAGATGCTGGGGAGTCAGGGACGTTGGACAGAAGCAGTCGAGCTGCTAAAACAGGTGGAAGCGACAAACGATGGGGAGTTCTCCCCGAAAGCTAGGGAGGCGCGGGCAGCGGCGTACAGACTCCATCTGCAGGAGTACGCGCAGGCGATTTCGCTGTATTATGAGATCGATGATCCGCCGCGAACGCTGTGGGATATTCAGGATTGCTACTGGCGCTGGAAGAAGCTTGACGAGGCCTGTGCCATACTGCGCGAGATTGAGGCGGTGTTTCCCAAGCAGGGACCAGCGGCTGCCTGGAAGCGGGTGGAGTATTACGAGAAGAAGAAGCTGAAGGAAAAAGCGGTGGCGGGGGCTCGCCGGATCCTCAAAATTTATCCGAAGAGCAAGCAGTCCTCGCAGGCACATCAGTTTCTAGAGAAGCATGGGGTAGCAACGGGAGGAGGTCTCGATGAGTAAGTTTCTCAGTGCGCTGGTCTGGGTCGCGCTGGTGACCGTGGTTCAGGCGCAGACCGGGGCGAATGAGGCCTACCGGGCACACCAGATGATTCAGCGCGCTCAGGCGTATCTAGAGGCAGGAAATACTGATCCCGGTGTCAAGCTGTTGCAGGATGTGCCGCGGTTGTTTCCTACGTCCGAGGTGCGATTTCAGGCGCGGTTGGCGCTGGGCGAATACTTCTTCAAGCAGCGGCAGTTTCCGGATGCGCTGGATGAGTTGATGTGGCTGAAAAGGGCGGAGGATGAGGTGGTGCAAGCGGAAGGCATGTACCGGACCGGAATCTGCTACTACGAGATGAACGACTACGACAAGGCGTTTATCGCGCTGCGTAAGGTGACCAACGATTTTCCCTGGAGTGTGTGGGCGAACGAGGCGTTCTACTACGTGGGGTTGTGTCATTTCAAGATGAAACGCTGGGCGCGCGCGTACGACGCGTTGCAGATGGTCGGGGTATCGGTGCCGACGAACGTGGAGCAGACGATCGGGGAGGCTGGCCGCCGGATCTGGGTGAAGGTATCCGACCGGGATCTGGTCACGGTATTGCACCAAGAAGGTGCATCGGTACAGGTGCAAGTGGAGGCGGAGTCAGGGGACCGCGAGCAGCTGGCGTTGCACGCGCTGGGATCTGCGGGAACGGCGTATTTGGGATCGCTTGAGGTTGTGCCGGGGGCGCCCATTTCCGGGGACCACGTGTTGCAGTTTCTGGGGCGCGAGGCGATTAAGGTCGTGTACGTGGATGAGACGACGGCGGATGGTGAGAGTAGCCAGAAATTGCTGACCACGCTACGGCTGGCATCGACGGCAAGTATCGGCTTTACGGACGGTGCCTTTCGTGATTATGTGCAGTCGGCGCGGTTGAATCATGAGCTGTTTGTGCGGTTGAAGGATTTTGATGGCAACCAGACTGAACAGCGCGACACGCTGACGGTGACGGTCCGTAGTGAGTTCGAGGTGGAACCGGAGGATGACGATCTGATTGGGCTGGATTTGACCTCGGTCAGCGCACTTTACGAGCCGCGAGACAGCGTGACGATCACGCTTACGGAAACCGATTCGCACAGCGGAACCTTCACCGCCCAGTTGCGACCTGTTCCAGCCCGCCAGGGCGATGGCCAAGTCAAGGTGGACGATGGTGTGTTGCACGCTCAAATAGGCGACCGAATTGTCGCGGTCTATGAGGATGAATTGCGGCCGATGGCGGAGGCACCAGTGCCGATTTTGGCTGCGGTCATGGTTCTGGATGAATCTCAGCAGGATGTGGAGATCACACAGTGGGTGGTCAAGGACGTGGAATTAAAGGCAGAGAAGCACTTGATCGAGAGTCAGATCCACTTGAGGCTGGGGCAGATTTTTAAAGAGGTGGGCTTGCAGCAGAAGGCGGATGAGAAGGCGGTCGAGGGCCTAGACCGGATCGCGGAGGTGATTCGGCTGGCGATCAATGGCAATCTGCCGCAGGCGACTCTGGAGGATGCGTTTCACACGAAGTGGGATCTGCTGTTGGTGCAGGATGATCTGCGCGGGGCGGTGGACACCTGTAATACGCTGCTGCGTATGTATCCTGAGTCCAGAATCGCGGATCGAGCATTACTCCAGATCGGCAAGGCGAAGTTGGCGTCTGACTACGAGGCGGATTGGCCGGAAGCCAGCGGTGTGTTCAGCGCGGTGTTGCGGCTGACGCAGTCCGAGCTGAAGGCAGAAGCTCAGTTTTGCCTAGCGCAGAGTTTTGAGAAGATCGCGTACGCGAAGCAGAAGAATGTGGAAACGCGTGTCTTACCGCAAAATAGCGTGCTGGCGTACAAGGCCTGCGCAAATACCTATCCGGAGTCTGCATTCGCAGGGCAATCGCTGGAGAAGGTTGTGCAGTTTTACATCGAAACTGAGGATTATCAGCGCGCTGTGGACTTAATGGAACTGGTTTTTCAGGATTTTGTAGACGCGAGCTTTCTGGACGTGATGCTACTGAAGTGGGCAGTGGCGGTGCACAAGATGGGGAATCCGGAGCTGGCACGGGTGAAGCTGAACCAGCTCATCGCCGAGTACCCAAATTCCAAGGTGATACGGACCGCGATGCGCTTTCGCGACGCGCTCTGACAATTTCCACCAGCCAACACGGAGCCGAGCCTGCGAGACCGCCGTCAGGCAATATCCAATTGCCAAATAAAGACTGTGGCGCACCCACTCACGCCTTGGCCATTGGCTATACGTTGGCATCGCCTGCCTCCGGCGGCTGGCTGGTGAAAACTCAAATTTAGGAGACGGTACCGTCTGAGGGCCGGGGCTCGAGCCCCGTGGTCGTCCATGTAATAATGGTGCCTTCTGAGATGGCCTGTCGTGGAAGTGGGAGTGGCTTTTCTCTGCCCTTGACGCGCAGCTTGGAAACCCAGAGCCGTGGAACCTGATAGGTGGCCGAAGCCAGGAAGAGATGGCGGATGAGAATCATCATCCGGCCGTCGTCGAGTTTGGTGGCTGTGCCCCAGAAGTGTGGATGCAGGATCGGAACGGTCCCAATAGGAATCGAGAGGCTGATGGTCTCTGTGGCTGGCCAGTAGCCGAAGCCATAGGAAGCCATGAGGGCCGCTAGGTGGCTGCCGGGGAGGGCGTAGTCTTGCGGGGAGGTTACTGCAGGTGGCGGGTCGCTGGCGATCTGACTTCGCAGGGCAATACGCAGTGAGGACGGGGCGCTGGCTTCCGTTTCACGGCGCTGAAAATCCCGTAGGAAAAGACCGGGGTATAAGATTTGCGATGCTCCAGCGGCGGCGGCGGTTTGGCCATCATCGGCGTGAGTGGGCTCAATAAACGTGGCGTTGCGGTCCAGGCGGCTGCGCTCGACAAGGGCGCTGGTTGGATTTAGCGCATCGCCTGCCTCTGCAAGGGGAACATCTGACATGATGAATAGACCATGGAGAGACTCTGCGGCTGCCATGATGTCCGGCTCGCCTTCCAGCAAGGCGGTTAGGATGTCGTTGGGCGTCTCCCAGACGCCGGTCCAAAATTCGTCGCCAGTGCTGGCTGGCGTGGCAACGAGCATGACGGCTTCTGCCTGCTCGCCTGCGGAGAGATCTAGCAGGGTGCCGACGCCAGGGGCTGAGGCGCCTTCAAATACGACTGGAGCGCCCTGGCCGTAGACGGCGGCTAGATGATGCGCGCCGGCCTGGATTCCAAGCCAGCCGGGACCTTCGATGGTCTCGGGTACCGCGTCCGCTGCTTGGGGCCAGTTGAGCCGACAAATCACGGATATGTCTTCGGCACGGCGGTTGTGAACATGCCAGTGAATCAGAAAGCCCGGAAGCGATGAGAGAGGCTCGTGATGGGGGACAATGGGCGTGGTGATCGCGACTTCCACATGAATCCCGATAGCGTCGCCTGAGATAAGACGAAGCTGCGGAAAGAGCAGGCGCGATTCGAGGTCAGGCACTGCCTGCTCAGAGACATCGGTGTGTACCAAGCGCCTAGTTTCGTCGCCAATTGTCAGGCCAAGCCAGGCCGGGGAGGGAGTTCCGTCTGCGTTTTCAAATGTGCCGTCGGTGCGGATAGCCGTGGTTGGGGTACCAAGTCCCCCGAGAACCATGCGGTGATTATGAGTAGATGTCATTCTTTTGTCTGTGGGCTGGGATGGGATTACGGAAAGGGAATGCGGCTGTCAGTGATCGGCGCGAATTCGTAGATCTGGAGTGCATCGGTCAAGCGTGTGAGTTCGTCGTCTGAGAGCTGGTCTTTGCGCCAGACGGGAATGCAGCGGGTCGTGCTGCCATCTGGGTGGCCTATGGTGAGGGTTCTGACGTCGGCGTTGATGGTGGAATGAATCAGCACTGGAGCGACGAGGCGCACCGGGACTCGCCCGAAGGGAACGCGGCGCACAAAGATGAAATGCTCGTTGGATCTGATTGCGGCGATGCATGGTTCGGCCTGTTGCTTGATGATGAAAAAAACGGTGATCAGGGCAACTGCCGCGCTACCGGTGAGACGTTGCCAGCGCACCGGAAGATAGCTGGCCCCCACGCAGAGGGAGGCCAGAAACAGATAAACTGCTGTGCCGAGCATCAGGTCGCGCCATGCTCCGGTAGCAGTCGGGAACAGCAGGAAGGTATCGTTTATGGGAAGGCGAGCAATGGTGAGCAGCGCCAGGCCGAGCATAGCGGCATGCAGGATGTGGGCAGCACAGACAAACCACAGCATGCGCCGCCAGATATCGCGTCGCGTGGGTTGGTCAACGATTCCCGTCGCAGACGGAGGTTGGTTCAACGCGAGAACAGCGGGCCCTGTGCCAGTACGAAGGTTACCGTCGGGTCCTCGTTTGGTACTGTCGGCCGTTTCATGATGTCGCGGAAGATTGGCAGGAGTTTTCGGCATGCCTTTGTGCCCTCGAGCTTGACCAACCCATTGTTTGTCTCCTGGCCAAATACGGCTACGAGTAGCACTTCCTCATCCACAGCGGACATGAAGATGTTGTTGCGCGAGCCCTGATGCACGATCGAGCTGAACTCGTCCTCGCCGATGGCGTGAGCTAGTGCGCGGGTGGCTGAAAATGCGCCGGAGGCCAGTGCAGAAACGGAGTCAACGCAAGAGGCCGCCTTGCCTACTTCGATGATTATATTGCCCCCAGAATCGCAGAGAAAGGCACCGCGAACTTCCGCTCCCTTCTGAAAAATTTGCAGATTAGCTTCCAGTGTAACGTAGTCGTCTTTTTGTAATTCGAAACCGATTGCCATGTCTTACTCAGTGCTTGTCGATGAAATCTTGGAGGACTAACTTCGCGACGCCGTTGAGCGTTTCGAGTACGCCCTTGCCGTTCACCGCTGCAGCCATAAAGGTGGGGATGCGGTGTTCCCCATTATTCAGTGCGAAGTCCAAGTATGCTTTCGGCAGGCGGCCGGGCAGGTCTCGTTTGTTATACTGGAGCACATGCGGCATCTGGTTCAACGAGTCATTTTGGTCTGCTAGGTTTTCTTTAAGGTTCTCCCAGCTTTCCAGATTCTCAGGCATCTTGTCTTGCTGGGAGTCGATGCAAAAGACAACGCCATCACAGTTCCGGAGGACAAGCTTCCGGGTGCTGTTGTACTTAACCTGACCGGGAACTGTATAGACTTGAAACTTAGTGGTATAGCCTTCAATAGCCATCGTCTGTAGTGGCAGGAAGTCGAAGAATAAAGTTCGATCTTGGCTGGTGGCTAGACTCGTGAGGTTTCCTTTTGCCTTGGCTGGGACGCGGTCATGGATAATCTGAAGATTGGTTGTCTTGCCACAGAGCCCGCATCCATAATAAACAATCTTAAACTGAATTTCTTTCTTGGCGTAATTGATCAGGGACATTGCGAACTGGTCCTTCGCTGGTTACGAACGTGTAGCATATCTGCGCCGTTACAGCCAAATACATTGCCCAGCGAGTGCGCGCTTTACAAGAGAATATCATGGATAAATTGCATTCCAAGACGTTTCTCGTACGTTATCCCGGCGTGGTTCATCTGTTTTGATTCACGTCCCACCATGGTGTCCGGCAGGGGGTTTTCAGGCATGTTCAAAAAGCTATTCGGGTTTCTCGGCGGTCCAGAGCCCAAGAAAAAACGCAAGAAACCAAAAGCAAAGCCGGAGAAGGAGGTCCCCCCGCCGCCGGCGATGCAGGCCCGTGCGCCAGAGCCTCAGCCTGAGGCGTACGAGGAACCCCAAGCTGCACAGATCTCCCCGCAGGATAACCGGTTCTATGGCTTCGAGACGTCGGCGTCTGAGGAGACACCACCGCCACAAGAAAGTCCTCATGCCGCCCGCGAGGTGATTGACCAGCTGGCACATATCAGCTCTGTCATGTATGAGGAGAAGCCCGCGGAAGAATTCGACGAAGAGGAGTATTACGAAGAGCCGTATCATCGTGCTCAGTTAGACGAGCTAGTCGAAGAGGAGCCGGAATACGATCCGAATACTGTTCATCTGAGTGTCCGCGCGTTGTTGCCGGTTTTTGCTGCGGATACGCTTTCTGCTGAGTTGGATACGCTGGCAGCCCAGTTTGGTGATGTGAATGTGCCATTTGATCGCGCGGAGATCGTCAGTGGTCTGGCGACGGGGCGGGTCGAGGTGCAGGTGGGAGATCTTGTCCGGCGCATGCCCTACGAGCTGTTCAACGACTCAATCAATGACGTCGCAGGTGATCTTGCAGAGTTACCTCTAGGCGAGCTTGTATGCAAAGTGCCGCCTGCGTGGTTTGAGCTAGGTTTGGTTCAGAATAACAGTAAAGAATTGCTGATCGAGGACATGGAGGATCTGTTCCGCGATCTGCCGGATGGCGCGGTTATCGAGACGCCCCCGGAGGAAGAAGAGTACGAAGAGTACGAGGACATCGCAGACGAGCAAACCGTGCGTACTTCGGTGCAGGAAGCACCCCCCAGTTATCGTCCGCCAGCAGATACGTTCGGCGATATTGAGCCCGAAGAGCCGACGATCAGCCATAGGGAGGTGCCCGCGCCACGGTTGCCTGATATGGGCCGCGGTGGCTTTCCAAGCCCGGCTCAGGACGGTCAGCGCGATGTGCCGACACTGGATGACAGTGATCCGAATTTGCAGGTGCCGTGGGAGCAGGACGATGGTGATTTTCCTGAGTGGGAAGAGCCGGAAGCGCCTGCTCCGGCGCCTGTGCAGTTCCAGGTCCCAGTTGCAGACAGTTTCGGTGCAGCTCCCACCTTGGAGGAGGATTCAGGCTTTGACGATTCCTCGATCGATCTACCGCCGCCAAGGGCGCTACATCGGCCCTCGCCGGTGGTGCCTGAGAACTTGCCTGCTCCTCCTCCGCTACCTCCTGCCCCGACACCGGCTCTTGACGAAGTGGAGGGACTGGCACCACCTGCTCCCTTGCGAGCACCAGTCCCGCTTGGACCGCCACTTGGTGCGGGGATGCCATCTGCGTCAGATGATTTAGGCCTGCCACCGCCTCCTGCACCCGTGCCCCGGGAACCTCTGGCTCCGCCCGTCCTGCCAGCACCTCCGGCACCAGTCCGAAAGCCCATTGCGGAGAGTGCAGTTGCGGCCCCGGCAGCGTTGGCAGAGCCGACTCCGTTTAATGGACCGGACCATGAGATCTCCACGCAGGATACGTTGGAACTGCGGAGCGTCGCTCACGACTATTTTGGTGAGTCCGTGGCCCGGCGAAATGAGCTGATTCGAGATGGCCAGACGGATAAGGAAAAGGTTGATCATAGTGTCCTTTGGGCTAGCCGGGCGCCGTACGGCGTCGACGTGAACACGGCGACTGAGCCCGAACTAAGCCGCTTGGCCGGTGTTGGGCCTCACATTGCCGCGGCTATTGTGGCGCACCGAGACGCTCAAGGGCGTTTTGCGCGGGTCCAGGATCTGATGGACGTGGCCGGACTCGGCGCTCACACCTACCGAACGATGACCTGCATGAGCGCGAGTCGCGACTTGCGCGCGACTGAGTTGGCGGTGAACGAAGCGTTCGGTGTTCCGTCAGAGGAGATTAGCTTAGCCCAGCTGGCCGCCGTTGCGCGTGCGCAGATCGGTCTGGACGGGGTGATTATCGCGGATGCGAACGGCGACGTCATTGCGAAGGATGTCCCTGCACGTCTGGAGTCACTGGTCGAAGGCCTATGTGGTGCGGGACCGCAACTGCATCGTCGCGGTGCAAAGGCTCTGAAGCAGAGCCGGTTGCCCGCAGCCGACATGTTTACCTTCTACCTAGAGCAGCATGCGGTTACCTTCGCCGGTCATGATCATATGTTTATGGTCTGCATCCACGAAGGAAGCGTTCCGAATCAGGCGCAGCTGAAGCAATGTCGGCGATTGGCCAATGAGTTAGCTTGGTATTGTGCAGATCGCGCAATTGTCTGACGCGGATCCTGTGATTCGCGGCGGACAACACGCACTGCTGATTTGTGCGTAGACCGCAAGGTTGATTGGACGTTTGGCGAGTCGATCGTATGGTTTACCTTTCGTGCTGACTAGATTGGAATCTGTCTATGCCACCGCTTTCCGATATCGGAAAACTAAAGCGCCTTGCCGATCTCTTTGTAATCGCCATGAAGGTGGATGGGGTAATCAGTGCGAAGCGTAACCAGGCCGCAATTGACTGTCTCGTGCATCACGGGCTGAGGGAACGGGAATCGGAGACCTTTCTTGATGAATCGTTCGGCAAGTTTGAGAGCGGTATGATTCGTTCGCCTGAGAAGACTTTGGGGGATGTGAGTACATTTTTTCGTCGGCGCGAACATTCCTTTTTGCTCGCTCAGGTGCAGACCATTTTAGAAGCAAGCGAGATCTCGGAGAATTCACAGGCGTTTTTCGATCTATGTTGCGATTATCTATACCGAAAATAGACGTCGAATAGGAAAATTATTTGCAGTTTCAGTGTCCCCATTGTCAAAGTATAGTTTCGATTCCTGATACGGAATGCGGTCAACCCGTCGGATGCGGGAACTGTGGTGGTGTCAGTATTGTGCCTGGATCGCGTTTTTCGCCGTCCGTGGTGATTGATGATTTTGTGATCAAGGAGATCATCGGCAAGGGCGGGATGGGGATGGTGTACCTCGCCCATCAGTTGTCGCTGGATCGCCCCGTTGCCTTGAAGGTTTTGATGCAAGAGTTCTCGCAGGATCGCGATTTCGTCGTGGATTTTGTCAAAGAAGCGAGAGCTGCTGCCCGGTTAAACCACTTGAATATCGTTCAGTCGTATGCAGTCGGAGAAGAAGACGGTATTTACTTCTTCGCGATGGAGTATGTGGAAGGCAGCACGCTGAAGAAGATCATGAAGGCGGAAGGTACGGTCGGGATTGCGAATGCGATTCAGATCATGCGCCAGATCGCAGAGGCGCTGGACTTTGCGTGGAAGAATCAGTCGCTGGTTCACCGGGACATCAAGCCCGACAACATCATGATTACCAACAAGGGTGTAGCGAAGCTTGCCGACCTAGGATTGGCCAGGAAGGCCGCAGAATTGGCCGATGTGGACGAGGAAGATGAGGTGATGGGCACGCCCCAGTACATCAGCCCCGAGCAGTTGCTTGGCCGGCCGATGGACGTGCGTGGTGACATCTACAGCCTAGGCGCGACCTTCTTTCATGCAGTCACAGGTCGATTCCCGTTTGAGGGAAATTCGGCAGGTGAAATTGCCCGCATGCATCTGGAGGCCCAGCTTGAATCCGCGCATGACGTTAATGAGAGCGTTCCACCACAGGTGACCGAGGTCATCGACCGGATGATGGCTAAGCGTCCGGAAGACCGCTACAATGATGCTGCAGAACTCGTCGCGGCACTGGACGAGCTACTTTCGAAAGTAGGTGACCAGGAAGAGGAAGAGGAGGAGGAAGCACCTGTTTCCAAGAAGTCGGCCAAGCTGAAAAAGAAGCGTCGGCCTCGGAAGAAGGCTGCGCCCATGGTCGAGGTCGAGTCCGTTGATGAGGACGAGCTCGCCACTGAAGAACCGATAGCGGGAGAGGAAGCGGCGGCACCTGCCGTGCCGACGAAGGTCATCCCAAAGAAGACAGGCGGCCCGAAGAAGAAAACAACCATCCGCAAGCGCCAGCCTAAGGCGAGCGTCGAGCAGGACGCAGATGTGCCTGGTGCGGCCAAGGAAAAATCGCGGACGCCGAAGAAGTCAGTCATACCTGCGGTTTTGATTGGGGTTGCGGCACTCGTGGCCATAGCGGCGATTGTTGGCGCGCTTTTCGCGACAGTTCTTGCTGATAAGCCCCCGACGGACGAGGCATCACTACTAAGGCAACTGGAGATTGCGCGACCGAGTGAAATGGCCGCCTTTCGCGAGTTGCAGCCTTTGATCGGCGTGAAGCCCGCGAACTTGAAGGAAGCGCGCGATATGCATGCACAGTTCATGCAGTTCAAGGCTAACCCGAACCATCGCGACAGCATTTTTGTACTGCCTCATGGGCAGGCAAGTTACCACCGCTCGCTGGGACTAGAAGACAAGCATGAGCTGACTCTCCGCAAGCTGGCGAAGGGGATCGGCGGGGTGGTGACACGCGATTTGGAAATGATTGAGGAGTACGAGGTTCGGTTCTTGCGAGAGGACTGGAAGGATAAGGAGCGAGCTGGGCTGAAACTGCGTCGCTTTACCAGTGCTCTGGCGAGCGTTCATGAGGAGCAGGCCATGTTGCTGATCGACAAGATCGGGCAGGTCAATCAATCTGTGCAGGACGTCTTTGATGAGGTCGAACGTGGTGTTGACTCCCTTGAGAAGATTTTCGAGCGAGAGAGGCGGAGCGTGATTGGCGCGGTCGTTCCGCATTGTGCTGAAGGGGATTTTACTGAGGGCTTGGACTTGTTGCGCGACCTACAAACGGACGAAGGCAAGCAGGGATACCCGGCAAGAGCATCGCGGCAAATTTCACGAGCGGAGGGCGTGGTGCGCGCTTCGCGAAACCTCAAGGACAACGCAGAGCGTTCCTTTCAACGAAAGCTAAAGTCGCTGATGGTGAAGTTTGAAGTTCCTGAAGCCTGGGATGCCTCCGATGCGAACCGCGCATTCAACGACGCCATCGGAGAGGCGGTAGAGGGCGGAGCGTTTGACGATCTGAAGCAGAGCTTGCGGGGATTGGAAGAGAGGGAACAGGATTTCTACGCACTCCGGAACGAATGGTTCGATAGCCTAGGGGAGTGCTTGGGCTGGGGGCAGCAGTACTATCTGCTTGTGGCGACGACAGGGGCCAAGTTGAACGGGCACAAGGTTCGTTTCAAGGAGGTTGTGATCGATGGGCTTGGACGGCAGCGAATTCTGAGCATTGGCCGGACGCACATGATTGTTGATAAAGAGCAGCACAGCCCACAACTGGGGAATTATCGCTCTATCGGAACCTTCAAAAAGGAAATCAAAGAGATTCCCTGGCCTATGTTTCAGGAATTGGCGATCACCTCTTACGGCTCTGAGGACTTGGATCTGCAGCGAAACCTCGGAGCTTTCGCGCTGGTCACAGGAAGGTTCAAGGATGCGAGAATCAATCTGATGGCGGCAGGCGCCGAATTTATGCTAGGGATTTTTGATGACATCTACTTTGCGTACGGTCTTCATGCTGCCACACGAGAGGATGCTGACACAGACAAAATTTGCCGGCTGCTGCAAGCCAAGTGTGAGTCGGCGGAGGATTGCGGCACTTGGAAGAAGCTGATAAACAAGCTATGCCAATAGGGATTGGACGGGTGTCACAGCGTCACAGAACCAGTTGCTCGCAATGGCCGGCAGTACGCCGAGGCCTGACATTTGCCAGTTGTCGGAGATAGCGGATGCGAATTATTCATATTTCGGATTTGCACGCCGGGGCGTGGCTGAAGTCTGCCTCTGCCTACTTTGATAAACGCGTGGTGGGCGCGACGCATTTTTGCATGCGCAGGAGAAACGTGCATGACTGGAGCCTGGTGGCGCCTGCTGTGCAGCAGATTCGAACGCTGGCACCTGATATCGTCGTTTGTACTGGGGACTTGGCTAGTGTCAGCCAGCCATGTGAGTTCGAGCAGGCCCGCGAGGCACTAGCGGCGCTGGCCGCAGACCAGAGATTTGAGTTTGTGTACATCCCGGGAAATCATGACGCCTACGTGCACAACAGTGCCTGTAATCGCGCGCTTCACGAGACATTTCGAGCCCTGAACCGAAACCGCTGGTCCTTAGATGACTTGCCAACCTCAATTGATCTCGGGACCGTGCGTTTCCTGATTGTGAACGAGGCCTGCCCGACTTTTCTGCTTTCCGCGCGAGGCAGAGTTACGACCGCTGCGGAGGCTTGGCTGCGTAACGAATGCGAGCAACCCGACGTGATTGAGGGACGACGTCGACTGGTCCTTGTCTCGCATTGGCCGATCGCGGATCAGCATGGGCGGGAACTGACATGGCTGCGTCGATGCGGCAACAACCTCTTTCTGCGCGAGCTACTGATGAGCGGGCGGTTGTCGATTTCTCTCTGCGGGCATATCCATACTGGGTTCCGCCGAGATGAGGCCGGAGGCGGCTGCGAGGTCTGCGCTGGCTCACTCACCAGCACCGGTAAGTTCAGCGTGATCGACTATAACGCGATCGAGAACAAGGTTTCGCAGCGTTGGCTGGATGTCTATGGTGAGAGTACGCCTCTGGATCCGCCGCTGGATGTTGACGGCCGTGTGCCCGCGAGCTGACTAGACTTTTCCCTTTGCGCTTAAAAACTCAGGAGCACTCCCGATGCGGATGTCCAAGCTGGTTGGCCGCCAGGTAAAAGAAACGCCAAAAGACGCCCAGACTGTCAGTCACCGATTCCTTTTAAGAGGCGGGTACATTCGTTCTGTATCGGCAGGTATTTATACACTTCTTCCTTTGGGAAGGCGCGTAGTCTCTAAAGTAGAAGCGATTATCCGGGAAGAGATGGATCGGGTCGATGGCCAGGAGATGCTGATGCCAGTGGTTCTGCCGGGAGAGCTCTGGGAGGAGAGCGGCCGTTACGACACGGTCGGTGACGAGCTGCTGCGCTTTCAGGATCGAAACGAGAAGGCCATGGTGCTTGGAATGACTCACGAGGAAGCGGTCGTGCATATGGCGCGCACCGAGTTGAGTTCCTATAAGCAGCTGCCGGCGATGGTCTATCAAGTGCAGACCAAGTACCGGGATGAGGCTCGTCCTCGGGCGGGGCTCATCCGTGTGCGCGAGTTCACGATGAAGGACGGCTATTCGTTCCACGCGAATTCAGAGTGCCTTGAAGCATACTACGAGCGTTGCCACGATGCATACGTCAGCATCTTCCAGCGTATCGGTATGAAAGACGTGCAGGTGATTCAGGCCGATCCTGGTATGATGGGCGGAAATGTCAGCCACGAGTTCATGGCTGTCGCCGAGTGTGGTGAAGACACCATCTTCCTGTCACCGGATCGCAGCTACCGTTCCAATCGAGACGTTGCCACGACTGGATTGACGTTTGTGCAGGAGGGGGCGCTACCGCTGGAGAAGGTGCACACTCCTGGCAAGACGAGCATCGAAGATGTAGCCGCCTTTCTCGACGCTACGCCGGAGCAGACCGGCAAGGCAGTGTTCTACACCACAGGGAATGATGAGTTGGTTTTCGTGGTCATCCGCGGCGACCTAGAGGTGAACGAAACCAAGCTGCGCAACCACCTTAAGGAGTCTGAGCTGCGCTTGGCGACGGATCGTGAGATCGAGGATATCGGCTCCGTTCCTGGCTATGCCTCGCCACTTGGTGTCGCAGCGGAAAAGGTGCAGCTGGTCTTTGACCGATCAGCGCGCCACTCCTCAAACCTAATCGTCGGGGCCAACGAGGTAGATTACCACTACCGTAATTTCAACTTCGAGCGGGACCTTGCTGAGCTCGCGGAATCCGTGGAGATCGTCGACATCGCTACTGCGCGAGCGGGAGACCCTTGCCCGCTTACCGGAGAGCCGCTCGAGATCACACGCGGAATCGAAGTGGGAAACATCTTCCAGTTGGGGACCAAGTACTCGGCTGCAATGGGGGCGACCTTTTTGGATCCCAATGGTAAGCGTGCTCCGCTGATAATGGGCTGCTATGGCATCGGCATTGGGCGAGCTATGGCCGCCGTAATCGAGCAGTCGCACGATCAGTACGGTCCGATCTGGCCCATGTCAATCGCGCCATATCAGGTCCACATTTGCGCGCTTAACTATAAGAAAGAGGCCGTCCGGACCGTGGCCGATTTGCTCTACGCCGAGTTGCACGCTTCTGGCTTTGAGGTCCTGTTGGACGACCGTGGCGAGAAGGCGGGGTTCAGTTTCGCGGATGCGGATTTGATCGGCATCCCGTTACGTCTAATCATCTCACCCAAGACGATTGCGAACGGCGAGGCAGAATTCAAGCGCCGCGGCAGTGAAGGGAAGGACATGGTGGCACTTGATGCGGTGGTTGAGAGACTTAAAGCCGAACTCGCTAGAGAATCATGAACCGATCGGAACGCGAATCTTTGATCGCGGTTGCCCGCGGTGACCAGCTTGCAGACGTGGTCTTGCGGGGGGGGAAGATTTTGAACGTCTTTACGGGTGAAACGACAGTTGCGGACATCGCAATTTGCGAGGGCATGATCGCTGGCATTGGAGGGTACGATGGTGAGACGGTCATCGACCTCGGCGGTCAGTTTGTCCTGCCGGGCTTTGTGGATGCGCACGTGCATATCGAGAGCGCGATGGTGACGCCACCTGAGTATGCCCGCGCCGTGGTGCCGCGCGGCACCTCAGCCGTGGTCGCAGATCCTCACGAGATTGCCAATGTCCTTGGTGTTCCCGGTGTCGAGTTCATGTTGAGGACTTCGCGCAACTTGCCTCTGGATGTGCACATCATGGCATCGCCGTGCGTCCCTGCGACGCACATGGAAACCTCCGGTGCGGTGTTGAGTCCGCAGGACGTGCAACGACTGCTGAAGACCGATGGCGTGCTGGGGCTCGCTGAGGTGATGAATTTTCCTGGGGTTATTGATGGGGCCCCGGACATGATGGCCAAGCTCCAAATTGCAGAGGGACGCGTGCGCGATGGGCATGCGCCTGGCGTTACGGGCCGTGCGTTGCAGGCCTATCTGGCTGCTGGCATCGGCAGCGATCACGAGTGTACGACCGCTGATGAAGCCCTAGAGAAGGTCCGTGCGGGCGCCTATGTGATGATTCGCGAAGGAACTGCTGCCAAGAATCTCGAGGCGCTGGCTGTTGCGGTCTCCGCAGAGAACCATCACCGGTTTCTATTCTGCACCGATGATCGACACCCGGCAGATTTACTCGAGGAAGGGCACATCGATTTTTTGGTGTGCCGGGCGATTCAGTTGGGGATCAAGCCGCTGCATGCGATCCGCATGGCGACGATTAACGCGGCGCAGTATTTCGGGCTTGAGCGCATGGGGGCGGTGAGTCCAGGGCGTTTTGCCGACCTGATCACGTGTGACTCGCTTGACGCACCTCAGATACATCAGGTATTTAGGAGAGGCACATTGGTAGCTGAGAACGGGAAGTTGCTGGTTGATTTGCCCAGGCCCGACTCCAGCGCATTGCCGTCTGATTTCGCCGTGCCGGCGCTAAATGCCGACTTGTTTTCCGTGCCAGCAAAAGCAGGAAAAATACGTGTGATCGAGGCTTGCGATGGCCAGATCATCACGGGAACGCAGCGGCTCGAGCCTACTCTTGCCGATGCCTGTGCCATTGCCGACTCCGCACGCGACCTGGCAAAATTGGCTGTCATCGAGCGTCACCATGGCAGCGAGGCCGTTGGCCTGGGCTTCGTTACTGGGCTGCGTCTGGCGGAAGGCGCGCTTGCTTCTTCAGTCGCCCATGACTCGCACAATCTCGTGGTTGCCGGGATGAATGACCAAGACATGGCCTTGGCTGCAGAGCGCGTGGCTGCGCTCGGAGGTGGGCTGGTGGCTGTGCGCGATGGAGAGGTGCTGGCCGAGCTGGCGCTACCGATTGCGGGACTGATGTCCGACCTTCCACTTCCTGTCGTGCGAGACCAAGTGGCCCACCTAAAAGCAGTATCTCGTGAATTGGGGAGCACCACAGCAGACCCTTACATGTTACTTTCATTTCTCGCTCTGCCTGTCATCCCGGAACTAAAACTGACCGATCAGGGATTGGTGGATGTCGACGCTTTTGAGATTGTCCCTCTGTTCTCTTCGTAGCACCATGTCATCGGTAACGTTGCAATAAGTGGGCAAGCTGGTTACAGTTCACTTTGCAACGCGGTTGTTGCGAATCTGCAAACCCGTCGAATCTTAGCGCATGGACCATCGTCTTGACTCAGACATGATGACCATTGACGAACAGGGCGCTGCTCCGCTCCCCAAGGCCGAGCGTGGGTGTGACGCTCAGGCGGTAATTATTGATCCGCCCGGAGACGTGATCGGCGGCCGCTACCGCGTGATCAAGGAAGTTGGGCGCGGCGGAATGGGCATCGTATATCAGGCGCTCGATACCAAGCTAAATCGCATGGTGGCTGTAAAGCGTCTGATCCCAAATGCGGCGAACCTCTCAAGAGACCAGCGCCGATTTGCGCGTGAAGCCCAGACCATTGCCTCGCTGGGGCACATGCATATCGTGTCGATCCATGACATTGGTCAGGATGGTATCGGGCACTTCATCACCATGGAGTACGTGCAAGGCCCCAATCTGGCCGAAGAAAGCGAGCCTAGTGGGGACCCCGTTACTCTCAGCCGCTATGTCAAGAAGCGGAACCCGCTGCCTGTAGAAGAGGTATGCGAGCTCACTGTCCAGTTGTGCAGCGCGCTTGGCTACGCGCATCGTCAGGGCATCGTTCACCGCGACATCAAGCCCGGCAATGTACTGCTTACCCCGAAGATGGACCCCAAACTTGTGGACTTTGGCCTGGCGCGTCCGCTCCACGGAGAAAGTCGGGATGATATTACGCTCCAAGGGCAATTCATAGGTACGCCAGAGTACGTGGCCCCCGAGCAATGGACCAGTAACGAGATCGACGAGCGAGCGGATATTTTCTCGCTTGGGGCTGTGATGTGGTATGCGCTCAGTGGTCGCGTGCCTCGGCATTTTGACCCGCAAAAATTGCCACCGGATGTTCAGCCGGTGCTGTCCAAGGCGCTGGCTCAGCGCCCTAAAGAGCGGTTTCAAACGATGGTCGAGTTTGGTGATGCACTTCGTGCGCGCGGCCCAAAGGGCAAGGTTCTCACAAACACGGTCACAGATGACGATCTGCGCTCGACGATTCCCGGATCACGCGCTTGGACCTGTCCCAACTGTGAGCGCAATAACCCGGATGAGGCCAAGTTTTGTGTGCATTGCGGGACTCGCGGCACCTCTGCCTGCCCCATCTGTGAGACCGAAGTGAAGGTCAGCAGCCAGTTCTGCCCATCGTGTGGCTGCGACATGAATGTGGCAAAGGACTACTTAGGCTCAATGGAGGAAGCGAAGCGACAGGCCGGCTTCATGGAGTTTGAGGCGGCGTTGCAAACACTGCGCGGCGTTTCCGGGGTAAATAATACAGAGGCCGCTGCTCTGGTGAAGGAGTGGCGTCAGGTTATCCTGCTGCGTCGCAATTTGCTGAATGAGTTCGACTCAGCCATTCGCGTGTACAACATTAACGGCGCGGTCAAGCTCCAAGAGAAACTCGCGGCCACGGTGCCGGAGGAGTGCTTGTCTGATAGCCCTGATTTCGAGACAGCAGCGCGCTACAACGCGCTAATGAGTCAGCTGGATAAGCTACTGCGCGAGGCGGTAGACAGAGCATCCAAAGGCTATAATATGCAGCAGTACTCGCAGATGATTAAGAACCTCAACCTAGTCTACGGGAAAGAGCGCTGCTTGACCATCAATGAGGAACTGTGGGCCGTCCAGAATGACCTCAATCATACTGTAACTCAGGCTGGACTTGCGATTGGAATGAATTGTATTTCATTTGCATTCGAGCTGCTGAACGCGAGCAATCCCTGGCATTCTGACGAGCTTGGCGATCGGCGTTCCCGGCTGCTGAAGAACTGCCGCGCGTTGTTGGAAGAGCGCGCCCGGGCAATCGAAGCCATCGAGGAAGCGCTGCGCGAGGAAAAATACACCGAGGTATTACGCCGCCTCAAGGCGATGTCACGATTTCGGCTTCCACCGCGAAACAGCGAGATGCGGCCGGCTCGTGAGGACATCGCCGCCCATGACCGGATTGTCGATATCGATAAGATTCTTACGACCAAGATTCTGGAAATCGTTCCTGAGTGGATAGAGGAAGACGAGTGGGAGTATGTGAACGTCGCAATGGAAGCGCTGCGCGCCGGTGCCCATAGCACGTGGAGACGTTGCGAGGATCAAGTGCGGTCGCTGGTGAATCGCGAGATTGCCAAGCGCTACAACCGCGCAATCGATATCGAGCGTCGCGGTAAAATTACCCACGCACAGCGAGCGTGGGATTATTTTCGAGAAATCCCCAAGGACATGGTTACAGGGAATCTCTGGCAGTATGCACGAGACTTCAAGCGCCGCCGCAGAGTCGCGCTGCTGAGCAAACGCAAGCAGGTCATCATCCGGACTATTTTCATGGCGTGCGCACTTTGGGCAGTTCCAATCTTTGGGCTCGTACAATATAGTGGCACACTTATGGCAAATCCCGCAAAGCGTCTTCCGGAGATCGCATTCGGGCTGGTGAATGGGATTCTGTTTCTGTTCGTGATCTACATGATCGGACGGAGAAAGGTGGTGCTCCGCGAACAGACCGCAGATGTCGACGCCCCGTCGGTCCGACTGGGTATCTTGGGTGCCATTCTGGCACTTTCTCCGCTTGGCTGTGGACTGGTTTTCGCGCTGTCGAAGCTGATCGTACTCGACCTGCCGATCCTGATGCTGCTGGCTTTGCCAGTCTGGATTATGGCGGACATCATCCGGGGGCGTCTCCTCCGGCTACCGGGTGGCCCGGGGCTCAGTATGATCTGGATCGGGCTCGCTGTCGCGGCGTTCGCCGTGCCCCAGCTGAGAGAACTCCAGGGCAAGCCCTGGGTCCTATGGCCTTTGCTCGCGATGCTACATTGCTTTCTTTTCGGCATGCTCTCCATTGTCGATCAGATTATGAGCAGAAAGGTCGAAGACGACGACAAAGACGAAGAGGAATTAGATGCCGTTGAGTCCGCCAGTGCCGACCCTCGCGCCAACACTTGAACCGCTGATCGCAGGTGCGTTGCTGCATCTGCCTGGAATCGGCCCAGTTCGGGAGCAACGTCTTCGTGATGCAGGGCTGGATAGCTGGGCGGCGATCCAGAGCACAGCCAGCTGGCCCCTTGCGGAAACGCTCCACGCACCCATCTGTGCGGTAATCGCGCAGAACCAACACGATCTCGAGTGCGACCGTCTTCTGCCGCTGTGTCAGACGTTGCGGCCTATCGACCATTGGCGCATTCTGGCGGAACATTTCCCGCGTGCAGCCTGGTTTGACATAGAAACGACCGGACTTGATCGCGACAGCGCGATTGCCATGATTGCATGCTATCATCAAGGGGAGCTTCATTACTTCTACGAGCACGAGAATCTGGATGATTTTCTCGAGCTGCTGGCGGAGATTAAGTTGTTGGTCTCCTTCAACGGTGCCTCCTTCGATGTGCCGCGAGTTCTCGACTACTTTCACATTCCGGAACTTCCCTGCGCGCACCTAGATCTTCGCTGGCTCTGTTACCATCAAGCGCACAGAGGCGGGCTCAAGGCCATCGCGCGCACAATGGGGATTCATCGCCCGGAGGACATTGAATCGCTTGCCGGAGACGACGCGATACGGCTTTGGAAGGCTTGGCGTCGAACCTCGGATCCTGCGTTCAAGACCCTGCTGACTCGCTATTGCGCGGCCGATGTGGTCCTGTTGCCGCTTGTCACTGAATGCGCACTTCGCGAAAAAGAAATTTTTCTGGAGTGCTTAGCTGCACCTGACCTTTGGAGTCTTTTGCCAGCACACGCGCCAGTGCCAGAATTCCACGAGGAGTACCCGTCCGCCGCGAGCAGTCTTAGTGTGACCGCATCGCGGCGATCGCGACTTAAATTTTTTCGCTGACTTACTGTTGCCATCGTTAAGAATGAAGGGACCAAACCCAAACGGAGAAATTCTATGATTCGCCTCACCCTCACTGCCCTTATCATTGCAATTAGCATGAGCGCCTGCGCCAAGCCCCCGGCTGCAAGCTCATCACCGGCGCCTCCCGCGACAGACGGCACCAGCGCCCACGCCGTATTTGCAGGGGGCTGCTTTTGGTGTACCGAAGCGAGCCTGGAAAAACTACCAGGCGTGTCGAGCGTCGTGTCCGGCTATACCGGGGGAGCCGAGAACGGTGCGCACTATAAGAAGGTGGCGTCTGGCCAGACCCGTCATCTTGAGGCGATCAAGGTGGATTTCGATCCCAAAGTCATCTCCTACAGCCAATTGGTCGAAGCCTTCTGGCGCCTAATCGACCCAACGGATGCTGGGGGCTCCTTTGTCGATCGTGGGCGACAGTACACAAGCGCGATCTATTACGCAGATGACGCGCAGAAGTCCGTCGCGGAGCAATCTCGCGCGGCAGTCGCTGCGCTGGCCGCGTTTCGCGGCAAAGACATCGCCACTGGCGTCAAGCCGCTCACAGAGTTCTATCCTGCGGAAGAGTACCACCAGGACTACTACCGGAAAAATCCCTCTCACTACAAACGCTATCGCAACGGCTCGGGGCGGGATCAGTACATCCGCCGAGTCTGGGACGACATTCCATCGTTTCTAAACAGTGCCTGGCGCAAACCCAGCAAGGAGAAGCTGCGCGAGATCCTGACCGATATTCAGTACCGCGTGACGCAGGAGGACGGGACCGAGCGCCCGTTTCGAAACGAGTACTGGGATCACAAAGTCTCCGGCATCTACGTGGACATTGTCTCTGGGGAGCCGCTATTCAGCTCCACTGACAAGTTCAAGTCAGGGACTGGTTGGCCCAGCTTCACCAAGCCGCTAGCCGAAGACTCGGTCGTGGAACACAGCGACCGCAAGCTGGGAATGGTGCGAACCGAAGTGCGGAGTTCGCAGGCAGATTCCCACCTTGGCCATGTCTTCCCCGATGGCCCGCCTTCGACTGGACTGCGCTACTGCATCAACTCCGCAGCATTGCGGTTCATTCCGGCGAGTGAGCTTGAGAAAAATGGCCTAGGGGCTTACGGGGACTTGTTTAAGACGCAGTAACGCGGCCGGTCAGGAATCCAGAAACTTCAGGATCTGCTGGGCGTGTTCTGCCGTCTTGACTTGCTTGAAGATCTTGCGGATTTCGCCATCCGGGCCGATCACATAGGTATGGCGCAGGATGCCCATACTTCGCTTTCCGTAGTTCATCTTCTCACCCCAAATTCCGTAGGCAGCGATTACGGTCCTGTCCTCGTCGGCCAGCAGCTGAAACGGTAGGTCATACTTGGCTACAAACTTCTGATGTGACTCGACCCCGTCAGGGCTGACACCGACCACAACGATGCCGCGTTCGGTCAGGACCTCGAAGTTGTCACGAAGCGAGCAAGCCTCCTTTGTGCATCCGGGCGTGTCATCCTTGGGATAAAAATAGAGGATGACGGTTTTGCCCCTGAACTGGTCGAGTGAAACGGTCTCCCCAGTCTGTGTCTTGCCACTGAATTGCGGTGCTTTGTCGCCTGGCTGAAGTGCCATATTCTGTCTCCTGGTTGAATCCTGCCAAAGGCAGCGTAATTTTGGTAACGGACGTAATGTGTGTCAACCGCCGGAGAGCTGCCAGTGTTTATTCGAATAGTCCCGAAAGGAGCTACGCCGTTAGTCTGGGATCTGTCCCAGGGGCCATGTCGAATCGGCCGGGAAGCGGCAAACGAACTGGTCGTTTGCGAAGACGGAATTTCGCGGTTTCACGCCGAGTTGCGCCAGGAAGGGAAATCTGTAATCCTGAGCGACGCGGGCTCGTCGAACGGCGTTTTCATTGACGGTGATCGCGTCAAGCGCCCGACAGTGATCATGCCTGGAGAGCGCTTCACACTATGCCGCAATGCAGCAACGGTCTGGTTTGAGACGATGACTAATTCGAGTGTCGTCATTCGTCGCCGTCCCCCGACACGTGGCGCGTCATCCAGCAGTGCGACCTCGGTGTGCTGCTACTGAGCCGCTTCTGGTTCGTCGTGCTGATACGGGATGGCAGATAGGAGAAGCCGGATGGCTTCTAAGCGCGCGTCGCTCTTACGATTTGCATCCAGCACGATCCACGGGCATACCCCCGTATCGGTCTCCTCGAACATCGCCTCTTTATAGTGCGTGTATTCATGCCAAAGCTCTTGGGCGCGCTCGTCGACCGGGGTCATTTTCCAGCGTTTACGAGGATCGCGCTTAATCGCTTTAAAGCGGACCGCTTGCTGCTCTTGGGAGATCGAGAAATAGATCTTGATCAAAGCAGTGCCTGAGTCCACGATCATCTTCTCAAAGCCATTTACCTGGGTCATAAAGGTGACATACTCGGAATCGCTGCAGAAGCCATTCACGGGTTCGACGACGGCCCGGTTATACCAACTCCGATCAAAAAACACGATCTCGCCGGGTTTTGGCAGTTGGTTTACGTAGCGTTGGAAGTACCACTGGCCGCGTTCCTCCGCGGTAGGCTTATCCAGCGCGACAATCCGGTAGTGTCGCGGGTTGATATGCGCGGCAATCCGTCGAATTGCACCACCTTTTCCGGCAGCATCTCGCCCTTCAAACAGGATGACAACGCGCTTACCCTCGCGAATAATCCACTCCTGCATCGTAACAAGCTGGGCCTGCATGGCGCGAAGTTCGAGCTCGTATCTGGTCAAGCGCAGAGCCCGCTCCAGATCTATTTTTGGCTCTGCCAGCAGCATTTTTAGACCGGTCGCTGTGTTCAGAACAGCGACGTCATCATCGGTGAGTGTCCTTGAGCTAGGCATGATTAAAGGTCCGACTGGTCGATGTCTCGGAAATAGCGCACGACGATGTTGGGATCGGGCGCGAGCGAACACTTGGCACGGGTCTTTCCGGTGTAGTTAAACAGCGAGAGCACATAGCGCATACTTTCCAACCGGGCCGTTCGCTTGTCGTTGGCCCTCACGATCGTCCATGGGCAGAAGGGTGTGTGCGTGCGGGAGAACATTTGCTCCTTATAGAACGAGTAGCGATCCCACAGTTCCTGGCCTTTGCGATCAACTGGGCTGTACTTCCAGACCTTCAGGGGGTTCTGCAGGCGGCTAGCAAACCGTCGCTCCTGTTCTTCGCGCGAGATTGAAAACCAAAACTTGATGATGCAGATTCCATCTTCATACAGCATGTGCTCGAACTCTGGCACCTGGACCATGAAGCGCTCATGCTGTCGCCGGTCGCAAAAGCCCATCACGGGTTCGACGACCGCACGGTTGTACCAACTGCGATCGTAGAACACCATCTCGCCAGGATTCGGCAGCACCTTCACGTAGCGGCGAAAATACCATTGCCCGGACTCCATGTCTGTCGGCTTGGTGAGGGCCACCACTCGCATCGACCGCGGGTTCAGATGCTCGGCGAAGCGCTTGATCGACCCGCCCTTTCCAGCAGCATCCCTGCCTTCAAACAGGATGGCAACCCGCATCTTGTGCTTGGCGATCCACTGTTGCAGATTGACCATCTGAGCTTGAAGCAAATACAGCTCATCTTCGTAACGAAGGTTGCGCCTCTGTTTCTTGAGGTGATGTCCTTTATCCTCTGCGATTTTCAGGAGATCATTGCGCTTCTTGGCCTGCAGCAAGTCTTTGGCAGTAAAAATTTTTCGTGTTCCATCAGTCGATAAAGCCATACAGAGTTTCCTTTGCTACGAACGAGCCGCTATTTCTGGAGGGGACCTGCTGTGTCGTATTTTGCTTCGCGCACCTTCGCTTGCTCGTTCTAGGTGGGCAACAGATTCTTCTTGAAAGCCGCCTTCTGGGCCTTAAGCTTGGCGACATCCAGCCGGATAAAGGCCTGTGCCTTTTTCTTAGTCGAGATGTCTGGATATGGAACCGGCTCACTGTGACCCAACTCAGCAAGAAGCCGGGCAAGCTCAAGGCGTGCGTCCGCCACAATCGGAAGTCCGGCCGAGATGACGCGCCCAATCTCCACAGGCGAGTGGAATGAGCCGCCCTGGCTCGCGGCAGCATAGTCGCAGCGCCACAGGGCATGACGGATATCCTGCAGAATGTCCCTGATCTGCGCTTCGGTGGCATCGAGGTCGCAGGCCCTATTTGCTTCCACATGGGCGTGCACCAACAGTTCTTCGAGCTTGTCGCGGCTTTGAATGATCTTGTCCTGCCGGTCCACGACATCCTGAACCAGATCTGCGGTGTCTTCACGATGCGCCCTGTGGCTCCAGGTCGCATACTGCGGTGCGACCACGTGCCAGTTCACGCAGGTAGTTGGCGAGTCTGATTGGTATGATGTGGCCCGAGAAACGTATGCCGTATACAGAATAAGGCCACTAAGTGCGCCAAGCACAATCACCACTGGAATACGCCAGCGTGGTGGTGGAAGCAGCCATTCGATCAATTTCATTTAGTTCTCCTGAACACTGTCTGCGCCAGTGAGTGCGCAGGATTCGTGCCAAAAAATTAGCGCCAGATCTCGCCTAGTTTCGGGCAGGTCTTACGATTTCGGATGCATCTCTGTTTCGGCTCTCGCCGCAATCGGTTTAGCGCGAGCTGTCGGTCGCTCGATAGGCGTCCTGGTGCTCGTCTAACTCATGGACGATGCAGGCGTCTTCGTCCTCAATGAAGGCCGCGATTGCCCCGGCAAAACGAGGATCCGCGATCAAGTGAGCACTCCGAGTAATCACCGGTGAGAATCCCCGCTGGATCTTATGCGCGCCCTGTGCTCCGGCTTCGAAAAGTTGGAGGCCGTGCTCAATAGCGAAGTCGATTCCCTGGTAGTAGCACAGCTCAAAGTGTAGACAAGGATAGTGTGCCGTAGCTCCCCAGTGCCGACCGAACAGGGCATTCCCCTTGCGAAAGCCAAGCGCGCCAGCGACCCAGCCATCAGCCTCTCGAGCCAGATGCAAAACCACTTGATTCGGCATCTGCGTTGCGATGTTCGCAAAGAATTCCGCAGTCAGATAGGCGCTGCCACGCTTGCGATCCGTCGTGTCCCGATAGAAGCGGTACATGGCAGCCATGTGCTCTGGCCTGATCGCCTCGCCTGTGAGTGTCTGAATCTCAAGGCCGTGCTCTGAGACAATGCGTCGCTCACGCCGGACCTCCTTACGCTTTTTCTGGCGCAGCGTTGCCAGGAACTCGTTGAACGATTTGTAGCCGCGGTCCTGCCAGTGAAACTGACAGCTCGCGCGAATCAGGAAGCCTGCATCTTGGTAAAGGGTGCATTCCTGGTCATTTACGAACAGGGCATGCAGCGATGAAAGATCACGGTTGCGGAGTTCGCAAGCCAGCCTTTCGATGAGCTCCGCTCGTAGCTTTGGTGGTGCGGAGTTCGCAACCAGGAGCTTGGGGCCGGTGGCGGGGGTAAAGGGAATGGCGCTGACCAACTTTGGGTAATAATCGCAGCCATTGCGTGCGTATGCATTTGCCCAGGCCCAGTCGAAGATGTACTCGCCGTAGCTGTCAGTTTTCAGATACAGAATGGCGGCTGCCTGCAACAACTCGCCCTCGTAATGCGCCAGGTAGAGCGGCTGCCAGCCGGTGCCAGGGCCTACGGAGCCGGAGGTCTCCAGTGTCTCGAGAAATGCGAAGTCCGCAAACGGAAAGTTCGGCACCTCAAGGCGCTGCCACGGCTCACGTCCAATCTCGGAGATGCTGTGGTGCGTGCGCCAGGCGCTCACAACTCCAAGAGTACCTTGGTCCCGCCTGCCTCGCTTGCGGAGATCGCATCAGCAAGCGCCGTGAGGGGGAATAGCTTGGACTGCGGAAATCGCAGATTCTCGGCGAGAATCGTGTGTGCGATTTCCGCAAAAAGGCTCTGCAGTGCCACAGCGGACGCCTGGCGCAGCCACGCGGAAACCCAGAAGCCGACAAAGCGGAGGTCCTTGAAAATCAGCTGTCCACCGCCTACCGAGAGGTTCTCCCGACTCATTGCACCATAAGTAACGAGCGTGCCGCGGGTTTGAAGTGCGCGGGTGAGCTGCCGGGCATTCTCGCCGCCCACACCGTTCAAAGCTAGGGGGCATGGGCCGGTGATCGCCTGCCTGAGTTGGTTTGCGAAGTTCGTCACATCCAGCACACAGCAATCGGCACCAAGTTCCAGGAGCAAGTCAACTGCGGCCTGGCTGCGGACCACGTTTGCGGTATGCAGGCCACGAGCCTTTGCGAATTGCGCAACCCATTGCCCGACTGCGGAATTCGCGGCATTCTGCACGATCCAGTCTCCGGCCTTCAACGGGACAAACTCGCGCAACATCAACCAGGCTGTGGCTGGATTCACGCTCAAGATTGCTGCATCACGCTCGGAGATACCTGGTGGGACGACGACCAACTCTGCGGCAGGGAAGCAGCGGTACTGCTGCCAGAACCCGGCACAGCGCGGTGCGATCACGACATCGCCTTCCTCGCAGCTAGTGACTGCCGAGCCAAGTGCGCGCACGACCCCGGCTCCTTCGTTTCCCGGGACGCCGGGCAACTCGAGCCGCTCGCCATAGGTCCCGCTGAGGACGTTTAGATCCGCTGGGTTGACGGGGGAGTAGCCGAGGCGAACCAGAACTTCGTCTGGTCCGGGAGTCGGTATCTCACGCTCCTCGAGGCGAAGTGAGTCCGCGCTGCGATCGGTCGCGTGCAGAATGGCGGTGAGAGAGTACATAAATTGAACTTTACGGCTAATCTCGGTTCTCTGAGCGATTCCTCAGGCGTCGAGCGATGCCGCTCAAGACTGTCCCCGGTTGCGTGAGGCAGCGGCCGACGCGGTAGGCGAGCGAGCCACGCACTTCGTTCAGGCGCTGCTCCAGGTCCTGAATCTTCCGTTCTTCGTCGTAGACGACTTGGGCCATATGATTGCGATAGGCTTCTGGATTGTTCTCGACCAGCCGCTTCATGAGGGCCGGGCGCTTTTTGTCGGAGTCAACGACCATGCTCTGCGCGGCCACATAATAATGAAGGAGATAGTCAGGAATGCTGTGGATCGCCCAGCCCTTTGTTGTGACCGCAAGCCAAAAATTCCAGTCCTCGTAGCCTTCCTTCATGGTCTCGTCAAACCCGCCAGCGTCCTCCCAGCAGGCTTTGCGGTAGAGGCAGCTGGCGTTGCAGGGGTTGGCAGTCAGGAAGTCGGTGACGGTGCCGCCCTTTTTGCGTTCGTGGCGGTCGGTACGGATCCCAAAGTTTTGGGTGAAGGAGGTGACGGCACCTACTTCTGGCCGGGTGTCGAGAATCTCCACGGCTTGCTTGAGAAAGGTGGGCGCATAGAAATCGTCTGCGTCGAGGCCCAAGATGTACTCGCCGGTGGCACGCTCGGCGCCGTAGTTTCGCGCGGAGGAAAGGTGGCCGTTCTGCTTGCGCAGGACAGTGGCCTTTTCGCTGGGATAGGCATCGAGGATGGAAATTGTCTCAGGCGCCGTGGAGCCGTCGTCGACGATGAAAATCTCGATATCATCGAGACCTTGCGCGCGAATGCTGGTGACTGCCTTATCGACATATTGGCCATGGTTGTAGCAGGGAATGACGGCTGTTACTTTGGACATAGGTGGACGTTACGCTGTCGTTTTGGGGTGACTGTGGGCAACGATACGCGCAGTGAGTGAGTCTGCAAACATAATCATGGCTGCTCGTTGCGGCGGGAGGCGAAGTCGTGGATCAGATCCACGGTCTCCTGCCACTCGCAATCCAGCGGGATTACGTGTCCGCTTTTGGGCTGTTCATGCCAATCCTTGTCGCTGGCACCGACCGCGTCGTACCAGGCGCGCGCCGCCTGATTATCGACGACTTCGTCCTGCGAGGCTACGATGAAGCGTACTGGGCCGGTGAACGATTTTGCTTGTGTGCGATTGTGTCGCAGTATGCCAAAGAAGGCGTCGAAAGCGCTCAGCGGAATGACCTCGTCGATCAGCAGGGACTCGTCTGAGCAGTTGAGTTGTACGGGGAACGCGCGCACGAGCATGTCGGTAGAGCGCAGCAGCGGCCGCAGCACGGTGAACCATTGCTCGGAGGTGAGTACAGGGCTGCGCACGTTCGAGACCCCGAATGCAGGAGCGACGCAGACGACACCGGCAGCCTCGCCACCAGATTGAACAAAGTCCACGGCGAGAGCGCCGCCGGTTGAATGTCCGACAAGAACGATCTGCTCAGCCCCCACATGCTCGCGCAGTCGCTGGACTTCAGTGCGAACGGCTGCCCGCCAGTCGGTCAGGCTCGCCTGCTGGTGCTGGTTCATCTCTTCCGCCATGCCTGGTAGCTTCATGGCCCGGACATGGTAGCCGTTCTCGGCCAAGGCTGGGCCGATCTTACGCCAAACATCAGGGGAATCGCCAAAACCATGGATCAGCAGCAGCGCGGGCTTTGCGGAGTCCACAAAGCCGGCGACTGCGGGATACGACTGGGCCCGGCAGCTCTCGCGGACTCCGCCGCTGTCTCTGGTGATGGCGGCCTCAAACTTTTTGAGGCGCGACTTGGCGTACAAGGAATAGCCATAATCTGCGCCAGTTCCTGTCACGACGAGAAAGGCAAACAGCGCGATCGGCCAGAGCAGGAGCTTCCGAATTTTATCGAAGCGTTCGCCGAGTTCCACCAGGCGAAAACGATTGCGCAAGGCTGTGTCGAGCAACTCACGTTCGTCTTTTCCTAGTAGGACGAGGAGAGCGATGGGAGCGAAGAGTACGGACTGGATTCCAGCCAAAATGCCGATGTTGAGATAGGTGGGAAGAAGGAAACCGCGAGCAATCAGAAAGAAGCAACTGAGCACGGCAAGGGTCTTCGCAAAGGTGGGTAAAAGAATGGTGGAAAAATATTTGATCGGTGAGTACCTAATACAGCGACAGACCATGATGGGGATGACGATGACCGGGAGCAAGTTTGCGATGGCGTGCCCCCAAGCTAATCCCGGCAAGCCGATCTGATCGATGAGAATCCAAGCAACTACCAGTTTTACCAAGCCACTTGCACCGAAAATCCAGGCCATAATGTGGTGCTTGTTCAAGGCGTAAAAAACGCCATGCGCTGGGATGTGCATTAAGTCGAATGCTACAGGGAAGACAAGAATCAGCAGAAGATTATGACATTGTTCGTGGTCTACAAGGACATCTCCGACCCATCTTTCGATAAATGCACCACCGTAAAACGCCATACTTGCGGCGACGAATGTGGTGATGACGATTGAGACACGCATGACTTGCATGAATCGTAGGGTTAACTGGTCGTTCTCGCCGCGGCCTTCGTACTGGCTGAAGATTGGGACGAAGTTGCCAAGCACCGCACCCATGATGTCGAAGAAGTAGTTGATGAGGCGCTGTGGGATCGAATAATAGGTGACGGCGGATGAATCCAGTTTCTCGGCCACAATAAGAGCATCCACACGGTAGCATGCATAAAACCCGAGCCGGCTCGCAATACTTTTCGCGCTATATCCGGCGATGTTCTTAAACACGTCCTTGTAGGCGGTAAAGGGGTTGAGGGACAGCGTGGGGTGATTCTTCTTGGCAGCATAGAGCAGAATAATATACTCGATGACGAATCCGCCGCAGGAAAAGCCGGTAAGGCGTAGCAGCATGGAGCGGGTGCCGGGCTCAGTGAAGTAGAGCATGTGGGCAATGAGGCTGTAGGTGAGGACGATGCGAGCCATCATCGCGACGGCGATCATATCGAACCGCATGTGTGATTTCGCGACTGCAGTTATGACTCTTGCTGGGAAGCTGATTGCCAGTTGCAAGCTGAAGGCAGCGATGATGACCGGAAAAAGTTGCTGGAAGAGCGGATTATCGCCCACGAGGTTAAGATTCTTTCCGGGCATGGCGGCATAGGCTGCGAATGCGCACAGCGCTAGCAGAACGAACAGTCCTAGGGTATTGAAGATGCAGAATGATGTCGCAATTGTGCGGTCTGCTTCTTTCAGGTCGCCGCGGCCTAGGGCGCGGGAGACGAAGCGGGTGACGGCTGGGGATATCCCCAGATCGACTATGCCGGCGGTGCCTGCCACAGCAAGTACGGTGAGCCAGAAGCCGTACGCGGCCTCACCCAGTGTCTCGATCATCTTGGGCGTGATTACCATGATGATGACGATCTGGAGCACAAGGCCCACGAACTTCAGAATGGAGCCAAACAGAAGATTTTTGGCTGTCGACACAGGCGCCGTCCGAGTTTAGCTGGGTGGTGTTGGGAAAGTTAGCTGCCTGCTATCAGGGCGCTATGATGTAAAAAAGCGCAGAGCCCAAGGGCCCTGCGCTTTTCCAGCCGAATAAGCCGTTAAGGCTGCTTAGGCGTTGCTCTTGAGCGAACTCACTTCTGCCTGAAGCTTCTCAATTTCCTTGAGTTTCGAGGAGATTGTATCCTCGACGCGGTCTTGGGTCACACGAGCGAGGGAAGCTTCGATGCGGCCGAAAGCGCTCTCGTCAAATGCCTTGAAGAAGTTACGCAACTGCTGCGGAGTCATTTCGGCGAGACGATTGCGAAATTCTGCGTGTTCTTTGCGAGTTCTTGCGACTTTGGCGCCACGCTCCGAGATTTTCTTCTTAGCCATGTTGGGTGTTCCTATCTAATGGATTCTGGGAGTCAGATACTATCCGCAATTCGCAGGCATTCGCAACTGTGAATTTGAATTGTAGATGTGTACAATGATTAGAGTACATCACTTGCCAGCTCGGACAGTTCGGAACGTTCGCCTTTGACCATGTTCACATGTGCGTAAAGATGCTGTCCCTTCATGCGCTCGATGAGGGTAGTTAAGCCATTTGAGTGACTGTCCAGATAGGGATGGTCAATCTGAAAAATATCACCGGTAAGGACAACTTTTGTGCCCTCTCCAGCCCTTGTAATAATGGTCTTAACTTCGTGCGGAGTCAGGTTCTGCGCTTCGTCGACGATAAAGTAAACGCCGACGAGGCTGCGTCCGCGGATGTAGGCGAGAGGGGCGAGCATCAAGCGATCATCACCGCGCATCTCGTTGATGCGGCGATCCATTTCACTGTTGTGCTTGAACTGGTTCTGGATGACTGCGAGATTATCGGCGAGCGGCTGCATATAGGGATCAAGCTTTGATTTTACATCACCGGGGAGGAAGCCGATATCGCGATTTCCGAGTGGGACAATGGGGCGTCCCTGCAGGATTTGTCGGTACCTCTCGTGTTGCTCGAGCGCTGCGGCAAGAGCAAGCAGGGTTTTGCCGGTTCCAGCTTTTCCGGCAATAGTGACGAGCTTTATTCTGGGGTCGAGAAGGGCATTGAGGGCAAATGTCTGCTCGGCGTTTCGGGGCAAGATGCCGTAGGCGTTGTTGCGATTGATTTTGTGTAGCATGCCGGAATCGGGGTCCATCCGGGAGAGTGCGGAATGCTTGCCATTCCGCAGGATAAAATACTCGTTGGGGAGTGGTTCAGACTCAAGGCTTAACTCGCCTGGGGCAATGCAGTTGGGGGCCTCGTAGAGTTTTGCGATCATCTCCGAGTGAATACTCTCGATTCTGCGGTATCCAGGGTAGAGGGTTGAGATGTCACCGACGTGATCATTGCGATAGTCATCTGCGGGAATGCCAAGAGACTTGGCCTTCATGCGCAGGTTTACGTCTTTGGAGACTAGGATGACCTGTCTGTCTGGATGCGCGCGACAGAGTGTGACAGCGACATTCAAGATGAGGTGGTCTGGCTTCCTCTCCGTGAAGGATTCGGACAGCTCTTGGCGGTACTCGGTGTTGAGTTGGATCCGAATGCGGCCTAGTCCGGGGCCGATCTTCGCGCCTTCTTCGAACAGTCGCTCGTCTGCCAGGGCGTCGAGTTGACGCACGAAGTCCCGTGCGTGGAAGTTGATGATGTCATTCCCTTTCTTGAAGTGATCAAGCTCCTCGAGGACGGTGATTGGAATGACGACGTCGTTTTCCTGGAAGTGGTGGAGGCAACTGCTGTCGTGAAGGATGACGTTGGTGTCCAGGACGAAGAGCTTCGTGGTGGGATCTGGCATCTGAAGGAGGGAGTTTCCATGGGTGGTGACTTTTGGGGGCTTAAACTATTGAGTTACTCGCTCGGCCCCCACTGAGTAGGCAGCAGCGTGCAGTGGAAAGAAATCTCGTGCTCAATGCCGAGCTTCTTCCTCGGAGATGCGGTCGCGGATCCTGGCTGCGTCTTCGTAGCGTTCTTCGCGAATGGCCTTTGCTAGTGCGGCAGAGAGGCTGTCTGGGACTGGGGTATCGGCCTCGACCTCGCCGCCAGTGGCAGCTTCGCCAATGGAGCCGTTTACGCTGATGCCCGCCTGCTCAATAATGCTGGAGTTTACCCAGATCGGCACGCCGAAGCGGAGGGCAAGGGCGATGGCATCAGACGGGCGCGAGTCAACGTCGAGGGTGCCGCCTCCATTATTCAGGAAGATTCGCGCGTAAAATGTGCCGTCGCGTAATTCGGTGACCTGCACTTTTTCTAGGGTGCATTCTAGGGTCTCGAGCACGCTCTTGAATAAGTCGTGGGAAAGCGGTCTGGGGAAGCTCTGGTTGTTATAGGCTGCGGCGATGGACTGCGCTTCCGCGGCCCCGATGCAGATCGGCAGGACATACTCGCCATCTTGTCGGCGCAGAAAGACGATAAAGCCGAGCTTGCTCAAGGAGATATTCTCGATTCTCACTTCCACAAACGTCTGGTCCATCTCGCCGTCTCCCGATCCGTTGGCAACAGGCTGATGGGGGATCTGCCGCCATCACCTATCCCTAAAGGTAGCGAGACTGGTCCCCTCTGTCAATGCCCGAGGGCAGGGTTTCACTCAGTTTTGGACGAGCTGGCTAATTTTACGCTCTGCGCGAGTGTAATGCCCCGATTTTTCCCGACACAGACTCGATGCCTACCGTGTGACGCACGGAGCTCAGGGGGTTTAATGACTGCAGCAGTGGCCGGTACAGAGGTGATTTGGCCCTTGATTATTGTGTTGGGTGCTTCGATCGGGACCTTGTCCGGGCTTTTTGGCGTGGGCGGGGCTTTTCTGCTGACGCCTGCGTTGCGCATTCTCTTTGGCATCCCTTTCATCACGGCGATCGGGAGCGACTTGCTGATGATCACGATCACTGGCGGTCTGTCCGCATGCAAGTACAAGCGCGCGGGGCGAGTGGATGTGAAGCTGGGGCTGTTGATGGCCGCTGGGGCACTGCCGGGCGTCCAGTTAGGAAAGTGGCTCTTGGACCTTCTGGACAGCGGAGCGCAGACCTTCACGATCGCGCATGGCGAGTTTAGCCTTCTTGACTTGGTCATGAAGTCTCTGTTTCTCGTACTGTTGACCGGCGTGGGGATTTCGATCGCGCGGGAGTCTCGCGGCAAGACGGATGCTGACGCAGAGGTGCAGACAGGGCTGTCAAAGCGCTTGCGAGCGATCGGAGCTGGCCCGTCGATCGAGCTTTCGGACGGGTCCGGAAGCTTGTGCATCTGGGTTCCGCTGTGCCTGGCGTTTGCCGTGGCTGTTCTGACCGGGTTGATGGGCGTTGGCGGCGGCTTCATCATGCTGCCACTTCTGGTTTACGTGCTTGGTGTACCGACCCATACGGCGGTGGGCACCAGTGCGCTGTACGTGATGTTCGCGGCGGGTTTTGGCGCTACCGCCAACCTGCTGACGGCCACGCCGGTCGGGGCGGGGAACTGGCAGGTTGGCAATGTGGACCTGCTGCTTGTGGCGTTCCTGTTTGCCGGGTCTTTCGTCGGCGTGCAGGTTGGCGTGCGGCTGGCTGAAAAGTTTGGTGGTGCCAAGATTCGTCGGTATTTCGCGCTGGTGCTTGCTGCCGGATCACTGATGATCATCAGTGATCTTGTGTTGACGATTACCGGTGTGACTGGCGGCGGCGGGCACTGAGCGGCACCGCCCGGTTCTTCCACCGTACGTTAATCGCACGCAAACGCGCGCTATAGGTAGACGTTACGCCGGGTCCCGCCTACATTGGCCCGTCGCGGACCCCATCTAGAAGAAGCCTATGGCCCTAAGCTCACTTTTTACCGGCCCTGCCGAGCGTCCTTGGCGGTTCTTTCAGAACATCTGTTCGATCCCGCGACCATCGGGTTGCGAGGAGCGGCTCCGCAGGTACTTGCGTGACTGGTCGGATGGGCACGGCTGGCCTCACCGGGTGGACGTGGCCGGAAATCTTGTGATCTGCGTGCCGGGACTGGGCGCTGCGGCTGGCGCGCCCACGCTGGTGCTACAAGGGCATTTAGACATGGTGTGTGAGAAGAACGTGGATTCCGAGCACAACTTCATGCGTGATGGCATTGTTGCCAGCGTCGCGGGAGACTGGGTCGTGGCGGATGGTACAACGTTGGGGGCGGACAACGGTGTGGCGGTCGCCTTGGGCTGTGCTCTCGTGACGGAGAAGCTGGCTAATCGCTGCCCGATCGAACTGCTGTTCACGGTGGATGAAGAGGTCGGCCTGACTGGCGCGCAGAAGCTGGATCCGAGCATTGTGTCTGGCCGCCAAATCTTGAACTTGGACAGCGAAGAGGATGGGGTTTTTACCATCAGTTGTGCAGGTGGGGTGGATCTGCAGGTAAAGGTCCCTGTAGAGTTGCAGACTGGACATCACGACGGCTGGCACGCGGGAGTACGCGGGCTGCGCGGTGGGCACTCGGGTGTAAACATTCACGAGGAGCGCGCGAACGCAATTCACGTATTGGCGGATTGGTTAGCTGCGTTGCAGGTGGGCGTGCACTCTTTTCACGGCGGCAATAAGAAGAACGCCATCCCACGTGAGGCGTATGCGCTGGTGTCGGGCTGCAGCGAGTCGGATCTCGAACGTACCCGCCAGACGGTTCAGGCATCCCTAGCCAATGAACCGAACGTGGAGTTGTACTGGCACCAAGTCTCCGTCCCACACTGTCGCGTGGGAGCAAATATCGCCAAACTAATTCATGCTTTGCCGCAGGGGGTGCTGGACTGGGATCCTCATTGCCAGGGGATGGTTCGGACCTCAGCCAGCCTAGGGGTCGCTGCGTTCTCGGGCGAGGCAATCGTATTAACGATGCACGGCAGGTCGTCATCAGAAGCAGAGCGAGAGCGAATGGTGGAACGGGTGCGCACGATCGCCGGGGCATTCGGTTGTGGCTTTCACAGCGACGGCGATTACCCGGGCTGGGACCCAAATCCGGACAGCGCCTTGCTGACGCATGCGATCGCGGCCTATCGGGAATGTTTCGGCAAGTCGCCGGTGGTGAAGGGAATTCACGCAGGACTGGAGACGGGAATTATCGGCAAGCGCGTGGGGACGGGAGAGCTTCTCTCGGTAGGCCCGCAGATCGAGAACGCACATTCGCCGGATGAACGGCTGCACATCGCGTCGTTCGAGCGCACTTACGCCTTTCTGAAACAGCTTGTTAGTCGGGACTGGGCCTAGCGCGTGGCTGAGGCAGGCAGCAGCGATCACGCTGCGCATGAACAGCCGCTGGGAAAGCGTCTGTTCCCGATTGCCCTGACCCGGACTGCGGGAAATTTTAACGACAACGCGTTCAAGATGGTTGTCACCTTTGTGGCTGTGGCCAATGAAGAGGACCCTGGGCGGCGAAATGCGATCATTGCCCTTGGGTCGATGCTGTTCATGCTGCCTTACCTGGTTTTCCCCACCGTCTCAGGCTGGGTGGGGGATCGGTTTAACAAGCGAAAAGTGCTGATTGCAGGAAAGTTTGGCGAACTTGGGGTGATGATCTACGCCACCGTCTGCTTCTGCATGGTTGCGGAGTGGGGCTGGGTCCCATTACTTGTGGGGGTCTCCTTGATGGCACTGCAAAGCACCTTTTTTACGCCGGCGTTTCTGGGAATCCTGCCTGAGACGTTCGATGAGCGCGACCTGCCAAACGTGAACGGAATTCTCGAGTTGTTCGGCTTCCTGGGGATCATTCTCGGGACTGGCAGCGCGGTCATTTATCACGAAATACCTGAGAAATGGGTCGGTTTTCTGGGCCTCTACTTCATTTTATTGGCCGTGATAGGGATCTACGGGGCGTGGAAGACTGAAGACACCCACTCGCCCACCATCAGCCAAAGGCCTGGGCTACACTTTATTACCGACTATGTGCGGAACATGCGGTTTACCTGGCAGACGCGCGAAATTTTCCTCTGCATTGTCGGGCATGCCACGGTCATGAGCGTCGGGATGCTGCTACTTACATCCTTGGTTAGCTTTGTCCCGGACGATTTGGGGTTTAGCAAAGCCTGGGTTTCAATTCTCCAGGTCGGAGGCGCTGTGGGCATTGGCCTTGGCAGTTTCCTTGCTGGGAAGTTGTCCGACCACAAGGCTGAGTTTGGGCTGGTGCCGATTGGCGCGAGCATGCTGACGTTTTTCTTGATTTTACTTTACCTTTGCCCGACGATTCCAGCCGGCCATGAAGGATTGCACTGGGCGCATTGGTACGCCACGATTTCAATCACCTGTACCGGGTTAGGCTCAGGAATTTTCTCTCTGCCCTTTATGGTATATCTACAGGATAGGACCCCGGTTCGTGTGCGCGGGAAAACGTTGGCCATGATGAATGCACTAACCTTTTTGGCGATGTTTCTGGTCTCGCTGGCGATGTTCATTATGACTGGTGGCACGGCGGAACCAATCGCGAATCCGGATTGGCTGGATTCTCTGCGAACAAGCTGCTTTCAATACTCGATACGTGACCTGTACTTGTGGGCTGCGGCCGTGCTGGTGGTCGCCACTACGACTGCATTCTACCTGCTGCCGGATTTTCTCTGCAGATTCATCTTGGTACTGGCGACGCGTACTGTTTATCGCATGCGCGTCTTTGGGCGCGACCAGGTCCCACACGAAGGTGGCGCCTTACTGCTGGCCAATCATGTGACATATGTGGATGGTTTTTTGGTGGGAGCTGCCACCAGTCGATACGTTCATTTTGTGGTCGATGAGAGCTTCGCGGATCACCCGCTTGTGCGCCCGTTTCGCAGATGGGCAGGCATCGTAAAAATGCCGATGGGCGAAGGCCCCAAAGCGCTAGCCCGCGGTGTTAAGGAGGTGCAGGCACTGCTGCGAAAAGGCGAGGTGGTTTGTATGTTTCCGGAAGGGAAGGCGACCGGGAATGGTGCCATCGGCGAATTCAAGCGCGGCTATCAGCTGATGTTGCCCAAGGGCTGCGAGACTCCAGTGATACCAGTCAATCTCGGGCTGATGTGGGGAAGCGTCTTTAGCCGCGGTCGTCGTCGCAGCTGGCGAATCAGGGCGGCTCGGCCAGTCACCGTTTCATTCGGCGAGAAGTTGCCCAGTAATGCCACCCCATTCGACGCCCGTCAGGCCGTTTCACTGCTGTCTTCGGACGCCATGTCGGAACGCGGCTACGGAGAGCATCGCTTGCCAGATCACTACCTGCGAGTTGGATCGCGCCGCCGCGGTGAGCCTCTGTTTGCCGACTCCGGCGGAGAGTGGCGATCCAATGCTCAGGTGATGACGCGCGCGCTTGCGCTCTCGCGCAAGCTATCGGAGCTTCCTGGCCCACATGTCGGCATTGTCCTCCCACCATGCTCCGGAGCCGTGATCAGCGCTCTTGCCTGCTATCTAGCCAATAAAATCCCGGTTTTTCTCAACTTCACCTCGACCGCTGAGGCACAGCAGTATGCCATCGAGCAGTGCGGGATTCAGCGCATTGTAACTAGTCGCAAGTTTGTCGAACAGGCGAAGCTGCCCGAGCGTGAGATGTACCTGTACTTGGACGAGCTTGCTGGGGCGATCGATCGCTCCGACCGGCTGTATGCCCTGCGTGGGTTAATGATGCCAAGGGTGAGCCGGCTGCCCGAGCGAGAAAAGCGCGATGTGGCGGCGACCGCCACTGTGCTGTTTTCTAGTGGTTCCACTGGAACCCCAAAGGGGATCGAGCTTACGCACCACAATCTTAACACCAACGCCTTCACCGTCTCCCAAGTCGTGCACTTAGAGCGTGAAGACATTTTGCTAGGCGCGTTGCCGATGTTTCACTCGTTTGGCTTCCTCGCGACACTCTGGCTTCCTTTAACGCTCGGCGTGCGCGTGATGTATCACCCGAACCCGCGGGATGCGCAGAGGATTGGTGAAATTGTCCAGCAGGCCAAGTGCACCATTCTTTTCGCCACGCCTACCATTCTCCAGCTGTATATTCGCAAATGTACGCCGGAGCAGTTTGCCTCGCTTCGCCTGGTCATCACCGGAGCAGAGCGCTTGCGTCCCGCTGTAGCCGCCGCCTTTGCCGAGAAGTTCGGCGTGGTTCCAATCGAGGGCTATGGGGCCACGGAGCTGTCCCCGGTGGTGTCGGTGAATATGCCTGCGGATGTTTCCCAGCTGGGGCAGGCGTGTGGGAAGCCGGACTCCGTCGGCCAGCCCCTGCATGGCGTGTCCGTCCGCACAGTTTCTACAGAAGATGGGCGGATCTTAGGCGCGGACGAGGAAGGTCTGCTTCTGGTAAAGGGACCGAATGTGATGAAGGGCTACTTGAATGCGCCCGAGCGTACCGCCAGCGTGCTTAAGGACGGCTGGTACGAGACCGGCGATCTTGCGCGGATCGATCAGGCTGGCTACATCTTCATTACCGGGCGTTTGTCCCGCTTCAGTAAGGTTGGTGGTGAGATGATTCCACATGGGGCACTAGAGGACGAGATGCACGACGTTCTGCGGATTGATGACCGGCAGGTTGTCGTGGTGACGGGCGTGCCAGACTCCGCACGTGGCGAACGGCTGATCGTGCTCCATCTGTCACTCGAGCAAAGCCCGACTGAGATTGTGTCTGCGTTGCGGGAGCGCGAGTTCCCCAATTACTCGATCCCCAAAGTTGCCGATTTTTATGAGATCACTGAGATTCCGGTGCTGGGCACCGGGAAGCTTGATCTCGCAGCAATCATCGTGATTGCCATTGAGCGTACGCAAGGCGATTAGCCGCGACGTCTGGAGTCGACTATCATTACGGTCAGGGGCGCGCTGTAGAGCGGATCGCTTAGAGGCTGGGCTCAACCCAAGAACATTGGAAATTAAACTTTCAATAGCCAATCAATCCTCTGTGCAGCATGCCGCTGGAGCTCGTGAGATGATTGGTGGGCGTGGGCCTTGTCAGCCTGGCATTCCGCGTCGGTGACAATGTCGAACTTATGACACACCACACTAGCTGCTAAGAAGGAAAGGGGCTTCAGCGGTCCACTTGTAGGCGACGCAAGTGGGGCAAATTCCCTCAAGGATCGGTGCCACGCAAACATCGCGGTAAGCACACGTTGTGTTCGAGGAGGAATCTTTTATGCTCTGTGCACGCGAGCTGGCCTGCTACCGACCGCTCTCCTCTCTCTGCTCACAGCCAACGATCCGGACCAATTTATGAATCGTTTGTCAATTTACCTCTGTGCGACGCTGGTCGCGGTCCCGCTGCTATTCGCGCAGGTGCCATCAGCTGTGATCCCGAAGAATATCATTTTTCTGCTTGCCGATGACCAGCGGAGCGATGTGCTGGGTTGCTATGGCAACGAACTAATCCAAACGCCTACACTCGATCGGCTGGCGGCGAACGGAGCCCGTTTTGCAAACTTCTTCTGCCAGACACCGATCTGCGCGACCAGCCGGGCCACAATCATGACCGGGCTCTCCCAGCGCTCGCATGGCTACAATTTTGGCGAGCCAGCAGTGGCAGCGCGGTATATTGCCACGAGCTATCCTGCCTATCTTAAAGCCAATGGCTACCGGACGGGGTTCACCGGCAAGTATGGGTTCCGCTATGCGAAGGACGATAAGAAGGCGCAGTTTGACTTCTTCAAGCCGTACAACCGAAGCCCCTATCTTAAGAAGATGCCGGATGGCTCGCTGCGCCACGAGACTGATCTGTGTGCGGATGCGGCGATCGAATTCATCAAGACCACTCCAGCAGATACGCCATTCTGCCTGTCGCTGAGCTTTAATGCCTCACATGCGGAGGACCGAGATCAGCGGCCCGGCTTCCACTTCCAATGGCCGGAGTCAGCCGACGGGCTCTACGATGACCTCTTCATCCCGCTGGCTAAGCTGGATGATGAAAGCTACTTCAGAGCGCTGCCCGGCTTTTTGAAGAATCCGAAAGAGTTGTCGCGGGCGCGCTATTTTTGGCGCTGGGATACGCCCGAGAAGTACCAGGTAAACATGCGGGCCTATTTCCGAATGATCACGGGGATTGACAATGCGGTGGCCCGCATTCTGGCGGAGTTGGAAGCCGCAGGGCTGGCTGACAATACGGTGATTGTCTACACCGGCGATAACGGGTTCATGATGGGCGATCGTGGGCTGGCTGGCAAGTGGAACCACTACGAGCAGTCGTTGCAGGTGCCATTGATCGTCTATGACCCCACGCTTCCCCAAGAGCGGCGCGGCCAGGTGATTGCTGAACTTGGCTCGCATCTCGATATCGCACCGACGATTGTTGAGTGGGCGGGGCTGGCTCAACCTGCGGTGTATCAAGGTGAGTCGCTGGTGAAGTTGCTCAAGGGAGAAGACTCCCCTGGCTGGCGCGAAGAGGTCTACTGCGAGCACAAGTTTTCCCGCTACAACAACTGGTACGGGGTGCGCGGTGCGCGCTACAAGTTTGCCATCTATTATGACGAGCCAGATGGCCCCTACGAATGCCTCTACGATCTGGAGAGGGATCCAGCTGAAGTCACCAATCTCGCGAGAAATCCGGAATACGCGGCGTTACGCACCAGGATGAAGGCAAAGCTCGATAGCTACCTGAAGGCATTCCCGCGCCCCGAAGTGACGAGAGAAGCTGTTGCCAAGAAGAAGAAGAAATGAAGGTCGGCTCGGGGGCCCTAATCTCCATGCCTCCCCACCTTTACCCCAAAAAAGGCCGAGTTTCCTCGTTCCCGTCCTCTTCCGTATTGCGCAGGCCTGACACGGTCCCGTTGCTTGTGACGGCGGGCGGGAAAGATCTTCCGGCATCCGCAGTGACGGATCAACTGCTTGGCAGTGCGCTTACTCGGGTTGCCAAGGGATGCAGATCTGCATCACGGTCGACATAGACGCCGAGCCACTCGCCCAGGCGTACGCCCAGTTTAAAACAGGCCTGCTGAGAGGCCTCGTCACGCGGTGCTTTCGCCGTCACAGCGCCGTAGTGCAGGGTGTGGGTTTGCGTGACGTACTCGACTACGCCGAACACCAAAAATCCGTAGTTGATGAGCATATTGGTGATGGTTTGGCAGGTTAACTCTGCGCCCCCACCCCAACCGCCGGAGGAACTGAAGGCACAGCCAAACTTGCCATCAATCTTGGCCCACTGGTCTACCAGCGTTTCATCGAAGAACCTCTTCATTTGCCAAGACGCTGTGCCAATCTGGGTGGGACAGCCAACTGCGATGCCATCGCACCAAACGACGTCCTCTGCAGTGGCGGCGCCCAACTCGACAAGTCTCACGTCCATGCCCTTGATGCTAGCGGCCCCATCCGCGACGTACCGCGCCATCTGCGCTGTGCAGTCTGTGACAGAGTGATACAATACCAATACGTTTGCCATGCTTCCTGCCTGCTGTCAGATGCCTTGGGTTGGGTGCCCGATATTCTGCCACCGGTGCAGGCGCGTGCAAGCTGCACGCCGGGAATCTCCATGGGCTCAAGGGGGCGGCCCAAGGGGCAGGATTGAGACGAACGAGAAGCGTTACGGTTTCCTGTGTGAGGCTCTGTGCCCTCGGTGAGCTCTCTGTCGTGGAAGATTTTTCCCAGCGCTGTCTGTCTACGACGATGAGGCTGGACTTCAAGCAGTCACCGGGCGCGGGCTGCTACAGTGCCACTCAGCCGATTGAGAACAGAAAGGAAAAGCCATGAGCCGTTTATTCATAGCCACTATTCTCGGGGCCTGCCTCTCTGCATGCGTAGGGGGAGCAGCGGAACCGCCCAAAAATGTACTGCTGTTGTGCATTGACGATCTACGGCCAGAGCTCAATTGCTTTGGCGCGTCGCACATTCATTCTCCGAACATTGACCGGTTGGCGGCCCAGGGCCGTGCGTTCCAACGGCACTATGTCAACGCTCCCAGCTGCGGGCCATCCCGCTGCACGCTGCTGACAGGGCGCTACGGCGCAGCAGGTAACGCCGCGCTGTTTCAGCGGGCCAAGGAAGTTACCAAATCCCCGGATCGCGTTCCGCCGAGCATGCCAGAATGGTTTCGTTCGCATGGGTTTACCACGGTCTCGGTGGGCAAGGTGTCGCATCACCCTGGCGGTCGCGGTGGGCCGGGCTGGAATGACGCGGCGAAGGTGGAAATGCCAAATGCCTGGGATCGGCACTTGATGCCGGTCGGCGTATGGAAGACGCCAGTCGGTGCTATGCACGGCTTGGCGCATGGGAAGGCGCGGCCAAAGAACGCGAAGGAATTTGCTCTTTTTGAGGCGGCTGTGGGGCCAGACTCAATCTACCCGGATGGGCTGATCGCTGAGGAAGGAATCAAGCAACTCGAAGAGCTGGCCGCGGCTGACAGACCGTTTTTTCTGGCGATTGGTCTGCTGAAACCCCACTTGCCTTTTGGTGCCCCAAAACACTATTTGGATCTCTATGACGGCGTTGCGTTGCCGCCGACTCCTCACGCCACAAAGCCCGAAGGAAAGACGACCTGGCACGGATCCGGCGAATTCATGAAGTACAACCGCTGGGGCAGAGATCCACGACAGGATCTCGCGTTTGCGGAGGCCGTGCGGCGGCATTATGCGGCGTGCGTCAGCTATGCCGACAAATTGGTTGGCGACATCCTAGCCAAGCTGAAGGAGACCGGCGCGGACCAGAATACCGTGATCGTTCTCTGGGGCGACCATGGCTGGCACCTTGGCGAGCATGGCATTTGGGGCAAGCAAAGCCTGTTTGAAGAGGCGTTGCGTTCGCCGCTGATTATGGTGGCTCCGGACATGAAGCAGGCGGGGGGCAAGAGCAATGCCGTGGTGAGCACGCTGGATATCTTTCCAACGCTGTGCGACTTGACTGGCGTGGAGACTCCAGACTTTGCGCAGGGTGTTTCGCTGCAGGCGATGCTGCAAGACCCCACCGTCGAGGGGCATCTGGCGCTTGCCTATCAGAGTCGAGCGACCACGATTCGTACGGATACCTATCGACTCATTGCCCACAAGAATGGGCACATCGAGCTTTACGATCACACGTCTCGAGAAAAGGAGACGGTGAACATCGCCCCGGCGCATCCTGAGCTCGTGGCCCAGCTAAAGGCGCAGCTCTCTAAAAATTTGGAACAATGATTCTGGTCGCATGACGGACAAGAGGACAGGCGATATGGAGGTGCTGGCCGAGTGGCAGGTGCCCCGGGCCGTCTACAGGGAGAAAATGCGAGAGCTGTTTCGCGCCAATGTCTGGGGTTCGCTGAGGCTGATCAGCATCGCTGCCCTGTTGTTCTGGGGCTTCAGCTGGTTCTGGGACCGCGTCGGTGTGGAGGCACTGTCACAACGGTTTTGGGGAACACTGGGGGGAGTTGTTCTGATGGGGGTGTGTGCGCAATGGCTTACTTGGATGCTGGGCAGCTTGCCGTTTTGGCCGCGTGGCGAGGCCGGTAAGGTTACGACAGAGGGACTGCTGCTGCCAATGCTTGACGAACCAGATAGGTTCTATCCGTGGGCGGCTTTTGCTGGCTTTCAGGTAGAGGCTAATTCGGCGGATCCCGCTGGTGCACGCGACCTGTGTTTTCAATTGCGGGAATGGGCGAAAATTGATGCAGAGCAATGCAGGGAAGGTCGCGCCGGGAGTCGACGTCCCACCCTTGACGGTAGAAATTGGCTCTCTGAACTGATCATCTGCGTCCCCGCAGATCTGTATGACAGCACGCTGCGGGCCTCGCTTGAGGACAATGTGGCACGCAAGCCGGTGACGCCGATATCGCTGAAAGAGGCGGACAGGAACGGCCGGAATTTTGCGATTGCTGCCGCACTCTGGGGACTGGGAGTCGCAGCGCTGCTGGCGATACTTGTGCAGCAAAAAATCCATCTCTTTGGTCGAGTTGAACTGATACCACTCGGACTCTTGGTGGTGACGACCTTTGTCGGTCCGGGCACGATCACGAGGAGGCTGATGGTATATAGAGGGTGCCAAGACAGTGCCTTGCTACGCAGCAAGGCGCATCGCGCCGACGCCCTTGGTGTGGTCTATTCCTTGGGGCTGGGACTGTGCTTGTTCGTGATCCTCGCGGCTATCTTCGTCGCGCAGCTTCCAGTGATTGACTGGTCCGGCGGTTAGGGGACTGTTGGCGAAGCGCTGAGTTAGTCGACCTGATGACAGGATGAACCGGTGATAGTGGGACTGTCTTCCCCAAAATGTCATCGTGTCACCAAGTCAACTAACGGGTCATTAAGTCATGAAGTCACCAAGTCAAAATTAACAGCCGCCGGCCTATCCGGAGTTCTCTACGTCAGCGACCAGGTCTTGCCGAAGAGGCGGCGGAGCTGGCGTGGCTCGGTCTGCTCGAGGTCTACGACGATGAGC
>Ga0115566_10000284_pt1 | contig 43600 bp, 68 predicted proteins | sample COGITO_mtgs_1204_3_FD_87173 | JGI IMG/M metagenome (GOLD analysis project Ga0115566, IMG submission 87173) | Pelagic marine microbial communities from North Sea - COGITO_mtgs_120405 | ecosystem: Environmental > Aquatic > Marine > Epipelagic | place: Germany:Helgoland, sampling site Kabeltonne...
GGCAATTAATTGGAATCGCCTACGTGAAATGAACAGTGACAAATACTCAGTTGAAATTACAGATGGCATGAAAACTATTGTGTGTAAACTCAAGCAGAATCCACTGGGCTTAACCAGTATTGGTTATCCGATTGATGAGGCTCGTATCCCAGAATGGTTTAAGGACTTGCCGTTTGACACTGAAGCCATGGAGAACGCTATTATCACTAAAAAGATTGATAACTTGCTGGGTGTTTTAGACTGGGACTTGACACTGGCAGAAGGCAAGAGTACCTTTGCAAGTTTATTTAAAATAACTTAAATTATTTTATAAGTTATTGAAAACGCAGGAAACCTTTCTTGCGTTTTTGCTTGACAACCAAGGCGTCTTACTGTATATTATATGTATAGTAACAAACAAAGGACGCAAAGCATGACAACAGCAACTTACAACACATTCAAAACAATTACTGAAACGCTTGAGTCTACATTTGCAGAGTTTGATGCTAAGTTTCGTGAAGCTGAAATTGCTTACTTTTTTGAGCGTAAAAAGGCAGTTACTGAATTTTGGGCCAACAAAGAGCTTAAAGCAGAACTAGGCGATTACGAATGGTATGAAAGACTTTGGGCAACTGCTGGTGGTAAAGGCATGTACAACATTGTTGCTCCTGGTTACCACAATGACGCAGGTATTACTGAAAAAGCTAACAAGCATGTAGACAGCAAGATCAACGCTCGTAATGCTAAAATTGCTAAGAAGCTAACAGAAGCAAACATTACTGAAGTTACTAGCGGTAAGGTTGATCACAGCAACGATGGCTTTCACGGTTACTTTACTGTTAACACCGAAGCTGGTGAAAAGCGCATCAACATCGAAACAATCTTTGCTGGTGGGTACAACATTCAGCGTTTGCACTACCGCACACTAATTAAAGTTTCCAAATAATTATAATTTATCAAGAGGACTACATACTATGAAGATCACTACAGCAGCAGGCATCTTACTTAACGGTTTTGTAGCAGTTGGTATTGCAATGGCTAGTATTCCAGCAAATGCCGAAACGCTCGTAATGTTAGAGGACGATGATATCACTATTAGTCAGTCGCTATCATTTAATGAAGAACAGTTTCCAGAAGTACAGTGTATGGCATTGAATATCTACTACGAAACACGTAGTAGTAACCTTGCTGACAACTATGCAGTTGCAGATGTAGTTCTTAATCGTGTAGAAGATACACGCTACCCTAATACAATTTGTGAAGTAGTCAAAGAAGGCCAGCAATACACCGACGGTCGTATGAAGCGTAACAAGTGTCAGTTTAGCTGGTATTGTGATGGTAAGTCAGACGTACCACGTGACCGTGAAAGCTGGAAACGTGCGCAGAGTGTTGCGTGGGATATTGTAAAGTGGGAAACATATCGTGGTATCACAGAAGGTTCAACACATTATCACACAACTTATGTAAACCCACGTTGGAATAAATCTCGCAAGAGTTGGAGCATCACACGTGTAGGACGTATCGGCGCTCATATCTTTTATCGCTGGAACTAATAATGAACAAAGAAACTCAATATATAAAATCTGAATGGTTTAACAGATTTCCGTTGGGACAGGAAACACCGGGAACCCGACATTGGTTGGATGACGCAGAACGCAAACTAGGTGGCGATGAAAAACTCGTCACCTATAACTTTAATGAATGGAGATACCGTGGATCTATTGAACCCGGACAACATGTGGCTGGTAGTTTTGGTTGCAGTCACGCTATGGGCTATGGTGTAAACACCCCATACGCCGAGATTATTAATTTCGCTAATTGCGGGATTAGTGGACTCAGTAATGATGCTATAACAAGGATGGCATACACATATTGTGAACAATTTAATCCCAGAACTATATGCGTACTATGGACTGTTCCTGTTAGGCGTGAATATGTGCGAAATGACGGCCTGCTTGTAAAGATACGTATGGATGACGATTGTTTTGTACAGCAACAAAACGATAAATGGGACGAATATAATTTAACGAAAAATAAATTGTTTCTAAAACATTATTGCGAATCACAAAAAATACAACTACTTGATTATGATTTTTTCGATAACGACAAGCAAGCAAGAGATGGCATGCATCCAGGCCCAGAATGGCACCTAAATATGGCAGCTAAAATCTTGGAAGATTTAAATGGTACCTAGGATACTTGACGAATGGTGGAAAACGCACCATGAACTCGGAGGAAGTGTATACACTGTTGAGGCTGATTGGGATCTGATACACAGTCCTGAAGAGTATGTAACTGAACTATATGAACAGTTTAGGCAATTGGATATTATAGATACAATTCGGTTTAGTGAAGCACGTCTCACCGACAATCGTATGGAAAATAGAGAAATACTTGAAGACGCTAGTAAAATATATTGGCTAACTGGGTTAGCAATGGAAAATAAACTATCGTTTGTTCCTCAACTGTTACATGAACCCTGGCATAATCGTTATCGAGTTCACCCAGGAAGTGGCAGGCTATCAGCGATGTGGAAAGCTGGTATAACTAATTTTCCAGCCGTATATATACATTTTGGAGACGAGTTCAAAGTGCCTCCACACAGCCAACGTATTATTAATGCCACAGAATTTCAAAAGAGCATCATATATCAACGTAAATCTGTTCCTGAGTATGAGATGTATCCAGCTACCAACAGTGCTAAAACATACGCAATGGACCGTGAGTGGAATTATGACAGTAATACTGCTTGGAAATTTGTGAGGTGGAGTGAAGGTAGAAAGTTCTTGGATTATAAAAGAGAATGGCGGGCATGTGCAATTGAATTGTGGGATTTATTAAATAAATAGATAAATAAGTACAGTAACATGGAGAGAATAATGTCAATACAAGTAATATCAATATTAACGTCAACATCTGAATTAACATTTGATAGTGTTCAAGAATGGCTTGAGCATCATGGTTTAATTGGTCAAAATAATGAATATGTATTAGATTCAAATATTATATTAAGAGAAGACCAAGTATCAGTTGAACGTACATTAGTCTATGCTAATGAAGAGGATATGGAATTACATCAGGCGTTTGGCAGTTCAGATAATCCGTGGATTAAAGAATTAATCAGCAAAACAGTAATTTAGGAGATTTAAAATGGCGTTTACACTAGTAACAAGACTTTCAACAGACGACGGCAGGGTATATTCATCAGTTGAACAATGGAAAGAAGAGCATGGTATGTGCGGAACAACATATCCAGATCTATTAGATAGTTCATTGGAATTAGAAGAAGGCGGTACATCTGTACTAAGAACTTTGGTTTATGTTGACCAAGCGTCACGTGATGAGCATACAGCATCTATGGAAAACTTTGATTCACTATCAGTATTTCATCCAGAGAATGTTACGGAAGAATAGCTGGATTAATAACTCCGGTATAAACACGCTGTATAGTATCATTAATTACAAGATTTAATGGCTTTCTTTCTGATAAGCTAGAAAATTTAATATCTCTGGAGCACAATACATCATCAGTATGTATTGTGCTTTTTAATTCTAACATTTCTAATAATTCTTTTACTGGGCGATTTCTTACAACTGAATACTTTTTAATGTTGCTGTTTTCTATAGAAATTTGTTGTTTCATTCTTTCATCATTTACGTACCAGTCATAGTGTGGATATGTAATATTCCAACCACCTACTTTGTGCCACCAGTCAAAACAAAAATCATCTTCCAACCAAAATGTTAATATTTTAGCTTCAGGAAACCACTCACACAACTGTGGTATATGATAGCTGAACCAATGGCTCTTTACCACTTTAATTCCAGGTTGCCATTCCTGAAATGGCGCTTTAAATTCTTGTAACACTTCACTATAATCCATTTGATCTAAACGATCAAAGTTGTGTCCATATTGATGATGTGGCCCCCAGTATACACCGCGATGCCAACCAAAGTTGCCATTGGAATATGAACCGCTTGTTGCTTCGTCAGTGATGTTAATATCTGTCTGACTTTGCAAGCACCGGATCGCACCACTCCAGCGGCTACCTGGTGCACCAGTTGCAATAATTAAATCTTCACCTTTATACATCAATAATCACCAAATGCCCATTTACGCTCTACCACCACTTAGGTATACGCCAATTACGCCTTCGGGTAAAGTTATATCTTCTGCCATAATTTTTCTCTGCTATTTTCCTGTTGCACTAATTTTAATGCAACTGATGCGTCCAATCCATTGTATTGCTGCAAGCAATGATCACTTCCATAACATACTGCACCTGGGTATCTTGTTGCAATTTCTTTAACAAATGATATTGCATACTTGTGGCTAGCGGCACTGTCTTTTATTAGATTACTGGGCATTCTTTTCAAAGCACCATTCCACCAAATGACACCATTTTGACTGGGCATTTTGTCTAATAGATTTTTTACATCATTTAGATTACTGATGTTCAGTCTGTGATATCTGTGATTTAGAGCTTGATACTTGTCCCAATGTGATTGCCAATCATCGCCAAATTGTCGCTGTAAGTCATTCCATATATCCATATATTCGTGATCATGCTGGGTAAACTTATTACGATTAAATAATTCCATACTTGGGTAGAGAGATTGAAGATGCTGTATCCATCCTTGTATATCTTGTCCGTTCCAATTTTCAATAGTATACTGTCGAGTCGCCAAGCTGATCTTTGATATATCAATATGATGCACTACAGTATTACTGTGAAATCCATGATGATGCAACAGCCCATTGATGAAGTAACCACTGCTCACTGTTATTGCCCAGTCCATTTGATGACTCACACCCCCATACACTGGCAGTTCATAATGCATTAGATATGAAATATTACTATCGTCAACTAAGCCGGTAACCGCACCTGCATGCGTTGAAAGGAAGTCATCAACAGTGTCGCTATAAACATGTTCAATTTGTAAGTCTAAAGATACTTTACCATCGCCGTATGGTTGCCATACGTATGCATGTTCATTGATAATGGTATATTCGTTATTTTTTATATAGGGCATTACATTTTTTTCGTATCTCCCCCACAACAATAATTCTCCAGAATCAATTACTAGTACCAAGTCATGTTGTTTGAATTTATCAGGATCGAAGTCTTGTGTGACATAATATGAATAATCTGATTGGCTATACCTACTGCTCACACTGTGATCAATACTTAATTGTGTATAATTTAGAGTGATGTCATGATACCAGTCATTGCCCTTATTGACAATTACTACCGCTTTAGAATCCATGATATCCAACCGTTACGTCATATTTTAATTTTTTTCTTGGGTTATCTTGTTTATACATATACCCTTCCAAATTTCTTATATATTTTGCCAGATCACTTTCTTCGTCAGTGACACTTAATCCAAATTTTCGCTTAAAATGGCCACTGCTAGCAACGTATGTATCCATTTCATGATCAAAAAATGCACAATTTGCTAAATGTGCTTCATACTTAATTTTTTGTTCAGCGACATCATTGTTTATATAAAATTCTTTATAATGTGGATAAGGAATATCAACACCGCCCACACTTGTCCAGCCCAGTACACACTGTTCAGGACGCCTTGTCACCACAACAAATTTGCTTTCAGGAAAAGTTTCCATTAACCAATCCCAATTATAGATGAACTGATGGCACCTGACAATGTGATGCTTTGAATCATCCCATGTTGGCCAGCCACGTTTGATCTCATCACAAATTTCTTGTTTGTCCATATCAGTAATATTATGGAAGTTTTCGCCCAAGTCCATACCAGGACCAAAGTAAGCGCCAGTGTGGCGTACACCATTATATATCCCCTTATGGACCATCATACGATCAGGAGTTCTATCACTCTTGTCTATATTAAGTTCGGGTACTTCACTCAAAACCCAACTGACCGCACTCCATTTTGATCCTGGTGCTCCAGTCAGGAATATCAATTTGCTTGTGTCCACGTATAAACTCCTTCATTAATTTATAATCTTTTACGTTAGTCGTATTCAGTACATTCTTATGATATGTAGTTGAACGACTATGATATCTCATTTCAAAGAATTGTCGCTTGTCTGTCATGAAATGTTCTAGCATTGAGTCATTCCAATATTGACTATAATTTTTTTGTGCCCATACATCTTTTACTTTTAAAATATCAGGCGTACCTTTTTGTATTTCCATTAGCCACATTAAATATGTATTATCAGCGGGAACAGTGCCAGTATGCTTTACTAGTCCTGGAAAATTTAGTCCCACCGTGCGATAGCGATTAACACATCTATCAACGTCATGAATAATATTTATAATTTTTGCATTTGGAAAATATCGGTAAATGTCTCTGGGTATAGCATGTGTACAATACGGCAAAATATGATTGTCCAACAGTCGTTCACCATTACATTCAATAAACTTAGGCAAAAATATATCTCGATAATATGACTCAGCATCTGGTAAATAATCCTGCACAAAATCGTGTGGTGGAGGGAGATGTCCGTCTGGCGTATACCGATTGTAATGAAACTTACTTACCCATCGTTGTTGTATACTTGTTTCGCCTACTACATTCCATGGATGTATTCCATTGTCAGTGTGACTATACCAGTATAATTCCGGCAATGCACACAATGCTCGTGCAAGTCTATGTCCACGTGCTGCTTGTTCAAAACTAATAAACAGCCAGTTTGGGTGTTCAAGTATACTCATTTTCTTCCCACATACCAATAATCGTCTTCTATTTTTTTCACTAAATCTCCAGTGGCAAACCAGTCATCATATACACATATTTCTCCACGCACATATAATTCTCCGTCGACAATTTTGGTATCGCACATAACGCTATCTCCCATCATCGTATATTGATCATGTCGATCAACAGGTCGCCCATAGGTAGTATAACTCTTATTAATTGCAACAGGACCAACTTCACTCATGCCCCAGTTAACAATAAATCTGCAATTCTGATCTACAAATGCTTGGATAATATCTGCACTTACACGATCGCTCCCGCACATGATTATTTTTCCACGCAAATTTAGATTTTTAAACTCTTTTGTCTTTGTTATAGCCAGCGCCATGCCTGGCGTTAAATGACTATGTGTGTAATTTTTAATTTTCTTAACCCACGTATATGGATTAAATTTATCATAATCAACAGTTGCACCAATCTCCAGAGCAGGCAGAGTTTGCGCAAGTAATCCTCCTGCATGATCCAACGTACACACTGTATAGATTTTACTCTCTGGTCTAATGGCTTGTATTCCACGTGCAATACTATTACATGCGTTTAATTTTTTTGGAGATTGAAATATAGGCTTGGGATCACCGGTTGTACCGCTGGAGTATATAGTGATACCATTGGTTAATATATCATTCAGTTTTGTTGAGTTGATCACGTAGTTTTTTCCAGTCTGGATGCTGTGGTAAGAAGCGGTGCAATGTCATTGATTGGGATATCACCATCTCCAGTAGTTTAAAGTTGATAAGCCAAGGAAAAATAGCATGCACAATGCTTAATATGCACATAATAAATTGCCTGCCTGCTTCCTTGAGTCCAATGCCCATGTGTACCAAATATAGTCTTACTATACCTTTTCTCTGGCTTCCGTTTAATGTCTCAGCCGTTCTTAAATGTTGCCAATTAATCCAGCGTTTCAAAATATTTTCCAATATTCAACCTCCAAACACTCTGTTGTACATGAAATATATTGCCGTCAGCGACATACTCTACTACAGACTGTGTACTTAATAGTTTAAGTACACGATGTGTTCTGTTCATCTTGCCGCTTTCGTCATGCTCTATATTAGTAGTTATGTATGCAGGATTCTCCTCAGTAATAACTCCACTTGTCCAGCTAATTTGCTCTGGCATAATAATTCTCCAGGGTATGCTAGTCATGTGTGTTTTACTTAGGCCTGTTTGCGCTGACATAGTTTGTGCGCCACGGAACAAAAATCTATACCCATCCCAAAAAGGATGGCATCCTGCAATACTTACAATTTTACCTTGGTTATATGTCCCCCACCAACCTCCGCCTTCATTCAAGCACCATTCGTACTTCATTGCTTTTAGGCTAGAATTATTATTGTATCCCAAGACTTCGCAATCCTGGCAGAATAATTCTATGTCCTTTACTGGAGGATTAAAAACGGTAATCATAAATATAGTATAATACAATTATTTATAATGTCAAGGAAAACCATGAAAACTCCACTATGTTCTATACCATGGACTCACATTTATCGTGAACAAGACGGATCTGTGAGTAGTTGCTGTGAGGCAACCAAGGCATTCCCTGGATTAAAATCTACAATGTCCAATAATGAAATTCTCAATAGTACACAGTACCAAGAATTTCGAGAAATGATGTTGGCACATGAATGGCCAGAAACTTGCAGTCAATGCAAGAAGCAGGAAGATTTAGAAATGCGTAGCATGCGTCAGGTTGTGAATAGACGGTACAAAATCGCCGACATCAACCAACCCAAGGTAACGTGGTTGGATCACAGAAGTAGTAACTTGTGTAATTTTAGTTGTAAAATGTGCAGTGGCGATTTAAGTAGCACGTTGGCAATTAAAGAAGGACGGTTTGGAAAAACTGGTATTATCACAATGCCAGCACCTGCAAAATTATACGATAATATCAGTGATTTAGAGCATCTGCAATTTGCTGGTGGTGAACCCTTGTTACTAGATAGCACATATGATATTATCCAGGAAGCAATCGATTCCGGTACTTCTGAAAAACAAACTGTTGGTATTATCACTAATGGTAGCTTATTGCATCGAAAGAAAGACAGCATCATAGAAATGTTATCCCATTTCAGAATAGCACATATTACAGTGAGTATAGATGCAATAGGTGTTGGCAATGATTACTGGCGACATAAAAATACCTGGAACACCATAAACAACAATATAGAGGAAATGATTTCAGCCCAGACTGAACAATTTGAAATATGTATTAGAACTACTTTGGGTTGGCACAATTGTTATGCAGCACGTGATGTCTATGAGAAATACGATGGAAGAATAGCCAATCATTTCACAGGAACAATCATAGGACCCGAATGTTATGCACTGGATTTGTTAACCCAGGACATATTAGATGACCTAGTTGAATATTGGAAAGACTGGCCACACGTAGCCAATATTATGAAGAATACAACGCCAGTGGACGATCAAACTCGCCACGAGAGATTAAAGAAAGCAAAATCTGAATTACTAGGGCATGAATTGTTTCACGGAAAATTAGGCAACACATTTGAAAATGCTTTTCCAGAAATGCTTGACTTCTACAACAGCATATAGTATACTGATTACTAATACAGGACTTGGCGTCAACCCTTCTAACTCTGCCGCCCATACAATTATTAAAAACAGGAGATAATAATGGGAAAACATTACAGCACAAAACACTACGGACATAATATCGGACTATCAGCAGTGTTCCGTCAACCTAACGCAGATCATTCACACTGTCATTTGCTACACGGCTACAGTCTAGCATTTACATTTACATTTGGATGTGATCATCTAGACAACAAAAACTGGGCAGTAGACTTCGGTGGACTAAAGCCACTCAAGGCTTGGTTAGAAGATCACTTTGATCACAAACTAGCATTAGATGCTAAAGACCCTCATCTAGACAAGTTCCGTGAACTAGAAGAACTAGACTTAGTTGACATTCGAATCTTTGATGGTGTCGGTGCCGAGAAGTTTGCAGAACACGCATTTAACTTTGCAGACAAACTGATTCGCAACGCAACAGACGGTCGTTGTTATTGTGTAAAAGTGGAATGCGCCGAACACGGGGCAAATAGTGCTATCTATCAATCATGAAAGGTAAAAATCATCACTGGACACTTGATGAGATTTTAGACAGGATCCCAGATGAGCCATTTATAGTTGCACTGGGTACCAGTCATACTTTTGGAAGTTGTTCAGATAATCCAGATGGCATGCTTCCTGACAATGAAACCTGGCCTGGACACACTTCAAATCTTATGAATATGCCAGTTCTCAACTTCGGAATTCCCGGCGTGCATAATATAAACTTGACTACTGCGCTCATGGAATTTTTAGATATAGATGATAGAAGAATTAAAAATTGTAAAATGGTGATTATGGAACCCAGAGTATGGGACGCAAGAGCGATGGTATCAAGTGACTTGTTTGAGAGACCTATTCACCCCAAGGTTCATTATCATAATCCAATTTTTACAAGTACTCGGCACTATGAACGAAGCCGAACGTGGCACGATGAGTATATGATTTCCGTAACCAGTAACCCCACAGAAAATCGTAGGATCCTTGCGTTTACCAAAAAAATGAATAGCGAAAACGGAATTGGTTGGTATAAAGATTTTTCACAGAGATGGGAGTCATCTGCAGATGCTATTATTTGGAATAGTGCCTTTAGTACTATGGAAATATACCAAAATCTAAATTATATAAATATATGCAGCAAATTATGCAAGTTTAAAGGCATACCATTTAAATGGTTTCCATTTGTATCCAGAGTATCACAAAATATAGATATTAAATATCGCAATGCATTATATGATGCACTACGCTCGTTGCCCAACAATGTATTTGAAAGTCAATTCTCATCATTTGATCACGACGTGATCAAGACTTTTAAATTAGAAAATCCTGACGTAGATGAACGTACACTGCAATGCAAATGTTATCACTACAAAACACAATTACATGAGTGGCTCGCAAATAAAATTATAAATGAAATAAGAGATTTAGTATGAAACAAGAAATAATCAATAATTTGAGAGGGGTATTTGATCCAGATTTAAGTATTAATGTATATGATCTGGGTTTAATATATGAAATAAACATTGACAACAGTCATGTAGACATTATAATGACATTAACTAGTGCATTTTGTCCTCATGCAGATGAAATCATTGCAGATGTGCATGGTGCAGTATGCTTGACAGATGGTGCAGAAACGTGTGATGTTAAAGTCACATTTGATCCACCTTTTGGGCCGGATCAAATGAGTGAAGATGTTAAAATGATTTTAGGAGTATGGGAATGACATTTGCGGTAATAGCTACCCACCCAAAAAGTGGAACGGTTATGTGCAGAGAAGTTTTTGAAGCATATGCTAAAGAGTTTTCATTAAAATTCTATAATACTGATGACGATAGAAATCATAAGTTAACTGCGGATTTTGATATTGTTCATCATGAAGGAATTCATCGAAATAGTACAATGTTACTCAAGGCAGATTTTAAAGGAATTCATATTGTAAGAGACCTTCGAGATCAAGTAATTAGTGGAACGTTTTTTTATAGAGAATTGCCGCCTTCAGAATATATGCTATTCAAACCACTTGAATGTTACAATGGAAAGACATATGCTGAGATGATACAAGATTGCGATACACTGGAAAAGCAGATAGATTGCACATATAAAATGATGTATCATCTTTCTTTTCAGGATATATTAAATTGGGACTATGATGATACTAGATATATGACTGTGCAATATGAAAAATTAGTTCATCCTGACACATATATTTCTGAGTGGAGCAAATGTCTTAGTTTTTTGGAAGTCAACAACACTGACTGGTTAATGAAGAATATTATTGATAATAACATATATAATCCAAATAAACCAAAAACTAAACATATTCGTGATGGTAGCCATAAACAGTGGAAGAAATATTTTAGTGAAGAACAGAATTATAGAATAAATAATGATCTTAGTGACATACTTGTTAAACTAGGATATGAAAAATCAACTTAATTAGGAGTACAACATGACATTTATTGTCAATGATTCTTGCATTAAATGCAAGTACACAGATTGTGTAGAGGTATGTCCAGTAGACTGCTTTTATGAAGGTGAGAACTTTCTAGTAATTAATCCAGTGGAATGTATTGACTGTGGTGTATGCGAACCGGAATGTCCGGCAGGCGCTATCCTCAGTGACAGCCAACTGGAACCAGATGACCCAGTTGACTGGGTTGCACTGAATCAAAAGTATTCAGATATTTGGCCAAACATTACGCAAATGAAAGCGCCGCTTCCTGATGCTGATAGTTTCAATCCCAAAGAGGGATATGATGGTCCAAGCAAATTAAGCGAATTAAGCGAACAGCCAGGGAAAGGTAATTAAATGCTTACAAGTTTTGTATATGTAGGGCGTGAAGCTCTGGAAATGATGTTTTTAACACTAATGGTAGCAGGCGCTATCACAACTACATGGCGAGTGTACAGCGCTGCGGCGCTAGGCTTACTAGCAGGTGTAGTGGTGGGCTGGTATGCAGGTGAGGCACTAGATCCGTATGAAGTGCTAATGTATGGACTACTATCAGCACTAATGTTTTGGTTGTTCTTTACGAGTAAAGGAATGGCATCTCACATCAAATCGCATGTGGATGCGATTGCTGAAAACTCCAAAGGAGTGTTCATGGGACTTTTTGCGGTATGGTTTATCTATGCACGTGAGAGTATGGAAATCTTCGTATTCATGTTCCAGTCAGTAAATAATACGCCAACTAGTTGGTTAAGCGCAGCATTAGCGGCGGCACTAGTATTTGGTTGTTTTCCAATTATCAAGAAGCACGTAAAACCAGCAACACTGTTTACAGTAACACGTTATGCGTTCCTAGTATTTGGTGTATGGTTTGGTTACGAGGCAATCGATCACGGTTACCAAATGCCAGCAATTTTAGAAGCAATTACCTCATTGCTTTAAGGAGTTATTATGAGAACTAAAGAAGAAATTATGACACAAATTCAACAAGTCATGGAAGAGTATGTGGATCCAAACGTAGCACAGCATGGCGGTCAGGTTAATATTATTGACTTTGACATGAAAACAGGAGTTCTACATACACAATTAAGCGGCAGTTGCAGTGGGTGTGCCAGTAGCACAGCTACGCTTAAAATGGGCATTCAAAGCACACTGATGCATTTCGTTGAAGAAGTTACTGAAGTAACTGGTGAGGACGATCCGGAATACAACAATCCATATTACCAATCATATTCACCAATTGATATGATCGACATGGACTATCAGGATTTTGATGACGATGCCAGTTAAAGTATTTTTTATTGCCAAGATCAAAGAGTTTAACGATGAGTATCGCGACTATGTAACACGAGTTCGCGATCTCGGAGAGCGGCACCCAGGCTTTATTAGTTTGGAAAGTGAGGAAATTGGCGATATTGAAATTACTATTAGCACATGGCGCAGTAGAGAAGATGTTGCAGACTGGGCAAAAGATCCAACTCATATGAGTGCCAAAGCCAAGTGGCGTGAATGGTACGAATGGGTAAAAGGAATTCACGTAGACACAACGGAGATAATAGATGACAATTAATGTAAAAGACTATATTAGAACGGTGCCAGACTATCCAGTACCAGGCGTAAACTTTTATGATATGAATAGTTTATTTGCCAGTGAGGTGTGGGGATGTGTAGTAGCTGATCTCGCAAAAGAAATGGACTATGGTTCAGTATTTGGACATGTTACTCATATTGTAGGCATTGAAAGCCGGGGGTTTATTGTTGGTCAAGCACTAGCAAGTGAAATGCTAAAGCCCATGGTAATGGTTCGCAAAAAAGGTGCTAAATATCCAGGTAAGCTATTAGAAGAAACATACGAACTTGAATACGGCAGCGATACACTTACACTTCAAGAAGGTATTCTGGGGCACACAAGCCGTGTGCTAATTGCAGACGATTTAGTAGCAACAGGTGGTAGCATGATGGCTACCAAAAGGTTAATTGAGCAAACAGGTGCCCGTGTAGTTGGCGGCGCAACCATTGTAAACTTAAAATATCTTAACCCACCTGAGCTAGAAAAGTTTCATCTAGTATCAGCATATGAGGCATTAACATGATCACAATTACTGACAGTGCGGCAGCACATTTAAAAAACATTAGCGGAGCCAACGGCAAAACTATTAAGCTCGGCGTCAGAGGTGGCGGTTGCGCTGGCTTTGCATACACGTGGGACTTGTTAGCAACTGAAGATATTGACCAATCAGATATACAGGTTACATATCCCGACGGAGTACTTGTCGTAGATAGTATGAGTATTATGTATCTAGCAGGTAGCCAAGTTGATCTAAAGAGTGATATTTTCGGTACAGTTCTGGAAGTAACAACACCTGCGGCAACAAGTGCATGTGGATGTGGGGAATCAATTAACTTTGACATGGATAAAGTTGAATCCAATATGGCAAACTACGCTGAACTTAAAATTCCCGGAAAGTAAATGCGTAAGAAGATAGCAATAGTCGGATGCAGCCATAGTGCTGAAAGATATGACAAGAGTGGTGCAAGAAGTTGGAGTTGGTTATTAAAAGATCTTTGCCATGTTGACAATTATGCTCAGCCAGGACATGGTGTGTTAGAATACGACACGGCACTCAAGCATATAGTAGCTGAAAAGAAAAGTTATGATGCATTAATAATCCAGTACACTGGCGTGCATCGTTGGCATTATCCTATTGCAGGTCCCAGTTATCATAGATTTGTGGAGAAAAAGCATGACGACAACTATAGTGATTGGTATAGCGATGTTTCCAAAAAAGTGTTAACTGGTAATTTACAGCCTTTAAAAAATGTCGAACGCCCGCATATACATGGAAATTATATCTCAGAAGAAAAAAAGTCAAATTATTATAACAATGATACTGGAATGTCACAGGCGTCTTATTATTTAGAATTATTTAGGCAGACTTTATTTGATTTTTATCAACCATATTTTAAAAAAATATTTTACTTTTCAACTACGTCAAACTTTGACGACCACAATAATTTAGGACACGACAATTTAGCATTTGAATTTATATTAAATTCAGGACACCCGATAGAAGATCTAATTGATGACACAAACCACTTGACTTCTTTGGGTAATAGTGTATTATACAATGAGTATCTACTTAAAAGCCCATTAGGCAATTACATTAAAGGATAGACGATGACAAACGTATTTGAAGACGTAAACAAGTTTGGCACAGCGTGTGACCAACCAGCAAGTGAAGCAAACTATAAAATGTATCTTGGTCTAATTGCAGAAGAATTTGACGAGCTACAAGAGGCAGTTTTAGAAGATGATAAGGTAGAACAGCTAGACGCACTAGTGGACATCTTAGTCGTAACAGTGGGTGCTATTCGTGCCGCTGGATGGGATGGAGAAGCGGCCTGGCGTGAAGTAATGAACACCAACTTTGCTAAGATTGATCCAGATACAGGCAAAGTTCGCAAGCGTGAAGACGGTAAAGTGTTGAAGCCAGAAGGTTGGAAAGCACCTGAACTAGCAAAGTTTGTGGAATAAATGTTTGCAGAGTCATTAAACTTTAACAACAAGCCTTTAAAAGAGCTTACTTTGGATGAATCAATGGAGTACGAAAAAACAGTACTTCGAAAAGTATTAGCGGCATCTGGAGCAGGTATGAGCCAAAGTATCATTGATCAGATGAACCTGGTATTGGAAATTATTCGTGAACACAAAGCTGAAATGATTAACAAGGAAATTGCTGAAATCAAGGGCGGCGATAGTAACAAGCATTCAGGAGGATTAATGATTGGTGAAGATCAACCAGAACCACCAGATAGTGATGAGTGAATCTGATATGGTTAGTGCTTGGTTAAGCAACAACGATTTTGATGATGCTATTTTCGAAGACATTGAACCTATTAGAATTTATAATCAATGGTGCAATACTTATGACATTGACAGCTCTATTAAGGCAAGTTTGCCAGATGAGAGTGATAATTATGTAGAAAAATGCATCAGCAACTGGAATATGCCTGCTGAATACGCTGATATAGACATATATAAATATACTTTAGGTAGGTGCCCAGACGAAGCAGAATATTGTGCAAGGGTATGTGAAGAATTGAGAGAGTATGAAAAAAGAGGTATGTTACCGGTTTTAAACTTTCTTATCTACCTTGTAGATGTATGTAAAGAAAACAACATCGTCCTCGGCGTGGGGCGTGGATCAAGTGTAGCAAGTTATGTACTTTTTATACTTGGTATACACAAAATTGACAGCGTCAAATATGAACTAGATATTAAGGAGTTTTTAAAATGAAAACAATTAAGACTGCTCGGGGTAAGGTACTTGACATGAGTGCTATTGCTTCCAAGAATGAAAAGACACGTGCAGTAAGTAATGCTCCAATAAATGCACGTGGAGATATTATTGACAGCCGCGGTGACGTACAAGTATCACGTGGAGAAATTAAAAATAAATTTTATAAAGATAACGTTCCAGGTTCTGACGAAACAAACGTTAGCCTCAATCAAGAAGAACCTAAAAGCAAACCAAAGTCAAATGAGCCTACTATTGTTTCTCAAAATGAGCGTAGACGTGACGATGGTACCGCTTATATGGAAGTGGAATACAGTGACGGAAGTATGGAAGACTATGATATTGACGAGTTAGGAAATCGACTATGACAAAGGTAACAGCATTAGCAACCAAGATTTTGGGAACAATGGTGGAGGCACCAGGTGGGCATCGTAAATTAGCAAGTGGTATTCTTTTGCCAGACAAAGACGCTGAAGCAAGTGGCATTCGTCCACGTTGGTTTAAAGTATACTCTGTTGGAAGCGATATCGATTGGATTAAAGAAGGTCAGTATGTATTTGTCTCACATGGGCGCTGGAGCAATGGCGTCAGTGTTGACGAAGAAACAAAATTATTTTTGCTAGACAACGATGAATGTTTGGCGGTACAAGACACCAACCCATTGGAAGGATAGAAAATGGATTTAGAAAAATTAATGGGCGCCGTACAGCAAATGGGCGAAGCCCTTGAAGGCGCCAACCCACAAGCGCAGGCACCAGTAGGCCCGCCGAAGCAACCTGGCATGGGTATGTGGGAAGCTGGAATTTATTATATGAGCGAAGGCTTTACGGACGCAAGCTGTAAGCCAATTGTTAACTGGATTATCGAAAAGAATCTGCTCCCAGATTCAGAGCGCCCAGAGAAGCTAACACTAATCATTAACTCTCCTGGTGGTAGTGTGCATGCGGCATTTGCTCTTATCGACACTATGAAGGGCAGTGCTATCCCTATCCATACTGTTGGCTTGGGTTTGATTGCGTCATGTGGTGTACTTACATTCATGGCAGGCGAAAAAGGCCATCGTGTATTAACACCAAACACCAGTATTATGTCGCACCAGTATTCATGGGGTTCAGGCGGTAAAGAACACGAGCTGTTTGCACGTGTCAAAGAGTTTGAAATGTCAACTGAACGTATGCTTGCACACTATAAGAAGTGTACTGGATTATCAGACAAAGTTATTCGTGAAGTACTATTGCCAGAAAGCGATTTTTGGATGAGTGCTGAAGAAGCAGTTAAGTACAAAATTGCAGACCGGATTGTTGAAACATACTAAAATGAATACAGTTGATAGAATTGATATTGTGTATCCTTGGACTATTTCAGTATTTCAAAATGTGTTTGATACTGATATGTTATCTAAATATACAAAAGAATTTGATTCTATCAACTGGCACGATATCCACCAAAAAGAAAGTTACTGGGATCAAGTATATGAGCATGAACTATTTGACATAGTTGCAGAAAATTTCGAATCAGTGCCAGACAAGATGTTGTATAAATTCGATACCCCAGACAACACTTTGCAAGTCCCACACCAGGACAATTATTACAAAACACTTCAAATATTTTTATCAGTGGACAACAATGCATTAGGAGGAACAGTATTACATGACACCGACCCTCCTAAAATGTCATATGAACTTCCATTGCTCTCTAATAGTATGACATATTTTAAAAACACAGAAGGTTCGTGGCACAGTGTTAATCAACAAAATCTTACTAGAAAGAGTATAATCTTTAGATGGAATAACCAAAAGAGTTAATACAGCTAGACAAGTAAACATTAATGTGTTATACTGATATAAATTATCATAAAAAGGCAAACAAATGGCTAAAGAATTATGGGTAGAAAAGTATCGCCCGACTGACGTATCAACATATGTATTCAAAGATAACTCGCAACGTAAGCAAGTTCAAAACTGGATTAGTGACAAAGGCATTCCGCATTTGTTGTTTAGTGGAAGTCCTGGTACAGGCAAAACTACACTAGCAAAGGTGCTAATTGCAGAGCTGGGTGTTGAAAAAGCAGATGTAATGTATATCAACGCAAGTCGTGATAATGGCGTGGAGATGATTCGAAAACGTATCACAGCGTTTAGTGAAACCATGCCTTGGGGTGACTTTAAAGTTATTTTGCTCGATGAGGCTGATCACATCTCGCCAGAAGGTCAAGCGGCATTGCGTGGTGTTATGGAACAGTATCATCATACTGTGCGATTTATCTTAACATGCAATTATCCTAATATGATTATTCCAGCATTGCACAGCAGATGCCAAGGCTTCCATATTGAGCAACTGGATCAAACAGAGTTCACAGTTCGAGTAGCTGAAATCCTAGCAGACAATGCCGTTAACTTTGATATTGACACACTAGACGCTATTGTAAGGGCTAACTATCCAGACTTGCGTAAAACTATCAACACAGCACAGATGAGCATCGTTGACGGGGCGTTGAGCAAGCCAGATGATGGCGGTAGCACCAGTGAGTGGCGTATGAAAATGGTGGACATGTTTAAGGCCGGTAAAATTCAAGAAGCACGTAAACTTATCGTTAACAGTGCAAGAACTGATGAATATAATGACATTTATACATGGCTATATCGTAACTTGGATTTGTATACAGCTAACGATGACCAATATGATGAATGCGTATTGGCTATCCGAAATGGGTTAGTGAAACACACACAGGTAGCTGATGTTGAAATTAATTTATCAGCTACAATGATTGAGATCTCACGTGCGTTGTCATGATTCTAGACCGACCTAGTTATCCACTGTCACATAAAATTATTACTTGCAACAGTCAGTCAAATAATCATTTAGCTGATTTTATAATTAATGCGAGTGATGATGTATTCAATTTGGAATTCTTTGACATTAAAGAGCTCGCCGAAAGCTTCAATATTGATTTGCACACAAAAATTAAATGGCAAAATGAGAGATCTTTTCGTAGGGTTAGTGAAATAGCGAATGATTTGATTGAATCAGCATCACTTGACTATGACTTTACATCTAAACATTGCATAATACCACAGCCCATGAGTTGGGGAGCTGCAAATAAAATCTTTCCTGAATGCCAAATGTATATGACAAACTTCACTGGACGTATATACTTAGACATGATACATCGCATGCAGGATGATTTTGATTTGACACCTGTTACTGAAAACATCGAATACAAAAAATTTGACAACCACATCAATCGACATTTACCAGATGATAATATTGTTTATTTCACTGGCCAGGATAACTTAACAGATATTGCTGATGCACTTAAAGAATACAGAGGTATTGGTTGGACTGTTGATGAAGTTAGAGAGTGTATCAAAGACCAACCATTTTGGATTTTAAACAAGGCATTTAGGGATACTGATACAGACATTTATACTATTCTTACTGATCTACATGAAAGTATGATGAATAATATTATCAATGGTACTATTGAATACATCCCCAAAGCACAACAAAAAATATCAAAGTTTAAAAATGTAGAAAATATACATTTTTTTGATATGTATATGTTCTATTGCAAAGACGACGATGCTGCTCAACTATTATACAACAAATTTTGCTTAATGATTGGTATTGAACCTAACCCGTCAGCATTAGATGAGGTTAGGAAAAGTCTACTACTTAAAAGAATCAATGCACTGGGCACAATCGATATACCATTGCAATACAAAGATACAATAGAAAGTATTGCAAATGTATTACTAAACGTTTGTGATGTAAAAATGGATACTGATTTATCTGATATTGGATGGAATTCTAGCTGTCAATTAGCCTTAAAACTGGCATTTAATGATATTGAAATGTCTTATGCAGACTGCTATACTATCTCTGATCTGATAAAAAAATAAGGAGAGTAAAACTCTCCCTATCCTTTTGTTTACTTAATGAAAAGATATTATAGTGAATTAATCCACGCTAATTTTTCATCATTGCCGCGATGCGCTTGATCTGGAACTAGGGCTTCGCCTAATAGTTCTGCAACAACTGATGCATGAGTAACTAGTGTATGCTCGTTGAAGTAAGCAATATCTTCTTCGCTGGTTGCGTTAACTACTGCAACCCAACGATTGTTCATTTTTTCTACACTTGGTGTTAAGCCTAGATCGCTATGATCTTCAGCAAGAACCACTGAACTAAATTTAATAAACCATGGTGATGCTTTAAACTCTTCAGTTGATGAAAAGGTACTAGCCCCATTGTATACTACGTATTTTTTTGCCATTTTTTAATCTCCGGAATTAAAATAAGCTACTTCTCGTAACTTGTAACTATTTATGCAAAGAGTTGACATAAATAATTACATATGCTATAATAATACATATATATATATAGGACCTGGAAATTTAATATGAAATCAACAAAATTTTTATTTGACGTCGACGGGACACTGACTCCCAGTCGCCAAAGAATTGATAAAAAATTCGCTGTATGGTTTAGTGAGTTTGCTGAAAAGAATGATGTCTACTTGGTTACTGGCAGTGATCGCCCCAAAACTGTCGAACAAATAGGGGAGTACATATATCACAAATGCAAGAGAGTATATCAATGCAGTGGTGCTGAATGTTGGCAGAGTGACCGTAAGATATACACAAGTGACTGGGTACTCCAAGATGATGCTCAATACTGGTTAGAGAAACAATTAGAAGAAAGCACATTTGATATTAGAACAGGAAGCCACATAGAACACCGTCCAGGTTGTGTTAACTTTAGCATCATAGGACGCAATGCCAATCAAGAACAACGTGAAGAATACATAAAACATGATACGAAGACGAATGAGCGTAAGCAGATCGCTGCTGCATTTAATGAGCTGTTTGTGGACTTACAAGCAACTGTTGGAGGCGAAACTGGATTGGATATTGGCCCGCTTGGTAGTGACAAAAGCCAAATATTAAAAGATTTTGATAAAGAAAGCACATTGATATTTTTTGGAGATGCGCTTTTTGAAGGCGGAAATGATTATCCACTAGGACATGCTATTACAACCCGCGGCCTTGGCGAATCACATGCAGTTTCAAATTGGGAAGAAACCTGGGATATTTTACTTAATAAATAGCGACATGGAACAATATAAACATTCTTTAGAAATAGAGTTAACTTCAAAATGCACATTGCAATGTCCTGCATGTAGTAGAATGACCAGTACTAATCGAGTCTGGGATAGTGGCGACATGGATATTGATGTTGTTAAACGGATATGTGACGAAACTGATTACAAAAGATATTTGTTCGTTGGTTGTTATGGTGATGTAATTTATCATCCTAGATTTGTGGAAATATGCAAGTACTATCAAGATGCTGGCAAAAAATTATTAGTCCACACTAATGGAAGTTTAAAGCCACAAAAGTTTTGGGACCAAATGGCTGAGCTGGACTGGAGCAAAACTTGGTTTACATTTAGTATTGATGGACTAAAAGATACAAACCATAATTATCGTGTCAATACTAAATGGGATACTATTATGCGTGGAATAGAGACGATGACATCATTGCCAGAAGACAGAGCTCCAGCAAAACTTACATGGAAATATCTAGTTTTTCCATTCAATGAACATCAAGTTAATGAAGCGAGGACTATGGCAATGGATCTAGGGTTTACTGAGTTTGAAGCACTAAAAAGTTTACGCAGCGCAGCTACATACTACGAACAAGGTAATGGAGATAAATTTGTCTGGAAATAATGAAAACTTTGCACCTGGACTGATGCCGAGATGTAGCAAGCATTCTGAACGCAGACTACCAGAAGTTTTAAGTGCGACAGGATATTTAAAACCCTGTTGTTATTATAGCACCAGTGAAGAATTTGAACAGTTAGTGGAATATTTTAAGGACCGAGGCATAGATGCTATTGGCGATCTAGACGTTAATAAGAACGCCATTCCAGAAATTAAAAAAAGTGCTACCTGGAAAGCGATCCAAGAAGGTATATATAACGGAAATTTACCCAGCATGTGCTTTAGAAAATGCTCACCTGATGAGACATTGCCCAGTACTATTGAAGCTAAAAATTGGGAGGCATACGATGGAAAAGGATAAAGAAGTAAAAGATTGGCTTATGAATCCTGGAAATAACTTCTGTGCGTTACCATATATGCACATGGCTATTGAAGCAAATGGTGATATCAGGCCATGTTGTCTGGGTGAGCCAATTGAACACCCTGACGGATCAAAATTAAATATCAGTGGAAAAACTATTGGAGAAGTATTTAATGATCCTAACAGACAAAATTTCATAGATTCCTTTGATCGCAATGAACAACATCCAGCATGTGTTAAATGTTGGAAAAACCAAAGTGAAAATTCTCCAAGAGTAAAATTTAGTACTAATACTGTTAGTTTAAATTACACTAAAAGAATTATAGAAGGTGGAGAAAGATATCGTGCCTTGGAATGGCTTGAAGTAAAGCCTGGCAATAGGTGCAACTTAAAGTGCCGTATATGCGGTATTCATAACAGCAGTCTGTGGACAAAGGATGAATTTGAATTTCAAAAGATTTTACATCCAACGCAGAAACCAATTCCTTTCAAAGAAAGCAAAGAATACAAATATACCAAGCAGTGTGAATGGATTGATGAAGAAGACTTTTGGGGTAAAATTGATAGTCTGAATGAAGTAAAAATGATCCATTTTATGGGAGGTGAACCATTTATGGTTCCCGAGCATTTTCAGCTATTGGATGAAATTATTGCACGTGATGATATTGATCAATCATCTATCATAATCAGATATAATACTAACGGCACCGTATTTCCATCCGATGAGCAATTGGAAACTCTCTCCAAATTTAAACTTGTAGATATCAATATCAGTATCGATGACATTAACGAGCGGTTTGAATATCAAAGACATGGAATGGCATGGGATATTGTAAACAAAAATATCCATAAATTTAAACAACTGCCGTTTAAATATACTAAATGGTTTGTTGTTTTAGATCCAACTATCAATATACATAACATACTATACTTGAAACAATATGAAACCTGGGCTAACGATTTAGGTTTTCAGTTGGGGCCACGCCATCGACACTATGTACAGTGGGGGCAATATAATGCATCAGCATTGCCACAAGAAATCAAACAATATATTACAGAAATGTACAAGGGCACTAACAGTATTTGGATTAACAATGCAATGGATTTTTTAAATTCTTTTGATGCACAAGATGATGATATATCCAATCTAACAGAATTTTGGACTAAAACAAGAGCATTGGATAAACTAAGACAGGAAAAATTTGAAGATGTTTTTCCTGAACTAAATGCTCTATTACAACAATATGGAAACCAAGATGATTACAGTCAACAATAAGATTACACAAGACCTAGCCAATTTTATAAAAATGAGATACAACATCAATGTGTCAGATCACACTGATACTCATCCAGAAATGTTTAAAGCATTTTTACGTCTCCAACATTGGATGGATCAAGTTGTATTAGACAGATACTTTGGAGATAATGATGATGCTGAAACTGATGGCACTTATTGGACTCAGCAATTGGAATACGACACAAGACGCACTGGGCAGGAGTTAGCGGATCGTTTACTGAAAATGAGCCAAGGAAATGACCAATTCAAAGCACTGGACGTAGGGTGTGGTGATAATCACTGGAAGAAAATTTTGGGTGGTAAATTAACTGGCATTGATCCATACAATAGTAATAGTGACTTTAAAATTAGCATCATGGATTACAATACCAATGCAGGAAAACACGACGTGGTGTTAGCATTGGGAAGTATTAATTTTGGTGACGAAAAAACTATCCAACAACAAGTGGCGAAGGTAGTCAAAATGTGTAAACCTGGAGGCACAATCTTCTGGAGGTTTAATCCTGGCATTACACACGACAACGAACATGCACGTTGGGTTGACTTTTATCCTTGGACAGAAGAAAAAATTGGAGAATTGGCTAAACTACTAAAATGTGACGTAGTAGACTTTGGTTGGGACCACCAGGGAGATGATACAATTCGTTGGGGCAACCGCCTATATTGTGAATGGCGAAAACAACCATTTAACTCGTGAAAAATATGAAAATTTATACTAAACAAATTGATTTTAACACTATCAAGGAGCCATGGGATAACCACCTTTGGACTCATCGAGAAAATACCCCATACAGTAGTATGCTAATGCGTGGAGGACATGATCCACAAATTAAAGAAAAATACAAGTGGCGTGCCTTTGGTGCTTACATGGGGAACAGCCTACTAGGCGTTAACGCAGGACACAAGTCTGGTAATAGAGATTATCGAACTCGTGGACTATGGGTTAGTCAACGCTCACGTGGTACAGGAGTAGCACAGCTATTATTTTCTGTTATGGAAAATCAAGCTAAAAACGAATGTTGTCGTTGGCTGTGGAGTTACCCCCGATTGGCTGCGTTGCCAGCTTACCAAAAAGCAGGCTATTTGCCTTATGGTGATCCAGATCTAGGAGAGTTTGATCATTGTGTTAGAGCTCGTAAAGATTTAAGTTCTATTACCACTTCAATATATCAGAATATTAATAGTGAAAATCCTATGATGGATGCCTTTTGGATTGATAGCATGGACAAGCTGGAAGACCAAGAAATACTATTGGGGCAAAATTATGAAATACGTGGCGAGTTTGTCCATATAACACAGCATTGGGTAAATGACTTGTATGAGACAATCGAGAAAAAGCCCCTGACGTTAATCAGAGGCGATTTAAACAATAAAGATCACGTATTATAAGTCTTCTGTCCACTTGCCGCTTTGTCCAGTAGATTGTACCCAACGTACAAACAAGCCCACTTCACGTCCGTGTGCTTCTATCTCCCACGGTAAATCCCAGTATTCTACACGCTCTGGATTAATTGTTTTGCCTTGCCATTGATAGTCAGGCTTTAATTCATTCCGAGCATATTGCTTTACATGTACCATTTCATGTGCAACAGTTTCCATTATCCGACGCAGTCGTTGGTTGGTACCAATCTCAAGTTCAAAAGTACGTTTATCCATACATAAACAATAACCCATGGCATCGTTTATTTTTTTAAGTTTAACTTCAATGTCTAGCGTTTGCATCCGAGGCATCATCTTTTCAATACAAAACTCGATCATGCTCTGCACTTTGTTACGTTGCGATTCAGTGCCGCCTGTCACTAAAATATTGTTCATATTACATCCCCAAGAAGTCTGTTTTCAAAACTTCCAGTTGCTCCACAGCATTTGGATAACGAGCAAGCAAATCAAAGTCCATCTCGAGTTGTGTTTCAGCTGCTGCTTCTTCACTGCGTTCTGCGATAATCATATCGGCAATCTCATTGAATGATTCATAAAACTGTTCATCGTCTTTCCAGTAAGAGCGGCATGCTGCATAAGCATCTGCGTCAACAAAGTTCCAATTGATTGAGTAATTTTCGTTAAGATTTTCAGCTTTTTCAACTGCGCCACGGATTTCCATTTCTAACATTGCATAAATCATAGTGTGTACCTTCTTCTTTGCTAACTTATAATATTACTATATAGTAAGACGTCTTGGTTGTCAAGCCTTTTTTGCTACTAAACTACAATATAATAAACAACGCCTGCAAAGGCGATGGCGCTGAAAACTGTTGAAGTAGTATCAATTAGTGAAGTAATGATGAACTGTTTCATAGTGTGTACTTTCTTTGTTACTATACATATAATATAGCAGTAAGACGTCTTGATGTCAAGAAAAAACGCAAGAAAGGTTTCCTGCGTTTTCAATGGGTTATAAAATAATTTAAATTATTTTTCTTCATCTACTGTTAGGATTTCTGTTTCCCATTTTCCATCAACCAGTGTCTTCTTGGTTCTGATAAAGCCACCTTCGGCTAACTGATCTATCACAGTTTCAACCACCAGATCATGAGGATAAGAATTCCTGCCTTTCCAATAACCCATTGCAAATAACAGCAGGCCAATAATAACTGCCAATGTTCCTTGATTAGTAACTAAGTCCCACATAACTATTTTCGTCTCCGTTTTTAGAAAGTTTAGGGTATTTTTGACAAAACTCTTCCCAATTTTCGTCTTGTCGCTCACCATACATTTTAATATTTTTTAGCTGTTCAACAGTGAAACTATAATCCAAAAACTCCTCTAGCTTCTCTATTTCATTATCGCTATACCACAGTCTATCCGCTACAAACGCATCTGGATTGTTTTCTAAAATATAATCCTGTCGTTTAGTACAAAAATTAAGATAACACCTCTCTACGTCAGCTTCCATATCTTCTATAGACGGCATTTTATCTTTAGCATCTTGCCATTTATCTTCTTTAAAAACTGCCCAGTGTAGTCTATTTAACTGCCAAAAATATTTCAACTTACCAGTGTTCATGTCTTGTACAGCTTGATCGTGAAAGTTATCATTCCAAATATCAATCCAATCACTGGTGTGTTCGCCATTTAATTCTACGTGATCAGTGCGCCAATTTTCTGTATGATCTCTGATCTGTTTCTCAGTTGTTATTACCTTTGACTGTGTGTTCAGTTGATAGTGGAATGCTTGCATTGGTGCTGATTGATCACAAATAACAAGTTTGTCGTGATGTACAAACCGATAGTGCTTGTGATTGATATTACCAAAATAATTAGCCCAGATCACATGTTCGAATTCTTCTTCAAATTTCTCAAAATAACCATCCAGGAATGTAATCTCAGACTGGCTATTGAGAGTATCTACTTCCATATGCCGCAGGGTCTCCAGGTGTCCTATTTGGTTACTTTTGGGACGGTCATGCCACACCAAAATATCTTTATTGTCGAATCTTCCGGCGAGGTAATCCTGCCAAGTATAGTGAAAGACATTAGGGCCAACTGATTTATCAATGTTAAATGCAGCAGCTAAAGCGCCGCCTATCATTGTTGATCCATCATATATAGTAATTCGCATAAAGTCTTTCCTCCTATACATATTTATTGTAGTACAAGGATCCCCATATGTGTTTGCATTCTAATAGCAATAGTATCGAACATTAAATCAGTAGCGGCTTCCCATTCCTCTTCAGTAATGCTGTCCTCCGGCGTTTCGCCTTCCCACGCTAAGTGTATACGGTTCCAATCTTCATGTGTTAATGTTTCTCGCAACGGGTGAGTACGCATAAAGTTTACTTTCATTTTACAATTGATTTAGTCTTCTTAACCAAGTTAATACGATCAAAATAAAACGGATCAATATTTAGTTGACATGCTTGCTGTTCGGCTTCAGCCAAGCTACGGCATGTGGTAACACCTAGTCCATTTTTTCCACCTATTTTAATTTCCCAACGAGCATCACCGGCTGTGTTAGTTGTTTCAAAGATACGATAATCTTGACGTTCAGAAGCGTTCATAGTATTTTCCTTTTGGGTGTTTGTTTAAAATATATTGAGCATACTTGCTCATTGAGCCCACACATGATTAAACTTTGTGGGCATGTTATCGCAAGTATAGTTGTCACCTTCTGCATAGTTAATGACTTTAACACATTTATCAGTGCTGTAACTTACCTGCACATCGGGAATTGACAGCGCATTATTTACAATGTAAGCCAAAAACCCAACCATTACAGCAACAACTGCAATTTGTAGAAATTTCATAATCAAGATCCTGTTACAAGTTCAAGTGTTCCATCTTCACCGAAAGTAAAGTCTTCGATGTAAGAATGATGTGTGCCACTTTGCTTGATGCAGCTATCAGCAGCAAGCCATAGTGATTTAATTGTGCCGTTGATTGCCCAAGCACTAACTTGTGCGCTGGCACGTTTGCCATTGTCACGCAAGTCTGCATCAAGTTCTTCAACTGTTGCATCAGGGCGTACAAACTCATAAGTTACTTTACGCATCTTTTTAGTGAACACTTCAAAGTCCAAACCCTTTGTGCCAAAGTCCCACATGCTCCAAACTGAATCAACACCAAGCTCAGTACGCAAATCATCAAAGTGTTCACATGATAGTGTATCAGCATCAACATCTTCAAACTGGACAAATTCCATTGCAATTGTTTCTGCGCTTACATCTTCAAATTTTACAGTGTTGTTCAACATTGGATAGTTCCTTGCTTTTGTTTAACTTATACATATACTATACAGTAAGACGTCTTGGTTGTCAACACCTAATTTCACTTTTTTTGAATTATTTTACTTTAGATTTACCATTGACAAATGACGCATATATTATGCTGCCTCTCCAAACAATTTTCCCATGTTTTCGAATACTGCGTTGTACGCATTCGCTTCATATTCATAATTGTCATAGAAGTTATCGTCTTCTTCACCGGAAGCACAATGCTCTTCCCAAACACGTTGCATAGCATTCATACCTTCAAGTGCATCGCCACGACCAAAGTTTGTGATTGTGTTCCAAGCAGTTTTGAAGTCTACTGTTTCTTTGTAAAATGATGGGATTCTAAACATGTCATTCTCTTTCTTTGTTACTATACATATAATATACAGTAAGATGTCTTACTTGTCAACCTTTTTTTATGATACCTCATAACCTAGTACAGTTTCTACATATCCATTGCCATACTCACCAGCAATAGCCAATACGATCTGCTCACGTGGTTCAGTATCCATATTGTCAATCTTTGCTGCAGCATCATCAGTGAGATCCGCATTAATCAACCATTGTACTGATTCAAAATCATTTAAATCATCTTTATATAGATCAGAAAGATCAGTACCTTGTGCTTCTACATAATAGCTGTGCGTTTCATCGATAAGTTTCTGAATAGACATAGCGGTTCTCTTTCTGTTTAATCAATCTATACATATAATATACAGTAAGACGCCTTGGTAGTCAAGAAAAAAGCGAAGGAAAAGATCCTTCGCTTTCAATGGGTTATAAAATAGTTTAAATTATCTTCCTCGAGGAGGGTTCAAACTTTGTAATAATTTCTCTCTGGGCATTTCACGAAGTGCGATTGTTATTAATACTTCGTCTTCGCCTCTTAAGACTTTAATGTCCCACTCATCTCCAGGAAATGCCATCACTGTTTTCTTGAGTACAATCCAACTACTGCGAGCTGGTTCGCCATTTATTTCAAGTAGGATATCTCCCTGTAGCAGTCCTGCTAATTCACCAACAGTTGTATCTTGGCTGTTTTCCGGATAATCAATATATGCATAATGCCTATCTTCATCATCTATATCTACTACATCTTTTAGTTCGAATGTGGCCATACTTAGTGGATACTCAGCATATGGCACGTAACCTTTTGCGATGTACTGTGGACTCATGATGTAATTCATCGAACGTTGTGCTTGTGCAGCACTTACTGCCATACCAACTCCATCCCAGCCAGGTATTTGTCTACCAGGACTTAGGATGCTTTGTGCAACACCAACTACTTTTCCGTCACTTGACATAACAGGCCCGCCGCTGTTGCCTTGGTTGATTACAGCGTCAACCTGAAGCATGAGGCTGTAAGGTCTAGTTCCGTATCTATCTTTATAGCTGATAATGCCACTTGTGCTTGTCCATGGCAAACTCATTCCGTGCCCGAGGATTGTAACAGGATCACCAACACCAGCTTCGTCATCAAACTCTACGGCTTCCCATTCTTCATTATCTTGTTTTGTAATTTTTATGATTGCAATGTCTGAAATTTCATCAACACCAACCAGTGTTGCATCATATGTCCACATATCCATTGCAGTGTTTACTGAAATTTTCCAACCTTCTGGATCACGGCTTTCTTCGGCAATTACATGATGATTAGTCATAATCCAGGCATCGTTGCCTTCTATCTGTACAATAAATCCAGAACCCGTACCACCCATTTGCACCTGTGGATTAGTACTAGTTACTCTAATCATTACAACATTGGAAAAGCCACTGTATATGGCATGTTTAGTCTGGCGCTCTATATCAAAACTAGCACCGTTAAACACCGCCTTGTTAACAGCATAAAGTGCATCACCTAGTGGATTATTTTGTTTGTAAACCCAATTAATACCGACGTGTATTTTCTCTTGAATAGGTCGATAATTTGCATTTATTATTGTACTAGCCAGTATAATTGCGGCTGCACTTAATACCTTCATTATTATATTTTTACTAAAAATCATTATTATGTTACCTCTAATAATGTATTTAGTCTCTATTCAATTAAACGATTAATCCACTTAGGCATTCTATTCCAATCGTAATTTTCTTGTTTGACATTGTACATATTAATGCCTTGATTATTTCGATTGTTCCTGCTGTTGGCAAATATTTCTATCATTCGTGCAAGCATGATTGGATCATCACCAAATGTCAAAGGCGCAATACTGCGATGTATTGGACTACTTCTTTTTCGGCACAATTCAACTGCCCACTTGTCAAAGCTAAACACATGACCTGCAGGTGGATTGTCTTGTATACAATGTGTACCAAATACAATAATACTTGTGTTTGGATCTTCCCACAGATTTTTTACACTGTCTTTTAGTGCATGATGATATGGATATACGCCATCCATACTAACTACCAATACTCGAGTGTAATATTCAAAACAATTATCCATGTACCACTGCGCTCGGTCAGCGTCGGGAAATACCACCAACACTGTCATACGATTTAGTTGCATGCTTATGTTGATAGCGGAAGTATTAATTCCCAAGTTCATTGTTTTAAACCTCTTGGTCCGCCATAATTCCAGGCAGTGGTGTCAAACCAATCCCAGTCTTGTGCGGCAATTCTATACACTTCACGATTGTGGTAGTGTAGCTTTTTTTGCTCTAGTGGAGCATTCATAATGATGTCAAACCAAATTGGATCAGTAAAAGGATGCTTCCAAGTTAGATCAGGATCTTGACTGTAATTGAACAATCTATATGATTCGTGATCTTGTTGGTGCATCATTACAATTGATTTAAGTAATTGATGAGTATCTGATGTTTCACTTTGGCATCTTGCATATACATCTTCGAAGAATTTTATCAAGTCATTATACGCTCTCTTGTAGAGCTTGTGCTCTAGTGAATGTACAGTGTAATCATCATGTATGTGCTTGTTGGCAACACTCTCGTTGCGAGCTTCCAGTGTAGTGATCCAAATATTTGTTAGCTGTTCAATAGTGATATCAGGCATTTGTAGTATAGTATTAATTTTTTTACTACCACTTTCAGATGCTCCTAGTTCTCCAGTAATGCCGTATTTTTTATCCAAGTTAAGTAAACTCTGTCTCTTGGGTGCATAGCTTCCGTCATGCCAAAAGTCACCTTCGTTGTATTCTATATTGTCCTTCCAAGGATCAATGTAATTTACTTCAATGCCAATGTTACTGGCAAACTCACGGCAGCTCTCAGTGTCAGGGTTTTGTTTTCCCTGTGTAACGTGAACATATTTTAATCCAATGCCCAAGTGATGAGCAATATTAGCAATGGTGGTACTATCTCTGCCGCCACTCAAGAACAAAACATCTCCTGATTGGCAATTTTTACGCACTGCTTCCATTAGTATTGATCCCCACTCCTTTTCAGGTGGGCCATCGTAGTTCATTTTTAAACTTGTGGCGTACTGCGTGGGCGTGCCTCTGTCAACACACCAGTTTGGTTGTATTCTTTTGACATCTTGCCTGCCAGTTGTGCTGCCAACTGTCATTTGTCCATATAACAAATCACGCTGTGCATAAAATGTCTCGTCAATCTTTTCATCATATTCAGTTGCCTGACTCCACAAGCTGAATACATGCTCTCCGTCCTCACTGTACCACAGAGGGTAACTACACAAATGGTCACATTGTGCCAGCCACCACCCATCGTTGCCTTGCCATACCATGCCGAACTGTCCCTTCATGTCAGGGATGTCATGATCAGCAAACATGTGATTGAGTTTTCCTGGTGCATGATCACACCAGCCTGCAAGCCATAATGTACCATTATGCAAGTCGTGCTTTTTGAAGTTTTTATTACTGTGAAAAATCATCAGTCATCTTCTTTAAAAAGTATTCCCATTCAGTATAAGTGTGTTCCATAAACCATTGATGCTTGGGTTCTACGTTAGTGAATTTTTTAGTATAGTAATAATTTGTAAACCATACAATTTTACCACTGGTTACTTTTTTTGGCATCCAAGCAAAAATTTTACTTACGTCATCTTGTTCACTGTGTTTCATTATTTTTTATATGACTCATCGCCTGGCCACAATGGCATTTTTGTTCCCGCAGCACGTTTGGGTATTTTACTGTCAGCACTTGACACACAAGCGCCTGTGGTACATTTTACTGGTCCGTCAAAGAGACTGAATCCAGTTTCAATGTTTCCAAGGGGTTGGTCGTGACAACTATAGGATCTTTTAACACTTCCGTCTGGTTCTCTGATAATAATTGATCTGTATCCACTACTGCACTCCCAACCATCAAACTTGTTAAAATTAAAAGCATTAAAACGTTCAGCTTGGTCCATGTACCAAGGATTTCCTTCATCATCTCTGAATTCCACTTGCATGTGCCACGGTACTGCGGCAGTTTGTTTTCTATATTGATCGTCCTGGTCAATCTTAAAGGTTGGCTTGGGACGGGTTACGTATTTGTTTTTGACTTCGGTAAATCCCCTCTGAGGCATACCGTTGTGCAATTTTTTGAGCATCTCCGGTGTGTAACCATCGACAACACGACTTGCAGTAGGATCCGATTGCGGCTTGAGGGTGACATTAATACCTTGTTCATGGAAGAACAACGCATTTTCCCAGTCCCTTTCAAACCATTCTGGAACCATAACTTGATTAATTGTAACTTGTACATCATGCTCCTGACAGAAGATTAGTTTGTCTGCAAACTCTTGCATCTTCTCTTTTGTATTTACATGTTCTGTGTGGAGGCTTGCTGTAATACTTGCACGATGGAATTTACTTGCGTATTCCACATATGTCTGATGCCATTTCATATTTCGGCTCATGTTTGTAGTCATATGAACACTCGTATAATTGGTGTTCTCCACATCATCACTCAAATGCTTGAGCATGTCCAAGTAACCAGGATGGAACGTAGGCTCGCCGCCACTCAAACTAAAGTGGAAACTATTAAAGCCGCGTTCACGTGCTTGGCGTTTAATCTCGTCAATTGTTTTTAGGTTAAGCTCGGTTGGGCGATGATCTTTTCTATTACTGCGGGCATAAGGCCAGCAATAGCTGCAATTATAGTTACAAAATCTTCCCAATAACCAACTTACCGTAAACATATCACGATAAAGCATATTACGTTGCCCTACACGAACAAGTTTATCATAAGGAGTTTTTGTAAAATCATACTCACTCCACTTTAAGTCATTATTATCTGTCATAGTTATATTATACCCTATTTGTCTAGAATGTCAATAGTTTTCATAAATTCTTGATATCTTTTATAGTTTTTTTCGTGCATATTGCTATCAATACAGCTTTGTAGCCAGTTAGCGGCGCCATTCAAATGTGTTACTAGCATACGCTTTCTTTTAATATCTTGGCGGAAAGCGATATCATTTAAGAACCGTTCAATGTTTTGGATACCGTATTGTAGACTCTTGGGATCAATCACATTGGCATGTAGAAAGTCTGGCCATTGTACTCGACTGGTATGCCAGTGTATTCCCAATTCCATCACAATAGCGTTTGCAGTATCTCCTAGCTCAGTGGCATTCATTGCACTAATACATGTTGTACCTTTTATGATGTCAATATTTGGCAACTGTTTGCAGTCTTGGATATTCTTTTTAAGCAGATCCCAATCTGCACCACGTCTTATTCGTGCATTTAAATCTCGATATCCGTCAATGCTTATGGTCAATTTGATACTTTTAAATTTCTTCCACGTTTCCAATACATTGTGTTTGCCCAGCTTCATAATGCTCAGGTTAGTGCTGTATTTTAATGTAACATTTTCTGGATTGGGAATACTTTCCAGTACACGGTAATGTATGGGATCCATCAACGGCTCACCACCAGCAAACTCAATCTCTTCAACACCGGACATCACTTCCACTAATTGCGCAACAAAGTCTTCGTCACGCTCAAACAAGTTCATCACACGGCGCTTTTTTAAATCGTTATCACTTATGATGTCGTCAATGTATTGTTGGTTGTCTTCATCATAAAACTTTTTAACAGCATCCCAATCTTGCATCCACTTTGAACTATCTTTGGGCCAGCACATACGACACTTGAAATTACACACGTTGCTTAGTTTAAGCTCAATGATAGGAATACGGAAGTCAATCTCTTTTGTTTCCATATATTGTTTTATATTCTGTTGTGTGCTTTCCAGTTCCATTAAGTCAGCAATACGGTTATGTCTCAAGCTAACAATATTATTGTCTTCCATTTTCCAACAATTTTTACACTGGTTGATTTTATCTCCAGCAATAAGACTGTCGCGAACACTGTTCATATAGTCACTATTCCAGTATTCTTTTAAATCAAATCCATCATCGGTTACTTTGGGATTTTTTCCCTTTGCTGGAGGTTGTCCTCGGCAGCATAGCTTAACTTCGCCATGTGGCATTGTGCTTACGTGAACAAATGGAAGTGGACAGAATGTGCTTGCATCTACATTATATTTGGCAAGCAATCTTTCTGTTCTGTCCTGGAAGTCGTTAAAGCTCATCCTTCTTCCCAGTCTGAATGTTTCCAATCAGGAAGGTGTGTAATACTACCTCGTTTAGTGCCCACTCTCAAGCGATGCGTGTGTTCAGGTAATGCTTTACTCAATTGGACATCAGCGGCGCAGTTGCAGGCAGGCTTATCACAAATGATAGTGCCAGTTGGCATTTCAAATCCATCATATATGTTACCCAGCTTGCCACCAACTTTGCATATAGCACGATAAACATCACCTTTGTTGTCTATAGTGATATTTTGTACTCCGGCCCAGCACTCCCAACCACGAAAGTCATTAAGCTCACGTGCTGTAATGTTGTTTACGTTGTCTTCTTCACTTGTTTCATCTTCATAATGCACAATGATATTTTTGAAATTATTTGCTGACATATTTTTCCCACTTAGGCTGACCAGATAACTCTGTTTTATAACTGTTTTTACCACACTGGTATTGACAGACATTGATATCAAATCTAGAATTAAACTCTTTCATAAATTTGCCGTTTACTATTTCGTTATGTGTATATTTATTTAAATTAATATCTTGTATATCATATCCATTTTGATCAGCCCATTTAACAATTTGCTCTTTTTGTGTATAAACAAAACAACATGGATACAAGAACCCGTCACTGCTAACGAACTTGTTCATTCCATTAAAGCATTTAGGATCAATGTCGCCAATCAATTTGGTATCTCTCTTGTGTGTCTGCAAACCAAGCCTTATCGTATTCTCTCAAACTCTTGACTGCATTAAATTCATCAAAGCCAAGCTCAACGCTTAATGCACGAGCTTGCTCTACTTGGTGTTCGTTATACGGGAATACCAAATATTTCCATTCCATTTCTGGTTTGTTCTTTATGTTAGCTAATGTAGTTATACCTGAAATAATACTTGACCAATCACTGTTTTTTCTATATATGTGATTTGTATCTTGTAAACCGTCAATACTAAAAACAAACTTTCCGCGACTGTATTTCTTCCAATCAAGTTGTGCTATTGCTTGCCATGTGGCAGGTTTAACATAAGAGCCGTTTGTCTCTATCATAAATCGCCGGTTGGAAGTTAACATAAACTCGACAATTTCAACAATTTTTGGATGATATATTGCATCCCCGTATGCTCCGCAGAATATATAATTGCGATACATAGTGTTACTGACTAAATTCTTTAATACATCAATATCCATAAAACCAGTATTCCACCCAGAACTTTTGGGTTTATAATTTCTAGGACAAGCTGGACATTGTATTGGACATTTGGTTGATATTTCCAACTCAATAGCTTCTAAGTGTTGGCGGCTATCCATTCAAGTTCCTCCTCGCTGTAGTAAGGTTGTATTGCCTCAAACTTTGCAATCTCTCGGTGCTTGGGATGGAACCCCAACATGCCGTCCTCATATGGACGGTGCCAACCTGTTCTATCAGCATTTGCACGTGGACGTATTTTGCGTATAGTGTATTCGACTCCGCAATCTTTGAGCTCATCTATAATCTCAACACATTCTTTTAATTTGCCTGGCAGGAACATAATATGTACATGCATGCCTTTGTATTGATCGTTTTCCTGATACTCTTTAATACGTTTCCACATACCAGTAATATTATTAATGACTTTGTCATGATAAGCAAACTCAAAGTGATAGCTAATGACAATGTAGTGCAAATAAGGCAGTGCTTTTTCATATATTTTAGGTGGAGGACTGCCGTTGGTTGTTACACTGCAACGGTATACACCGTTTTCTCTTGCATACTTTAACATGTCCACAAAACGTGGATTAACAAATGGCTCGCCACCAGTAAAACTAATCTTGATTTTTTTACCATTAGCTGCTGCGACAATCTTATCAATAGTTGCAGTGTACACATCCCAACTCATATGTTCGCTGGTGTTGTCGTGCAGATCATTGCCACAATAGCTGCAATTGTAGTTGCAACGTCTACCCAAGTTCCACTCAATACGCAACAATTCGTCTTTGGGTGCGTGATTGTCTTCTAGTCCAACTAATTTACTCATTAAAATACGGTGCAAATTCAGGCACCACTCCTAGTATATCTTCTTGTCTCATTCTATCTACATCACGTGTAAAGTTGATAAACACCTGCCACAATTCTGGATCAAATGTTCTGTCTTCCATACTGGAAACTAGCTTTTTAAAATCTGGAATGTCACGTAGACGTTCAACTGCCATATCTCGTAGTTCGTCTGGTATGTTGAGTGGACTTAAATATGCTGGTTTATTGCAGATGGTGGTAAATGCACTATTGGCATCAACACGTGAATATTTATCTTGCCATGAGTGCAACAGGCTGTGCAATTTGTCCAGTGTTAGCACATTGTAATTTTGTAGTGTAACATTGAACATAATTTTTACATTTGGCAATTCATTATACTGTGCAATAGTGTTTTCAATTTGTTGGATATTGTATTTTCCACCACGGATGTAACTGTATAGATCGTCAGTGCCTTCTATACTAAAGCATAGACTTACGTTTGTAAACTGACTGAGCAAATTAAGTATTTTTGGATTAACAACTGTGCCATTTGTTGTGTAGAAAAGATTGACATTTGTCATTCCTTCTTCAATCATCCATTCCAAGAATTGATTGTGATGTTTTGACATCATTGGCTCACCGCCTTTGAAGTCAATACGCTGTACCTTTTTTAGATGTGGCAGCATATTTCGCAAATCTTCTAGATCATATTGCTGTAGTGGTACTGGCTTTTTGCTCTTTTCGTATCTTTTATCTATATGCGCTAGTTTGATTTCTTCTTCAAACCAACTGTTGCTGGCCCATGATCCACACATGCGACATTTTAAATTGCACACGTTTGATAGATTGATATCCGCTTGCAAAAATTGTGGCTGTTCTATTTGGTGTGGTAGTGTTCTTATTTTAGACTCTACTGGACGCTCATTGTTTAAAAATTCAGCATCATACTTCATAAATTTGTCTTGGAACCAGAGACGTCTACTTTGTCCAACCAATTCTTCACGTTCCCAACAACTGTTGCAGGCGCTGGGCTGTTCGCCCAGGATAAAGTCACGGCGCAGTTCTTGCATACGCTCACTGTTGAAGTTTTCCATGATTGTATCATGTTCTGTGTTGGGCTTTCTACCTTTATTACTAAACTGACAGCATGGTTTAATATCTCCATTTGCTGACAATGTAATAGCATGCCAGGGCATGTAACAAAATTTATCACTCATCTATATCGTACCATCTTCCGCAATAGCTTGCTTGCCCCGGACGAGTGTGAATAATAGTGTTCATGCCGCGAGCGTTTTTGCGCATTTCAACACGATGGAATCTATCAGTTACAGTGATGTGCAATGCGTTCTCAAATGATTGGTCACGCTTGTCATCTTTATATCGTTTCCAAGTTCTCCAGATGGGTTTTAGTTTGCCCCAAACTTCATTTTGATTGTCAATGCTGTCCTTGACATATCCCCAGCCAATTTCTTGATCACTGTCTTTATCTAAACCATACAATGCACAATATTCATCAGCACTTGTAATTTCACGGTGAGGCAAGGCTGTGTACCAATCAGTTGTATCATCAGGATAGTTTTTGCGGATTGCATCATAATCATGATACAAAACTGTAAATTCCATATCAGGAAAACATTCCGCTAGTACTTGAATTTTATTATTACTGGGCCAAAACTCCAGTGTATTGTCATCAACAACGCTGTGTATGTGTACTGGCGCCTTCAATCCATCCCTTTTAATACTGTGATACAGTTCATAAATTTTAAATAGAAAAAACTCATCAGCACTGCTATTACGGTCATGCCACATTTCACTACTCTGTTCAAACCAATCTGGCTTTTTTAGTACCCGTTGTAGAGTATCATTAATGTCATTTTCAATGTATTGTTCTAAGTCACATGCTGTTGCCGTCACTGCTAATAGTCTCCCCCAAGGATTGCGCTTGCTCTCCTCAAAAAATTCTTCTACATTATCTCTTGTATTCTCGCCCACAGTCTTGCCTCTACTTCCTGTACTGTAATAACCTGTTGCATATCCTGATCTGCATAGTCGCTTATTACTTTATTCCATTCACTTGAATCCCAGGGTGTGCAACCCAGGAATTCACATAATCTTCTATATTCATCAAATTCTTTATCAATAAACATTCTTTTAAAATTAACACTGTGCCAATCTCTTCCAATGGGGTAATGGTGTTGTGTTATATTGTGGTTGTTCCATCTCTGAGACAACATCTCCATAGTGTTATTTACTGATGTGTCATATTCGCCACCATCCTGTGCCAAATATACGCCCAACATCATATCAGTGTAATTTATAGGTAGACTAAATTTGTTGATATAACCCATCGTTTCATCATAGTCTACACGATGTTTACGGCATTTGTCAATCAATTCATCTGCTAAATCTTCTGGGTTACTTAAATCTTGCCAGAATATTTTTTTAATAATGTTTCCTTGAAATTGCTTCATTGTTACGTGGTCTTTATCATTAATGTATATACTGACTGTTTTGTATTCCTCAAACAAGTCTGCCCAATATTGATCGTACCATGCTTCATGACAACGGTGTAGGGGTATACGATAGCGTGGTTTAGAGTTTGTTAAATCACGTACTTGTTGATAATATTTTTCAGTGCTGGGTGCATTGAGCCAAAAATCGTCCCACCATTCTTTACTGTTGTCATAATCAACTTCAGTCCAAGTATCATCTTTCCATTCTGTTTCGTCCATCATGTGTGCTCGCCAACTACCACGTATCCGCCAACGATTTAATTCATTTGCATCACCTTCAATCTCACCTTCACTATAAGGTGCATATTTGTCATGCTTACTGAGTTGAAGTGCTAACCATTCACCACCGCTTCCGCCTGCGTAGCTCACTAGTACTTGAGGTATATCTATTTTATTCATTTGGCCATCCTGTTTGCATTGGATCAATACTGAGTTCATTTACATTTAAATGATAAGGCATGTTGATTACATATTCAATCATGTCAACTGCTTCGGTAAGTTTCATTACCTCTCTGCCTGGATGCTTGTGTGAATTATTTTCAAGTGTTCCGAATGTTACATAGCTTACTTTAGGTCCGCCTGCCCAAATACTTTTTAAGCCCAAGGCATTGCTTGTACTACGCAAGGCCTTCTTTTCTTGCTGATAATGCCAATCGCTGCCTTTGGTAGCCCTGTCTGTCGTGCTACCCAAACTCACAATATGTAGTCGTTTCCTTGCCTTTAAAGCTGATTTAAAGACTACATCTAGTAGCATAGTTTGATGGTACTGCCATAGTGCGCTACAGTTAATAAAAACGTCAAAAGAAAGGGCTTTTTCTGCCAGCTTGTGTTTGTAGCTATCCTTAGTTAAATCGTAATTCCAATCTGTTCTATTTACAAATTGCGTAGTGGGCCAACGTTCTGAGATGGCGCTCGCTACACCGTATTCTGGGTTGCCAGTTGCTATAATTTTCATTCTATACTCCAAGGTAGGTATTTTTGATAATCTATATTTTTAGTTTTGCTCATTGTGGCAATTGCCTTGCGGAAAGAATCATAATCGCCATTTCTGTTCTTTATACTATAATTTATATGTTCCACTACACTATCTAAGTTTAGTTTTTCGATAGTAGAACACATGTCATATCGTTGTTTAATTTTATGTATTGTATCCTGTAAAACGCTAACAGGCACAATGTTAGTAGTCAAATAATCATTACCAACTATAGAGTTAAACTTGAATATTTGATTATTTTCGGGTTTCCTATTTGATACAAAATAATCTATCATATCAGGTACTTGGTGTACATTCAAACAATGCACTACGCAGTTATAAGTTCTATTAAAATTATTTTTCAATATCACATCATGATATGACAACCACCAATCCCAGTTGTGCGGGCTACGTACCATCTCGTAAAGATCATAAATTCCGTCTATACTAAGTGCAAGCCAAACATAATTAAATTTACTCAATAATTCTGCTTGGTATTCGGACATAGATCCATTTGTATTAATATTTAAATGAATGTCTGTATGATTATTTTCAACCATATATTCCAGCAATCTGGTACACTGCTGTGTATAAAATGGTTCTCCGCCATCAATCATTATTTCTTTTACTGTGGGCAAATGATTGATATACTGTTGTATATCAATATTAGAAACGGAACCAATGGAAAGTTTTTTGTTATGTGCATATAATTTTACTAATATATTATCAGGATCATCATTTTTTATTTTGTCAAATTGTTTTGCAATTAAATGGCTCCTACTGGGCCTACATATATTACATGTCTTATTACAGGTATTTCCAAAATTTATTTGCAGGTCCTGTATTTTAAATTCAGTGACATATCCGTGTGATTTGTTTTTTAGTTGTCGTTGGCTTTGTTCACCACGCATCTCTTTGCTGTAGCAATTTTCACACCCACTTACATATTCTCCATTAAGCATGCGTGTTTGCATATTAGACACCCATTCACTTTGTACATACAAATCAAGATCTTTATACTTATTATTTCTAAGAGCTCTTGAAAAGTGACAACATGGGGCGATAGATCCGTTTTCGCTATAATGAGCTGTCCTCCAGGCTTCACTACAGTATGTTTTAGATGTAATCTTTGAATTGTGGGCAGACATCCAATAAATTTCCCTTCTGTAAATCATCAGTGCGTAAATTGAAATCTACAAATTCCTGCCAACGCTTTTCAAACCAATCTTCGGCATTCATGTATGTAAGGCAATCCATTACTTTGGGTATATGCCTATACGGCATTAACGCTAGCACTGCCTGTTCCTTCAACAATGGAGGCAGTGTTCTGATATTCATACTCTCTGGATGATTGAGGATATTTAGATAAATCTGATCAGGCTCAACACCCTTGCTTTCAATCCAATCAAATAACTTGGGCATGGCTAACATATTAAGAACCTGCACCGTGCAATGAATTTGTATTTTTACATTTGGCAATGCGTTTAGGGCGTCAAAGTTTTCCTCGATCTTACTCCAGTTACTTGGGTAACGAATATATCTGTCCAATGCCCCAGTTGCATCAATACTTGCATTGAGCTGAACACCTTTAAAATGACGCCAGTAATCAATCATTTTTTGCGGTACATTTGTTAAATTAGTGTTGTATTTTAATTTAATATTACTGGCAAGATCATTTTCAATACAATAATCAAACAATGCATACTGTGATGTTGCTAATGTGGGTTCGCCTCCGGTTAAGTAAATCTCTTCAATAGTGTGTGCAATCTCAACAAAGTTTTTACCAGTACCTTTGCGATCTGGCCATTCTCCCAACTGTTCCATCCATGCCAAATCTTCATCACTAAGTGGTTCGTTGGGAGCAAGCTCTGCGGTATCAACAACTTTATTCCAGTCCTTGACCCACATGCTTGAACTCCATGGATTGCACATACGGCATTTTAAGTTGCACAAGTTACCCAATCTGATATCTACATATCTTACGTCCAAGGGAATTTCTTCCGCCACTTGTACATCATCCTTGAACCATTTTTCATTATACCCAATGCGTGGTGAACGGATGCCAGCATCCTCTTCACGGAAACAACGTTGGCAGGTTTCTGGCCTCTCGCCATCGATAAACTGTTTTCGTATTGTTTTATAAGTTTCACTATTCCAAACTTCGTTAATGTCGTCACGGAACATTTTATATTCTTTATTTTCAGTCTTCCAAATCTTATTATTTTTTGGGTTACTGTTACAACATACTCTAAAGCTACCAGTAGGACTTACTGCGGCATGCATGAAGGGCAATACACAAAATGTATTACTGGGTAATTTCTTGCTCATTTATATACTCTCTATAATTTGTTCCGTGAAGTTCATCTAAAATAGTCATTTGCTCGACAAACTTTTTACTAAGTTTTGGATCTGTTAATGCATTTACTCTCAGGAAGTCTGGATATATTACCGGGCTTGCAATGCTTCCAGATAAGTCATTTTCTGACATCCATTCACTAACTTCATGCATACTATCTTTATTTAACACCATTGGTAATGTAGTGATCCAAATACGAGTGTTATCTGGTTTTAGTTCATTAAATCTAATAATATTTTCACTTACTGTTTTCCAATCGGCCTTGGGCCTAATATACTCATATCGTTTTCCAATTGCATCAACACTTATGTTAATTGTAACTTTATCAAACTGTTGAAAATATTTTTCCCACGCCATTAAATCAAAGCTACCATTAGTTATCATATTTAATTGTATGTTTTTGGAATAACCTTTTTCAATAAGCTCTTCGATTATTTTTCTTACTTGAGGTATCATCATTGGTTCACCTCCGGTAAATTTAACAATCTTGGCATCTTTCATAAGATCAACCATTGCCAAACTTTCCTTGTGCCAACGATTTACATCTCTTATATTATAATGCCGATCAAATTTTGTATCTGGGTTTTGGTCTATAATTTGTTGCCATACACTACTACTGGTGTTATCACACATGCGGCATGCCATATTACAAGTATTGTTGATTTTTAAATCCCAATGCACGATGCCCGTGTCATCTTTAAATTTCTTATTGTATTGTTGGCGCAGGCTTTCCTGTCCCATGTCTTCACTCTGTTTGCATTCTTTGCAATTGGGTAACCATTCTTTTTCTTGTAGTTTGTCCCACTTGGCATGTCTATCTTGCCAGTTGCCATTAAACGGAATATTAGGTACACCGTTAGTATCAAATGCACAACACGGTCGTACCGCTCCAGTAGGTCCTATTGTTACTCCAGCTTTAAAGATCGAACATCTGGGCATAGCCAACGTTTACCTTTCTCTTGAAGTAATCACTTGGATCACCGTCAAGTATCATATGGATACGTGGCTCGTCACTACGATTCCACACAGCATGTTTATAACCTGTATTGATCTTAAACATACTTCCCGGAGTAAATGGCATTGTACCCCAATCTTCCATTACCAAAGCACAGCCA
>Ga0115566_10000286_pt1 | contig 43307 bp, 17 predicted proteins | sample COGITO_mtgs_1204_3_FD_87173 | JGI IMG/M metagenome (GOLD analysis project Ga0115566, IMG submission 87173) | Pelagic marine microbial communities from North Sea - COGITO_mtgs_120405 | ecosystem: Environmental > Aquatic > Marine > Epipelagic | place: Germany:Helgoland, sampling site Kabeltonne...
ATCTTCTTCCTCCAGCGAGCCGGGGCGGGGTGGCCGATCCCCCTCCCCAAGAAAAGTTGAGAAGGCGTGAAACCTCGCGGGTTCTGGCCGCATCATTCGATGTAGGAACCCGAAGGGCGGCCGTAGGTGAAATACACAGCGTTAATAAACGCTACTCGTAAGAATAACGAGCCTACCCCTTCGGGTTCTGATTTTCCAGGGCGGTTAGGTTCAGGGCTCTTGATCCGGCGGAAACCCGTGGCACCAATCGTCCTCGTCCTCGAACGGGACAACTTTCACTGTGCACACGACTCCTTCGCGGAGACCAGGTGGACGATAGGGGTGGATGATTCCAGGTTACCGCTCCGTCAACCTCTCTCGTCGAACTCTCTGCTCAACCCAATCCGATACGAGCTGTGTAGGAGGTTGAGGACGATCGGTACCGTTTCCATTTTTCGGGCCGTGCGGATGAGCCTCGCTCAGGCGGCGTGCCAGAATCAACAAGATGCCTGAGGTTAGGACGCGTAGAACTTGCGCCCGACGATGGTGGCTCCGATTGCCAACAAAGCCACTCCCAGTCCGAGGTAGAACGACCCAAGCCCGGCGATCATAGCGGCCTGCATCAGGATATAGCAGCGAATCAAGCGCCCGATGAGGGGCGGGACCTGACAACACTCGGTGGCACGAGCGAGCCGATTGCAGGTGCCCCAGAAATAATAGAGCCAGAGACTACCCAGCGGCATAAATAGCGGGCTGCCATACAGGAAAAGTCCCGCGCATGTCACGATCGGAAGAATACGAAGGCACCAAATCAAGCCACGGCTTGGCAGCGATTGCATCTCGTTGCGGGCAATGCCGGACAGAATAAAGATGTAGGCGAAAACTGCCGTGATCGCCAGAAGAAAATTTCCCGCCTCGAGAATATCGTATGCGGGGACCGCTTCCCAGCAAACTACGAAGCCCAATACCACGCTCCCGACCCGGGTCAACGCCATCAAAATCTCTCCGAGGTGAGGAACGTGTTTCAGAAGGTTGTAAGCAGTGATCAGTGCAAGCAGCGCTAGCACGAACTCAGCCCACTCCCAGCTCACCGCCAGGGCTGCCGCAGCCAGGGAAATGGCGAGCAGAATCGCAGCCCAAATCGGGACTCTGCCGCTGGGAATGGGACGCTCCGGACGCTCTGCGCTATCGACTTTGTAGTCCACCACGTCATTCAAGACCAGGCCATAGGCGTAGCCCAGCAAGACAGTGATCACCGGCGGCAACAGCACAGACAGCGAGCCGACATATCCCGTCGCTAAAGCCCCGATAATCGGGTCGCCCGGGACGGAGAACAGGTTTGGCGGGCGCAGCAGTTCGAGCCACCCTCGCAGCCGGGCTTTCAGCGTGTGCTCGCTCACCCCTGTTCGGCCAATGACTCGAGCTTGCGCAATGCCCGCTTGAACGTGCTTTCGTTGTTTCCCGTGAGACGCAGGGCTTTTACTCGTCGTACGCCACGCTCCGGCTCAAAGCGTTGCCGACAATAATCCACGAAGAAACGAAAGGTCTCTGGATCGCGCACCAACAGTTCTGGCCCTTCGTTGCGGAGTAACCCGCATTCCACCAGGATATTAAACACCGCGTCGATCACCGACGGATCAATGTTCAGCTGCATCGCGACTTCCTGCACCACGTCAGGTCGCGCAAACGAACTCTTGATTTGGCCCTTTCCAGGCAACTCGGCAGTGAGGTAAATGGTGTAGATCTGATGAATAATAGGGAAGAACCTGCGGTTGAGCAACACCGGATTGCACTGGGTATCGAGGCGGCGCACGCGATCGGCGAGCGAAAGTACGATCTGTCCAAGCCACGGGGGCAGCTTGGCCAGTTCGTCAGTGATGGATTCCTGAGAGATCGCCAGCGCATCGGTTGCGGACTTCGCAATCACATTTGCAGAGCGTGTGTCTTTGGAGATGGCCGCCATTTCCCCGACGATGTCACCGGGCCCAAGTGACGCTATACAGACATTACGGCCGTCCAACGTTCGGTAGACCTCGACTTTCCCTTCAATGATCACGAAGGTGTCGCGCTCGTGGCCGCCAGTTCGGATCAGATGCTCGCCGGGATTAAAGAACCTGCGCACGCAGACGCGGCGGCCCTGCGTGAAGGCATCGATCTCGCGGATCAGCTCCTCAACCCCCTGATAGCGGTTCTCCTTCAGCGGAGACATGGCCTTGAGGATGATCTGCTCAAGCGCAGCCGGAACCTTTCCATCTGGATGCGCCTCACGAGGCAGCGGGTGATCACAAAGCTCGGCTTTCACGACCATGTCCATGAGCGACTCGCCGAGATACGGCGGTTTCAACGCGCAGATGTGGTAGAGCATCGCCCCTAACAGAAAGATGTCTGTACGCTCATCGATCGCCTCGACATCGCCGCAGGCTTGCTCGGGTGCCATGTAGGCCGGGCTGCCCTTGATGATGCCATCCTGCGTCAGTTCGGCACTGAACGGATCTACGGTGCGCACGCTCCCTGTCTCTTCGCCATCATCTTCACTGCCGATGTACTTCGCCAGTCCCCAGTCCATGAGTTGGACTTCGCCAAACTTGCCCACCATGACGTTGTCAGGCTTGATGTCGCGATGAATTACGCCCTTGGAATGCGCGTAGGCAACGGCCTGGCAAACAGAACGGAACACGTCAAGAAGTGCCTCTCGCCCATAGGACTCCCGCGCCTCTGGGCCTCCATGTTCGAGCAGGTCTAGCACCTTATTAAACGGCTGACCTTCCACCAACTTCATCGCATAAAACGGTGTGCGAGTCTCTGGATGAATTCCAATGTCGTGAATTGGGACAATGTTCGGGTGCTCAAGTTGTGCAGTCACTCGCGCCTCTTCCACGAACTGGCGCAGCCGGGTTTCATCCATCGCTATTTTCGGGGGCATGACTTTCATCGCGGAGGTCCGCCGCAGGTCTTGGTCCAGGACTACGTTGATTACCCCCATGCCACCGCGCGCCAACTCGCGCTGCACCAGGTAGCGATTCGCGGGATGCCGACGAGCAAGCATGCTCTCACAGACCCTCTCAAGCCGACGACGTTCTGGAGAACCCAGTAATTCATCATCCAGAATGGTCTCTTCCTGGTCTTCATTCGCCATTTGAGCGCTCCAACTGTCGTTTCCGTCGAATCAGTACGATACGTGAATGTTGTGCAGGGGCAACAGAGAAGGATGCAGATGATTTATACGGACTGCAGCAAGCTATTTTGCGCGCCCCTGCATACAGTTCAGCGAAATGCACGAGGGAGCGCACGCATGCACGACGACGACCTGATCTATATCGCTGAAACTGACAGTGATCTGCCGCGCCATTGGCTAAGCGGATCGCTCAAATACGGCCGGTTCCGCCCGCTTGGTGAGGGTGGCATGTCCATCATTCAGCGTTGCTATGACAAAAACCTCAAGCGGGACGTGGCTTATAAAACGCTGCGCCCGGAATACCGCGATTCGGAACAGGCGAACCGCCGATTCCTGCGCGAAGCACGCGTCACCGCCAAGATTTCGCATCCTGGCACTGTGCCGCTCTATGAAATCGGCCGCGATCGCTCGGGGAATCTCTACTTCACGATGAAGCTGCTGGTCGGTCGCGATCTGGACCAGATTTTCGCCAAGCTCGTCGAAGAATGCCCGGAAACGACACAGGATTTCCCGATACCACGCCTCATTGACATTTTGATCCAGGTCGGCCAGACAGTTTCTTATGCCCACGCCCACGGTGTGATCCATCGCGACCTCAAGCCTGCAAACATTCTGATCGGAGAATTTGGCGAAGTTACGGTCCTCGATTGGGGCCTGGCTAAGGTCCATGGCGATGAAGGCAACGACGTGCGCTCCTCCGCCAAAATGACTGATGCAGGCCTGACCCAGCCCGGCAAGCGCTACGGCACTCCCTTGTACATGTCACCGGAGCAGGCCCGCGGGGACAGCGGTATCGATGAAGGCACCGACATCTATAACATTGGCAGCATGTTCTACGAGGCACTTACGCTGCAACCGCTGGTAAAGCGCGGTGAGATCGAGGACGTAGTGGCCCAAGTCCTGCTCAAGCGCCCAGAGAAGCCCAGCCGAGCCGCGCCGCAGCGCGATATTCCCACGGATCTCGACCGAATCTGCCTCAGAGCTCTCGCCTTCGAGCGCAAAAAACGGTTCAAAACCTTACCCGACCTCGTCGACAGCTTACAGGCCTATCGACTCCACGGGAGCCTCCCGGCTGAGTAACGATAGCAATAGCAATCGAGCTCATCAACCCCTTTCGACTATTTGCCTATATGGAACTCGTTGACAGATCGGCAAGGACGCCTTATCACTGGTAAATGAACCTGTCGATTGCAGATCGCGCGACGTTTTGAAAGGGCCGAGAGTTGCGCGCTTAGATACGATGCGCACAGGTGTCAATAATACCGTAGAGAAGGGATGCCATGTCCCTGTCTTACACGGCTTGTTTGCCAGTCCTGATTCTGGCCGTACTTCTTGCTGCGAGTCCCGTAGGCAGTGCCAACTTCCACTAGGATCACACCGATACAACAGGAAATGCGGATGGCGGCAATAGCACCTGGGACACCACAACTGCAAACTGGGATTCCGCTCACGCGGGCGGGGCCACCGCTTCCTGGAATAACGCCACACCCGGATACATTCACCTTCGATAGCGATGGCGGCGGCACCATAGATTTCGACGCCCTCCTTTGGCGCACGAGTACGTTCGTGACGACGGGTGGTTCGAAGCACACCGTCAGCGGCGACCGCTTCAACATGCAGCATACATTTTTCAGCATTTACACGGTTGCGAATGGCCCAGATACGGTTGACCTTCAAGTGTCCGTGAGACACGATCGCTGGGGCATGGTGAAGAATGGCAACGGCGTCCTAACTCTTACAGACACGACCAATAACATGTCCCAAGCCGGCAACGCGATCACGATCAACGCGGGCACACTCGCCGTCGCCGACTCGGGCAGGCTCAACAGTGGCAGCTACGCGCGGGACATCGCCATCAACAACGCTGGGGCTCACATACAGCAGCACAGCGACGCAATCACTGAGCTACAACATCACTGGCACCGGCTCAGTCACGAAGATTACGGCCAGCACCCTGCGCCTCTCTGGCGCCGCCAAAACCTATAGCGGGAGCGTCACTTTCAGTTCCAGCGGCATCTTCTCCCCCGGCGATTAATCGCCGGCGCGTCGGTCGCATTAGCCCAAAGCGGAGCGTACGAGAGCGCCGTCAGGCCAATCCCCAGGAGCTGGATTGCATGCTCAACGGTCATCATTGGCGATTCAAAATTCCCTGTTGGCTGTTGGTTATTGTTGAAGGCTTCCTGCTCCCATTGTCAATTCAACGGTCCTGATCTACCTTTCCCAGCTCTCAGACCTTCGGAATCGATCATGATCATCGTCCTCAAGCCAGCTAGATCAACAGCCGACATCGGCGAGTTCGGCTACGCGCCACGTACAATTTTGCGACGTGGAACGTTCCGTTATGCAGCTGTCTCACAACCCTGGCCAGCTGCCACAGGTCGAGGGCGTCATCATAGGACAGGAGCGCAGCCCTACATCGATCTCACAGCAAAGCTTCGCACATGATCAAGATACGTTGCTACCACTGCGAACAGAAGCTCGATGTTACCGACATGGCGGCCTTCTCAAAAGTGAATTGCCCTTTGTGCGCCACCACCTTGACCGTCCCGCGCGAATTCGGTGCCGTAAGCCTTATCGCCAGAGTCGGTGAAGGCATGCTCACTGAAGTCTACCAGGCCATCGACCCAGCACTGGATCGCGAGGTCGCGGTAAAAGTATTTCTAGCACCACTCGTGGAGGAAGACGCCACGTTGGCAGCCGCCTTTCGCGACCGGGCAAAACAAGCGGCAGCAGCCCCCACTCATCCCGGCATCGCCACCACCTTCAGCTGCGGCGAGCACGACGAACGTCCCTTTCTAACCATGCCATTCTATAAGAACGGCACCGTCCACAGCAAGATCCCCCCCGTTCCTGCGCTCTTCTCCAGCCCTCAGCTCTATGCCTGGCTGTGCAGTGCAGCCCAAGCCCTTCAACATCTGCATACCAACCATCTGGCGCATGGAGACCTACGCCCGAGGAACTTCCTCTTGGATGATGATGACGAACTCAAGCTGGCAGATGCTGGCTTGTTGCAGGCCGTCTGGGATGTCGAAGGCTACAACATCCTCACGCTTGAAAAAGATCGCTTTCAGGGAGCCTCTCCGGAGCTTCTCGCTCACCAAGGCGCTTCCCCCGCGGGGGACATCTTCTCCCTGGGGCATCACTTCTACGTGCTCTTCACCGGTGCCTCTCCCTACGGTGGGGTCGACATCCAGTCGCGGCTGGCCGCCATCCGCGACACCAAGCGGCCCGAGCCGTTTCGCCTACGAAAAGATATGGATCGCAAACTCAGCGAGCTAATCAGCGCCATGCTCTCCCCTTCCCCGGATGATCGCCCCGCGATTGCGGAGATCGCAAAGGCAGCCGAAGAAGCCCGCAATAGTAATCCCACGGCCAACTCCACCGAAGCCTACATTCGTGATCAGGCTCAGGCACCTGCGACCAAGAACTCCAAGGCCCGTCCGACGCAAAAGATCGCGACGGCAAAGCGCTCCGTCACACCTGCGCCAGATACAATTCCCGAGCCAGATTCAGGGCAGAAATCCACTTTGCCCTTTCTCATTGCTGGCGCCGCTCTGCTCATCACAATTCTGGTTCTCTGGCTGGCGGGCATCATTTGAAATCCGACGATCTCACACTGCTCGATGAAGCCGTCCGTCTGGCGCGGGAGTTCCTGAGCACAGACACCCCCGTCTGCCGCCGGCTCGAGCCTGCGGCGCTGCGGGACGCCTTGCAACTCGAACTCCCAGCCCAGCCACAGCCCACCAGCGCAGTCATAGACGCCATGGCGCGCTATCTGCAGCACTCCGTGCGCACGCACTCCCCGTTGTTCATCAACCAGCTATTCGGCGGCAGCGACCCGGCTGGAATCGCCGGCGAGATCTTGGCTGCTGCCACCAATGCCTCCATGTACACCTACGAAGTAGCACCCGCTGGCACGCTCATCGAGCAAGTTCTCATCGAGCGTATGCTCGCCTCGGCTGGGCTCACTGGCGGTGGCGGGCAATTCGTCACTGGCGGGAGCAACGCCAACATGCTTGCCATGCTCTGCGCCCGGCAACGCGTCCAGCCAGAGGTCACTGTGCTCGGGCTCAGCGGCGCGCCCCCACTCCGTGCCTTCATCTCTGCGGAAGCCCACTACTCCTTTGCCAAGGCAGCAGCCGTGCTCGGGCTCGGCACCCAAAACCTAATCCGCGTCCCGACCGATGCCGACGGCCGAATGTCTCTTTGCGATCTCCGCAAAGCCGTCGCGGTAGCACGCGCCGACAACGCCCTCCCCTTCTTCCTAGCTGCCACCGCTGGCACCACCGTAAAAGGCGCCATCGACCCGCTGCCAGAACTTGCGGAGTTCGCAACTCAGAACAACCTCTGGTTTCATGTCGACGGCGCCTTCGGTGGCAGCTTGCTACTCAGCCCCACCCAGCACCCCCTCCTGCAGGGGATTGAGCATGCCGACTCCGTCACTTGGGATCCCCATAAACTGCTGAGCATGCCGCTGGTTAGCGCCACCATCCTCACCCGCCAGCCCACTGTCCTGCGCGACGTCTGCGACGTCGGCCGAGCTGACTACCTCTTTCATGAGGAAACTGCCAGCGGTGCCTGCGACCTCGGGCACGCCTCGCTGCAGTGCGGACGACGCGTCGATGCCCTCAAACTCTGGCTTGCCTGGCAGCACCACGGAGACCAAGGCTTTGCCGACCGCATTGACCGCTTCTTTGCCCTTGCCGCCTATGCCGAAGCCCGCGTTGCGGACTCCGCACATCTCGAACTCGCCTGCCCGCGTCAGACCCTCATGGTCTGCTTCCGACTGCGCGGCGACACCGATGGCAGCCGCACTGTTGCCGTACGCAATCGACTCCAGCGCGAAGGCAGTTGCATGATCAACTACGCCGACGTAAACGGCTCACCTGCTGCCCGCCTGGTTACGGTCAATGCCGCCTTGGCTGAGCATACCATAGACACCGTACTGGAGATGTTTCGTGAGACTTGAGACCGCAGCCATACACCAAGGCCAGGAACCTGAGCCCCACACCGGCGCGGTGATCCCGCCCATTTATGCCACCTCTACCTTTGCCCAGTTTGCCCCGGGTGACACACGTGGCTACGACTACACCCGCTCTGGGAACCCAAACTTCACTAATCTCGAACAAACCCTCAGCGCCCTTGACCGTGCGAAGTTCGCAACCGTCTTTGCCAGCGGCATGGCCGCCATCAGCGCGATCGTCTCCACCCTCAAGACCGGCTCCCATGTCGTCGCCGAAGAAAATGTCTACGGCTGCACCTATCGACTGTTCGATCGCGTCTTCGAGAAATTTGGCGTTTATGTCACCTACCTCGATTTTGCAAACTCCGCAAACATTGCGAAAATCGCAGACCTAGCTCCCGATCTGGTCTGGATCGAGTCCCCCACGAATCCGATGCTCAAGGTCCTGGACATCGCTGCAATCTCAGCCGTTGCCAAGTCCGCAAATGCCCGACTGGTGGTAGACAACACCTTTGCCTCCCCCTACTTCCAATCACCGCTCGAGCTTGGCGCCAACGTCTGCGTCACCTCTACCACCAAATACATCAACGGGCATTCGGATTGCTTAGGCGGCCTGGTCACCACCAACGATCCCGACTGGTATGAAAAGATGGTCTTTGCTCAGAAAGCGATCGGCCTGAATCCATCACCGTTCGACACCTGGCTGATACAACGCGGGGTCAAGACGCTGGCCGTGCGCATGGCCCAACACGCGACCAACGCCCTGGCCTTTGCTAGCCACCTCGAGCAAGACGCGCAAGTGAACTGGGTGCGCTATCCGTTCCTCGCCTCGCATCCTCAGCACGAGTTAGCCAAGCGCCAGATGCGTGGCGGCTCCGGAATTGTGACGATGGAAATCGACCGTGATCTCTCTGAGATTCGCGAGTGTTTGGGAAAGTTTCGCTACTTCGCCTTGGCCGAAAGCCTAGGCGGCGTCGAGTCGCTGGTCTGCCATCCCGCGAGCATGACACACGCAAGCATCCCGCAGTCCGAGCGCGAGAAGGTCGGGATCACCAACGGGCTGATCCGCTTCTCTGTCGGCATCGAAGCCGTCGAAGACCTAATTGCGGACTTCGTAACCGCCTTTCAGCCCTACTGATTTTAAGTCTGACGTTATCTCACTGGGACCGCCGGACGCATCTGGCATTCGTGGCGCGTGAACCGAGGAACGAGCAGGCTCTGTTGCCAGATGCCTCCGACGCTCCCAGTGAAGCCCTCCCCTATTCGGCGACCTCAATCTTGATCTGGTAGCCTTCACCGTCGGTGGGGGGGAACCAGTCCATGCTGTACTCGCTCTGGCCAGGTACGGCACTGAGCTGGCGGATTATCAGCCAGGGTGCCCCAGGGCGGCGGTAGCTGATGGTCAGAGTATCATCCCACCAGCCTTCGCCCTGCAGGTGAAACTCGATAGTCACTGTGCTATTAGCGCCAGCTAAGCCACCGCCTTGCGGACTGCGCAAGCTGATCGAACGGGGATCGTCGCTGGCCGAACTGGCCATGGCTGGATCGCCAAACAGCTGGAACACGGCCATGGTTTCATGGTCCAGATCGCGCTTCAGAGTCTGTAGGATCTGGCCCCAGCTGCCGCCATCAGCAGCCATGATCTCAAGCGCCTTGGTAATCATCTGATGCTCGTAATCGGCATTGCCAAAGCGGGTGCTGGCGATCACCATGGCACCGCCAGCATTCGGGGTATTCAAGAGTGTGCGTGCCAGCGTGGGGGCGCTGGTGTTGACGAAGTAGCTACCGGTCAGGCAGGTAGAGAGGAGCCAGGCGCTGGTCGGGAAGGAGGATGCGTTGTTGACATCGACGAAGCCATCGCCAATCTCCTGGAAGCCAGCATGGCCCTGGAAGGCGACGGTGCGTGCACCAGACTGGATCGCGGCGATGAGGTCGCGACGGATGGCGGCGTTGTCCTGGGTCTCGGTCTCGATCAGGACCGTCGGCACTAGATGCTGGATCGATGCCTGCGCTTCTGAGAAACGGTTGACGCCACCTTCGCTGTCGTCACGGTCTGGCAGCAGAACCACGCGTTGTGACGGTTCAAATTCAACGATCTTGTTGACCATGTTAAGAAGCTCGTTGCTCGATCGAGCCGGGAGGCGGCCGACGGCGGTGGTGAAGTTTGCGCTGTAGATGTCATCGGTTGCGGCCATGCCTTCACGGACCTGAATCCACCCTGTTGGAATCCCAAGATCTGTGCTGCGGCCTTCGAAGTTCTTGTAGTCGTAGGTCGTCCCAGCGCCGAGGAGCAGGTAGTCGGCCTGGGCACGTTGGGTCAGGCCCACCAGACCAGCAGGCCCGAACAAGCCAGCGCCATAGATATCATTCACGTCTTCCAGCGAGATGAGGAGGGTGCGCATCCCGCGCTTTGCGACAATCTGCTGGAGTCGCCCGAGCCAAGCCGCGGGTGCAACGGCAATGTACTGCACGGAGGCCAGGCTTGGACTCACGAGAGTGGTCGGGCTGGACCAAGTCAGCGGCTTCGCGGAGTTCGCAACATGGATGAGGTGGCCAGCTGGGACGGCGACTGTGCCGTTGGATGCTGGCAAGATGTGCTCGTTGCCAAAATCGGTAACATCGACGGCAAAACTACTGCTTGGCAGGCTGAGAAAAACGGCTTCTGTAGCCTGTATGGTGACGCCATTACTGCCCACCGATAGTTCGGTTGGGGTATCGATTTCGATCCAGTCAAGGCGATGCTCACTGGCAGCATTGGTGGTGCTGAGTGTCACGGTGTTGTCGCCGCTGCGCAGGACGTCGCTAGCGCATGTCAGCTCGATCTGGCGATGGCCGCCGCCTAACCAGTCGGCAGTGCCGATGACGATGTCGTTGCAGCGGACGGTCAGGGTATGGGCGATGTCAGAGTTGGTGCGAGTCGCCACGCGAATCGTGGCAGTGCCGGTAGTGGGCGGAGGCAGTGTGACGTTGACAGATAGCGTGGATTCGGTATTGATGCGGGTCTTGTAGTACCAGTTAGGGCCTGCAGGCAGGTCGGAGTTTGGCGAGAAGGACTGATTGGATTCGACGTGATGGCGCCCGATATAGCCTGCTGTCGAGAGGGTTCCATCAAGCGTCAGTCCCGGCCCGGTGGAGGCAGCGCCAGTGGTCTGGAGCAGGCCGGTCCAGATCACGTTGGAATCGGTGTAGTAGTCGTTGACGCCACGCACGAAGACGAAGGACTGGTTGTCGCCGAGGCGCGGAAGCTGGGTGCCGAAGTTGTAGACCGGGTTGCTGCCGGGGACGATGTAGAGCCCAGATGCGAAAACCGCAGCTTTGCTGGCGGTGCCGCTCTGGGCAGGTGTGTCGGCGGCGTATGTCGCAACTTGGTAGTCTGGCGTGGTGACGGTGACGGAGTTGGCGACCGGCATGTTGTCTGCTCGTGGCTGGGCGCGGCGTGGCGCTGGGTGCGCCTTGCCGGTGGCGGTGGCTTCGCCGAGGTCGTACCAGCGATGGGTGCCGTCGGTATCGATGACGTTGATACGATAGCGATAGGCGACGCCAGGATCGGCGCTACGGTCGAGGAATGTGTAGTCGGCATCGCCAAACTCTTCCGCAATGGCGAAGGCCCGGCCGATTTCCGTGAAAATTGCGGAGTTCGCAGCGGCTGACTGACGCTCGACGCGGAAGTGAGCGACCATGGCTTCCTGGATGGTCTGCCAGGCCACGGTCACACCGCCCTCGGCAGCGGCTTCGACGGAGCCTACAAGGTCACGGACTGGCGTGGCGTTGAGCCAGGTGACGGCGCCGCCGGTCTCGCTGTCGGTGGTGTCGCCACCGCACCAACGGGTGGCGATGGTCTGCGCATAGCCGTCTACGGTAACGTTGCCACCAGCGGCTCCGGTCGCGATCGTGGTCTTGGTGGGGGTACAATCGCAGTGAAATGCCAGGTTAGTCCAAGTGACGTCGTCGCTATCGTTGTACTGGACGTAGACGCCGCCCAGACAGCCATCGAGAAAGATGGCGTAGTCGATCTGGGTGTCGCCATCGAAGGTGACGGTGCCGGTGCCGATGTCTTCGATGCGGAAATGGTCGCCGGTAAATGAACACTGGAAGGTGATGCTAAGCGGGCCCGAGCCAGCGGCGCGGATGGTGACGTAGTTAGCGATCCCGACGTCGCCGTTTAGCTCGCAGGGCCCAGTGACGGTCAGGCTGGTGCTGTCCGGCAGTACCAACGTGGAGCCGCTCGTCATGACGATCTGCTCGAACGAGATGGTGGTGTCGCCAGTTAGCGTCAGCGTGGCGCCGGTGTTGATGGTGACGACGCCATAGTTGAAACTGGCAGTGCCGTCGGTGATGATGGTGGCGGTTGCCCCAGCGACCACGGTGATGTCAGGAGCCCCGACGGGGGGCGGTCCAGAGATGCCGTCGCCGGTGATGGTGACACCGGAGCCATCGGTCAGGGATAAGGAGTCATCTGCGGTCAGTACCGCCGGGCCGCCTGGGCCAGTGATGTTGCCAGCCGCATCGATGAAGGTGGGAGTACGGCGGCGGGAGGCGGGGATGCTGAAGGTGGTGCCGCTTGGTTTGACGCTGACGGAGATGGTGGCCTGACTCTGGTAGTCATTGGTGCCGGGGGCGCTGGCGTCGGACCGCTCATTCGCATCGCTGCCGTCGATCGAAGAGAAGCCGATGGTGGCGGTGTTGTTGAGGGTGGCACTCGGTGTGGCAGTGGCGAGCACCGTGACACGGTAGGTGATGGTGATGCTGTTGCTTGGCTCGACGTCGATGTCGGCGTTGGCCAGCGCCAAGCTCCAGGTGATGGTCTGGGGATCGCCCACTCCGCCGGTGCCACTAGTGCTGCCCGCGCTAATGGTGTTTCCGGTGCCGGTGACGATCGGGGTAAACGAGGTGTCGTAGGCGAGGCCTTCATCGAGGACATCGGTAATGCTGAGGTCGAAGGCGTCGATGGCATTGGTCTCGGTCACGACCAGGCTGTATTCAAGGACATCGCCAGGGGTGACGATGCTAGCGACTCCATCGCAGCGCGTAATGTCGGCCACGGTCTTGGTGACGCTGACGTCTGGCTCAACGATGGTTACCGTGGTGGAATCGCTGACTGTGTCGCTGAAGTCTGTCACTTGCACGGTGTTGGTCTTGGTCTGGCCAGCTTCGTTGGTTGCGGTGTTCGCAACCAGCGCTTGGTAGGTGATGGTTAGGAAGTCGTCTGAACCGTCGCCATTGGCCGGGTTGGCCACGGTGGTTAGGTCGATCTGCAAGGTCGGTGGCGTCCAGGTTGTGGTGGTGCCGGCGATGGACATGCCGGCGTTTCCAGTCGCGACGGAGACGGTGCCAGCCTCGAACGTCAGGTTGGCCGGCAGGGTGTCGGTGCTGCGCAGGTCAAAGGTCGAGGCTGTTTCCGGGATCGTGACGAGGTAGGAGTAGGTGATGATCTCGCCGATGGTCACCGCGGTCCCGGTGGTGTGGGCCTGGTTGGTGGCAGATACAGACTTGACGACTTCGAGACCGTCGTTGTCATTGATGGTCGCGGTGTGGTTAGTCGTGGCACCCAAGATGGCATTCGGGCCGCCGCTGACGCTAGCGAGGCGGAATTGAACCGTCTCATTCGATTCGTCATCCGTGTCGTCGGTGACAGTTAAGGTGCCGACTTGGGTAGCGCCCGAGGCGCTCCCGGCGGGAAAGTTCAAGGTTGCGGTGGCAAAGGTACTGTAATCTGTGTTGCTGGTAGCGGTTCCCGTGAGCAAGTCGCTGAGTTGTACGGTCACAGCGCTGGTGATAACGCCCCCTGGCGTGGTCAGGACCACTACGACAGACTGGGATGCGCCGCTTTCACTCACGCTCATGGCCGCGCTCTGGAACGCAACAGACGGGATGTCATCGTCTGTGATAGTGACCGTGTGGGTGGTTCCTGTGCTCACGGAGGGTTCCCCAGTGGGATTCTGCAAGACCAGGTCAATCGTCTCCGAGGACTCTGGCGAGAGATCAGAACTGATGACGATGCTCACGGACTGAGTCGTGCCATCCGTGCTGCCGGCGGGAAAGTTGAGGGTCGCAGTGCCTGGGGAGATGTAGTCGGCACCGTTAGTCGCACTCCCACTGAGGAGATCCATAACATCGACGGTAGCATCTACTGTCAGGGCGACACCGGCACTCAAGGTCACAACCACGGATTGGGCACCTGCGGACTCCGCAACGGTGCTGCTGCTGGCTGCGAAGCTGAAGCTGGTGTCGTCATCGTTGATGGTAACGGAATGCTCGGTCTGAGCGCCCGGCACGCCCGGCCCGTTGATCCCAGTGATTGCCAAGTTTACGGTTTCATCCCCTTCACCAATCAGGTCATCGATCGGATTGAGGGGCAGGAATAGGGCGTATCCGCTGCTAGAGCCAGCGGGAAAGGTAAGCGCGACTGGTATCGTCAAGGCGGTGTAATCTGTGCCACTGGTGGCGGAGCCGGTAAACTGGTCGGTGACTTCCACTTCTATGTCATTGCCGAGCGGATAAGGCCCAGGGATGATCATCACCAGACCAGCGAAATGGACGGACGTGCTCTCGTCGGTGGATGAACCGGGGAACTGAAAGTCGATCATGGCCGGGGCTTCGTCGTCGCTAATGGTGACGGCGTGCTGGGTGGTTGCGGGCGTGGCGAAGCCTGAGACCACCTGCAGATCGAGATTGATGGTCTCGTCGCCTTCGAGCACGAGATCATCGGCGATGGTGGCCGGGATGTCACGGGTCTCGCTGAAACCGGAGCCAGCGACGAAGGTAAACTGCTGTGAGGTAATGGGGCTGTAGTCAGTGCCGGAGGCTGCTGAACCGGTTAATAGGTCAGTGTACTGGACAATGAGATCGCTGGCGAGGACGCCGCCGGTGATAGTGAGTGCAACCACGAGGTTGTGCGTGGTGTTCGCTTCGCCGACGCTGCTGGTAGCGGTCTGAAAGCCGATGAGAGCGGTTTCGGTGTCCACGATCGAGAGGGTGAGCAAGGGGGTAGCACCGATTGTGCCAAATGACGGGTTGCTGAGGAGCAGTTCGAGGGTTTCTGTGCCCTCAATAAGGAAGTCATTGAAGATTGACAAGGTGAAGGTAATTGTGGCGCAGTCTGCGGAACCGGCCGGAAAGGTAAGTGTCTCTGGTGTGCTCAACGCTGCGTAGTCAGTGCCGCTGGTGGCGGTGCCAGTGAGTTGGTCGGTGAGGCTGACACTGAGTGGGTTGCCGAGGGTTCCGGATGGTACGGTGAGCTTGGCGGTGATGCTGACGCTGGCATTGGCCTCCGTTTCTGAGCTGGCACTGACGGTGAAGGCGACCGAAGGGGCTGCTTCATCGTCGGTAATCGTCACGACGTGATTGGTCTGACCGTCGAGGCGTAGGTTGGTGGAACCGGTCATGCGCAACTGCAGCGTTTCGGGCCCTTCGGTGCTGGCGTCATCTTGGATCAAGATAGGCACTACCTGGGTACTGCCGTCGGCTGAGCCAACCGGAAAGACCACGCTGACGGGACTGGGCAATTCCATATAATCCGTACCGCTTGTGGCACTTCCGGTAAGCAGGTCGGTGATCTGCGCGGCGCCAGCGACGGACAGATTTGTCGGGGTTTCAAGCTCTACGACAACGGTGTGGAACACGCCGCCAGCTTCTAAGACAGTGCTGGTGGCGGATTTAAAAAAGACGCTGCCGTCATCATCGAGGATGGTGACGACGTGGTTGGTTTGCGACCCGAACAACCCGGGGCCGGAAATACCGCTCACAGTCAGGTTAATCGTTTCGTCGCTCTCGCCGACAAAGTCCTCGATGATGTTAATGGGGATAAACATCGCGGCCCCGTTGGTGCGCCCGATCGGGAAAGTGACCGTGGTGGGCGTGGCCATGGCGCTGTAGTCGATGGCGCTGGTCGCGCTGCCGCTGAGTAGATCGGTGACTTCGATCCCGATCTCATTGCCCAGGCGCACACCGGGATCCAGCGTCATGATCAAGGCCACAAAGTGAATCACGTTATCCTCGTCAACCTGGCTGTCCAAAAACCGCATATTGATTTTGCCAGGGTTTTCATCGTCGGTGATGGTCACTTGATGGGTAGTAGGCGCGCCAATCGGGATACAGCCTGGGGTCAGGTTGAGCAGTTGGAGGTCGATCGTCTCATCGCCCTCGGCAAAGGCGTCATCTGTGAGATTGATCCCGATGGTTTGCAGGGAACCGGAGGCGCTTCCGGTGGGAAAGAAAATGGTAGTGGTATTTGGCATTGCGTAGTCTGCAGCACCAGCACTTCCGGTTCCGAGATCATTGATCTGGACAGTTGCGTCACAGGTGGAAGGCCCGCCTGCGGGGATGAATAGCTGCACGACGATCTGTTGGCTGGCTGCGGTCTCCGCGACCGTGCTCCTGCTGGCGTAGAAGTTAATGAATGGCCCGTCATCGTCAAAAATGGTGATGGTGTGAGCGGTGGCCGCGCCAGTGGTGCCCGGCCCGGCAATCGCGCCGATCTCCAGATCAATAGTTTCAAAGCCTTCGGTCGTCGGATCATCGATGATGCTGACGGCAACGAGTTGGGTGGCACCACTGACGCTCCCGGCAGGGAAGACTAATTGCGTGGGATTGGCCAAGGTCGCATAGTCGCTCCCGGTCGTGGCCAAGCCGGTTAAGGCATCGACAATTTCGACCGTCAAAGCAACGGGCGCTGGACTGCCCCCGGTAGTCGTCATCTCGACGACGACGTAGTGAAAGGTGCTTGCCTCGCTGGCGGTGGTGCTGGCCGCGCTCTGAAAGCTGAATATGCCCAAGAAGTCGTCGTCGATGATTGTGACGGCGTGGCTACTGGTGCCTAGCTCCACGGGGCTGGTTGGGCTGCTCAGGCGCAGGTTGATGGTCTCGTTCGCCTCAGCGGTCGCATCGTCGAGAATGGTGATGGTCTGCAGCTGCGAATCGCCGTCGCTGGCACCGGCTGGGAAGACGAAGCTGATCGGTGAGCCGATCGCGCTGTAGTCGCTGCCGACGGAGGCAGAGCCAGTGCCAAGATCGGTGAGCGTGACACTGAAGCCGCCAGGCACAGAGCCGCCGTTGTCGACGGTCAAAGCGATGGTCACGACGTGTGTGGTGTTCGCCTCGCCCAGCGAACTGGTGGCAACCTGGAAGGTCGCGCGGGCGATTTCATCGTCGAGAATGGTGAGCGCATGCAGGTTAGTGGCACCGACCGTGATGGGGGCGCTGGGGGTGGAGAGCAGCAGTTGCACGGTTTCATCGGCCTCGGTGATCAGGTCATCCAATATGTTTACAGCGGTGACACGGGTGACGCCGCTGCCTGAGCCAGCGGGAAAAATCACCGTAGCGGGCGAGGAAAATGAGTAGTCTGTGCCCACAGTTGCGCTGCCACTGAGCAGATCTGAGATGTTGACGGAGGCGGCGCTAGCGAGGGTGGCACCGCCGGTCGTGCTAAGAACGACCACGATACTGCCGCTGGCTGCTGCTTCGGCAACGTTGCTGGCGGCAAGCTGGAAATTGAAGGCTCCAGTTTCGCCATCGGTAATGGTCAGCTCATGGCTGCTTTGCGCACCTAGGGCGACGGGGCTGCTGGGATTCTGCAGCACGAAGTCAATGGTTTCGTTCCCTTCAACCAAGGTATCGTCCAGCAGAACCACGGAGACGACCTGTGTATCACCGTCGGACGAACTGGGGGCAAACGTGACCGTGGTGGTGGCAAATGCTGCGTAATCAGTGGCGCTGGTTGCCGAGCCACTGGCCGCATCGCTGATCTCGACGGTGGCTGAGGTGAGCAGTATCCCGCCGCTCGAGACATTGAGCGTGACAATGACTTCGACGGTCGTACTGGCCTCGGCACTTGAGCTTGTGGCGGCTTGAAAGGTAAAGTTGGCGGTTTCGTCATCGGTGATGGTGGCGGTGTGCGTGGTCAGTCCGACACCGAGAATCAAGCCAGCCCCCGCTGGATTCTGCAGCACCATGTCGACGGTCTCGTCGCCTTCGAGCAGGTTGTCGGAGATGATTGGGAGCCCGGCATAGTGCGTGCTACCATCGCCGCTGCCCGCAGGGAGCGTGACGACGATCGGTGCCAGCGCGGTGTAATCCGTAGCGCTGGTCGCAGAACCTGAGCCAACATCGGCCACCTCAACTGTGGCAGCCGTTCCCAGCGTACCGCCACCGAACACCGTCAGGACGAGCACGATGTTGTGGTTGCCACTTTCTACTGCAGAGGCGCTTGTTGCGACCGCAAAATCAACCTCCGGCGTCTCAGGGTCGAGAATCGAGACCGGGTGAAGGCTGGTTGCTCCCAAGGTTAAGGGCGATGAGGCGCCACTCAGTTCCAAGTCAATAAATTCTGTTCCTTCCGCTAGCAGGTCGTCGAGGATACTCAGCGAAAGCTCCTGCGTCGCACCGGTGATGGTCCCGGCGGTAAAGGTGAGCACCAGCGGGCCGAAGCTGCTGTAGTCGGTCCCGCTGGACGCCGTCGAACCGCCTTGGTCATCCATGGTGACTGTGACGTCGGTCGCCAGCGAAGCTCCGGCCGTGACATTGAGCAGCACCACCACGGTATGGGTGGTCACGGCCTCTATCACAGAACTGTTGGCCACCTGGAATACGACATCCGCAAACTCATCATCGGTAATTGTCGCTTCGTGGGTGGTCTGCGCCCCCAGCGAGGCCGCGCCAGTAGCGCTGCTTGCGGTGAAATCTACAGTTTCATCGCCCTCGACTAAGGTGTCCGTCAGGATGGTAAGCACGGCGACTTGGGTTGTGCCGTTACCACTGGCGGCAGGGTAGATCAGGGTGACCGGCGTGGTGAAGGTGTATTCTGTGCCCAAAAGCGCGGTGCCAGAGAGGACATCGCTGACATCGACGGTCACTGGGTCCTGTAAGGTCCCGCCTCCAGTCGTCGTCAGCGTGACCACCACTGCGAGCGTGCCGGTTTCTCCGGCGGATGCGCTGGAGGCCGCGGCAAACGCCACGGTGGCAGTCTCATTGTCGGTAATGGTCGTAGTGTGATTGCTCTGAGCGCCCAAGGTCACGGGTCCAGCTGGATTCTGCAGCCGCAGGTTTAGCGTCTCGGCAAGCTCAACCAGCGTATCGTTGGTGACGGCGATCGGGACCTGCTCTGTATCGCCGCTGTTAGCCCCCGCAGAGAAGGTCACCGTCAACGGCGTAACGAACGTGTAGTCCGTGCCGCTAGCCAGCGCCGTCCCCGTGCCCAGATCGGCCACCTCAATGGTCTGGTTGCTGGCCAGACTCCCGCCTCCAGAGACCGTAAGCTGTAGCAGCACATTGTGCGTGCCTACTGTCTCTGCGGCCGAAACCGCCGCACTCTGAAAAGCAATACTTGCGGTCTCGTCGTCTGTGATGGTGGCTTCATGATTCGTCTGAACACCTACAGTCAGACCTGACCCAGCCGGATTTACTAAGCGCAGATCTACGGTTTCATCGCCTTCTAACAGGACATCCGTGGTCACTGGAATCGAGACCACCTGGGTAGCGCCATCCCCGCTTAGGGCCGTAAACGTCAACACGATCGGGTTGGCCAAAGCCGTGTAGTCTGTGCCGCTGCTGGCCGTCCCGCTCAGCAGGTCACTGACTTCCACCGTGGCATCGTCCTGGAGAATGCCGCTATTGGCAATCGATAGGGTGACAATGACTGAGTGCGTGCCCGACTCCGCCCCGGTGGCGCTGCTGGCGACGGCAAAGGCGACCGAAGGCGTCTCCGGGTCTGTGATCGTCGTCGTGTGCGTGGTTTGCGCCCCCAGCGTCAGCGGTGCCGACGGGGCTGCAATCTGCATATCGATCGTTTCGTCGCCTTCCGCCAACAGATCATTCAGCACGGAGAGCGGCAGCACCTGCGTGGTCCCGGTCGCACTGCCCGCGGGAAAGCTGACCACTTCTGGTGCCGCCAACGCCGTATAGTCGGCGCCGCTGCTGGCGGTCCCACTGCCCAGATCTGAGAGATTCACCGTCTCCGCGTCTGCCAGAGTGGCTCCGGCGGTGACGGTTAAGACTAGGACAACATCCAAGGTCGTGTTTGCCTCGGCGACAGAACTGGTCCCTGTTTGAAAGGCAACTGAGGCGAACTCATCATCGATGATGGTTAGGGCGCGGTCGGTCGTGGCTCCTAGCGCCAAACCGGAACCACTGGCATTCTGCAATTGCAGATTTACCGTCTCGTCGCCCTCCACCAAGGTATCGGAGGTGACCGGAATCGTCAGGATCTGGGTATCTCCGTCGCTGGAACCGGCCGCGAAGGTCAACACCGTGGGCGAAGTTAGCGTATAGTCCGTGCCTGAGGTCGCGCTTCCCGTGAGCAGATCCGCCACATCCACAGTCGCGTCACTGCCCAGCGTCGCTCCTGGTGTGCCGCCGAGTTGGATCACGATCGTGTGCGGACCTGCGGCCTCGCCAAGCGAACTGTTATCCAACGTAAACGTCACCGTCGCAGCTTCATCATCCAGGATGCTGAGCGGATGATTTGTTGTCGCGCCAAGGCTCACCGGGCTGCTGGCATTCTCCAAGCGCAGGTCAATCGTCTCTGTGTCCTCAATCAAGGTATCTTCCAGAATCTGAATCGGGACCAGCTGCGTGGCACCATTCGCCGAGCCCACCGCAAAGGTCACCGTCACCGGCGAACCAAAGTAGGTAAAGTCCGTACCTGTAAGCGCCGCCCCGGTACCAAGGTCACGGACATCCACGGTCAAGGCATCCTGCAATGTTCCCGTCGCGGTCAGGGTGACGACGACCGAGTGTGTCGTCGTGGCTTCCGTCAAAGAACTGCTGGCCGCCTGAAAGGCCACCGTAGCCGACTCATCATCGGTAATCGTCGCGGTATGGTTTGTGCTCGTACCCAGCAGCAACAGTGCGCTCGGGTTCTGCAGCCGAAAGTCCAAGGTCTCATCTACCTCCACCAGGCTGTCATCCAGCGTACTGAGCGTCGCCACCTGCGTTGCGCCGTCCGCGGCCCCGGATGAAAACGTGACCGTGGCGGTTGTGAAGGTCGTATAGTCCGTGTTGCTGGTTGCAGAGCCGCTGAGCAGATCCGCGACCTCAACCGTCAGGTCCAGAGCCAACGTTGCCCCGCTGGTGTCCAGCTGCACGATAATACTGCGGCTGTTGGGCTCTGCCACCGAACTGGTCCCAGTCTGAAATCTCGCCTGCGCCTCGTCGTCATCGGTGATCGTCGCGGTATGCTGCGTCGTTGCGCCTACCACGGCCAGACTCCCCGGATTGGACAGTGCCAAGGTAAGCGTCTCATCCCCCTCGACCTGCGTATCCTGGATCACCAGCACGCCGCCCAATTGTGTGGAACCATCAGCTGAAAACGCCGAAAATGTCACCGTCTGCGTGCCGATCGCCGCATAATCAGTACCACTGAGAGCCGAGCCGCTGGCCGCATCCGTAATGTCAACGGTAATCGGCACATGAATCGCCCCGCCGGGTGGCGTGTTCACCACCAGTACGACGTTATGGGTAGAAGAGGCCTCATCCGCAGTTGCGCTGCTTGCCGCTTGGAATTGAATCGTCGCCGTGTCATCATCGGTGATAGTGAAGGTGTGATTGGTCGTTGATCCCAGATTTGCGGGGCCGCTTGTCGCTGTAATCTGCAGGTCGACCGTCTCGTCCCCTTCCACATTCGTATCTGGCGTGATCGTGATACTCACCTGCTGGGTAGCTCCCGGCCCCGAGCCGGCCACGAAGGTGACTGTAGCCGGCACGCCGATACTGGTGTAGTCCGTGCCGCTGTTCGCGGTACCAGTGCCGTTATCGGTGATATCCACCACAACATCCGCTGTCAACGTGCCACCGCTGGGAAAGTCCAAGCTGAGCGTGATCGCATGCGAGCCAGTTTCCGCCGTAGCACTGGTGCTGGAGTCAAAGCGCACGCTGGGCTTCGGGAAGAGCGTATCTTCGGCGGTTTCCGTTGCAGCCGGGCTGAAGTTGGAGGACGAAGTAAGGGTGATGACCGAAGTGCCCGTGGCTGCCCCGTCGACGACATATTCGACCAGAATATCCATGGAGGTAAAAAGGGCGAGTGGTCCGCTGTCCGGATTGGTGTCACCGTCCGTGTCGGTAAGTACGGTATCCCCTCCGGTCAGCGTGCCGCTGCTATCGGCATCGTCATAGAAGGTCACCGAAGTGGGCGTATGCCCGCCGACAGCCGACCAGGTAAGATTGATGGTGTCTGTGTCGTTGCCATCGTTGGCGAGTTGTTTGGCAAAAACCAAGGTATCGCCCGGGTCATATTCTCTGCCCTCATCCGGCTCGATCAGCGGGGCCGCGAATTGGGTCGAACCCAATCCGCCACTGCAACCGCCCGCGTTGTCCAGCGCGCTGGCGAAGGGGGTGCTGAAGTTATTGTTCACTGTAACATGATAATTGAACGCACGTTGCGGTGCAACTCCAATCGATGCCCATGTAAAAGAAAACTCCATCTCGTCGCCATTCGCGGTTGCCTGACCGTTGGGCCCCGCTATGCCTGATGCTTCCGTGCCGGGAAGCGTATAGCCGTCGGCAAAGCCCGATCCATCGGCCATGTCGTCGGGGTCCCCCCCGTCTTCGACATAATCGTAGATATTAACAGAGATGGTCGAACTGGCTCCACTCCATATGGCTTGGACCACCGTTTCGCCACTCTCCATCTGCCCGTCGTTGTCTTCGTCGACATAGTAGATGAAGTGCGTATTGGGGTTCGAAGATGCGGCGCGGCGGGTATAGAAGTAGAGGCTTGTGGCATCCCATGTGAACGCAAAATGGACCATGTCACGGCCCGCCTGTGCGCCTGAATCACGATCGGGCTGTGGCGGGAGCAAAGGGGCGTTCTGGGTGCCGTCACAGACATTATTATCTCGGTCGTCGAGCACATTCTCCCAGTCTGACACATCACCATCGATGGTGATGGGCTCGAAACGGGTGAAGTTCAGATCGCCCCCGTCACAGACACAGTCGTCCTCGTTAATGGTGGCGATATGCGTGGTGCTACTGCCGAGAATACCGCCGCTGACGTTCTCCAGCACGAAGTCTACGGTCTCGTCCCCCTCCTGGTCAAAATCCTGTGTGGGCGTCAATACAATCGTCTGGGTTGAGCCATTGGTGCTACCAGCAATAAACGTCGCCGTCTGGGTGCCAATGGCGGTATAGTCCGTCGAGGCCGTCGCCGTTCCTGTCAGCAGGTCTCGCACATCCACTGTCAGCGGCGCCCCCAGCGGGGCCCCCGTCGTCAGTTGCACGACCACATCGTGGGCCAGCCCCTCGTCTTCACTGGTGCTCGTGGCCGTCTGAAACGATACCGATTGAGCACAGACACCGATCCCCCAGAAAAATAGTAACAAACCGACGATGCGGAGCGGGGAAAGCATAGCAGGAACAGTTGTCCAGTTCACAGAGCACGCAGAGCTGCAGATAACCAATACTGATACATCATATCAGCCCATATCACAACTAGCAGTCGCCCACTTCACCCAGATGCTTTGATGCGGGGCCTGGTTGGAGCGAATGCGGATCTGGTAGCCAACGCCTTTGGTGGGGGTGTCCAGTCGATCTGGAAGTCGGCCTGGCCGGGGATGGCCTGGAGGGTCTGAGCCGACCGACGTGACGTCACTGGGAGGGCCGGATGCATCCGGCATTCGTGGCGTGTGAACTGAGAAACGAGGAACGAGGGGGCTCCGTTGCCGGATACATCCGGCGCTCCCAGTAAAGCCCCTCGCCTATTCGGCGACCTCGATCTTGATCTGGTAGCCTTCACCATCGGTTGGCGGGAGCCAGTCATTGCTGTACTCGCTCTGGCCAGGTACGGCGTTGAGCTGGCGGATCGTTAGCCACGGGCCACCATCTCGACGATAGCTTACCCGCAGGGTCTCATCCCACCAGCCTTCGCCCTGCAAGCCAAAGCCAATGGTCACGAGACCGTTGCCCCCGACAAGGCTGCCGCCTTGCGGACTCCGCAAAATGATCGACCGCGGATCGTCGTCGGCAGAGCTGGCCATCGCAGGATCGCCAAACAGCTGGAACACAGCTAGGGTTTCGTGATCCAGGTCCCGCTTCAAAGTCCGCAGGATCTGGCCCCAGGTGCCACCGTCGGCGGCCATGATCTCGAGAGCCTTGGTGATCATCTGATGCTCGTAATCTGCGTGGCCAAAACGCGTGCTGGCAATGACCATCGCGCCACCCGCGTTCGGGGTATTCATCAGCGTACGGGCCAGGGTCGGGGTGCTGCTGTTGATGAAGTAGCTACCGGTCAAACAGGTGGACAAGAGCCAGGCGCTGGTAGGGAATGAAGAGGCGTTGTTGACATCGACGAACCGATCTCCAATCTCCTGAAAGCCAGCATGGCCTTGAAAGGCTACGGTCCGGGCACCAGACTGAATCGCGGCGATCAGGTCGCTGCGAACCGCTGCGCTGTCCTGTGTCTCCGACTCGATCAGGACGGTCGGCACCAGATTTTGGAGGGAGGCCTGGGCTTCGGAGAAGCGGTTGACGCCACCTTCACTGTCGTCGCGATCGGCTAGCAGCACCACACGCTGCGTGGGCTCGAAATTAACGATCTTGTTCACCATGTTCAGCAGCTCATTGCTGGATCGAGCTGGGAGGCGGCCGACGGCGGTGGTCAGGTTTGCGCTGTAGATGTCATCGGTTGCCGCCATGCCTTCACGCACTTGGAGCCAACCCGTTGGAATCCCAAGATCCGTGCCGCGGCCTTCGAAGTTTTTATAGTCGTAGGTCGTGCCCGCACCCAGCAGCAGGTAGTCAGCCTGGGCACGTTGGGTCAGGCCGACCAGCCCGCCGGGACCGAACAGGCCAGCGCCGTAGATGTCGTTGACGTCTTCGAGCGAGATAAGCAACGTGCGCATGCCGTGCTTGCTCACAATCGGCTGGAGGCGGCCGAGCCAGGCCTCGGGGGCAACGGCAAGGTACTGAACGGAGGCCAGGCTTGGAGTTACGAGAGTGGTCGGGCTGGACCAGGTCAGGCTCTTTGCGGTGTTCGCAACATGGACGATGTGGCCAGCTGGGATGGTGACGACGCCATTGGTGGCAGGCAAGATGCTCTCGTTGCCAAACGCGGTGACGTCCACGGCGAGACTGCCGACGGGCAGTGTGAAGTCCACGGCTTCCGTGGCCTGCACCGTAACGCCACTGGTTCCGACTGACAGCGCGGTTGGCGTATCGATCTCGATCCAATCGAGGCGATGTTCGCTGGTGGCGTTGGTGGTGCTGAGTGTCACGGTGTTGTCGCCGCTGCGCAGTGTGCTGGCGGCGAATGTCATTTCAAGCTGGCGATGCCCATTGCCGAACCAGTCCGCGGTGCCGAGGACGGTGTCGTTGCAGCGTATCGTCAGGGTGTGGGCGATGTCGGAATTGGTGCGAATCGCAACGCGAATCGTGGCAGTGCCAGCGGTCGGTGCAGGCAGCGCGACGTCGACGGATAGCGTGGATTCGGTGTTGATGCGGGTCTGATAGTACCAGTTCGGTCCGGCAGGCAGGCTGGAGTTCACCGAGAAGGACTGGTTGGATTCGACGTGATGGCGCCCGATATAACCCTCCATGGAGAGGGTCCCGTCAATGCCCAACTCCGGCCCGCTGGAGGCTGCGCCAGCGGTCTGGAGTCGGCCGGTCCAGATCACGTTGGAATCGGTGTAGTAGTCGCTGACCTCACGCACGAAGACGAAGGATTGGCTGTCACCGAGGCGCGGCAGCTGGGTGCCAAAGTTGTAGACGGGGTCGCCGCCCGGGACGGAGTAGAGCCCTGTTGCGGAGACCGCAGCCTTACTGGCAGTTCCGCTCTGCGCAGGCGTATCAGCCGCGTAACCCGCGACTTCGTAGTCTGGAGTCGTGACGGTTACGGAGCTGGCGATCGGGGTGTTGTCTGCCCGCGGCTCGGCACGGCGTGGTGCGGGTGCGGCTTTGCGGGAAGCGCTGGCCTCGCCAAGGTCGTACCAGCGATGGGTGCCGTCGGTATCGATGACGTTGATGCGATAGCGATAGGCGACGCCAGGCTCGGCGCTGCGATCCAGGAATGCGTAGTCCGCATTGCCAAACTCCTCGGCGGTGGCGAAGACGCGACCGACTTCGGTGAAGGTTGCGGAGTTCGCAGCGGCACGCTGACGCTCGACGCGGAAGTGAGCGACCATGGTTTCTTGGACCGTATGCCAGATCACAGTCACACCGCCGTCGGCAGCGGCTTCGAGCGAGCCTGCGAGGTCACGAATCGGTGTGGCGTTGAGCCAGCTGACGACACCGCCGGTCTCACTGTCGCTGGCATCCCCGCCGCACCAAAGCGTGGCGATGGTTTGGGCATAGCCGTCTACGGTGACGTTACCGCCAGCGGCACCCGTTGCGATCGTGCTCTTGGTGGGCGTACAATCGCAATGAAATGCCAGATTGGTCCAAGTGACGTCATCGCTGTCGTTGTACTGGATGTAAGCACCGCCAAGGCAGCCATCGACAAAGATGGCGTAGTCGATCTGGGTGTCGCCATCAAAGGTAATGGTGCCAGTGCCGATATCCTCGATCCGAAAGTGGTCGCCGGTGAACGAACATTGGAAGTTGATGCTGAGCGGGCCCGTGCCAGCGGCCCGGATGGTGACGTAGTTGGCGGTGCCGACGCCACCGTTCAGTTCGCAGGGGCCGGTGACGGTCAGAGTCGTGCTGTCGGGGAGAATCAATGTGGAGCCGCTCAACATCTGGATCTGCTCGAAGCTGATCGCTGTATCCCCGGTGATCGTCAGCGTCGCTCCGGCATTGATGGTCACGACGCCATAGTTGAAACTGGCCGTGCCGTCGGTATTGATGGTCGCAGTGGCACCAGCGACCACGGTCACATCTGGCGCACCTGCTGGGGGCGGGCCGGAAATACCATCCCCGGTAATGGTCACGCCCGAGCCATCGGTCAACGATAAGGTGTCATTTGCGGTCAATACACCCGGCCCGCCAGGCCCCGTAATGTTGCCAGCGGCATCGATGAAGGTCGGATTACGGCGGCGGGATGCGGGGATGCTGTGGGTGGTTCCAGTTGGCTTGACGCTGACCGGGATGCTCGCCTGGTCCTGGTAATCATTGGTGCCGGGGGCGCTGGCGTTGGACCGCTCATTCGCATCGGTGCCGTCGATCGACGAGAAGCCGATGGTGGCGGTGTTGTTGAGCGTGGCACTCGGGGTGGCAGTGGCGAGCACGGTCACCCGGTAGGTGATGGTGATGCTGCTGCTTGGCTCGACGTCGATGTCGGCGTTGGCCAGCGCCAGGCTCCAGGTAATGGTTTGCGGATCGCCCACTCCGCCGGTTCCACTGGTGGTGGCTGCGCTTATGGTATTTCCGGTGCCGGTGACCGTCGGGGTAAACGAGGTATCGTAGGCAAGGCCTTCATCGACGAGATCGGTGATGCTGAGGTCGAAGGCGTCGATACCAGTGGTCTCGGTCACGACCAGGCTGTATTCGAGGACGTCGCCAAGGGTGACGATGCTGGCGACTCCATCGCAGCGCGTGATGTCGGCCACGGTTTTGGTGACGCTGACATCTGGCTCGACGATGGTCACCGTGGTGGAATCGCTGACCGTATTGCTGAAGTCTGTCACCTGTACAGTGTTGGTCTTGCTCTGGCCGGCTTCGTTGGTGGCGGTGTTCGCAACTAGAGCCTGGTAGGTGACGGTCAGGAAGTCGTCGGAGCCGTCGCCGTTGGCTGGGTTGGCAACGGTGGTCAGGTCAATCTGTAGGGTTGGCTGCGTCCAGGTGGTGACAGTGCTGGCAATAGACATGCCAGCGTTGCCAGTCGTGACCGAGACGGTACCTGCCTCATACGTAAAATTGGCTGGCAGCGTGTCGATACTGCGCAAGTTGAAGGTGGACGCAGTCTCCGGGATCGTGACGACGTAGGAGTAAGTAACGATCTCGCCGATGGTCACCGCGCTCCCAGTGGTGTGGGCCTGATTGGTCGTTGAGACAGATTTGACGACGGCGAGGCCGTCGTTATCGAGGATCGTGACCGTGTGGGTGGTCGTGGCCCCGAGTATGCCATTGGGCCCACCGCTGACGCTGGCGAGGAGAAAGTCAACTGTCTCGGCGGATTCGTCATCTGTGTCGTCGGTCACGGTCAAGGTGGTGACTTGCGTGTCCCCCGAGGCGCTTCCCGTCGGAAAGGTCAGGGTCGCAGTGGCAAAGGTGCTGTAGTCCGTATTGCTGGTCGCGGTTCCCGTCAGCAGATCACTCACTTGCACGGTCAACGGGCTCGTGGTTAGGCCTTCTGGCGTGGTCACGACCACGACGATGGAATGGGGGGAGCCGCTCTCACTCTTGGTTGTGGCGGCGCTTTGGAAGGCAACAGACGGGAAGTCATCGTCTGTGATCGTCACCACGTGCGAGGTCGTGGCCCCAAGGTTCGGCGGGCCTGTAGCATTCTGAAGCTGGAGATTGATAGTCTCGCTGCCTTCCATGCCGAGGTCATCCAGAATCGGAATGCTGACCACCTGCGTGGCTCCATCGGCACTGCCTGCCGCGAACGTCACGGTTACGGTTCCAATGGCAGTATAGTCGGTTCCAGCTGTCGCTGATCCGGTTCCCAGATCGGTGATCTGTACGGTGGCATCTGCCGCCAGTGTCCCGGTGCCGATGGTCAGGGTGACAATCACGGAATGCGTAGTTGTGGACTCCGCAACACTGCTGGTGCCGAGCACCAAGGAGACGCCGGTGTCGTCATCGAGAATGGTCGCCGTATGCGAGGTCTGCAAACCCGCAGTGGCGGGCCCGGTGATGGACGTAAAGGCGAGATCAATGGTCTCGTCGCCCTCGCCGATCAGATCATCGACTGGAGCGATGTCAAAGAAAAGCGCGGTCCCGCTGCTTGAGCCAACTGGGAAGATTAGGATGATTGGGGTTGCCAGGGCTGTGTAGTCGGTCGCGCTTGTGGCAGTTCCAGTCAGCTGATCGGTGACTTCGACCACGACAGGCTGCCCAAGTGTGGTGCCACCCGCCAAGCTCAGGACGACGCCCACAAAGTGAATTGGGTTCGCCTCGGTGGTAGAGCTGGCCGGCGATTGGAGGTTGATGGTGCCACCAGCTTCGTCGTCGACAAGGGTAACGGCGTGCTGGGTGGTCGTCGCGGTGGCGGAGCCCGATACCACTTGCAGATCCAAGTTAATGGTCTCATCGCCCTCCACCAGGGGGTCGTCTAGGACCGGGATCGAGACGACCACAGTTTGGCTGGTCCCGGTTCCCGCCACAAAGGTGACTTGTGTGGTGGAGATCGCGGTGTAATCGCTGGTGCTGGCCGCGGTGCCGGTGAGAAGATCGCTGTAGCTGATGACCAAATCGGTGGCCAAGGCACCAGCACCGGTAATCGTCAGGTCGATGATGACACTGTGTGTGGTCGTTGCCTCGCCGACGCTCGATGTGGCGGTGCGGTAGCCGATGCTGGCGAACTCACCATCATTGATGGTGATGATGTGATTGGTGGTACTGCCCAGAGCGCCGAACGTCGGATTACTCATACGCAGGTCGACGGTTTCGTCGCCTTCGATGATAAAATCATTAATCACCGGGACGCCGATCACGGCCGTGGCTGCTGTGGCCGTGCCTGCCGGGAAGGTCACCGTCTCAGGGATGGCCAGCGCCGCATAGTCGGTGCCGCTGGTAGCGTTACCGGTGAGTAAGTCACTGACATCGAGCGTCAGGTTATTCCCCAGCGTACCACCACTGGGCAAGGTCAACTCGAGGATGACATTCTGGGTGGTCGTGGCCTCGGTTAGGTTTGAGGCGCTGTTCTGGAACTGAACGATCGGGTCGCTTTCATCGTCGTTGATGGTGACCGTGTGATTGCTGGTGTTGCCGACGCCGAGTGTCCCCGAACTGGCAAGGCGCAGGTTGATGGTCTCGTCGCCCTCGGTGTAGGTATCGTTCTGAATGGTGATCGAGACGACCTGCGTGGCTCCGGACGTGGAGCCGGCGGCAAAGGTCAAAATCACAGGGCTCACCAGCGCCGCATAATCCGAGCCACTTGTGGCGCTGCCTGTGCCAAGATCTGTGACTTCGATATAGCCATCGGCGACCAGCGCCGCACTCGCCACCAGCTCGACAATGACAGTGTGGACGGTGTTGGTCTCGGTGATGTTGCTGCTGCTGAGCTGGAAGGTCGCGATGCCGTCGTTGTCCAGAATGGTGACTTCGTGTGCGGTCTGTGGGCCAAGCGCGGCAGGTCCGCTGACCGCAGTCAAGGCCAGGTCGATCGTTTCATCCGGTTCACCGATGGTGTCATCCAAAATTGGAATCTGGAGAAACAGCCCGGTGCCACTGGTGGACCCGACCGGGAAACTGAGTGTCTGGGTGCCAACCGCGGTAAAATCGGTCCCTGCCGTGGCCGTTCCGCTCAGCAGGTCGCTTACCTCGACAGTGACCTCATTGCCAAGAGTAACGCCACCATCCAAACTCAGAATCATGCCGATGAAATGCAAGACGTTGTTTTCGTTGATCGAGCTGGCGATCAACTGGAAGTCAACTGTGCCGTCGTTTTCATCGTCTAGGATGGTGACGGTGTGATCGGTGGGCGCCCCTAGGACAACGCCATCGGCCGTGACCACATTGGAGAGTTGTAGATTAATGGTTTCGCTGCCTTCGAGGACCGAGTCCTGCAGAATAGAGATCGGCACGACTTGGGTCGCCCCGCTGCCGGAAGCAGCGGGAAAGACGACCGAAACTGGTGCGGCGATTGCGCTGAAGTCGATCGCGCTGGTCGCGCTGCCAGTCAACAGATCGGTCACGTCTACGGTCAGCGGACCGGTCAGCGGTGTGCCTGAAGGAATGGTCAGTTCCACCACCACGTTGTGCGTGGTATCGGCTTCGCCGACGCTGCTGGCAGAGGACTGGAAGGCGACAAACGACCCGTCGTCGTCGCTGATGGTGACCTGATGGTTGCTTGTGGACCCCACAGACGCTGGCCCACTCACGCCGGTGATGCGCAGGTCTACGGACTCATGGCCTTCCGTAAGTGCATCAGGGAGAATGTTGATCGGGAACGTGAGGGTATCGCCATTATTTGCGCCGGCCGCAAAGGTAAGCGTAATCGGGCTGGCCAGTGCGCTGTAATCGGTCGCACTGGTGGCACTGCCAGTCAGTAGATCGGTGATGCTCACGACGATGTCTGCGGGTGCGACGCCACCTGTGGTCATGAGCTCGACCACAACAGCAATGGTTCCGGATTCGCCAGCTGAAGCGCTGGTGGCGCTCTGGAACTCAACGGTCCCGTTGAAATCATCATCGACGATGGTAATGACGTGATTGCTGGTCGCGCCAATCTGCCCTGGCGAACTCGGGTTGCTGAGGCGCAGGTTTACAGTCTCGCTCGATTCAAGTAACGCATCGTCAATGATGCCCAATGGGATGACTTGGGTGGCCCCTGTCGCCGTACCTGCAGCGAAGGTAAGGGTGAGCAAGCCCGTCGCCCCATAGTCCGTCCCCGAAGTTGCTGAGCCACCGCCTATGTCGGCGACATCCACAGTGAAATCAGACGGCAGCGGGCCGCCGCCCGGGAGTTCCAGCTCGACGACAATGAATTGCGTAGTAGCAGCCTCGGTCACGCTGCTGGCCGACGTTGTGAAGGTGAAGTTTGCGGTGTCGTCATCAATGATCGTTGCCTGATGGGGTGTTGTTGCCCCGAGTGATGCGGGCCCCGTGGGATTGGACATCAAGAGGTCGATTGTCTCGTTCGGCTCGAACAGCACATCGTCCAGCAGCGTAATGACAACATGCCTCGTGGTTCCAGGCGCAGCCCCAGCCGGAAAGGTCACTGTCACCGGAACTGGCAGCGCCGTGTAGTCCGTAGCGCTGGTGGCAGACCCCGTCAGGAGATCGGTCACGTCAACAGTCGCATCCGTGGCAGCAGAGCCGCTCGAAATCTCAACGACCACGGTCAGGATCAACCCGTCTTCCGTATTGGAACTGGTGGCAGACTGGAACTCAATGATCGCCACCTCGTCATCAACAATCGTCACCACATGCTCAGTGGTGGCTCCCAAAGTCAGGAGTCCGGTCGGATTGCTGAGCTGAAAGTCAATCACCTCCAGCCCTTCGCCAGCCGCATCGTCCAAGATCGAAATCGGGACCGCTTGTGTCTCACCGTCAGTAGCTCCCGAGGAAAAGGTTACGGTTAGCCCCGCAAACGCAGCGTAGTCAGTCGCGCTGGTGGCAGAGCCGGAGAGTGCATCAGAGACGTCAATGGTGACGTCTGCTGGCAGGGCACTGGGCGTGTTGAGCACGACGACAATGTTGTGTGTTGTGTTTGCTTCGTCGACCGAGCTGGCACCAGACTGAAAAGTGACTGTCGGGGCATCATCATCCGTGATCGAGACGACATGATTGGACGTCGCCCCGAGTGCCCCAAGTACTGATGGATTCTGCAATTGCAGAGCGATCGTCTCGTTATCCTCCGTCGCGACATCACCAAGGATACCGATCGCAATGACCACAGTTGTCCCATCGGCTGCCCCCGACGCAAAGGTCACTGTAATCGGCGTACTGAAGGTATAATCGGTGGCTGTTGTAGCAGTTCCACTCCCAAGATCTGCGATGTCGACAGTGGTATCAGCGGGCAAGGTCCCACTGGGCAATTGCAAGGTAACCACGACGTTGTGTGTAGTGTTTGCTTCGCCGACAGAGCTGGTGCTGGCCTGGAAGGTCAACGAAGCGAAGTCGTCATCCGTGATAGTGGAAACGTGGATCGTCTGACTCCCAATCACACCAGGCCCGGCCACATTACTGAGCGCCAAATTTAGCGTCTCGCTTCCCTCGACAAGCGTATCAGGTGTGATCGGTATCGAAACAACCTGGGTATCCCCTGGATTACTGCCGCTTGGAAAGGTGACTGCCTGTGGCGTACCAATCGCAGTGTAGTCCGTATCGCTGGCCGCTGTCCCCGAAAACTGGTCGGCGACATCCACAGTGACATCCGCTGGCAGCGCCGTGCCTCCGCTCAGTTCGACAACCACAAACAGAGTCCCAGCGCTTTCGCCGATGCTGCTCGTCGCCGACTGAAATTCGACCAAGGCCTGATCGTCGTCTACGATCGTCACGATGTGCTCGGTCGAGGTACCAAGAGTTGCGGCGCCACTCGGGTTGCCCAATTCAAGAACGATCGTTTCGTCGCTTTCCGTGGTTGCATCCTGAAGTATACCGACCGGCACAATCTGGGTGTCACCATTGGCAGAACCCGCCAGAAACGTCAGAGTCACCGGGCTAGCCAAGGTTGTGTAGTCGGTCCCATTAGCTGCACTGCCGCTCAGTAAATCCGTGACCTCAAAGGTGATGTCGACCGGTGTCGGCCCCGAAATGCTCAGAACAACAATGACATCTTGGGTCGTATTGCCTTCGTTAACCGAACTGCTGCCAGACTGGAAACTGATGGAGGCGGCATCGTCATCGAGGATGGAAATGCTATGGGTTGTCGTCGTGCCAAGCGCTAATGGCGAGCTGGAGTTGGCCAGAACTAGATCGATGGTCTCCGTGGCTTCAATGGTCGGGTCATCCAAAATGGTGACCGATACCACAACGGTGGCACCATCAGCCGCAGCAGCTGGGAAAGTAACGGTGACAGGACTGCTGATCGCGGTGTAATCCAAACCGTTAGCCGCCGTGCCGCCACCGAGGTCCAAGACGTCAACAGTCCACGGGGCATCGAGAGTACCGCCGCCCGGGATAGACAGCGCCACAACCACATCCTGCGTTGTATTCGCTTCGTTCACGCTACTGGATCCGGACGCAAAGTTGACGGTCACCACATCGTCATCTGTGATCGTGGCTTCGTGGGTATCCACGGCACCGATCACTGCGCCACCAGTAGGGTTGGAGAGGTTCAAATCTACGGTCTCACCACCTTCAACAACCAAATCATTCTGAACCGGGATATTCACCACAACAGTCGCTCCATCGGCACTGCCAGCGCTGAAGGTTACGGTGATCGGCGAAGCAAGAGTCGTGTAATCCGTCCCACTATCCGCAGTGCCTGTGAGCAAGTCTGTGATGTCCGCAGTCGCATCCGCCCCCAGGGTTCCGCTGGGCATGGAAAGGACAAGCACGACAGCATGGTTTCCCGTGCTCTCATTCGCAGTCGCGCTACTGGACGAGTCAAAATTGATGCTTGGCGCAACGTCGTCATCCGAAATGGTCACAATATGGCTGGTGACTACGCCCAGACTTGCGTTGCTCGGATTGCCCAGTTGCAGGTTGACGGTTTCACTGGTTTCGAGCTGGATATCGTCCAGGATTGGCACTGTGACCACCACAGTATCGCCGCCAGCAGAGCCAGCGGGAAAGGTAAGAATGATCGGCACAGCCAATGACGTGTAGTCCGTGGCCGAAGTAGCTGTGCCGGTAAGTAGGTCGGTGACCTCCACAGTCACCTCGTCCGCGATCGTACCGCCCCCGTCAACGGACAGCACCAAAACGACATCATGGCTGGTCGTACTCTCGACCACGCCAGTTGCAGAGTCCGCAAACTCCACACTGACGTCCTCATCATCGAGGATGGTGAACCTATGATTGGTCGGAGCCCCGAGGACAACACCACCGCCCCCCACTGCGTTCGATAGGCGAAGGTCGATGGTCTCGTCCCCCTCCCCTAGCAGATCTTCCAGAACGGGAATCGATACGACAGCCGTCGTGGTGTCCGGCGAGCCGGCAGGAAAGGATACGGTCAACGGTGAACCAAAATTAGCATAATCGGTGCCACTCGTAGCTGTATCGCCAGCAATGTCTGTGACGTCTACAAAGAGGTCGGTCGGGATGGTGCCGCCGAACGGCAAGGTGAGACGAATCATTACGGGATGGACAACAGTATCCTCGGTGCGCGAGGAGTTGGACGTTTCGAACGCAACAAACGGATTGTCGTCGTCGGTGATCCTGAACTCATGGCTCGTTTGAGCACCTGCAGACGCCGAACCGGAGACAGCCGAGATCGCGAGATCAATGGACTCATTTCCCTCAGTCGTAGCATCGTCAATCACACCAATCGGGACCACAATTGTGGCGCCGTTGATGGATCCCGCCGAGAATGTGAGTGTGACCGGCGTGGCTAGCGCCCCGTAGTCAGTGCCTGACGCGGCAGCGCCAGTTAGTTGGTCCGTCACGTTCACGATCGCATCCTCCGCGAGCGAACCGGAGGCCAGGCTCAGAACAAGGACAACGTCAGTGGTTGCCGTGAACTCATCAATCGTCGAACTCGTCGCCGATTGAAACCCAACTCTGCCCAAGGTCTCGTCATCCGTGATCGTGGCCGTGTGGTTGGTCTGCGTACCGAGCGCGCCAAAGCTGGGATTGGATAAGCGCAAGTCGACGGCCTCGGCGCCCTCCACATCTGTGTCCTGAATGACCGGAATGGAGACGACCACGGTATCGCCGTTAACTGAGCCAGCGGAAAAAGTGAGCGTGGTGGGCGCAGCAAGCGCGGTGTAATCCGTGGCGCTCTCGGCAGCCCCAGAAAGTAAATCCGTCACATCGAAAAACAGATCGCTTCCCAACGCGCCGCCCGAGGTTAACTCAATCACCACGTCATGATTGCTTGTGGCCTCGCTACTGGTTGCAGAAGTAGGGCTGCGGAACTCAATCTGCTGCGCAGTGACATTCCAAACGCAGACCACAGCGGCCCAGATTGCCAACTGAACCCAACGCTTGACGCCCCTGGCCGCCCCGAACTTTGCTACAGCTCTTGCCCTCACATCACCACTCCAACTTCACGTCACGTGCACAAAAGTAATTTGGGACCGAGAGAAAATTTTCAGGAACTCCCCGAAACTGCCAGATTTCAAATCGGCGTCCCGACTCGAATGACACATTCCTACCCTTCAAACCTAGCCGTTCTCTCCCTCAACGCCAGCCGGGTCACCATGATTTAACTGAAATGATATTTTAATGTTCTGCCCCTCTGCCCGAAGACGCGGCCGACAGGAGCCCAGGCTGAACAACAGCATCCTGCTCCACTGAGCGTCACGATTCTCATGACATTCCACCAACGCCCTCCCCTTTTATTCAAAACAACAGGAACGTGCGGTCAGGCAAAATGCCTATTCCGCACTATTCTCTGCCTTCAGTTTCTGAAGGAGTTCGGCAGATACTTTGCAACCACCGAGGCCCTTGCATGCGTTATTCCCAGCGCAGTCGTGCACAGCCCCTGCTTCCGCCTCCGAAACACCAGCGGCCTTCGCCAACCTGCGCAACTGATTCTTGGTCACCTTGCAGCCTCCAAGTCCCAGACAGCTGTTCAGGCCACTACAGTTATGCACTTCGCTATACTGCGGCAATTGCGCTTTCAGTTTCGCAAACGTTTCTGCAGACACCCGGCAACCGCCAAGCCCCTTGCACTCATTCTTGCCAGCGCAGTCATGGGCCAGTCCCGCAGTCCACGGGTCCACGCCAGCCTGGCGAGCCAGCTTATGCAGCGTCGCATTGCTCACCTTGCAGCCGCCAAGCCCACGGCACACGTTTAGCCCGGCGCAGTCGTGCACGGCATAATAGGCACGCTCTCGCTCAGATAACGGCTGCAGACGATGCGTATCCACAGAAATTCCTTCATTGGCAAGCGCGGCGTCCGTTACCAGCAACGCGCCACCCAGCAGGCCTGCGGCCGCCAGTTCACTCAAAGATTTCTGCATCAGGCCATCCTCCGCTATTTAAATTGAATCAACGATGGGTCGTAATCTTCCGGTGCCGCGAAGCCAAGCAAGTTCAGGCAAGTCGCGGTCAGCGATGAAATGCCCGGCGTATCCAACGACGCCAGCTCGTATTCGCCCTCATAGGCCGGGTCAAAGATCAGACACGGGACAGGATTCAGCGTGTGACTGGTCTTCGCCTTTCGCTTCCCATTTTCGACCTTGACCTCGCCGGTCTTCTTGTCGAACTCGTACATCTCGTCCGCATTCCCGTGGTCTGCCGTCACGATCAATACACCGCCAGCGGCCTCCACCTCCGGCAACAGCCGTGCCAGACACAGATCTACGGCTTCCACCGAAATCTGCGCCGCCAAAAAGTTCCCTGTATGCCCGACCATATCGCCATTCGGCATATTGATGCGCATGAAGTAGCGCCCTTCCCGGCTTCGGAGCTGTTCGATCACCAAATCCGTGATCTCAGCCGCCTTCATCCACGGACGCTGTTCGAAAGGCAGCCGATCGGATGGTACTTCGACATAGGTCTCCAGTGCCTCATCGAACTTATCCGAGCGATTCCCGTTGAAGAAATACGTAACATGCCCAAACTTCTGCGTTTCGCTGATCGCGAATTGCCGGACGCCGGTCGTCGCCAGGTACTCGCCGATCGTCCGGTCCAACTCCGGTGGGTCCACCAAGAACTTCTCCGGCAAGCCCTGATCCGAGTCGTACGACATCATGCCAGCGTACAGAACATCCGGACGCACGCCACGGTCAATCTTGTCCAACTCATCGAATTCGAAGGCCTTGGTCAGCTCGATCGCTCGATCGCCACGAAAATTCATCATCACCACAGCATCGCCGTCCTGAATGGCACCCACAGGCTCTCCATCCTCGCCAATCACGAACGCGCCCAGATCTTGGTCAATTGCACCGGTTTCTTTTCGCAGCGTCGTAATCGCTTCACTTACACTGCTGAACTGACGGCCCTGTCCATGCACGTGGGTATCCCAGCCACGCTGCACCATCGACCAATCGGCATCGTAGCGATCCATCGTCAAAAACATCCGGCCACCGCCGGAAGCGATCCGACAGTCGGCACCGGCAGCATTGAGTTCCGCAAGCACTGCTTCGATCGGCTCGATGTACTCCAAAGCCGAAGTTTCGCCCACGTCACGTCCATCCAACAACGTGTGCAACCGAATCTTCTCGACCCCGTCGGCAGCAGCCCGCCGCACAAAGGCCTTCCAATGATCAATGTGTGCGTGCACATTGCCGTCCGATAAGAGACCAATTAAATGCAGCGTGCTTCCTTGCGCCTGGCTCATCACAGCCTTCCAGGTCTCACCCTCGAACAGTCTGCCACTCGCGATCGCCTGATTCACCAGCTTGGCCCCCTGCGCAAATACCCGTCCAGCTCCGATCGCATTATGCCCCACTTCGCTATTGCCCATATCGTCTTCGCTCGGCATCCCCACAGCGCTGCCATGCGCCTTTAAGCGAACGTTCAGGCTACTCTCATGCAAGGCATCCAGCGTCGGTGTATAAGCAGCTGCCACCGCATCGCCTTCTGGCCGCTTGCCATAGGCTACTCCATCCATGATACACAATACGACAGGGCCAGTGCGCTTGTCGGAAAACGGGAGATGCGTAAGAGGCTGCATAGAGAAGTCCAACGAGAGTGGGTCAGAAGCAAAAGTACATACAATAGCCAAGTGCGCAGAAGCTTCGATTGCGGAACCTCGATTGCGCTGCATCAAGCACCTCACCGGTCCGAAAAATCTACCAACGTCCCCACCTGTACCAGATGATGCAGCGTCTCGTCTGCCTTCACCAGCCGACCGTCCGGCATCGTGTAGACATTTCCGCCCGTCGCCAGCGGAAGTGCGAACCCCGCAGGAATCTCTGCTTCAGGCAAAAGGTTACGCTGTTTTTCTGGATCGTTCTCCAGATCGAACGCCAGCGGCAGGGCATCGTGAAACCGCCCGTAGTCATAGCGCCCTTGCCGGACCATGCGAAACTCTGTGCCCTTGCACCAGCGCGGTGCCAGTGAATCCGTGACCACCGGACCGTCCGGTGCGGGGCCGCCGACCAGCACCGCCGACAGATCTTCGCCGTCTAGCTCCGCAGCTGGTACTGCCCCGGCCAGACTGAGCAAAGTCCGGAACAGATCGATCAACGCTAGAGGAGCCTGACAAACTCCCGTAAGCGCAGCTTCCCGCCGCTGCTCCGCCGTCGAAATCAGCGAGGGAATGCGAGCGCTTGCTTCATGCCAGCGATTCTTCCACCACAGCCCATGCTCACCGGCCATTTCACCGTGTTCCGACGCATACACAATCACTGTGTTGTCCGGGCTGGCGTCCTACTCCAAACGCACGAGCAGGTCGCCGACGATCATTGGGCGCACCACAACGAGTCTATCACAGTGACCTACTCTCAGGATGAAGCGATGGTACATGCGGGCATCAAAGTGATTGCCACTATTCTGAAGCAGACATTCGCCTCTGTTGCCTCATAGAATAGCAGAATCAGTAAAGATTCTGAGAAAAAGAACGGGAAAGAGAGAGCGTTGCGAGTTCACTGGACACGGCACGCCCGCGCTCACAGGAGACGTTCACCCCCAAGATGCACGCGAGAAATGGGCTGAGCGGTTGACGCGATCCTTGTATACACCGACTGTACGTATTCGTCTGACGGTACAGCTGCTACTAAATAAAAAGGAGTTCGCATGAATAAAAGGAAGTGTTTCAAGACTGCCGGTGCTGGTGTGACGGGGATCGTTCTGCTGCTGAATCTGGGGATCGCCTGGGCCGGTGAGTCGGCCGCCGACGAGTCTGAAGCAGGCTGGATCAGTCTGTTTAATGGCAAAAATCTGGACGGCTGGACGGTCAACGGCGAGAACCCTTCGTCGATCACCGCCAAAGACGGCAAGATCGTGGTAAAAGGGCCGCGCACCCACGCTTTCTATACCGGCACGGTCAACGATGGTACCTTCAAAAACTTCGAGTTCAAGGCCAAGGTCTACATCACACCGGGCTCGAACTCAGGGCTGTACTTCCATAGCAAGTTCCAAGACAAGGGCTGGCCCAACACGGGCTATGAAGCCCAGGTCAACAATACGCACAAGGACAATAAGAAGACGGGCGGGCTCTACGCCATTCAGGATGTCCTGAATAAATCTCCGGTCAAAGACAACGAGTGGTTCGACTACCACATCAAGGTGGACGGCAAACAGATCATCATTAAGATCAATGGCAAGCAGACCGTGGACTACACGGAGCCAGACGACCTGGACCGTCCCAAGCGGCAGTTAAGCGAAGGCACCTTTGCGATCCAAGCTCACGATCCCAAGAGTCACGTAGAGTTCAAGGATCTCATGGTCAAAATGCTGCCATAGGAGCAGGTACGTCGGGAATGAAGAAGGATGAGGCAAAAAAATCTTTACCGCCCCAGTCGCCCTTCGCCCCCCCTCCCTGCTGGACTAGGCTGCCCGATTTTTGGGTTTCGCCACGTCGTCTAGAATATCGGCGGCATAGAGAGTAGGTTTCAGTTTTCCACACAGCTTCTTTTTGTGGACTGACCAATATGACCATGCCACATACCAGAATCAGGTGCCAAGAAGATGAAGACTCTGATCCGATTCGCATTAATCGTATCTATTGCCGCCCCAGTTCTATTCGCAGCAGAGATTAACGTCTCGCCAGGCGGCCCCATCGCGACCCTACCTGCGGCGCGTGACGCGGTGCGAAAACTCCGAGCAGCAGGTGAGACGGGCGCTATCGGCGTGGTGCTGCAACCGCTGCATGTCAATCATGTAGGACGAACGGCCCTGTTAAACCTAAAGTGCGTCCTATTCGTGCCAGCGGAGGGCCTCTAAGATGGAAAAAGAGCCACCGGTCTATAGCGTCGCGAAGCTCTTTGACTCCATCGCAATTGATGCCGACTGGGATAAGCCAGCGTGGCAAGCAATCCAGCCACTGCTGATCAACAACCACATGGGCGCGGAGCCCAGCCACCGGCCAAAGGTATTGGCCAAACTCGCCTGGGATGAAACGGCTCTCTATGTCATCTTTCGGGTTGAGGATCGCTACGTGCGAGCCGTAGCGCAGACCTACCAGGATCCCGTGTGCCTGGACAGCTGCGCTGAGTTGTTCTTCACACCGGCACCCGCGCTTAGCGATTTCTATTTTAATATCGAAATCAATTGTGGGGGAACGATGCTCTTCGAGTGGCATCCGAACGCCACCGAGTCCATCCCCGTGGCGGCCACAGACGCCGACCGTGTCACCATTGCTCATACGCTTCCGAAACGTGTGGATCCAGAGATCAAGGATCCCACGACCTGGACCATCGAATACCGCTTGCCGTTTACTGTCCTCAGGAAATACTGCCCGGCTGCCGTCCTCCCTGCCAAGGATGTGACTTGGAGGGCTAACCTTTACAAATGCGCCGATAAGACGTCTCATCCTCACTGGCTGACCTGGACCATCGTCGACTTTCCCAGGCCGAACTTCCATCTCCCTGCTTATTTTGGTGCCTTGAAGTTTGACGAGCAGCCCGGTGAGCGGGAGCTCCGGCTTCGTTGAGAATCGCGGTATTGTTCTGGCGAGTAGGCGGCGGTAGGATCAGCACCGCCTCTGACTTCATCGACAACTCCCGGCGTGGGCAGAATTGGTCCCATGATTGGATTCTTCCTGCTTGCGAGTTCGGTAAACAGCGACACCTGGCGCTGCGACCTTCCCGAAACAATTCTCCTGATCAAGAGATGTGCACCATGTCAATAACCTCACCCTGCCGAAGAATCCTCGCGTAGCCTGAAAGAACTGTGGTGCAGGGTGCGCGATGGGCTTCGCTTCGATATCATTGAGGTGCCAGTATAGCACGTGCTGGGACGCGGGTGTTCGCTCCTCGCGACGCTTGCCCTCTAGCTGCCGTTTTGGCGCGCGGTCTGGGCGCTAGCGTAAGAGCAGCCAGACGACTTCGGCCATGTGCACTGGATCCCCGTGTTGGCGCTCGTCGTCTTCGTCCTGTCTCCTAGCACGCCTCCGGCTGTGCCGGTCGCGGCGAGTGGGGCATGGGGCAAAATTGCCTGGGGAGGCAGAATCGCCGCGGGGCCTCGCCTGGGCTCCCGGAATGAATCCTGTTAATCCTGTCGACAGCTATCTGAATCGTGAAAGAGATAGCGGTAGCGTATTTGGGAGAACGCCTACTCGCTTTGCTCTAGAGCTGGCTTGGCCGGCTCAGGTGCCTGCTTGCCCAAGGCTGAAAAGTCCGCAAATTTTGCATAGATTAAAACGACAAGTAGGCAAAGAACAATTCCGCCCAGCTTGCCGTGCTTCCAGGGCGTCATGTCAACTGCCTTAACGTCCTCCTGAACTAAATCCTCAGCTCGGGTATGAAGTTTTGCAATGATAAGCATCACTGCAATGATGATCGCAAACGCCAGGCCCAGAAAGTGAAACCCATTTATTCCTGCGACCAGCTTTATACCCACCGGCACAAAATAGAAAATGGGATCATGGTGAAGCCCACGATCATTCCCACTTTCGCGGACAATGCGGGAACCCGCTTACTCAGCATGCCGACAATCACGACAGCAAATAGGAGGATGAAATAGATGCCGTTCGTCTTCTGCAGGTAGTCAAAAATCTTATCCTGTCCGTCTAGCATTGGGGCAATGAGTATTGACGTAGTTGCGATAATCAGGCCGAACCATTTTCCTGATCGAACAACTTGGGCCTCATCGGCTCCTTTATTCAGCACATTTTTATAAAAGCCGAGACTGAAAAGTGTGCAGGTCGAGTTCAAGACGGAGTTGAATGAACTCAAGATGGCTCCCACCATGGCGGCCGCAAAGAAGCCAGTCAGGTAAGGGGGCAGAACAGTCTTCACCAATGTTCTGTAGGCGTTCACGCTCTTGAATTCAGGGTCGGACGAGAATAGATAGAAGGCAATCATGCCCGGAATCACCAGATAAACCGGCCCCAGCAGCTCTAAGCCAGCCGTGAGCAATACGCCTTTCTGTCCTTCCTCCAAGCTGGAGGCGCCAAAGGTACGCTGAATGATCTGCTGATTGGTACACCAGTAGAATAGATTCAGCAGCAACACGCCGGTAAAATTGTGCCAAACGGAACGGATTGATCTGGCGCGCCGATCGAGTTAAATCGTTCGGGGGCCGCAGTATGAAGAAGCCGAGCCATTTAGTCCGACAAGCTGTTAGGTGGATAGGTTGGTTAATAAAAGAGACCCGGCAATAAAGGGAAAGGTCAGACTGCGGCCACCGAGAAAATAGCCGTCGCTACTCCCGTGGTCGTCCTTCCGAGTCATGATCCAAGTAATGAGCCCGACCAATCCGGTAAAAACGAGAAACGATAAGATAGTAGTATTCACGGAAGCAATGCTCAAGCTGTGTGAATTGTTAGGGAAATCACTGCGCAAAAAATGGCTATTTTGCCCAAAGACAAGAAGAAAGATAGCAATAAGCGCACCCCTCGCTCACTATGTCTTCTGAGTCACCCATACGGGCCTGTCTGCGAGATCAATCATTGGTTTCTATGGTTCCGACTTTGGTAGACAGCCCTGCCAAAAGGGGGGC
>Ga0115566_10000290_pt1 | contig 42795 bp, 31 predicted proteins | sample COGITO_mtgs_1204_3_FD_87173 | JGI IMG/M metagenome (GOLD analysis project Ga0115566, IMG submission 87173) | Pelagic marine microbial communities from North Sea - COGITO_mtgs_120405 | ecosystem: Environmental > Aquatic > Marine > Epipelagic | place: Germany:Helgoland, sampling site Kabeltonne...
CAAGAGGAGTTATTAGACATCGATGGCGTTGGGGATGTAATCGCGATGAGTATCGTGGATTGGTTTAGTATCCCTGAAAACCGTGACTTAATTGACGCCTTGAGGGCTTCTGGTGTGTCTCTTGAGCGCGACGAGTCAGAAGCTCCTGTTTCCGACTCCGATGCTGTGTTTAAGGGTCTCACTTTTGTCGTAACTGGTACGCTGCCCACATTAGGACGCAAGGAGGCGCAGCAGTACATCAAAGATCGAGGTGGGAAGGTGTCTTCTAGTGTTAGCGCTAAAACAGATTTTCTTGTCCTGGGGGAAAATCCGGGATCAAAAGCAGACAAAGCGTCTGCGTTGAGCATTTCAGTCTTGGATGAAGAAGCGTTGATTCAGCGCGGAGGTTGAGATGCTACATCCCTTAGACTATGTAGTAATCGTAGGCTATCTAGCTGCGGTAGTGCTTTTTGGTATAAAGAGTGCTGGTAAGCAGAAGACAGTCGGTGACTACTTTTTGGGAAACAAAGAAATGCCGTGGTGGGCCATTTCGTTTTCCATCGTTGCGACAGAGACCAGTACGCTGACCGTAATCGGGATTCCAGCCGTTGCCTATGGTGGGGCACTCACGTTTTTTCAATTGACGTTTGGGTATTTGGTCGGTAGGATCGCCGTCGCCATCTGGTTTTTGCCGAGATACATGAAGGGCGACCTGCAAACAGCGTATGCATTTTTAGGCTCTCGTTTTGGGCCACGTCTGCAGGGATTGGCCTCCGTAACGTTTCTCGCGACACGATTGCTGGCTGACGGAGTTCGTCTTTTTGCTACGGCCATCCCCATCAAAATTATAGCCACGTCTGCAGGTTTCGACGTCGGATATCCAATGATCATCCTCACAATTGGGATACTGACGGCCTTATATACCTACGTAGGTGGTTTCAAGGCCGTTGTCTGGATGGACGTTGTCCAGATGAGTGTCTATGTGGTTGGGGCGCTCGTGACCTTGACGCTTCTTCTGGCTTCCTTTGAAGGGGATGTTTACAGTCAATTGGCAGCAGCCGGTAAGTTGCAAGTCTTTAGTGTGGATGGATCGCTGAAAACGATTCTTACGAGTCCTTATTCCCTGGTAACGGCGGTTATTGGAGGAGGGATATTTAGCATGGCTTCCCATGGTACAGATCAATTAATCGTACAGCGCTTGCTTTCGTGCCGCTCTCTTCTTGATGCGAGGAAGGCCATCATTTCGAGTGCGTTTTTTGTAATGATCCAGTTTGCCATCTTTCTGGCCGTGGGTGCGTTTCTGTGGATTCACTACGGCGGTGCCGATGCAACCACCCTCGGACTGGCGCGGCTCGATGAAGTATTTCCTCGCTATATCGTTGAAAACCTACCGGTCGGTATAGCAGGTCTTGTGCTTGCAGGTATTCTTGCTGCGGCCATGAGCACGTTGTCATCTTCTCTAAATGCATTAGCGAGTTCATCCCTCAATGATCTAATTGGCAAGCGAGCCGCAGGGTGGGACGAAGCAAAAAGCCTCAGGCTGTCAAGATTGCTTACGCTTGGCTGGGCACTGGTTTTTGTCTTTCTTGCCACACTGTTCGAAGACCAGCAAAACCCAGTAGTGGAACTAGGTCTTTCGATTGCCTCGTTCACATATGGAGCCTTGTTGGGAGCTTTTCTATTAGGATTAATCACTTCCAAAGTCTCTGAGGCGGATGCTATGATTGCATTCGTCGTAAGTGTGGTCTCAATGGTACTTATCATTTTTGGGCTATGGATGGACGGGAATGGAACTTGGGGATTCACGTGGCGACCTGACGATGCGCAAATCATGGCTAGAGGGCTGGTTCCTCTCGCATGGCCTTGGTACACAGCATTGGGGGCCGCGATCACATGCAGTATTGGATCCTTGCTCTCTCTACGGCATAGGTAGCGCATGTCATTTTTGAAAAGATTATCGTTTTTCGGCCCTCCAGTACGTCCTGTTGGAGATACTCTTGAGTCAGGAGATATCCAGAATCAGATATCTCGTAAGCGACGGCAGATTGCGTTTAAAATTGGGATGATTGTATCGCTGATCGTCGTTACGATGATCGCGTTTCCTCGAGGCACCGTCTATCAGTACACGGTTCAGATGGACGAGATATGGAGGCAACCCAATCTACATGCCCCTTTTACGTTTGCCATTAACAAGCCTGCGGCTGAGCTTGAAAGCGAGCGACAGGCAGTAAGGCTAGAAACTCCACCTGTCTTTACTCGAGTTCAAAATGCTCAGGAAGATGTGCGTGACAGAGCAGAGCAGCTTAGGGGTCAGTTACAGCGCATTCTCGTCCATTACGGTCAGTTTCAATTGAACCAGACTAGAGGACGAACGGCTGAAGCGCTCAGGGATTCGGTCAGTTATCGTTCCTCGTATGATAGTTTGACAGTTCGCTTTACGCGCCCTGAGTGGACGGCAATTTTAACGTCATATGCCGCAGTAACCTCGGGTATGGCAGCTAATTCGAGAGGTAGGCAAGGCGGCATGAGGCTGGACCGGGAGACTCTTGACGCTGCTTTGCAGATTATGCTTGATCTGATGAATCCAGGGATACTAGACCTTGATAAGTCAACGATCTCCTCGGACAGTCTCTCCGTCAGAAACGAGGTCACGTTCAAGGAAACCCCCACGTCAGTAAACCGTGTTTTTGATGTAGCTGAAGCTTTAGAAGAAGCTAGGGATAGACTGGCACTACGATGGCTTGGTGATGAAAGCAGATTAGCCATCGCGGAGAAAATGTTCGGATGGCTGCTTTTCCCCAATCTTGAATACGACCGTGAGGGTACGGAAGAATTATGGGCCGTGAGAGTGGACCAAATTGTACCCACGATGGGCATCGTGCGCGAAAACGAGGTAATTGTTCGACAAGGTGACCGAGTAACAGCTGATATACGGCTCAAGATCGAGTCATTGCAAAATGAACTGATTCAGCAAAGCGGCGGCAGTATTCCGTGGAAAACCTTGTCGGGACACTTCCTGCTCTCCATAGCTACGTTCCTGATATTCTTCCTGTATCTGTTCTTACTGCGAAGACCCATTTTTGATGATAATCGCCTTGTTCTGTTAATCACCCTATTATTTATGGGCGTGATATCTGTTTACGGAATTGCGTTACGGGCAGCACTACTAGACATGTATGTGGTCCCGGTAGCGATCGTGGCAATTCTACTCACAGTTATTTTTGATTCAAGGGTTGCCATTTTTGGTTCGTTGACTATGGCACTGATTGGTAGTCATCTTCTGAATTATGATTTTGCGTTTACGTTTGCAACGCTTTTCGCCAGTACGCTAGGAATCTTTAGCGTCCGCGACATCCGAAACAGAAGTCAGTTTTTCGTTAGTGCCAGCGTTGTATTTGCGGGCTATATGCTTGTGTTGGGGGCGAACCTGTTGTTGCAGAATACGCCTATGGACCGATTTACTGACCTAACCATTTTTGTGGCGATAAACTCAGTTCTTCTTCTCCTAGCCTACCCAGCTTTGTGGTTGTTCGAACGTGCTTTTGGGGTTACAACGGATCTTACGCTCCTCGAGCTTTCGGACACAAATAGGCCACTTCTGAAAGATCTAAGCATGAAAGCGCCCGGCACGTTTAATCATGTGCTTCAGGTAGCGAATCTTGCCGAGACGGCTGCAGCAGCGATTGGGGCCAATGCGCTTCTTACCAGGGTTGGCGCGCTCTATCACGACATAGGGAAAATGGTTAAGCCGGAATACTTTGTGGAAAATCAGCGTGGAGGGGTAAACCCACACGACGGTTTGAAGCCTAGGATGAGTGCTTTGATAATTGCCTCTCATGTCAAAGAGGGTATTGATCTAGCTCGACGTAATCGGTTGCCCCGCATCGTAGAAGAGTTTATCCCGATGCATCACGGGACCATGCGTATTGAATATTTTTATCAGAGAGCTCTGAAGCAGACCAAGGAAGGTGATCCACCGGTGCAGGAGTCGGACTTCCGGTACCCAGGTCCCGATCCTTGTTCCAAAGAGACATCCATCTTGATGTTAGCCGATGGCATCGAAGCGGCCAGCCGTACGGTAGAGAATCCGTCTCATAAACGGCTGTCGGCTCTAATTGAGTCAATGGTTGAGTCTAGACGCGTCGATGGACTGCTTGACGATACAGATCTTACGTTTGCGGAGCTGCGCAAAATCAAAGAGGCATTCCTGGGAGTACTTACCGGGATTTATCACGTACGAGTAAAGTATCCCGGCGAGGAAGATGAAGCTGCTTCGGACGAAACAGGCTGGTCAGGGGATCAGACTGCGAACGCGCTCGACGGATGAGGAAGCTAAAGCGAGTGTCAATTCGACATGCTTGCGCGCTCTTTCGATGAAAGGTCTTACTCGTCTTTCAGCCCCAGGAGTATAGACAAGAAGTTCGCTTTGGCGGACAAGAGAGGCGACATACGAATCTCCCTCGTCCACAGATACCGCTAATACCTGGCCTGAAAACTTGGTCTGAGCTCGTATTTCCGCTAAAAGCGGAGCAATCGCATCGGAATAGCGGGTAACGAGCCCCAATGTCTCATGGTCGAGTAATCGCGAAGTAGCTGCAAGAGCTTCCTCTCCCAAGACGATAGTAGTGCCAATCACATCTGCTCTGGGGTTCATCGAAAGCACTTGCTTGACATGCCGAAACGGCACCAGCAACAGATCGGCATCCGCATGTTGTGACACTTCCGTCAGCGCAGCCGTTTCGCAGTCTCGTTGAAGTTGTTCGGAAAGTTGAGAGGCACATGCTTGACCCAACTCGCGAAAAGGCGTCACGATAACGATTTTAGTTTGATCCTCTTCAGATTCTAGAAGTGAAATCTGCTCATCCAGCAGATAGGTGATCTCCTCCTCATCCAGGCCAATTCCAACTGCCTCTTTGAGTGCTGCGCCCAGAATGGAAGCTCCACGCTCCATGCGTTCCGATTTGCTTAAGGGAGCAGCATCCTTAACAATAAAGCCGCTTCCAGCGCGGGCCTCGACTAGACCTTCTTCTTCAAGCTGCTGATACGCCTTGCGGACTGTGTGAAAAGATATTCCCAGCTGCGAGGCAAGCTTTCGCGTCGCTGGAAGGCGCCCACCGATGCGATATTGTCCACCCGCAATGCGAAAACGCATAGCGTTGACTACCTGTTGGTGAACAGATTGGCCAGAATGTTTATCAATCTCGATCACGGTAGAGTTGTATCAGTTGTCGTCGGATGCGAGAAGCTTATACTCGGTTCATTTCTCACTTCATCTTGGTGCCCAGTTGCATTCGAAGAATGTAGGGACTGCTGCACCAGGTTCCATTCAGGCCACAAACCTGGGTGAAGCTGCTGTTGATCCAGTCCGAGGGTGATCCGAGCAGGTCGCTCGTTAAAATCGGCATCGATCAGGCGCTTGAAAACCAATGGTGAGGCAGGAGAAGCCGCTTCCATCAGTGAGCGCACGGCAACCAAGTCATTTGAAATATGAATTTCGACGATTTGACTTCGAACACGGAGCCACGTCCAGCCAAGAGCCACGGCCGACGCTAATGGGAATCCGTACAGCAAGTATCCCAACGCATAGAATCCCTGAAGCATCGTCACTAATGCGGCAATCATTACTGGAAGCATGCAAAAACCGATTGGTTTTGCGAGCGCTGCAGCCGCTACGGAAGCTTTGCCAGCTCTGAGGGGATGATCGGTTGAATTGAAACTGCGATATGACGTTTCCAATGAACTCATGCTGACACAACCTGCTTAGCGGGTGCCAAATGCCCGAACTAGTGGAACGTCCTTCACCGTTTGTAGGCCAGGCTGAGCGTGGAAGGTCTGAGGTATGCCATTAATGAGTGTAGCAACAGTCGCTGTATCTCCAAAAATGCCACCGCGAACAACTAGGTCCATGGGAGGATCTCCATCAACTTTGACTGCGTCACGGGGGTCTTCTGCGCCTACAAACATTTTCAGATCCAGCGTCAAGAGAAGTTCTTCACCATCGTAGGCATAGGCATGATGGTGAATACCTGCCACAGACCCTTCCTTGACCGTCAAAAAAGGTGTAATTACTTCCCGTGGAGAAATGACTGGATCAAGGTGTTCTTCGATGCGATCGATAGACCAGTCAAGACCGTCCGCTATCAACCTGATGGATTCGACCAATCCGATGTGACCAAACATCCCAGTCGCCTTCTTTTCAGCAAACTGCTCTGCTGTTATCCCGGCACCAACTTTTTGCTGTAGTGGTAGGCGCCGCAGACCGGCGTCTACCTCTCGGTTGATCGTAATGGAACGGACCTCATTACATACGCCCGTTGCCATGAGAGCTAGCGCATCCATTGCATAGCCCGGATTAACGCCAGTGCCTAGAATGGTAACGCCGTTTTCTCTTGCAACAAGATCAAGCTCCTTGGCAATCTCTGGGTGTCTATCGAATGGATACGAAAGCTCTTCTGTAGACGAAATTACATTAGCTCCATGCTTGGCACATAGCACAAGTTGGTCGTACATCCGGGCGAGAAAAGATGATGTGGTATGAACTACTACGTCCGGCTTTGTCCTGGATAGAACCTCTTCCGCGTCAGCTGAGACTTGAACACCAACGGGTGCATCCAGCCCAAGAATCTCGGAAACATCCTTTCCGACCCTGTTGGGATCGATATCGATCGCTCCCACTAGTTTAATGTGATTATTCTTGGTAAGAATAGTTCGCAGACAGGATTGCCCGATGGGCCCGATGCCGTACTGCACAACCTTGAATGACTGAGCCATATGGGTCACGTAAGGAGATTGTTGAAAGATCCGCTACAAGGGTAGATCGGTTGGATCTGCCTCGTGAAATGGATACCCAAAGTGATGCGGAGGATTGAAGTTTTCTTTGATCGTACGGGCAGATACCCATCTTACAAGATTCATATACGATCCAGCTTTGTCGTTCGTACCAGAAGCACGTGCGCCACCGAATGGTTGCTGTCCAACTACGGCACCGCTCGGCTTATCGTTCAAGTAGAAGTTTCCTGCACTGTCCACCAGAGCGGCTGATGTAGAGGCCAACACAGACCGGTCCTGAGCGAAGATGGCTCCCGTAAGTGCAAATGGAGACGTTCGGTTGAGCAGGTCAATCGTTTCATCGTAGCGGTCATCATCGTAAACGTGGATGGTCACTACCGGGCCGAAGATCTCTTCGCACATTGTCCGGTATAGTGGGTCCTCGGTTACAAGAACGGTTGGTTCGATGAAATAGCCGGTTTCATCCGAGTAGTTGCCACCAGCCAAGACAGAAACGCCATCTGTTGCTTTGGCATGGTCGATGTAGGACGTGATATTGTCGAACGACTTTCTATCAATGACAGCATTGATAAAGTTCGTGAAGTCCTCGACAGGACCCATCTTGATTTCGTCCAACTGAGCAACGACTGAGTCACGAATGATTGGCCAAAGTGATTTCGGAACGTAGACTCTTGATGCGGCTGAACATTTCTGACCCTGATACTCAAACCCGCCACGAACAATAGCGGTAGCCACAGGGATAGCATCGGCACTTGGATGCGCCATAATAAAGTCTTTGCCACCGGTCTCACCAACAACTCGCGGATAACCACGATAGGTGTTCATGTTGTTGCCGATCGTCGACCACATATGGTTGAACGTTCCAGTGGAGCCTGTGAAGTGGAGGCCTGCAAAGTGTTCCGATGCAAATACTGGATCACCAACCTCAGCACCATGGCCTGGAACCATGTTGATAACACCCTTAGGAAGCCCAGCTTCCTCGAACATTTTGTACAGGTAGTACGCTGAATGCAACTGGGTAGATGACGGCTTCCAAAGCACCGTATTACCCATCAGTGCGGGTGCCGTCGGAAGGTTACCTGCAATAGATGTAAAGTTGAATGGCGTGACGGCGAAGACGAATCCTTCGAGCGGGCGGTACTGAACTCGGTTCCAAACACCAGGAGACGAAATGGGTTGGTCCTTGTAGATCTGCTCCATGTACCGGACGTTGAACCGCAGGAAGTCGATGAACTCACACGCAGCATCAATTTCTGCCTGATACGGGTTCTTGCTCTGGCCCAGCATGGTAGACGCGTTGATAATGTCACGCCAAGGACCAGCTAGAAGCTCCGAGGCTTTCAAAAAGATTGCTGCACGATCTGTCCAGTGCATGTTCATCCAATCATTCCTGGCAGCCACGGCCGACGAAATGGCTGCATTCAACTCAGGTGCAGCACACTGATGAGCTCTTCCGAGGACGCGTGCATGTTCATGCGGTGCAACGATATCAATCAAGTCGCCTGTGCGGACTTCTTCGCCATTGATGAAGGCTGGGATATCGATGGTTTCTTCCCGCATCGTTTTCATCGTTTGACGCAAGGAAGCTCTTTCTGGAGATCCTGGTGCGTACGAGCGGACCGGTTCGTTGACCGGATCTGGAGTGCGAGAATAGGTGTTATTCATATCGTAGTGAGCCTCGGAGACCGTTGGTTTTCTATCCATCCACGCAGAATATAAAACCCTGCGATTCCGGAATCTAAGGTCCATGGAAGGGCTCCCAAACCCGTTCTCGAAAAGTTCTAAGCCGGGTCGTATTCAAGCGAATGAAGGCACAATTTTCCGTGTAACAGGAAGGAAATCCCTTTTCAATCATCTTTTGTGATAACACCGCCAGCTCCAGTGATCCCTTCGGAATAGCGCTCTAAAGCAGCCTTGATGAGTCATAAAAGCACTATTGAGGCCAACAAATCATTTTTTGTGCTTCTGTAATCAAGGTGCGGCACGAAGATGGTTCTGTTGTGACTAGAACAAACTCCGAGACAACTCCCGGATTCCGGGCTATCACTATGTTTTTCAAATCTGAACAGGCGAACGTCAGCGATGCCAGAGATGCAGTCAAGAAGCAATTGCTTCGATCACTCATCCAGCAGGTCGTAGACGAAATCAACTCCCACACCCTAGACGGTTTCTCAGAAATCGTTCGCTCCTTCATGGACGAAAATGATCTTGCAGGTATATCCTCTGAGCTCAAGTCTTCCATCACGAAGGAAATCCAGTCTCAGCTGTTTCCATCCGTTATGGATGAGATTATGCAAGAGGTTTCCCCAGACGCTCCAGCTATCGAAACGATGGTCAAGGAGAAGCTGGAAGAAATCGATATGAGCGGATTGCGGTCTGTCCTTATGGTCGGATTCAAACACAAGATTCAGGAAGACATCCTTCCCGAGATCATCAATGACGTTGCTTCAACCGCTACGAATACAGAGACTCCAGAGATGGAGGCGATTGTTCGTGCTGGAGTAGATGGCATCGAAACCCAATCGATGATCGACACTTTGCGTGTTCGCATAGAGTCCACATTTCGCAAATCCGTCCTGCCAGACTTGGTGGATGAAATCGCGCGCGGCATCAACGGTCCAGACAGCAACGATCTAGAGGCATTGGTTCTCGCCGGTGTGAAGAAGGTCGAAACGCAATCCCTCGAGGACACTCTTCGTAGCGAGATTGAAACCACATTCAGGAGTATAGTGGTGCCAAGTCTCGTTGATGATATTTCAAAGGATGTTATCGCTGAGGATCAGGTTGATATCGATTCCCTGATCAAAGCGAAGATGGATGATCTCGACCTTTCAGATTTTGCCGACAGAATTGCCGAAACTGCACAGAATCACCTTACGCTCACACTGCTTCCTGAGCTCGTCAATACGATCGCAACAGAAGTTAACGAGGTTCCTGTCCAGGAATACGAGAAGCGGATTCGCGATCTCGTGTCTTCGGCAGACTACGAATCACTCTTGCAGCGACTGTCCGAAAAGGCAACCGAACTCTTTACTGAAAGAACGCTTTCCGAGATTACGGATGCATTGAACACTCCCGAGGCTGCTCTTGAGCAGAACATTCAGGAGATGGTTAATACGCGCCTAGAAGAATTCCTGCTTTCATCAGAATGGGCTGACGGTCTGCGTGAGGCTGAAGAACAGATCCGGTCTCGCGTGCAGAAAGCCGTAGAAGAGACCGCAGCCAGCGATGATGAGATGCTTTCCATTGTCAATGAACGCGTTTCAGATTCGATCACATCGAACGATGAATTGCGTGCTCGCTTGGAAGCCTCAGCTACCGAGTCACTCGTGACCCGTCTAGCCGATACAATGGCGGCAGACCTGGCATCTTCCAACGACTTGATTTCTGCCACAGCAGCCGACCTCGAGCAACGTCGTGATCTTATGGATCAGATCATTGAGCAGGTTCGAGAACGGGTTCACGGTCAGATCGCATCTGAATCTATTGAAGCCGTATCCAATATCGAGCAGACGTCAGACAGGGCGTTTGAACTTATCGATCCTGAGAACGAGATCCTCGTAGGAAACCGAGACGCCGTTCAGAATAAACTCATTGAGGACATCGCCGATCGGGCGACGCGTTCGCTTGCCGACCTTGAGGAAGTGCGGGAACGCGCAGGAGTTTGGATCACAGAAGATCATCCAGCAGTCCGCGAAGCAGTAGCTGAAGTCGAGCAGTACATCCACGCACTCGTGCGTGAAGTAGCAGCTCGCCAAGCGGAAGACACACAAGCAGTCGTCGGGAATGTCCTTCCTTCGTTTACTAAAGACACCGAGGCAATCCGAGCAGCTGTCAAGGAAACCAGAACTAAACTTATCGACCGTGTTGTCAGCTTTACGCTACGTGACATGGAAGACGCTTCTCAGGTAGCCGCTGATGCCAACAAACGAATTGCAGACGAGAACGAACGAATTCTCGACGCAGTTAGAGGCACTCTAGCCAAACTTACAGAGCGCGTCTCAGAGCATGCTCTAGAACGCTTGAGTGCTTCTGATAAAGTTGCTAAGGATGCTTCTTCTCGTGTCCCAACTCAAAACGACGTGTTCCAGCGGGCAATTAAGGCCACGATGTCGCTTCTAATAGATGACATCGTCATCGAGGCAGGATCACGAATGAAGTCGGCTGAGAAGGTTTCGAGTGATGCTCGAGCACGAATGGATGCCATTCCAGCAGAAGTACGCCAGGCTTCGGGTGTTTTGGAAAACATGTTGCTTACCGAGGTAGCAGACATGACGAAGGAGCGCTTGTACGATGTGCAGTATGCTTCTGAAAAAGCCAGCACGTTCCTGCGTGCAACCAAGGAACTGGATGCGATCGAAGAAGCTGTCCGAATGAAGCTTTTCAAAGGCGTTGCGGACCAGGTTGTCAAAAGTATCGAGGACCCTGAAAAGGCAGGTGCCGAAGCTTTCTGGCAGGTTGATCAGCAACACGAGCACATCCTAGATGCAATTGGAGAACTACGCAACCAGCTTCTGTTCACGATTGCTCGCGAGTCGATGTCCCAGCTGGGAGATCAGGAAAAAGTGGCTCAAGAATCCAGGACGTACATCCCGGATACATCAAAACAAATCACAGGCGCTACGACACGTCTTTATGAGATCGTTGTCGAAGACATTGCTCGTCAGTCACTGAATCTACTTCGTGATGCTGATGCAGTGGTTGAAGGGGCGGCATCTCACGTGGATGACCAGCATGAAGTGGTTCAGCGCATGCGCGGAATCGTCCAGCGTCACTTGATGGAAAGCCTTCTTGCTAATGCGCTAAATGACATTGGTCAGAATGTTGCTGGTACAGATGAAGCTGGAGAGCGTGCATTTTTCAAGCAAGCTATTCGCGACATCCAATCAACGCGGACACAACCTAGCAATGAAGACCCGAACCAGCTAGACTCACAGCCTTTTGAAGGGCCGACTGTAACTACAGAAGACACTGAGTCTTCATAAACATGGTCGAAGCTATCAGATGTTGATCCATCCACTCCAGGAGGTACCCCCTCTAGTGACGAGTCTTTACTGACCGAATCAGTTTCGGCTAACCCTAGCCAAACAGAAGTATCTACTGACTCGGGTGCCCGTAAATCATGGACTGTCAATGAGTTTCGTCCAACGGATCGAGATCCTTTGTCAGGCGCAGTTTCAGGTGATGGTGCTCGAACAAGAGCCCCAAAGTTTCCAAAACCAGGGATAAATACTACGACGCTTTATGTGTATGGCGTAATCAGTACTGAAGCAGCCGATTCTGAATCCTTTTATGGTATTGAAGGAATCCATGCAGACTCTGAAGTGAAATTACTTGCCTGTGGTTCTTTGACGGCCCTTGTCAGCCCGATAGGAAACCAGAAGTTTTCTCCCAAGGTCATCCGCGAATCGATGAAGGACACGGACTGGTTGAAAAGCCATGTACGTCGTCATGCAGATGTTCTGGCTGAGGCTCAAGCCGTGCAGACCGTAATACCAATGCGCTTCGGTTGCGTCTTTTCAAATCCGCGCGAGATCATGCAATTCATAGACTCCAGAAAGGATGCTCTACAAGAGGCGCTTGTTCGACTGCACAACCGCTCCGAATTCAGCGTCAGTGTCCGCATTGACGGATCATCGGTGAATACGGTGCCCAACGATCTTGAAGGCGTGCCAAGTGGCGTCGCTGACTTTCTGCGAGCCGCCGCCGGTGAGAAACCAGCAGCAGCAGAATTAGAAGCAACAGCTACAAAGATTCATGCTCACCTAGCGAGATATGCAGGGGAGAGTATGCGGAATCCGAATACGGAAGCTGAAATGCTACTCAATGCAACGCATCTAGTCACAATAGCATCCGAGGAAGAATTCAAGCATGCTGTTAAAACCTTATCTGCGGAATATGATGCCCAAGGCATTAGAATCGAGGTAAGTGGCCCCTGGCCTCCGTATCACTTCGTCGATATTGATTTCGACGGCGATGCAGGCAGGGAAAAGATTCCCGTCTAGATTCCGAAGGAATTGAAACGGGGTTTGTTCAGCGCGGGCCCGCGTGTCGTTTTCAGGATCCTGCGAGGGGGCCAAGCGTCACACCGCTTCCTCGAAGATTACGCTTCCTCGAAGACCACGCCTCTTACGATCCGCGACCAGAGGGTTAATGGACGTACAGGACCTTCTTTCGCAACGGATTTTCCGTTCGAGCCAAATCACGCTGCTTCCGTGTCATTTAACGTCGAATCCTTCATAGCAAGACGGTATCTGCGTGGTGCAGAAGGGAAGAGTGAAGGTCGCCGTTTTTTGCGGTTGATTACATGGATATCGATTGGTGGTGTTGCAGTCGGGGTAGCAGCACTTATTCTAGCGCTTTCTATCGTCCGAGGATTCAGTGGTGAGATTACCGACAAGGTCATTGGTTTTGCCTCCCACGTTCAGGTTCAAAGTATTCGAGATGAGCCTTTGCAAGGCGCTGCGATGCTCTCCAATATTCTTGGTAATGAATCGATTGTCTCGACAGCGATGCCCATCATTCAGGAATTTGTGCTTATCCGTCGAAGCTCAAATGACATCGACGGGGTTTCCTTACAAGGTGTTGGTAGCCTGCCGGATTACATTTCGTCGTCTTTACTACAAGGAACAGGCCTTCTTGAACCTCAAAATGGTACGTCTGCTTCTAGTGTATCAGGCCCCGGCATTGTGATCGGAGCTACGCTCGCACGACAATTGGGAGCCGAAATTGGAGAGCATTTGACAGCATTCTCCATTCAAGGTGGCCCTGGATCAGGAGCTAGAGGAGCCCCTCGCGTCAAGCAATTTGTCCTAACAGGCATCTTTGAAACATCTCTAGCCAACTTTGATGAGCTTTACGTGTTTGTCGGCTTGTCTGAGGCCCGCTCTTTGTTGGAGTACGGTCCTGATGAAATAACCCGGTTTGATGTACGAGTCAATGGCGGGGTAGATTATACGGAAGCCGCAGACCTTCTTGACTCTCGTCTGGACTTTCCCGCCATAGCGCGACCAGTCACAGATATTTACCGGAGTTTGTTTGCTTGGGTATCTCTGCAACAGAGTATTATTCCCATGATCATTTCCATTATTGTATTCGTGGCAGCAGTTAATGTGATTGGAACCTTGCTCATGATCATCTTGGAAAAGAATCGAGAGATGGGCATTCTGGCTAGTATGGGTGCCACGGCCGCTATGAGGCAGCGCATATTTGTGAGATTAGGTCTGCTAATCGGAGCTAGTGGGGTTGTTATTGGAGAAGTGATAGCTCTAGTATTCGCCTTATTACAAATGCGCTTTGGTATCATCCCTCTTCCTGCCGAGGCCTACTACATGAATACCGCGCCAATCGATCTGAATCCCGTTGATTTCATTGTTGTGGCAGCTATAACCTTGGTGCTCTGTACCGCGTCGTCATGGATCCCCGCCCGACATGCCGCCAAAGTCTTACCTATTCATGCCATCCGAACTAGATAATTCCATGCAGTATGAACGTTGGCGATAAAGCTCCAGATTTCACATTATACTCTGAAGAGAAGCAACCCGTAAATCTCCACGAAACATTAAAAAACGGTCCAGTTCTACTCCTTTTTTTCCCTGCTGCCTTCACAGGAACGTGCACTACAGAATTACACGAAGTGACTAATAATTTAGGGGCGTACTCGCCAGCCCAAGTGTTCGGAGTTTCAACAGATACGATCTTTTCTTTAGCTGAATACTCCAAAAGCAACGGATTCAAGGTGTCTTTGTTGAGCGATCATAATGCAGAGGTCGCTGAGGCGTTTGATTGTAAGTTCGATCATAATTTTGGTCCTATGAAGTACGATCGTATTGCCCGTCGAGGATCCTTTTTGATAGATACAGATGGCATCGTTCAGTACGCTGAGGTTTTGGACAATCCAGGTAATCTTCCCGATCTGGCGGGCATAATAGACACGATCGCTTCATTGTAATGACTATTTCTGTCCGCGTATTTGCCATGCTCAGGGAGGCTTTAGGAGCTTCAATGATTCATGTTGAGGTGCCAGAAAACTGTTCAACGCGCATGTTGGTGGACCTTCTAGTCAAAGCTTTTCCCTCTATAGAACCTGTTCATAACGTGATTAGGGTTGCAGTAAATGACGAATGGGCAAGCTGGGACACCTTGATCGCAGCCGGAGACGACGTGGCTCTACTTACACCTGTTTCCGGCGGATGACGTATTTCTGGATTGACATATCGGCAGAGCCCATATCTCCTGATAAGGTTTGGTCCTACCTAGCAGCTTCTGAGGGAGGAGGCATAAATATATTCGTGGGAGCTACCAGGCGCCTAACCCAAGGGCGTGTGACAGTGCGGCTTGCTTACGAAGCCCACGAATCAATGGCGCTGAAGGAGATGGCTTCATTGGCAGAATCAGCGGCAAGTAAATGGGATGTTCTTCGCATCGCGATTCTTCATCGAACTGGCGAAGTATCAGTCTCTGAGCCGAGTGTCATTATCGGAGTGGCCTCGTCCCACAGGGCGGAGGCTTTTGCCGCCAGCAGGTTTCTGATAGATGAGCTGAAGATTAGCGTTCCAATCTGGAAAAAGGAGATATACGAAGACGGGGAAACGCAGTGGAAAGACGCAAAATGGGAGCGTCCTTAAGCTACAAGCCCGGTAGGTGTCTTAGTAGAGTGCCTGTGAAGGGGAAGGCACCTTATCCAAAGCCAGACAACGCTTTACGGATGTTTGTTTCGATTCGCGCGATCGGATCAGAGGAAGTATCTGGAACGAATGAAGTGCCTGTGATCTGCTCAAACAACTCTATATAGCGAAACGAGACCATCGCCCTGAAGTCGTTGGGCATGTCGGGAAGTACCTGTCCTTCAAGTCCTTGGAAGCCGTTATTCATCAGCCACTCTCTGACAAACTCTTTGGACAGCTGACGTTGAGGTTTGTCTGCTTGAAGGAGTTCATGGTACGTATCGGCGTAGAAATATCGGGATGAATCCGGCGTATGGATCTCGTCGATGAGCACAATACCGCCGTCATTATCGAAACCGAATTCGTATTTGGTATCAACCAAGATCAAATCCCTAGCAGCTGCGCGGTCCGTGCCTCGTTGAAACAGGGCTAAGGCCAGCGCTTCCAACTGATCCAGGTGGTCTTTTGAAAGCAGTCCTCTATTGAGAATACCTTCTCGGGAGATGTCTTCGTCATGACCCTCTTCGGCCTTGGTGGCAGGTGTTAGGATGGGCGAGGGAAGCTTAGAATTTTGACGAAGACCCTCAGGAAGAGTGTGTCCGCATAGGGTTCGCCCCCCGTCTCGATAGGTTCTCCAAGCGTGACCAGCTACATATCCTCGTACAACGAACTCGACAGGAATCGCGTTACAACGTTTCGCAATTGTGACATTGGGGTCAGGTAGCAAAAGCACGTGGTTGGTCACAATGTCTTGCGTCTGAGAGAAAAACCAAGCGGCTAGCTGATTGAGTACTTGTCCCTTGAATGGAATCGTCTGACGAAGAATGTGATCAAACGCTGAAATACGATCTGATGTGACGAGCACCAGGCGGTCTCCTACTTGGTAGGTGTCACGCACTTTTCCGCCGTAGCGAGTTCCGAGGAAGTCAAAGTGAGTGTCTCTAACCGTGGCGCCCATTTGGGCGGCGACAGCACTTTCCATCAATCAGTACGTGGGTAAAGACTCGAAGACCTGACTTCGAGACGGGGTTCAACAACGATGTGGGAGGGTGTTTCCGGCGCAAGTCTATCAATTCGTTCCTGCAGCTTCGCTGCTGCTCTATGTCCAATTTTCTGCATGCTTTGGTCAACGCTAGAGAGTCCAAGAAAACGAGACGCCTTTATATCATCATATCCAACGATAGCCATCCGTTCAGGTACCGAAACACTTCGTTCCCTGAGCGCTAACAAGGCACCAATTGCTTGAACATCCGAACTGCAAAAAACTGCTGTGCACTGAGAATGATTATCGAGAATAGTCTGCATGGCATCGTAGCCATCCTCTTCTGAAAAACCGCCATGGTATTGCGGTTTCCCTGACACAATACGGTCCTCCAGAACGGGCAGTCCCGCAATCGTCAGAGCGTCTTTGTATCCCATAATTCTGTCTTGCTGCATTGTGCTGTCAACGCCGGACCTGATCATTGCAATCTCACGATGGCCCTGATCAATCAAATGGCGTACAGCAGCCTGCGCGCCAGCGGCATCATCCCAGCAGAAACTGTCGAAAGCAGGATCTGAATAGCCTACTAGCACGGTTGGAGAGCTAAATGAAGAGAGTTCTCTAGCCAAGGGTTCATCCACAGGAACTCCGCATAGGAGTAATCCGCGAACTGCCCCTCTGTTGAGAAAGCGATGGAGGGCTCCAATTTGATCGGATGAACCGAGGTCGCAAATCAGCAAATCATGGTCGAATTCTTTCAGGAACGTGCGAATACCTTTCAACAATTCGGTCTGGAATGGAACCGTAAAGGAGGGAAGAGCAACAGCAAAGGAGTGATACTCCTGCTGGGCAAGAGATCGAGCGGTCCGATTTGGATGATACATTAACTCCTCGATAGCTCGTTCCACCTTGCGGCGGGTATTCTCAGAGACATCGGGAGAATCGTTCAGCACCCTTGATACGGTAGAAATAGCCACACCTGCTGCGTTAGCTACGTCGTAGATCGTGGCGTAAGGTTTGACGTGACGTTTCATATAGATTTCCGAAGTTCTGGTCCCGAAGATAACAACGGGAATGAACGGAATTCATGAATCCGTTCTGTTGGAAGGGCTTCGAGTAGAAGAATCAGGATCATTACGCATATCGCTGCTTACATTTATTCTTCGCACCCCGCAGAATCGTTCATATTTCGCGTCCTGCGACCATGACTGAATTGAACATTTCATTGCTCCACGATGAGCCTGAGAGCGAAAGCCTGACGATTCCCGTACAGGGAATGACGTGTGCGGCCTGTGCGCTTCGGATCGAGCAAAAACTGAACAAGACTGCTGGAGTTGAGCACGCTGGAGTAAATTATTCCTCTGAAGAGGCCGTGATTTCACGCTCTACAGAAGGGCCAAGTGTCAAGGACTTAGTGGCTGCCATCCGAAAAACAGGGTATGGAGTAAGAACCAGCATCGCCGAGACACATTTCGATGGGGAAGAGGCATCTATCCGTTTAGAAGGTTTGCTGACTGAATTAGAGGCGACAAACGGTGTAATTGACCTTGAAACAGTGCAAGATGCCGCTGGTGTGAAAGTTACCATTGGCTATTTGCCGACCATTCTACCCGGCAAGGCACTATCGACGATAATTACGGCCTTTCGGCCAACATCGGCTTCATCGCTAACTGAGGATATTGACGAGAGAGGGGACCGTGAACGGGCTATGCGTTATCGGTTGATGGTGGCTGTTCTTTTCAGCACACCCTTGGCCGTTTTAGCGATGAGTCATGGGGCCATTGCCGTTGCAAATGGCCACTTCGTCCAACTCCTATTGTCCTTGCCCGTCGTTCTATATTCCGGAACACCCTTTTTTGGGGCAGCTTGGACGGCATTGCGGCACCGGGCGACGGACATGAACACGTTGGTGGCTCTTGGTGTGGGTTCTGCGTTTGGCTATTCGAGTGTTGCCACACTGGCACCTTCTCTAGTCTCTGCGAATGGGGCAATGCCAGACGTCTATTTTGAGGCGGCTGCCTTGATCGTAACCTTCGTTTTAATCGGCCGGTGGTTAGAAGAAAGGGCCAAAGGCCGTACTGGTGAAGCCATTGCTCTGTTAAAAAACCTACAACCAGATCAAGCACGAGTGCTTCGCGCTGGTGTAGAGCACATGGTAGTGGTCGCCGACGTTGAACTGGGCGAAAAGGTACGAATTCTACCAGGAGAGCGAATTCCTGTTGATGGGTTTGTGACGGAAGGAGCAAGTCCTGTTGACGAGGCAATGGTAACAGGGGAATCTGTTCCAGTCACGCGCCGAAAGGGGGATCCTGTCATTGCAGGTACTACCAATACGTCAGGCGTCTTGGTCGTTGAGGTGTCCAGGGTTGGACCTGACACTTTGTTAAATCAGATTGCAGGAATGGTATCCCGTGCGCAGGCTACGAAAGCGCCCATCCAGCTATTGGCTGATCGGATTGCTGCTATATTTGTACCGAGCGTTTTGATAGTAGCTACCCTTACGGGTTTGGCATGGTGGGTTTTAGGTCCTGAGCCCTCGTTGGACAATGCGCTCCTTAGGTTTGTCGCCGTGCTGATAATCGCTTGCCCATGTGCCCTCGGTCTGGCAACGCCGACGGCCATTGTTGTTGGCACTGGACGGGCAGCACGTCTTGGTATTCTGATTAGAGATGCAGCTTCTTTACAGCGTCTTGCCGTGGTGACTGACGTTGCAACAGACAAGACGGGTACGGTTACCACAGGAAAGCTCGCAGTCGTAGATGTCAGGGCTGTGGAAGGAGTGGACGAACAGGAGCTGATTCGCCTAACGGCCTCTGTAGAAGCCTGGTCAGAGCACCCGCTTGCAAGGGCTATACTCACTTATTCCGATTCGTTGGATCTACTTCCGTCTCGTGCAAGTGATGTCTCTGTAGATCCAGGCTCAGGTATAACTGCTCGCGTTGGCGATAAACTCGTTGTCGTCGGAAATCAGCGATACGTAGCTGCCGCCACAGGGATAGAACAAGCTGACGACACGAAAATAGTCGGATCAAGGGTTCTCGTAGCGATTGATGGGAAGTATGCCGGCATGATTATCGCAGCAGACAGCATGCGCACAGACGCGCCTACGATGGTGAAGCGGCTGATACGTTCTGGCAGGCAGGTCCATATGCTAACAGGGGACAACCAATTAACGGCAGACGCCGTTGCTAGTGATGCAGGTATCTTGGCCGTACACGCGGAGCTTCTACCAGGGGAAAAGGTTGAAGTGATTCAGGGATTACAGTCCAAGGGCCTGCGGGTTGCCATGATTGGAGATGGTATCAATGATGCTCCTGCACTGGCAATAGCAGATATCGGGATCGCTGTTCAAGCGGGATCCGACATAGCAAGGGAAACAAGCGATGTCACGCTTATGAGAAATGACCTGGCGTTAGTTCCTGAGGTCTTTGATCTTGCATCTGACACGATGAAAGTGATCAAGCAAAATTTGTTTTTCGCTTTCGTCTATAACGTATTACTGATCCCAATTGCAGCAGGTGCTTATATCCGGCTTTTGGGATTCTCTTAAGTCCAGTCTTGGCATCGGCCGCGATGGCGCTTAGTAGCATTTCTGTTGTTACAAATAGCCTGCGACTAAAAAAATCATAAAAACGAACTCCATGCGATGACTCCTGGAATCAAATTCGGAAAAACGATATGAAATACGCCCTAGAACTTGGCGGAATGACGTGTAATCACTGTAGAATGGCCGTCGACGAGGCACTTGAGCAGCTCGAAGGTATTACGTCCAAAGAGGTATCTATCGGGAAAGCGGTGATAGAAACATCTTCGATTGACGACATCAAAAAAGAGCTGGCATCCGTATTAGAAGAGGAAGGCTACCCTCTACTTTCTGTGAGCGAGCACATCGGCTGATTCCGAGTGTCCAAAAGGATGTTTCGACTATCCAGGCAGATCTGTACCGATCACTCTGGGGATTTGCCTAGGGCCGACACCATCTCTTCGACAGAGGTGAATTTGACTCTAGGACGTCCAGATGCTGTACCGCGCTCGGTCTCGATACGGTCCAATTCAAGCCAGTCAGCATAATTGAACAGCGCAGGTTGAACTCCTCTCAAGAATGACTCGGCGTCAGATTCCGATGGGGAAAAATGCTTCCCTGCTTGGAGGTCTTCTATCATACAGGCTACCGTTTCGACAGCATCAGGCTTATTGGTACCGATGACTCCAGTTGGCCCTCGTTTTATCCATCCGCCAGCGTAGCATCCCTCTACCACATTTCCGTCAGCATCCGTAATGCGTCCTTTCTCATTGTGGATTACTCCCCAGGCATCATTAAACGGAATGTCAGGGAGTGCAACACCTCTGTAGCCTACAGAGCGGAAAACAAGTCCTACAGGCCATTCGAACGTCTCGCCAGTAGCTCGCGCACCAAGGCGGCCAGAAGAGGAAGGCTCCAACTTGTTACGTCCCACTTTCATAGCTCCTACAGCGCCACTACCGTCATCCTGTAGTTCTATTGGTGAAACAAGAAAGCGTACCTGGCAGGTGCGGGAGGCTGTTTCGTTGGTACCTTCGAGGAAGCCATCGAGTACGTCTAACTTCTTGGAGGTCATGCGGTCCGGGTTCGTTTCTAATTGCGCTGAGGAATGCTCGTCGAGCTGCATTTCATCTGCCATAGTCACGGCTGATGCATCGGCCAATTCACCCATCTCTTTGATTTCTTTCAAAGAAAAAGCAGCTTGTGCTGGACCCCTTCTGCCCATCAGTATCACTTCCTTTACGCGACTTTCGGAGAGGGCATCAAGTGCATAGTCGGCAATATCAGTGGTCTTCAATTCATTCACTGTTTTGCACAATATGCGAGCTACATCGATGGCCACATTACCTACGCCCACAATGACTACACGCTCCTGGCTCAAGTCAAACTGTAGGTCCCTGAAATCTGGATGACCGTTGTACCAAGCCACAAACTCGGTAGCCGAATAACTTCGTTCCAGGTCTTCCCCTGGAATCCCAAGAGCCCTATCGACTTGAGCACCTGTCGAAAAGTAGACCTGATGATAGAAGCTCCTGAGTTGTTCGAGCGAAACGTGATTACCGAATTCAACGTTTCCAAAAAACCTAAAACTCGGATTGGAAGCCGTCTTATCGAAAATGCGCGTCACGTTCTTGATCTTCTCATGATCAGGTGCCACTCCAGCTCTTACGAGGCCATGGGGAGTGGGAAGCCGGTCGAACACATCGACGTTGACATGAAGGTCAGCCTGCTTGAAAAAGTGGTCAGCTGCGTAGAAACCGGCTGGACCGGCTCCAATTATGGCGATTCGCCAAGGGTTCTGTTCGGTGCCAGGTGAAGACATGATGGCGGGGTTTGACTTGAATAAGCCATAGAATGTAGTGCCCATTCCGGCATTGCGCCAAGCCAAGAGAAAGAAGAGATCTTTTTAGGGAAACTGCCTACCGTCCCCGGGGTAGGTTCTCCGGCAGCGTTCCATCCCAGACAACGTTTTCCGTTGCGAGATCTGCAGATTCATTTAACCTCCAAGGCTGAAAAGGAGCTCTCATTGTCGTGCAGAGGTCCCGAAGGAGGCGTGCTTGGGGGGTTCAACGTATTGGCGGCTTGGTTGGCCGTTTTCTACATATCTATCTGGGTGATCGTGCCCAGTTATTGCTGGTCACAGGATCTTCCGAATCCAGACAAGCGATTCGAGCAAACGTCCTCGCAGCATCTAGTCCTGCCATCCAGGTCAGATACCCTCAGTGTTACTGGCAGGGGGCCATTTCTCATCCGGCCATTTATTGTCCCAGGGACACTTTCAATTAGAATCGCCCGCACTAGTATCTCGCCAGATGATTGGCTTCTCGATGCAAGACATGGTTTTATAGAATTTGTAGGCATAGATCCAGATTCCTCCTTCATATTTGTGGCTGCGTACTCGTATGTACCGTTGGAGCTTGCTGCTTCCTATCAGCTATGGGATGAAACCGATGCGGAAAACACCCATCAATCGCCTAAACGCCCTGTGCAGCCCGCGAGCCGTTTGCAAACGTCGGGGTCTATAACCAGAGGAATTCTGACAGGCAGTAACCGTGATGCTGCAATCGAATCTGGACTTCGATTACAGGTTGAGGGTGAAGTGGCACCCGGTGTAACTGTGCGAGCTGCATTGACGGATGAAGACACGCCATTATTGCCCGAGGGTACAACTCGGCGCTTAGACCAGTTTGATAGGGTGTTTATCCAGTTCGAGTCCAGACGAGGACTGGTACAGCTTGGGGACTACGAGGCCCGGCTTGATGGAAGTGAGTTCGGTCAATTACGACGAAAGCTTCAGGGCGGTACGATTCGAACTGCACCGATAGGAATCGATGCCGGTTGGATAAAAGATCTTTCCTTCGAGGCAGGTACTGCTGTATCGCGAGGGATCTTCAAATCGCAAGCCCAAGATACAGAGCAAGGACTACAAGGTCCTTATCGGTTGACGGGGAACGATGGGGAACGCTTTGTTCTAGTGCTACCTGGGACGGAGCGAGTCTATGTCGATGGGACATTGCTGGAATCAGGCGCTTCAGAAGACTACACGATTGACTATTCGACTGGCGAGCTCTCATTTACACCTAACCGTTTAATGGGTAGAGACAAGCGGGTACGCATCGATTTCGAGTACACGACTAATAGATACAGCCGTACGCTCAGTTTTGCAGAGGCGTCAGTTGGTCTTGGCGCTCGGTCGAAGCAAACATCCACACAGCTTACCGTACGAGCCATTAGAGAGGCTGACGGAGATGCCTTTACGGACGAATTTGGGCTGTCTCCAGCAGATTCGGCAATCGTCGCCGACGTAATGGATGGCAACGCATTCGGTTCAGGCGCCACAGAGGTCACGTACGATCCGGAAGCACTCTTCACGCAGTATTTCAGTGAGAATACACTGGATACTTCAGGTGATATGATCGCGATATGGGTCGTGTTAGATCGTCTACCTAGTGCAGGAGAGGCGGTATACCGCGTTACTTTCTCCTGGATCGGAGAGGGTAAAGGCGATTATAAGCGAATTGCAGGTCCTTCTGGGGGCATAGCATTCCAATACGTTGGCAAGGATGCAGGTGCCTATAACCCTCTACGACCACTTCCAGTGCCCTCAAGTAGGGAGCTAGTTGACGTTCGCCTGTCCTCAAAGGTTATACCAGGGTTCGTGATTGAATCAGAGTGGGCTGTTTCTTCGCTCGATAGAAACAGACTATCCAATCATCCACAGAGTCTGGATCAAGGACAGGCTGGGTCATTTGGGATTAGCAGCCAAAAACTCGAGCTACCCAGTGATTGGTGGATGCGACTTGATACGAGATACTCTCTGCGTCAGCAGGATTTTGTGACGTTTGAACGTGCTCGAAGCATTGAGTTTGAAAGAGAATGGAATCTCCCGTTTCGCAATACCGACCCGACGACCTCGCTACTGAAAGGAGAATCAGAATCGACCAAAAGTGTGGGGGTACAGATTGGAAAAGGCGAAGACATCGATGTTCATGTACAGACAGCGCGTCTTTCGTTGGGCGATGCGCTGACAGCGTCACGCTTCTCGGTCAATAGTAGCATAACAGCATCCGGGTTTCCCGTGCTTTCTACCGTCGCACAGGCCACGGAAACACACTATGCAGAATGGATATCACCTTCCCGTTGGCAGAGTATTTTATCCAGAGCCGACAGATCCAATTCGGAAAAACGTTGGCAACCGTATACGGAATGGGAAGGGGAGAGACGAAGCGGGCCGTTTCGGCTAGATGGAACAAGCGGTATACCCTTCGATGAATACCGAATCGGTGTAGACCGGGCAGGAGAGAGGTATACGTGGGGTGTACTCTTGGAGGAACGACGAGAGCTATCCGGATCCACGCTACCGTCAACGGAAAATGATACGGGATCTCAAGGATCAGGTCATAGCACGTTAGAAGCCGGTTCTGGAAGTAGCATTACTACATTTCAATCGTCAATTGATATCGATCTCGGAGCCTCTCTACGAAACAAGATGACCCTTGGGCTTCGTTCGTTGCGCGACCCACGTTCAATGGACGTCATAGGGGCTTCTTCCGGGGTCGCTGGTTCAAATAGCATCGAGAATACTCTCTTGATGTCGATTGAGGGTCAAAGCAGGTTTTTTGGCACGCATGTACTACGATGGAACTACCGGACGCAGTCTGAGAGAACAGCAGCGCAGCAAGAGATCTACATACGTACAGGTCCCGAACGAGGACAATATGTCTGGATCGATGGAAACAAGGATGGCGTCATTCAAGAAGATGAGTTTTTGCCTGAAACGACCCCTGGCGAGGGTATTTATGTCCGAACATTCTTCCCAACGGATTCTCTCGAATCCGTCACAAACGTGCAAGCATCGCTTCGTCACGATGTCAGTCCAGACAGTAATAGTGGATTGCTCGGGCGCTTCAGTTGGCGCACGGTTCTAGAGGTTAGCGAAACGTCTCGAACCGATGCACATGCTCGGCTATACTTATTGGATCCGTCTGTGATGCGGCTTGGAGGAAAGACTATTGCCGGCCGATACCGCCTGAGCGAACGCATTGGCATCTTTCCACGTGATCGAAATCGCGATCTAGATATCTCCATTCAACGCAACGGATCTGTGACCGAATTAGTGTCTGGAATTCGAACGACCACACGATCGGATTTGTCTGTTCGTTTCAGACAGGCATTTGGAGCACTTTTTAGTTTTACGATGGAGGCCGCCCGCGTTCGGGATGAGTCAGAGTCAGCAGGTTTTTCTAGCCGCACATATTCCATCCAGCGAAATGAATTTATTCCTGGTGGGGTGATAGCTGGAGAGTACAATTCTATTTCTCTGCGCCTACACCTCACCCAAGGCCGGGATGAGAGGTCCGATATCAGCGCAAAAAGCTTCCGTTTGCCCTTGGATTGGACGTGGAGCACCTCGCAACGGATCCAGATTAGGTCCGGTCTCGAATATTCGAACGTGAACTTGGACGGGGTGGCCGTTGGTTTGCAGCTGTTTGAGCTAACTGAAGGACGAGGCAAAGGTGAGTCATGGCTTTGGCGAACTCGAGCGGACGTGCGAGCATCAGAAACAGTGACAGCCACGCTGGCTTACGATGGCCGAGCCCCTTCGGTCGGCCCGATTATTCATACCGGACGACTGCAACTCACGGCCCGATTCTAAAGCCTTCTACTCTGGATCAGCCCACTCGTCGTAACTCACGCGAGTGATGTCAATTCCTGCTCCAGCTAATTTTTGCTCAAGACGCTCATATCCCCGGTCAAGATGATAGATACGATGGACATGCGTCTCACCGGATGCCACCATTCCTGCCAGGACAAGAGAAACGCTTGCGCGTAGGTCCGTGCTCATAACCTGAGTGCCTTGAATCTGCTTTCCACCCTCTATCATTACCTCATCTCCAACAATAATAGCATTGACGCCCATTCGCTGCAGTTCAGGTATATGTTTGAAGCGATCCGGATAGACGGTCTCATGAACTTTGGAGTTGCCAGCACACCGGGCCATGAGGATCGTCCATTGTGCTTGCAGGTCCGTTGGAAAACCGGGGTAGATGTCTGTTCGGACACTAACAGGTCGTAACTCCTCAGGAGCCGTGATGAGTAGCCCGTCTCCATCTGCCGAAACAACACTGCCAGTTCGTTCAAACGCGTCCATGAATACTGAACCTAGATGTTCGGTCCAGCCTCCTGTGATTCGCACAGGTGAATCTGGCGTCCCCGCTATGGCTGCTGCAATCATAAACGTCCCGAACTCAATCCTATCGGGACAATTCTCGAAGGCCACCGGGCTCAACGATTCGGATCCCTGAATATGGAGTGTTCGCGATCCGATTCCCTCCATCGTTACGCCCATTTTCTGCAGCATGGTGCAAAAGTGAACAACATCTGGTTCTATTGCAGCGTTATCGATGACAGATTCTCCTCGAGCGAGAGCCGCTGCCAATGCGATATTAATGGTTGCCCCAACGGAAGAGGGTTCGAGTGTGACGCGTCCCCCTTGGAGCCGCCCTCCAGGAGCTTCCGCGACTACATAGCCCTGGTCTAGTTCAACTTTTGCCCCCAAGGCTTGCATACCCTTTAGGTGCAGGTCTACGGGGCGGGGGCCCCAAGCGCATCCACCAGGAAGGGAGACGCGCGCTTTTCCAGCCCTTGCGAGAAGCGCGCCTAACATGTAAAAGGAAGCGCGCATACGCTTCACTAATTCATAGGGAGCTTCAGCCCGGTCAAACCCCGAAGCATCAAGAGTGATGCGGTGACCAACAGGGTCAAAATTTACAGAAGTGCCAGTAACCTGAATCACACGACTAAACGTGTCAATGTCCTTCAAGTCCGGAATATTCGTTAGTTCAACTGGCCCATCGGTTAGAATAGCAGCCGCCATCAAAGGGAGTGCCGTATTCTTCGAGCCACTTACATGTAGAGCTCCTTGTAGCGGGTTACCACCACGGATGACAAGTTTGTCCATTATCTCAGATTTCTGAGGGCGATTCTAAAAGGAATGATCGACATCTGGTGACGTCAATATATGGGTGCGCCGGTCGGTTCGAGAGTCCAATGATTCAGAACTCTGAACGTTTCGTTTGTCTGCTGCGTATATCGACACCCCGCATCCCAAAGGACCATGACTAACACGACGCATATTTATCTCGACCATTCAGCAACTAGCGCAATTCGCCCCGAAGTATTGGAGGGGATGATGCCGTGGTTGACAAGCCAGTTCGGGAATCCTTCTTCGGTATACCGTGCGGGACGTGAAGCACGCCATGCACTTGAATCGTCAAGAGCTCGTATCGCAACCCTTCTAGGTGTGGGGCCAGCAGAGATTATTTTTACTTCAGGAGGGAGTGAGTCTAACGGTACCGTAATCGCTTCGCATACCAACCCCATGCGTCCTGGGGTAATTACCTCGTCCATTGAGCACGAGGCAACACTCGAACCCGTCAGGCAACACGATATCCACACGATCATTAAGCCAGATTCGTCGGGCCGCGTGACGAAGGGCATGCTCAGTTCTTTGGGAGAAGAACGTCTCAAGAACACGGGCCTAGCGTCCTTTATGCTGGTGAACAACGAGCTGGGAAGTATCAATCCTATCGTAGAGTTGAGTGACTTCTTGCATGAACATGGCATCATGATTCATACGGACGCAGCGCAAGCGGTTCGAACGATTGATCTAGTTCCGATAGCCAAGAATGCGGATTACCTGTCCATGTCTGGGCACAAGTTTGGCGCGCCTAAGGGGAGTGGTATCCTGATGGTAAAAGTCGGTACACCCTACGTACCGCTTATCCGAGGTGGTGGGCAGGAACAGGACCGTAGAGCAGGTACTGAAAATGTGGCTGCAGCCGTTGGGCTTGCTGTTGGCTTGGAATTGGCTATCGCAGAACGGGAGTCATTGGTTGCGCAATGCTTGGCGTTTAGAGAGATGCTTGTCAATGGATTGACTAATGAACTAGGGGATTCTCTTCGCATCAACTCTTCATTGAACGACAGCTCACCTCACATTCTGAACGTAGCCATTGTGAATTCGGATGGGGTTGGTCTCGACGGTGAAATGCTCATTCTTGGATTGGATATCGAAGGCCTGGCAGCATCAGCTGGATCTGCCTGCAGCTCAGGCACGATAAAGACGAGTCACGTGCTCGATGGTATCGGTGTGGCATCTGATGTCGCGAGAGGAGCACTACGACTGTCTATGGGGCCGCAGACTACGTCAAAGGAGATCAATCACGCCGTTGAGATAGTTAGTCGGGTCGCGAAGCGGATGATGTAGGCCGGCTGCGCTTGGCGCGAATGCAGTCAAAGGATCAGATCGATCCGGTTTTCCTGGTCTTCCGACGATTATTGAAAACAGCCGCATATTCGGGTTGGAACGTGAGACTAACCTGAATATCTTGCCAGCCTACGCTAGGATCAACCAACCCGTCCCATTATGCAGCCGGAAGGAAAACTCGAAGAAATTGGAGCGTTTAAGACGCTAGAACAGTTCATCATCGAGCGTCAATTCACTTTCGAGTCCTCCACTGGCGCTTTTTCAAGATTGCTGCGCGACATAAGTGTAGCAGCCAAGCTAGTAAACTGGCACATGCGCCGAGCTGGAATTGTCGATGTGTTTGGGAGTACGGGAGAGATTAATGTTCAGGGCGAGGTCCAAGCAGTGATGGATGCGCTGGCCCATAAAGAATTTGTCAGAGCACTCCGACGCGGCGGGGAATGCTGTCTAATTGGTTCAGAAGAGCACTCCGAGGCAATTCCGATGCGGACTGCCGACGATAACGAAGGCAAGTACATTGTCCTTCTGGATCCTCTTGATGGATCATCCAATATTGAAGTCAACGTATCAGTCGGTACGATATTTAGTATCTATCAGCTTCCTGAAGGTGTTAAGGAGGTCACGCTTGATGCGGCACTGCAGCCCGGGATCCTACAGGTAGGAGCCGGTTACGTTGTATATGGAAGTTCGACAATCCTTGTTTACACGACCGGGGATGGTGTGAATGGCTTTACATTGGATCCCTCGATCGGGGAGTTCCTCCTTACGCACCCGGATATTCGAACGCCTGAAGATGGCAACATGTACTCCGTCAACGAAGGCAACTATGAGAGTTTTGACATAGGTCTTAAGAAGCATATTAAATGGATGCAGCAGGAGAGGGCCGACGACGGAAGACCCCTAAGTACCCGGTATATCGGATCATTCGTAGCTGATTTCCATCGGAATCTTCTGAAGGGAGGGCTATACATGTACCCAGCAACTCATAAGAGCCCTGAAGGGAAATTGCGCTTGATGTACGAAGCTAACCCGTTGGCCTACATCGTAGAGCAGGCTGGTGGTTTGGCTTCAACGGGAAGCCAGCGCATTCTTGAGGTCAAACCGACCAAACTGCATCAGAGAATAGCAGTCTATATTGGAAGCAGGAAAATGGTGGAGACAGCCGAAGCATTTTTGAGGGGCGAAAGGGACTTAGATCCGTGATAGAACCTCGTTCCACTGCCACTGCTTGGGCGCCGGCATCTGTCTCGAATTTGGGTCCAGGTTTCGATGCCTTAGGAGCCGCCCTCTCGTTTGCTGGTGATACAGTTTCTGTGACTCGAACGGACGGCGGTGGGTGTGTCGTTCAGTTTGATCCACTTGGTGCTTGGTCTGGTCCTACAGACCCCTCTATGAACACCGCTGCGTTAGCTGCACTTCGCGTAGGAGAGTTGGCCGGCTACACTGGGGGGCTATTCATCAAGATTCGAAAAGGACTGAAAGCGGGAACGGGTCTTGGCAGTTCTGCGGCAAGCTCAGTAGCAGCGGCTGTCGCTGCTAATGCTCTTTTTGGGTCCATACTTTCCCCACATGAACTGATCAATCCTGTAATGCACGGCGAATCGGCTGTTTCAGGGTCGCCGCATGGTGATAACGTCCTTCCATCGTTATTTGGCGGATTTGTATTGGGACGTTCTCGCAGCCCACTAAACCATGTCCGAATTCAAGGATGGGATGGACTCCATCTTGCCATCATCTTACCTGACATTCAAGTCTTAACTCGTTCTGCGCGGGAAATATTGCCTACAAGCATTTCTCTTGCTGACGCTGTAGACCACGCATCGAGGCTCGGGCTGTTGGTAGATGCGTTGCACCGTCAGGATGCTCAGGCCTTAGCAACCCTTGCGATGAGCGACCAACTCATTGAACCGCTTCGTGCTTCCTTGATTTCCGTTTATGATGTGATAAAACAAGCCGCTTTGGATGCAGGTGCTCTGGGGTGCGCGCTTTCCGGGTCAGGACCGGCGATGCTCGCTTTTTCTGACGATCAAGAAGAGGCAGAATTAATCCGGCAGGCCATGGAAACTGCATGTACTACCCTTAATGTTGAGTGCTTAACGGTGATAGACAAGATTAACAATCAGGGCGCTCACGTCATTGTAGGGTGATTTGACAGTCACAGAGGTACATGATGATTTCATTTTGCAGTACACGTGATCCAGCGCTACTTGCCTCTGCTGGAGAGGCTTTGGAGGTGGGCCTAGCGTCAGATGGTGGCTTGTTCATACCGCAATCGTTTCCAACGATTGATGTTGCGGCCTTGCCTTCTGAAAGCTTTCAGGAGATGGCTAGGATGTGGTTACACGCCTGGCTAAAAGGGACTGAGTTCGAGAAGGACATATCTTCCGTCGTAGACGATGCCCTCAACTTTTCTGTACCTATCTATCGTCTAGACGAGAATACAGCTGTTCTTGAACTGTTTCACGGTCCAACCTTATCGTTCAAGGACTACGGCGCAAGAACAATGGCACGGCTACTCGGCCAGCGCCTTGCAAGAACTGGGGGTAATAGAATTATTCTTGTGGCAACTTCCGGAGACACAGGGAGCGCCGTGGCCGACGGTTTCGCTGGGATTGATGGCATCCAAGTAGTTCTGCTTTACCCAAGCGGTGGTGTAAGCGAAATCCAGGAACGGCAATTGATTGTCGAGCGGCCCAATGTGCAGGCTCTCCGTGTCAAAGGGTCTTTTGATGACTGTCAGCAATTAGTCAAAGGTGCCTTCGCTGATCCTGCATTAGTAGGAATACCACTTTCAACAGCCAATTCTATCAATATTGGAAGGCTTCTCCCACAGATGCTTTACTATGTCTGGGCTGTTAAGCACTTGCAGAACAACGACATTGAGTTCTATGTACCTAGTGGAAACCTAGGTAATATGACCGCTGGGGTAATGACTCATCTGGCGGGATTATCTGTGCATGGATTACGGGCTGCTCACAATGCCAACGATTTTTACCCCGCCTTCCTGCTAGATCCCTCCACAGCTTTCGGATCAACTATTCAGACATTGTCTAATGCGATGGATGTAGGGGCCCCTTCAAATTTCGAGAGACTGCAGGCTTTATTGAATCCGGCCAAAATGCGTCAGTTAATTCAGGGTGAGGTGGTCTCCGACCAGGACACTATCGCATCCATGCAACGGGTATATGAACAATACGGTTATTTAGCAGACCCTCACACGGCTGTAGGGCTTGAGGCATCGCGCAGATTCCGCCTCAAGAGTGGGGAAGAGCGGCTTCACGTCATTCTCTCGACAGCTCATCCAGCAAAATTTCCAGAGGTTTGCGAACGGGCGTTGGGGATCAAACCAGTAGAACCTGCTCAACTGGCTGCTCTTCGAGATGCTTCAACGAATGTGGTCGACATTGGAGCGCAAAGAGAGCACTTAGCAAGCGTTCTTTTAGGCTTGTGAGGTAGACGAGAGGGTCAGCGTGTAAAGGGAATCTCACGCGAAGCCGTATTGCCCTTGTTGTCTGTTACCGTCATCTCCAGCATGTGAGAACCACGCGGCAGGTCATTCTCGAAACGATGCCGAAGAAGTTGATATTTGGCATCATACTCAAAAAGCACCCACTCCCCGTCAATAGTACCCCGATAGGATCTTATACCACTGAAACCATCACGAATGCGGATTCTTATCTCGCCCGTAGATGCCATATTCTTACCCGGAGAGATGTTCAGAGGGCGTATTTCGGGTGGATCGTCATCTACCGTGACTACAAACGTACCGAAGCTGCGAACGCTTGTTTTCACACTTCGCCCATTCCACTCGCCGCCGGCCCAGGAAAGGGACCCGTTACTAGAAACCTGTGCGATCACAGCTTTGTCGTGTAGCTCTTCGGGGAGATCGGGGGCGGAGATCTCGAGAGAAAGTGGCTTGTGAACTGGCACGACGCGGTCATGAACGCTGTGAAGTGCTGAATAGACAGGCCGCTTTAAACCGAAGGCGGGTAGTTCTGAGTAATGAAACTGGATATCGTCGTAAAGCGCACCTGCAGGGGCTCGAAGTGTGAACCCTCTGGCTCTGTATGTGAATAGTTCTTCGTGGCTCCATCTATATACCTCTGAGCTCTCATCGATTCCGGATGAGTCTTCAGAGTAGGTGCCAAAGACGTCAAACGAGAAACCAGCGGCATTTCCATAGGCGTCTTCAACTTGTACGTCGATGTCAGATACATCGCCTGGCGTCACTGTGAAAACACCTTCGTCCTTCGTTTCGTACATCGGTAACTCGTTGCCGGGCAACACAAATCCGCGCTGGACCCATCTGCCTGATGAACTCCGTTCAGCGTAATCCACATGAGCGTTGATAAAACGAGTTTGGTCAAACGCAAAGCGCTCTAGAACAGACTCGAAAATTGACTCGTCATCTTTTAATACTCGTATTTTGTACTGACCTAACAGGTTGTTCGAGCCATCATGGAAATCATGGGTCTGAACTCCAATACCTATGGGGCCCGATGCCTCAATTCTGTCCACGCATTGCATCACGATTGATCCGTTGTAGCGAATCAGCTCCACGAAGGCACTTTCACCCGCTTCGATAATTCTCCAACCGCCGGTTCTGGAATCCCTTAGTCTAATTCGTGATGTGGTGCCCAGTGCGTAGACTTTAAAACGATAAATCCGGGGTTTGATCGTGTCTTTAACGTCAAATCCCCATAACAAAGGATTCATGGGCCAGCCCGTTCGTTCATCCCGGATCTCGAAGTGGAGATGAGGACCAGACGATCCACCGGAATTACCTGAATAGGCTATGAGTTCTCCTTTTAGAACAGGAAAACGACCTCGATCAGGAAACATCTGGACGTCAAATCGTTCTTCAGCGTACTGACGTTCTTTAACTGCCAACTGGATGTTTTCGCTAAAACGATCTAGGTGACCGTAGACAGTCATGTAGCCATTCTGATGCGAAAGGTATAACGCGTTGCCGTAGCCACCTGGCGAAACAGCGACGCGAGACACCCATCCATCGGCGGCGGCATACACAGGATACCCAGCGTGGCCCTGGGTTTTCATATCCAGACCACCATGGAAATGATTACTTCGCATCTCCGCGAAGCTGCCGGCCAGATACAATGGAATCCCGAGAGGGGATTCAAAATAATCATCCGGATAAGGATCCGGATTGGCACTACCAAATAGAATAAAGGCAATCGCTCCTGCCACTATGGCACGCCACTTCATATCGCGTAATTCCTCTTGAGAATGGTTCGCTTCAGCAAGAATAGCAATCTGTCCAATGTGTTCCTCGGCATTATAGCCGTTTTTGTCCTGGGCGTCATCTTCGTTCAGCTCAAGACGGTTCTCATGCCGTTTGTCATCGCTATCCTGCTCTCGATTATCTGTAAGCCGATGATTCTATGGCTGCGGAATAAGGGTATTCCCATGTTTGCGGCTCTTTTCGGAGTGTTATTGTTGTTTTCCCTCGTTCTATTCCTGGTGGGCTGGGTGTTGTTCTCGTCAACCGAGTCCTTTATAGCCGAGTTGCCGGGGTATCAGTCAAAAATGTCCGTAATCGTTAGCGATATGGAAGCTTGGCTCATCTCGATGGCGGAACGCTTGAATTTGCAGGTGAGTGACTTTAAATGGAGTGATGCAATACAACTTTCTTCCGTGACGGCAGCGGTTACATCGGGGCTAGGCTCGTTCATCAGTTTCGTTACGACCACATTCCTTGTTTTGCTTTTTATGCTCTTTATCCTTGCTTCGAGCGGCGAGCTGGGCATGAAAGTCAGAAGTGCATTTCCTGAGCAATACGCAGACTGGATGGCTTCTGTGTTAAAGACGGTGGACTCGCAAGTACGTCAGTACCTGGTCACAAAGACATTGGTCAGCGTAGGGACCGGGACGGTGACGTGGTTAACCCTTTGGTTGATCGGCGTCGATTTCCCCTTGGTATTCGGCTTCATTGCTTTCACGCTTAACTATATCCCAAATATTGGAAGTACGATAGCCGTTCTATTTCCCTTTGCATTAAGCTTGTTACAGTTTGAGACGTTGACGGCACCGTTACTAGTTCTGTTGGGACTTGGGTCGACTCAAATCCTGATGGGCAACGTTATTGAGCCTCGAATCATGGGATATAGTCTAAATCTTAGCCCATTACTGATTCTTGTTTCCCTAATCTTTTGGGGTTGGCTCTGGGGCCTGTGGGGTATGGTGCTAGCCGTTCCACTTATGGCTACCATCAAGATCGTGTTTGAAAACCTAGAGCCCATGCGGCCGATTGGCAAGCTCATGAATGGACCGGCGCACTAGAATTGTATGCGCAGGTAGGCAGCAATACTAACCTACGGGGAACGGCTCGTCGAGTCTGCGCCTTTAAACGCCCCTTTCTATGTAGTCTGCAGTCTGGGTCTTCCTGAAGTATAGACCTGGCTGATTACCGATTTGTCGCCAGAGTACATGCATGCTGCCAATGCGTCATCGGGTGTACGAGCATCGAGAAGTGGGTGATGATCAGATAAAACAACCAGGTCAGCAGAAGACCCTTCTTCGATTCGTCCAACGGCCATTCCGCTGGCACGTCTTCCACCCTCGCAAGCCTGCAGGTATAGCCTTGTGGCCACGGAAAGTAAGGCATCCATCTTGAACGCATTTCGCCGGCGGGAAGACAGCCGCTGTTGCCAATCCATCAGGCGGATTTCCTGAAATGGGTCAACGCATAGATTACTGTCCGAGCCAATACCCCATGTCCCGCCTTCGGAGATAAACCTACTCAAGGGGAAAAAACCATCGCCCAGATCCGCCTCAGTCGTCGGGCACAGTCCTACAGTAATTTGGCGCTCAATCAATTGCCTTCGTTCTGGGTCGCTCATATGCGTTGCATGAATCAGGCACCAGCTAGAATCTGGCTCAAAAGCATCCAAGAGCCATTCAACGGGCCTCTTTCTGTGCGCTAAAATACACTCATTGACCTCTCGAACTTGCTCGGCGATGTGGATGTGAACGGGTGCGTGTGGAGCCGTATCTGCTCGATGATCTATCACAGCTCGTATTGAGTCCAGCCCTACAGCCCGAAGCGAATGAGGAGCATAGCCAATTGATTGTAGCGGAGAGCGAGGGCTCTCATCACGCAAGTGTTCAATCAATCGCAAATAGACCTGGGTGTCCAGACCAAAGGATCGTTGCTCCGGTGCTAGAGGTTGTTCACCAAAGCCTGCCTGCTGATACAGCACGGGAAGCAACATCATCCTCATTCCCGTAGATTCTGAGGCACGCAGAAGTGACTCAGCCATCAATACAGGTATTTCCGCATTATCTCTTTGAACTGCTCCATGCGTGTAATGGAACTCACAGACTGTAGTGTAGCCATGTGAAAGCATATCGGCATATAGACGTTGCGCCCCCTTAAACTGGGAATCTGTAGTCAAGGCCGCTGCTTCGGAATACATACGGGATCTCCACGACCAGAAATCATCCTCCGGACGCGAAAAACGCTGAGTGCGACCGACTAGGTGCCGCTGAAAGGCATGGGAATGAAGGTTGATCATGCCCGGAATACAGATGGGGAGATCCGGCGGCGTAATGGCAGGCCCAACAGAGACAATCAATCCGTCCTTATCGATCGAAAGCTCCATGTGCTGGTGCCATCCATTGGGCAGCAGCATCCATTCTGCGGAGAGAGTATGTAGGCCGGCGGAATCAATCATTCCGCAAGGTAGTGAACACGCTCAATTGTATAGGCAGGCGAAACGCTGTTTGCCGATCAATACAGATAAACGAGGACAGACCACAAAGTGCAACTAACCCTTAACAGATTGAAAGGTTAGAAAGGATGAATATCTGCACTCGTTCGGGTCATACAGTGTTTTCGAGCATTCTATTAATGATCTCTACACTGGAAACGCCATCAGCTTCAGCGGTGAAGTTGGGTACGATGCGGTGTCGCAACACGGAGACGGCAATACTGTTTACATCCTCTATGCCTGGCGTAAGACGACCGTCAAGGGCAGCCATTGCTTTAGCTCCGAGGATCAAGTACTGAGAGGCACGTGGGCCGGCACCATAACCCAGATAATTTTTGACAAAGTCTGGTGCAAGGCCTCCTTCAGGTCGAGTCTTAGTGACAAGGCGCACTGCATATTCAATCACATTGTCTGCGACTGGAATCTGACGGACCAAGTGCTGGTACCGTTGAATATCTTCGCCGGTCATAACCTGAAGCTTCTCAGGCCGAGAATCACTTGTAGTTTGACGAACGATATCAACTTCTTGTTGAAACGTTGGATAATCCAACCACAGGTTAAACATGAAGCGATCCAACTGAGCCTCTGGAAGGGGATAGGTTCCTTCCTGTTCAATAGGGTTTTGCGTGGCCAAGACAAAAAACGGTTCCGGCAGCGAGTAGGTGTGTCCAGCTGCCGTTACGCGGTGCTCCTGCATAGCCTCCAAGAGCGCAGCCTGTGTCTTTGGGGGAGTTCTGTTAATCTCGTCGGCCAAGACAACATTTGCGAACACTGGCCCCTTAACGAACTTGAATTGGCGCCGACCGGTCGTAGCATCCTCCTCAATGATCTCCGTTCCAGTGATATCGCTGGGCATGAGGTCTGGAGTAAACTGTATCCGAGAAAAGTCCAAGTCAATTGCATCCGCAATTGTGTGCACAAGTAGCGTCTTTGCCAATCCTGGAACGCCAACCAACAACACATGTCCTCGGCAAATCATGCTGAGGAAAATCTGTCGGATGATCTCATCCTGCCCCACAATCACTTTGCCGATTTCGGCCCGAAGGGACTCGAAGCCAGCGTGTAGTTCGTTTACAGTGTCGGGCGAGGTCGAATTGTCAAAATTGGTTTCTGGCACGTCAGTTATCTGTTGCTAGATTCAGTTCACGGGCACGCCCGCGGAGGTCAATGTATACGGACTTCTTGAGATCGAGGAGCCATTTCTCCATGATCAATTGTTGTTTGTCTTGCAGTGCACGCTCTTCGATCAACTCGTAATCCGTCGAAATATCCACGCGATGCGAAGGGATTCTGGCCTCGAGACGAACAATATGAAAAGCACGGCGACCGTCAATTAGTTGCACTTCTGATGGCTCAGAGATATCGCCTGGGTCCATTTCAGACAATGTCCGTTGCCAAAGGCCACCAAGTGCCTCGACATATAGGTTTCGTTCTCCCGTGTTCGGATCGCTTACTCTACCGCCCTGTGACTTGCTAAACTCTTCTTCTGATTCTTCGCGAGCAAGAGCTTCAAATGAAGCCCGCTTCGTTAGTATGGAATCGCGAATTTGGGTCAGGTCAGCTATTGCAGGGCCAGAGTCTACTTTACGATCGTCGAACGATATGAGAATATGGTTGTAATCGATTCGGTCCCCGCGGCGAGCATTTACACGCAAGAAATGAAGACCGAACTGCGTTTCAAAGACGCGTGAGTACATGCTAATGGCTGCCCGAGAAGCTACCGCGGCAAATTCGGGGACTACTTCGTCTAGGCCCATGTTTTCATAGAGCCCTCCGTTTGGGGCAGAGCCTGGGTCATCAGAAAAAAGTTGCGCCATCTCTTCCATTGTACTTGCTCCAGCCACGACACTGTCTCGAATAGACGTGATGATTTCCATCGCCTCATTACGGGCCGCTTCAGTCACCTTGGGTAGCTTCACGATATGAGAAACCCGTACAAGGTCCGGCAAAGTGGGAAGAGAATCTGTAGGGATTTGAGCAAACCATTGGCGGACATCTGTAGGCGTTGCTTTAATCGAGGACATCTTTTGGCGTCGGAACTCGTCGGCGAGTAGGCGATCGCGATAGTCTTCGCGCAGATCTGCCTTCACTTCTAGTACTGATTTTCCATAAATCTCTTCCAAACGGGCTTGACCGCCGACTCGTTGCTGGATCTGCTCAATCTGAGAATCGAGCATCTGGTCAACCTGTTGATCAGTCACAACTAGGTTGGTATCTCTTTGCGCATGGGTTACCAAGACTTTATCATTCAGGAGTTGAACGAGTGCCTCTTGCCACAGCTCCTCTGACCATTCCATTTGCTGCTGGCTCATGACACCAAGCACCATCCCGTCAACATCAGATTGGAGGATGATATAGTTACCCACTACGGCAACGATCTCATCCAGAACACGACCTTCTTGCGCCTTAACAGTGGATGCTGAGCTACCAACGAAGGTGAGAAGAAAGAGAGAGAGAAGAGCTGTGCTGAATGGACGATTAAGCATCGAAATCATGTAACAGGAAACAAGTGGTGATGCTTTCTGGAGATAGCATCGAGTGATTACGAGCAGCTTAAAGGTCCTTTCCGGTAAGCGTCTCCCGAAAAAGAGGGAGGGCTAGCAATAAACACCAGGCATGGACGCCGAGACGCATCCATCGAGGATAGGACTCAACAAAGTTGCTGGCTCGAATAACGTGACAAAGCTCGAAAAATTGCAAACCGAGAACGGAGGGCGTCACCGAATCTCCAGTTCCTCTCTGGCCAATGCCCGTGTGCGAAGCCGTTGAACCTGCCGTGCATACAACTGTTTCCTCATTTGGATTGCCACTCTGTCGCGAATGTCATCCCTGATCATGTCGATAGAAGGGACCGTGCCTTCGGGCAATCTGTCCAACAATTGTACTACGTGAAAAGCCGTCTCGTGAGCGAAAACCGACATTACTTCACCCACGTCTAGGCCATCTACCGCCTGGTTTAGTCCTGGGATTGCGGCGAAAAGCTGTCGCTGCGGATAAAACGCCTCTTCATTGAGTCCTTGGTTTGCATTTCTTCCCATCGGACGGGGTAGCGGTTCAAGACCTGATCGCTGAAGTATTCCCCGAGCTGCTTCGGCTGAATCCGCATCGTCAAAAATGATGTGGCGAACCTTGACAAAAGGCTCCCGCAGTGCCAGCTGATCTCGGTGTTGCTCGTAATAGGTCTGTAAAGCTGATTCATTGGGCCCGTTACCTAATTCTTCTGACACAGCGCGATTTACGAACGCGTTAATTAGTACTGACCGTTCATTGTCCGCAAGTAAACGTTGTACTTCTGGATCTCCGCGAAGACCGCGGTCCCGGGCTTCCTGAAATAATAACTCGTTGGTTACCCATTGCTCAACTATCTGAGAAACGACATCAGCAGAGTCAAGAAACACGGATTGGTTTTCAAGCAAGCGATTGATTTCATTCATGGTCAAGACAGCCTCTCCAACCCGGGCAACGTATTCCGGAGCGGGTGGAGTCTGTTTGCAAGAGGACACTCCAAGGACAATGACCAAGAAAATCGCTGACCTCATTACAACCCCGAGTCTATCTCTACCAATAATTCCAAGACACTTGGATAGACTTCAACCCCGAAAGCCGTCCTCAAATCTGAAATCAGCTTTTCTTCGAGAACTACTTGATACTCGCCAACCACTTGAGAGCGAGCTTCATCCAACGTCATTGCGCGTGCTGCCTCGATACCATCATTATAGAGAGCAAGCCACCCCTGATTGAACTCTTTTGAATCAGTAATGCTACCTGGCTCCACGGTCAACACCTCGTCAAAGAGTGAACCGGTCGGCTCGGTAACCCAGGTTGTGTCTGCACGGAGGCTGATTGTTGAATCCGAAGCAACACCTTCGAGAGCGGCAACAAGGCCGTTCTCTTGTACGCTATCAACAAACGCGCGGAGCACCGTTTCATCACGTGATGAATAGCTGATCACGCGGGTACGATCCTGATACTGATAGGAGTCCTGATTAGCCTCGTAATGCGCCAACAGTCCCGTAGAATCTTGAGCTGCTTTATTCCATACCATCTGCTCCATGAAACGGAATAGGAGGAGGCCGTCCCTGAAGTCAGTCATCGTAGTAGCAAAATCTACATCGCGCTCCTCCAATCGGTTGATTTCCCATTCAATAGCTAGATCGTCAAAGTATTTGTCCATCACCGCAAAGACGCGATCCTCGACATTAAAGCCACTGGAGACGATGGATGTGCGGAAATATTCAGCAAATTCTTGGAGACCAATTTCCCTGTTGCCGAGCCGCATGACAGGTTTAGAGTCCATAGACTCTTCGAAATCTGAAAGGGCTAACCAACGAATGAGTGAATCAAGTGCCATCTCCCCAGCCCACTCAGATACAAGCGTAGAGTCTACCCAAGTGCCGACTTCCTTTCTGGTATTAGCGGCAAATTCCTTTTCGGCCTTTTGTGCTCGAGGCATTTGACTGATTCGTGTCTTAAGTCGGTCATATTCCTCCTCGAATGATGCTAATGGTGTTTCATCAACAAACTGGATGAAATGAATGCCAAACGGAGTCTGGACTGGACCTGTCCAATCACCAGGTTGTTCAATCGCGAATGCAGCGTCCCGAAAGGTGAACGGCAGTCCGGCGTCAAATGCCAGTGTCCCAATAGCACCGCCTTGGGGCGCCGAATTCTGATCGTCCGAAAGCGCTCTAGCAACCTCGCCAAATACTTCTCCAGCTTCAAGTCGAGCCAACACGGCACCAAGACGTTGTTCAGTGTCAGTTTGTTCAGCAGGGGTGTTTGCAGCGGGGCGAATCATGATGTGGGCCAACGCACGGTCAGCCGGCATAGGTTTGCGCCCGCTGACGTGTAAGATGTGATAGCCGAAATCAGTGCGGAAAATCTCACTTGTTTGCCCAACTTCAGTATTGAAGGCCATGTCTTCGAACTCTTCGACCATTCTGCCCCCTCCAAAGAATCCAAGCTGTCCCTGATAGCCGGGACTTCCAGGCGAGCCAGCAGCCGAAGGGTCCTGAGAAAAACGGGCAGCCATTAGGCCGAAATCAGCCCCAGCAACCACGGAGTCTCGAACCGCGCTAAGTTGCGTCCAGGCATTGAGAGTGTCTTCTGGCGAGTCCGTCTTGCTCACCGTGATTAGGATATGGCTGGCGTCTACAGCTTCTAGACGGCGGTCGTACATCTCCCTTACTAATGGTTCAAATATTTCGCGTTCGAAGAGATAGGGTCTAGCCAGCTGAAGTCGGTATTGATCAATTTCCTCCTGCAATGTTGGATCTTGATCCAACCCTTCCTTTCGTGCCTGCAAGACCTTGAGTCGGAAATCAACAAATCGGGTGAGAAAGTCCTGGTATTCAGCTAGGTCTTGGGCCTGGGTTGCTGACGTACGTCCATTTCTGTCATAATGGGCCTTGAAATCATCTAAGGTGATGTTTAGGCCGTCAATGACGGCAACTACGGGTTTATCAGAGGCGTCTTCTGCGTTTTCATCCACTATGATTACAGTTGGAGAGGATGAAGTACATCCTGCTATCACGAGGAAGCTTGTAAAGAGAAGAAGGGAAAGAAATCGTTGTAGGTACATACCCTTTGAATGGCGTTTGAATTCCGGCAAATATGAGGCTAGAAAAGTATCCTTAAAAGCAGCGCATCCACGCACTAGGGAACGCAATGGTTCCATTTTAAAGCAGTTGCCATCACCTCCGAGCAACTTCGAGCAACTTCGAGCAACTTTGAGCAATATGAAGGGTCAAAGAAGGTGAGGGCTAGAAGGGCCTTCCTTCCTTGAAGCCTCTCAAGGAGTAAGAGTATAAAGTGTTGGGGTTGCTAGCAATCGACTTTGACCTAAGCCATATGAATGAACACGCACTTATAGATTCATTCCGTTCGGGTGACGAGTTTGCATTCGTCAGTCTGTATAACCGGTACAAGGGACCGGTCTATTCCTTTTGCTACAAAATGCTCCTTGATTCGGATGCGGCACAGGATGTTACGCAAGAGACCTTCCTGCGAATCTATGAAAACCGCGACAGACTGATGAAGTCCTCTGCGTTCAAGTCTTGGCTATTTACCATAGCGAGAAATCAATGCTTAAATGCCCTCAGGCGATCCGGTAAGCACGTGGGGATTGAGCCAGATGGTGCGAATTTGCCGGTATCCATCGACACACCATTCACTCGAATGGAAAGGTCGGAGCAGGTTCGTTTTGTAACCAAGTTTCTAGAATCTCTAAGCCCTGAATATCGGGAAGTGATCGTGCTTAGAGAATATCAGAACATGACCTACGAAGAAATTGCAGCCGTCACGCGAAGCACGATAAGTGCGGTTAAATCGAGGCTCTTCAAAGCCCGTCGGAAGCTTGCTCAACTCATGGAGCAGTCAATTGGCATGTCGAAAAACAACGTGGCTAGGGCTGTTAACGAAGGGTCAGATTTACCCACCATTTCAACAAACTGACTGTGAAGGTGCCTCGCAAAAGGACATGAAATCCGAAATTGAAATGACATACAGCGGAAACGAGGAGGATCTCAATCTCTTTCTAGACGGGGAACTGCCTTTTCAGAAGCAGAGTGATCTGTATGCCCATTTGGCTGAAAGTCCTTCATCACGCTCCTTTATGGACATGGTGATGCTATTTCGCAGGATGAGTCGACAGGAATGTATTGAATTGCCACCTGTAGCAGATGAGCGATTCTTTCAGCGGTTAGCAGAAGTCAAGGCATCTAATGAACGATTTGATAGGGTAGAGGACCGAAAGCCACTTTGGAATACTCGTAGGCTTGTTTCAGTTCGCACAGCCATTGCAGCGGCTGTTGTCATTTTCACGGTTGGGTTATTAGTGCCGCTTTCTGCGGACACAG
>Ga0115566_10000293_pt1 | contig 42618 bp, 37 predicted proteins | sample COGITO_mtgs_1204_3_FD_87173 | JGI IMG/M metagenome (GOLD analysis project Ga0115566, IMG submission 87173) | Pelagic marine microbial communities from North Sea - COGITO_mtgs_120405 | ecosystem: Environmental > Aquatic > Marine > Epipelagic | place: Germany:Helgoland, sampling site Kabeltonne...
ATTTTCCTTGTACTCAATATCTTTTAAGTTCTCTAGATTACCAGCATAGGTTAACAAATCCATATTTATAATATGATATGTTGGGTATTTATTTACAAGTAACCTCACTAAATGTGAACCAATGAAACCAGCACCTCCAGTAATTAAAATATTACGCTTCATTTTTAATAATTTCAATGCAATTCTCTAAACTTTGTTTATAATTAGGTATTTCTAAATTAAAAGTAGTTTTAATTTTTGATTTATTTAAAAGGGAATACTTTGGACGTTTTGCCAAAGTTTTAAATTCTTTTGAAGAAACTCCAATTATTTCACAATCTAACTTGTAAAGCTCTCTAATTGATCTTGCAAACTCAAACCAAGATATTTCACCCTCATTTGAATAATGAAATAATCCCGATTCAGTTTTATGATACATAATTATTTCAACTATAACCTTAGCCAAATCGTAAGCGTAAGTTGGTGAACCAATTTGATCGTTTACTACCTTGATAGACTTATTTTTTTTCATTAACTCAATCATAGTTTTGACAAAATTATTGCCAAAACTTGAGTATAACCATGATGTTCTAATTATTATTGAAGTTGGATCGTTTAGCAAACATACTTGTTCGCCTTTCAACTTTGAAAGACCATATTCATTAACCGCATTAGTAAATGAGTTTTCGTTTAATGGAGTTTGACTTAACCCATCAAATACATAATCAGTTGAAAAATGAATTAGCTTTTTATTATTGTCACTTGTCCAGTTAGAGATAATATCAACGGCCTTGTAATTTATTATGTCTGCTAGTTCAGATTCAGTCTCCGCTTTATCAACACTTGTGTAAGCAGCGCAATTTATAATTACAGATGGTTTTATGTCATTTAAAAAAGAACTAATGGAATCTAATTTTAATAGATCTAAAGTTTTAATAGTTGAAAAAAACCAAGATAAAGAATTGCAACTATTAGAAATTTTTTGAAATTCTAAGCCTAACTGTCCATCAGAACCGATTACTAAAACTTTCATTAGAAAGGAGATTTTAAGTCTTTAAATGAATTGAGAGTTAAATCTTTAACTGAGAGAATTGGTTTTAAATCAAGGTTCCAATCAATTGACAAATCCTTGTCGTTCCAAATTATTCCTGAATCAGATTTAGGATTATAAAAATTATCTACTTTATAATTAACAATAGCTGTTTCACTTAAAACCTGAAAACCATGAGCAAATCCCTTGGGAACAAATAATTGTTTATTGTTTTCTGAAGACAACTCAATAGAAAAAAATTTGCCGTAAGTTTTTGAGCTTGTACGTAGATCTACTGCAACATCCAGAATATTTCCGCTAATACATCTAACTAGTTTAGTCTGTTCAAATGGAGGTGCTTGAAAATGCAATCCTCTTATGACTCCTCTGTTAGATTTTGATTCATTGTCTTGGACAAAAACGATATTAATAACTTTATCTAAGTTATTTTTATTGTAAGATTCATAAAAAAAACCTCTATCATCCTTAAATAATTGAGGCTCAATGATTAGTAAGTCTTCAATAAAATTTTTACTGATTTTCATTAACTAGTGATTTTAGATATTTACCATAAGAAGAATCACCAAAAGGGTTAGTTAACTCTTTAAGTTTTTTTAAATTAATAAATTTCATTTTAAAAGCAATTTCTTCTAGACATGCAACTTTATATCCCGAATGTTTTTCTACAGTTTTTATAAAGTTAGAAGCCTCAAGTAAAGAGTCGTGAGTTCCAGTATCTAGCCAAGTAAAACCTCTTCCTAAAATTTCAATTTTTAAATCCTTATTATCTAAATAACATTGATTAACTGAACTAATTTCATACTCTCCTCTTTTAGATGGTTGGATTTTATTAGCAATTTTAACAACACTGTTAGGGTAAAAATACAATCCAACAACTGCTGTATTGCTCTTAGGCGATTTTGGCTTTTCTTGAATATTGACTAAGTTTTTATCCTCATCAAAACTTGCTATTCCAAAATCAGAGGGATTATTAACGCTATATCCAAAAATAGTTGCTTTATTAATTTTTAAATTACTTATTGCAGAATTTAATAATCCCGTAAATCCTTTACCATAAAAAATGTTATCTCCTAAAACCAAACAAACATCATCATTGTTTATAAAATCTTTTCCAATATTAAATGCTTGTGCAATACCATCAGGGTTTTTTTGTTCTTCGTATGAAATTGACAACCCTAAGTCACTTCCATTACTAAATAATTTTTTAAAATTTGGGAGATTCTCTGGGTTAGAAATAATTAAAATATCTTTTATTCCAGAAAGCATTAAAACAGAAAGGGGATAATAAATCATTGGCTTATCATATATTGATAAAAGCTGTTTTGATGTACCTTTTGTTATTGGATAAAGTCTAGATCCAGAGCCTCCTGCTAAAATTATTCCTTTCATTTTATAAATATAAAGTATTCTAATATATTGTCAATTATTGGCAGGTAATCAATAGCTATTAATATAAAATTGATATAGAGGGAAAGTAAGATATGACTATCATTTAGTGCGCTTATTTAATATTATTTCTATACCATTTTCATTCAAGTGCATACCATCATAAAAGTTATGAATGTCGATCCCTGTCATTTCACGGTTATGAGAACCATAATATTTAATATTTATTTTTTCTGCAAATTCTAAAATTTTATTTTCAATATCTAAAACTATTTTATATTCTTCAATATTTCAACTATTCGTTTAGAACAATTACCATCCCATAAATGTGGGATGGAACCTTTTTTCCATTTACCTGAAAAAAGAATTTTCATGGCGGGTTCAATATTTTTTGGAGAAGTTCCTAAAAGTTCATTTGTTCCTATAGTTATCGTTTCTGGACGCTCAGTATTATCTCTTAATGTTAGGCAAGGCACACCAAGAACAGTAGTTTCTTCTGTTATTCCACCAGAATCTGTAATTACTGCTAATGATCTCTCAACCAAATAATTAAACTCCAAATAACCCATAGGGCTTACTAAATGTAATCTAGGATGGTTAACTCCAAGATTTTTTAATATATTTTCAGTTCTAGGATGAACGGGAAAAATCAAAGGTAAATCAATTGTAGTTCTAATAATTTCATTTATGAGTTCTAAAAGCTTAGTTTCTTTATCAACATTTGCGGGACGATGAAGTGTCATAACAAAATATTTTTTTTCTTTCAATATTAAATCATTCCAAATTAGAGGCTTTTTAAACCTAGATTTATTTGCTAAAAGAGTATCTATCATAGTATTACCAACGAAAAAGATTTTATCTTCAGAATGACCAGAATTTAGAAGATTTTTATTTGCTGTTTCAGATGTTGTAAAAAAATAATTTGAAATAGAATCAGTTACTAATCTGTTAATTTCTTCAGGCATTGTCCAGTCATTAGATCTAATCCCTGCCTCGACGTGAGCCACTTTAATATTCATTTTTTGAGCTGTGATTGTACAAGCCATAGTGGAAGTGACATCACCAACTACTAAAACTAAATCAGTATTGTTTTCAGAAAGATATTCTTCAAAACCAAGCATAATAGCTGACGTTTGCTGTGCCTGTGTTCCTCCGCCAGCATTTAAGTTAAATGTCGGCTTTGGTATATTTAATTGTTTGAAGAAATTTCCAGACATTTTTTTATCATAATGTTGTCCTGTATGAACTAATGAGTAATTAATATCAAAACCACTCTTTTTTTGTTTAATAATTTCATTTATAATTGGGGCTACCTTCATGAAATTAGGGCGGGCACCTGCAATAATTGTTATATGTTTCATATTGCTACTTTATTGTTATTGATGATTTTTTCAATGCCTTTTCTAAGAGATGTTTTATAATTCCATTTCAACTCTTTCTTTATTTTTTTAATATCGGCTTTAGTTTCCAATACTTCCCCTTTTCTAACTTTGTTTGAAAATATTAATTTTGATTTTGATTGAGATATTTCTAAAATTAATTCAGCTACGTCTTTAACTGAAGTTGAAATTCCAGTTCCAAGGTTATATATATTAAATGTATCACTTAAGTTTTCATTAATAATACATTTATAAATAGCACTAATAACATCATCAATGTAAATAAAATCTCTTTTAGGTCTTGAATCATCTAAATAAATAAAATCATTATTTATTTGTTTTATTATTGATGGAATAAAAAAAGATGGATTTTGACCAGGCCCATAAACATTAAATGGTCTAAAAATAGTTATTGGAATTCCAAAATCTCTATTGTAAGCCATACATAATTGTTCGCAAATTAGTTTAGATTGAGTGTAAGGATTCAAAGGGCTTGATTGATGCTTTTCATCAACAGGAAGATATTCAGGAATTCCATAAACATAAGTACTAAAAAATATTACTCTAGAATTATCTTTTCTAGCTTTTTCAAGAATATTTAATGTAGACGAAATATTATTATTATAAAAATCTAAAGGATTTAAAAAAGAATCAGGAACAAAATTTTTTGCAGCTAAATGAATTATTAAATCAGATTTGGGAGTTTTACTAACCAAATCCCAATTACATAAATTGAATGTTGAACTGTTTAAAATTATATTTAATTTAAAGCGCTTTGCATCCAATAAATTGACTAAAAAATCACCTATAAATCCTCGAGCACCTGTTATTAAAATTTTATTTTTCAAAAAATTAAATTATTTATTAGAAAGGTTTTTTTCATAATCAGCTATAGCCTTTTCATAATCATCAGGACGACCAATATCTAGCCAATATCCATCAAATGTGTTTACAAATGGTAATTCTTTCTTTTTAATCAGAATATTCATCAAATCATCAAAACCAAAAAATTTATTTTTCGGAATATATTTCAAGGTTCTTTTGTTCACCATATATACACCCATACTTACCAAATATTCATTTACTGGTTTTTCTTCAAACCCTACTAGTTGTGATTGATTATTACTATGTAAAACCCCATATTCTACTTTATCATTCCTTTTATATGCACCTATAGAAAAACCACTTTCTCTATTAACATGATTATTGTAAAAAAGATTAAAATCTAAGTCAGTCAGTACATCACCGTTCATGACTAAAAAATTATCAGGTAAGTCACTTATTAACGTTAACGGACCCATAGTATGTAGAGGTTTATCCTCCAATGAATAATCAATTTTCAAATTCCATTTGCTGCCATCTCCAAAGAAAGCCTTTATAATATCTGCATAATGATTTACCGTTATAGTTATATGGTCAAATCCTGATTTCTTTAATTGGCAAATAATAAACTCTAATATTGGTTTTTCTCCAATAGGAACAAGAGGCTTTGGTAAAGAAATCGAATACGGTTTCAATCTTGTTCCTTTTCCTCCTGCTAAAATTATTGCTCTTTTACTCATAAAATAATTTATATGTTATAAATATCATTTTTATAATGAATAATATTTTTAGTTTTACTAAACCACTCAATTGTTTCTTTGATTCCTTGGCTAAATGTATATTTTAATTCCCAATTAGTGTTTTTAAGTATTTTATTATTTGAACCAAACAACCTAAACACCTCTGATTTTTGTGGTCTTAGCCTAAGCTTATCGATAACCACTCTAGCATTTGGATTAATTTGTTTAATAATTTCTTCTGCTAAATTTTTCATAGAAATTTCAGAATTAGTAGCAATATTACAGTCATGCCCAATTAAAGATGATGATTTTGCAATTTCTAAAAAACCATTAACAGTATCTTTAACATATAACAAATCTCTTGTTGGACTAAGATCTCCTAGCTTAATTTCAGTTTGACCAGCTAATAACTGTGTTATTATTGTTGGTATAATTGCTCTTGCTGATTGCCTTGGCCCATATGTATTAAAAGGTCTTACAATTGTCAGTGGCAAATCAAAACTCCTGTAAAAAGACTCAGCTATAGAATCTGCTCCAATTTTGGATGCTGAATAAGGTGATTGAGGTTGCCTTGGATGGTTTTCATCAATTGGCACGTACTTTGCCGTTCCATAAACTTCTGATGTTGATGTTACTAATACTCTTTTTACTTTTAAAATTCTAGCAGCTTGAACAATATTAAGTGTTCCCTTTACATTTGTATCTACATAAGAATCTGGCGAATGATAACTGTAAGGTATTGCAATCAGTGCAGCTAAATGAAAAACTATCTCACAACCCTCCATGGCAGTCCTCACTCCATTTGGATCTCTAATATCACCAGAAAAAATTTCAACTTTTTCTAATTTGGATTTAGATAAATTTTCTAGCCACCCCCAACTATTAAAAGAATTATAGAAAACAAAAGCTTTTACATCAGCACCTTCCTCTATCAGTTTTTCTACTAAATAACTTCCTATAAATCCGTCTGCACCTGTTACTAAAACTTTTTTTTCCTTATATGACATGATCTGTTTAATTGAAAATTATTACTTATGTTAATTAATAATTATAAAGGTTATCTATGTAAATTAAAATACTTATGATTTTAATGTTTGACTTTAGCATTATTGTTATATAATGAAATAGAAAAAAATTATTTTTTAACACTATCAAAATACATTTAAAAATACAATTTTATAAAACTTTGAAGACAAATTTTAATGATTTTTTTTGAGTTACAAACCCAACAGAATTTATCCATTAATTCAGATTTAAAAACAGATTTAATTAGAAATTTTGTACATAACAAAGAAATAATATTTTATATGATGAATTAAATAATCAATATTTGTGTTCAGTGTTGTGAAGTTTTTAGCTCTTTTTAATATAATATTTATCAGTTTAAGAGCCTATTTTAATATTGTATTTAATAGCTGATTTGCAATTTTTTTTCTATCAAAATCCTTTGCTAATTTTTCAGCATTTAGCATAGCCTCATTATAAATATTTTTTTTTAAGATTTCTTCACAAGCCTTGATAAACTCTGATTTACTTTCAGGATCATAACACAATCCTGCTCCATATCTTTCAATTATTTCTTTTGATTCTCCTTCAACGCCAAGCAATATAGGTTTTTGAAGTGCAGCTGCCTCAAATATTTTACTGGGGATAACCGATTTGAAAGTATCACTTTTTTTAAGATTTACTAATGCAACATCAATAATTGAGAGGTAATTAATAATTTCATGTTTTTGAACAGACGGTAAAAAAATAATATTATCTAATTTCAAATGCTTTGCTTCTTTTATTAAATTATCTTTTTCAGCACCGTCACCTATAAATATAAATTTAACATTTGGTAATTTCTTATTTATCTCTGGAAGTGCATTGATAATGAATGACAAACCGTGAGCCATACCATGAGTTCCAATGTAGGCAAAAATTTTTTTCCCGCTTAAATTTAAACTTTTGATTAGCTTTTCGTTCTTATTTTGAGCCTTAAATTTATCTAGAATAACTCCGTTTTTATGAACAAAAATTTTATTAGAATCTATTCCGTTAGAGTTGATAATTCTTTTAAAAGTATCAGTAACTACAATTATTTTTGTTGCTGAATTGTATAGTTTATATTCAATCCACCCCAAAATTTTAAAAATTAAACTACTTTTTTTTATTGCACCAACAGCTGCAATAGATTCTGGCCAAAGATCGCGCACTTCCATAATCCAAGGCTTAATTTTAAAAAAAGATAGCAATCTTCCACTTATTGCAGTAAAAAATTGAGGAGATGTAGCTACAATTATATCAGTTTTAATAAATAGGCCGACAATAAATGAAGAAACTCCAAAAGAAATATAATCTATAATTCTTTTTAAAAATCCTTTATTTGAAGATATATAAGTCCAAACTCTTAAAACTCTCACTCCATTGATAACTTCCTTGCTTATTAATGAATTTTTATAACCATGAAATACTTTTCCTTTCGGGAAATTAGGCGCACCAGTAATAATTGTAACATTATGACCTTTTTTCACCCATTCTACAGCATGTTCATATGTTCTGGTAGCAGGAGCATTATGTTCTGGAGGAAAATTATCAGTTAAAAATAATATTCTCATATTAAAATTTTAGTTTCTAAACTTTTATCGAATGTTACTGTAATTTTAAAAGCAAACTCTGTTTTATTAAAGCCTTGTGAGAGTTGATACTGATCAATTTCAATACTAGCGGCATTAATAAAAGTAATATAGCTGTCAAATTGTTCTAGTATAACTTTATTTTCTTTAATTAATGGTTTATTTAATGAAGAGTGCAAATGAAAAAAAGCTTTAGACTTATTATTTGTTGATTTATTTATTTCATCTTTTATGATTATAAATTTTTCTTCCCACATATAAGTTCTCGTATGACAATAACCCTTATTTTGATATCCATCATGACTAGCTTTTATTGAATTATATTTTTCTTTTAAAATATTAACTTTTGCTCTTTTAGCAACTCGAAAGCCATCCCACACTTGAGTTTGTTCTAAATTTTCAATTTGTACTGTATTATGAGAAGAAGTTGATCTTTCTCTTTGTCTTAAATTATTTTTTTCATAGGTTGAAATTCCAGTATCTACAAAAATTGGAATACCATTTTTCAGTAACTCAAAGTTAAATGTATCACTGTGTCCATGTCCAGGCTGATAATCTGGACCTATATTTCCAATATCTAAAAGTAACTCGTAATTATATGATGTAATTTTTCGGTATCCAGAATCTGAAAGAGGTATTTCTTGATTCGAAATCTCTAACCCTTTAGCATACAAAAATAATTTTTCTGAATTTGGTGCAATATCAAAGGTTGAATCATTAACCATTGGAATATTTCCATTCTTGTATGTTATATTATGAAGCCAAGAAATCATCAAACTAGCTTTAGTTTTTAAAAAAGACAATAAATCATCTTTTTTCCAAGAATTATTAAGTTTAATTAAATGAATACTATCTAACAACCTAGACAAGATAATTTGGTGATACATTGGAGATAATTCGAAATGAGCACCATCTTTTAAAACTTGTTCATCCAATTCAGAAATTAGAAGTTTTTTAGATTTTACATAGAAATGTTCATCCTGAAAATAATAAGCCCCAAACAATAACGAAAATGCATTTTCTAACAAATGATTACCCAGTAAATGATATTCTAAGTTTTTTATTAAAATTACGTAATGATTATAAAGTAAGTTATTTATTACTGAGTTTTGAATTTTATTTTGTGCAAGAAACTTTATCCAATTTACCCCTCTCAATGAAATCGTATAAGGTTCCTTCGCATCTTTTAAAATTTTATCATTTTTAATAAAATCATTTATCAAATGAATTCCTGTTTCACTGCTCATTTCTTTTTGATTTAAAAAATCAAAATAGTTTAAATTATAAACCCAAAGCTTTCCAAATTGATCAAAATTCCAATTAATTTTTTCAGAAAAAGAGTGAGAAATATTTAAGAAAGTAAATGTTTTATTTAAATATGAGTATGAGTTAGAATAATTATAAATGTTTTTCCAATTTATTGAACTAATTACAGAGGGTGCTTTAATATATTTTTGTGTAGAACGAAAACTGTTTTTAAAAAAGTAAAATAAACGATAATATACTTGAACAGGTTTCAAGTATATTATTGTATTACATAGTAATATTATTTTACTGAAATCCATTTACCTTCTTTTAATGATTCGATAGCAGCAAAAGAAGCTTTTGTAGTATTTACAATCTCGTCAAAAGGAATGATCGCTTCTCCTCCCATTTTTTGTTGAGTCACCAGTTCTTGAAATTGATTAAAATGTCCTTTATCTTGACCTGATTTTACGCTAGAAAACCCTTTAAAGCCGTATCCTTTTAATTTTCTCCAGTTATCCATAACAAGTGTTCGTTCCTGAGAATATACCTCAACTCTTTCTTTAGAATATCCTTTACTCCCATTTGCAAAATAATTAATAACTGCGTTTGTTCCATTTTCATATTTCAACAGAATACTTGCATTGTCGGTGTTTTCTTCAGGATTGATTCCCATAGCATTCATACATACAGAAACTACTTCTGATCCAGAAAGATAGGTACAAAGATCAATGTAATGACAAGCCTCACCTATTATCCTGCCTCCTCCAATTTCCATGTCATGAATCCAAACATCTTTTGTAATGAATCCAGCATTCATAGTAGCAACGATGTTAATTGGCGTAGTAGAACTCCCCAATGCTTTTTTCATTTTCTTTGCTAATGGGGCAAATCTTCTATTAAATCCAACTGTTATGTTAACATTATTAACGTTGTAAGATTCAATAATTTGATCTAGTTCCTTTTGGTTCATAGCCAATGGTTTTTCTACAAATACACTTTTACCTGCATTAATCGCTTCAATAGCCATTTTAGCATGCATATGATGTTGAGTTGTAACCAGTACCAGATCGACATCTTGATCATTTAATATTTGATGATAATCCGATGTTGAATTGGCTATGCTGTATTTTTTTGCCATGATTGTAGAAGATAACCCTCCTGAACTAGCAATATATTTTATATTAGCATTAATTTTCTTGAGATTTGGAAGGATAGTAGAACTTGTAAAATTACCAGCTCCAATGATACCAACTACGCCTTTCTTTCCTTGAAAAGATTTTTCAACTAATTTGATGCTACTTTTTTGTTCTTCAGAAGATGAGTATTCTAAAATTGAAGCAATCGATTTTGAATTAGACATATCGCCATATATCTTCTGATAATCGTTCAAAGGAACTCTATCAGTAATTAAAGAGCTTACATCTAAAGTTTTCTTTAAAATTGCATTCAAAACCGCTTCAAAATTTCGTTTTTCTGTCCATCTCACATATCCAATTGGATAATCATGACCTTTTTGTTCGTATTCTTCATCATATCTTCCTGCACCGTATGAACAAGAAACTTGAAATGTAATTTCTTTTTCAAAGAAATCTGCACGACTGATGTCTAAGCCAATTACCCCAACAAGAACTATCCTTCCTCTTTTTCTACACATATTAGCAGACTGAGAAATAATTTCATTGCTTTTATTTGAAGCCGTAATAATTACTCCATCTGCACCAACTCCATTAGTGTAAGATTCTACAAACTTTACCTGATCAGTTCCTTCGGATGGATTTATAGCTATAATACCTTTTTGTTTTGCAATTCTAATTTTTTCTGAATCAAAATCAAATCCTATCACATTACATCCGTTTGCTAATAACAATTCTGCTGTTATTAAACCAATTAATCCTAATCCAACAACGACGATCGTTTCTCCAAATGTTGGTTGTAATAATCTAATACCCTGAAGACCAATCGCTCCTATGACTGTAAAAGCAGCTTCTTCATCTGTTACATTATCCGGAATTTTTGCAACTAAATTTTTGGGTACACAAACATACTCCGCATGATTTCCATTTGATGCAACTCTATCTCCAATAGAAAATTCAGTTACTCCTTTGCCAATAGCAACCACTTTACCAACATTACAATACCCAAGAGGTAACGGTTGTCCAAGTTTATTAAAAACTGCTTCCATTGTTGGACGTAAGCCATCTGTCTTAATCTTATCCAAAACTATTTTCACTTTGTCTGGCTGCTGTTTTGCTTTTTGAATAAAGTTTGCCTTACCAAAGTCTACCAACATTCTCTCAGTTCCTAATGAAACAAGAGTTCTGGTAGTCTTAATTAAAACAGAGCCAGGCTTTACGCTTGGGACTGGAACTTCTTCTAATATGGTATTTCCATTTCTAAGATCTTGTATTATCTGTTTCATAGTTTATTTATATTTTTAAAATTAATAAAGATAATTTCACTAATTATAATTAATCATTAAATTGTCTCATCCAAGATTCTATTGCCAGTAAAGACCATATTGGGTAAGACGCATCAATTGTTCCATTTCTATTATCCTCAATTAATTCTAATACTTTCTTGTAATTAAATATCCCTCTATTGTTTATTGACTCTTCACTTAAATAATCTGTGATAAGATAATCCATGTCATTTAATATCCACTCTCTAACAGGTGCGCCAAAACCAGTTTTAGGTCTATAAATAACTTCTTTGGGCAAGTATTTTTCAGCAACCTTTTTAAGAAGATATTTAGTCTCATTTCCTTTAAGTTTGTATTGAGGTGGTATTTTTGTTGAAAATTCAACAAGTTCTATATCTAAAAAAGGAACTCTAACTTCAACACCACTAGCCATACTTAATTTATCAGTATAATTGAGATTATGATCTGATAAAAACGTGTTTATTTCCCAAAATAACATTCTGTTTAATTCTGAAGGCTCATCTTTTATCGACTTATTTAAATATTTAAAATAGGTAAAACAATCATAATTATTTGGATCTAAAAAAAGATCTTTCAAGATATCTTGGTCAATCCAACTAAAATACCCCATCATTCTCTCCTCCTTAGTTTTTTCAAAATTGGCAGTTAATTTTTTAACTCTCCTAATAAGAGAATTTTTACTGTTAAATATTTTAAAAGAATTTTTTACTAATTTTCTTAAAAATATAGGTATTTTTTCAATTGAAGATTCAAATTTTAAAGCTTGGTGTCTTCTATATCCAGAGAATAAATCATCACCAGCAGTTCCACCAATTAAAACCTTTAACCCATCTTTTCTAGCTTGTTTACAAATATTGTAAACATTAATTGGTGCCGGATCTGCTTGTGGCTCATCTAGATGATAAATAACTTTATCAAAGTACTCTAATATATCAGACTTTGCTTCAATAATTTTTAAGTTTACATTTAAGTGCTCTGCAACCTTTTTGGCATAAAACAAATCATCAGTAAAACCTTCCATAGATTCCGTTTTAATAGTATAACAGTTAATCTCTCTTTTAGGGTTTAACTTTCTGGCCATAGCTACCAGAATACTTGAATCTAAACCACCTGATAAAAAAAATCCTAAAGGTACATCAGATAACATTTGTCTATCTACTGCTTTTAATAAATGTTTTTCCAGTTTATTTATTAAATCTGATTCGGAGTCTTCAGTTAAATATTTCCCATTATAAGTAACAGAATAAAACTTAATAGTCTTTATACTTTTAATGTCATTAATATTACCTTTTAGGTAATGACCAGGAAGTAACTTTTTAAATTCATTAAAGGGTGTGTCTTTACCAGGTGACCATAAAAAATTGATATAATTTTTTAAAGAATCCTGGTTAATTGTAGTATTATCTTTCTTAAAAGAATAAATAGCTTTCAGTTCTGAAGAAAAATACACTTCTTTATCATTAATATGATAATACAGTGGTTTCACACCAAAATGATCTTTAGAAATAATAAAATCCCCAGTTGATACATTAAAAAATGAAAAAGCAAAAATACCATTAAGTTTATGAACAAATTCTTCACCATATTTTTTTAAACCATATAATAGAGTCTCTGTATCTCCAGTAGTCTCAAAATCAATATCATCTAAAAAAGACTCCCTTAAATCAACTTGATTAAATATTTCTCCATTAAAAACTAGAATGCAACTTTTATCTTTAGAAATCATAGGTTGATTTGCAGATTCAGAAATATCCTGAATTGATAATCTTGTATGTCCTAAAAAATAATTATCTCCTTTTACAGAATCCTGATTATCTGGTCCTCTATGACTTATTAAATCTAGGCTAGACTCACTTGCAAATTTGCTTGAGTTAATTCCATAATATCCAATTATTCCACACATTTATTTTTATTTGAGTTTTAAAAGATCCTATAATTTGACTCAGTCATTACTAATAATAAGGTTTAATTAATTCTTCTCAAATTAAAGTTCCTTCAAAATCGTTAACAATTATATGTTTCAAATTTTTTAAAGCTTAATTTATCCTTTATAAAAAAAATAATTCAAATATTAAAAAGTCAAATTATTTTTTTATATAAATCAAATATTTGATCATACCCATTATTTTTGTTCATATCAAAATTTGATTTATAATTTTTCTTGTAACCAAGTATTTTCATATTTAGCTCTGAAAAATCATTTTTTTTATACAAGACACAATTAAGAGGTCTATCTACACAATCACTAGCAATAACATCTTTTTTTAAGAAAAAAGCTTCATGAATTGATAACGAATCACCATCGGTTGTAGTTGCCCTAATTAAACAATCTGATAATTTTATAACATCAATAAAAGAAAAATTAAGTTTACTTAGTAACTTTATATTATTATTTAAAATAATTTTATTGTTTTTAAAAAAATCTTTATAATTTCCTGATGGGTCACAAATTATCAAACACTTTGATTGCAAATTATTAAAAATTTTAACCAAAGGAATAATACCATATACCTCATTGTTAAATTTATCAAGGTCATAAGTAAATGCATTAGTACAAAAAATATGATTAAAATCATTATCAGGAAATTTTAATTCTTTTTTCAAATTTTCTAGATTAGAATCGTCAATTTCTGGTGGAATGAAAGCTGAAATAAGCTTTGAGTTTACATTCTGTTTTTTTGCAATTTCAAAGCTATTTTTATTTAAAACTAGAGGGTATTTAACTTTTTTTAAACTTAATAAGTTTAAATAATTATAGAAAGGACTTGGAAATTCATTTAAATTATCTGTGTAAGTTATAATAATTGTTTTTTTTAAAATTAAACCTAAAATTGAAAAATAAAACCTGACTACTGGATGTGAAACTATTACATGAATTATTTTGTTTTTTTTTACATAAATAATGGATTTAAACAAATTAATAAAACTCAATTTCAGAAAACTCACCTCGAGGGAAGTCTTGGACAATTTTTTTAATAACCTACTAACATGAATCGTAACACCTCCATATGGTGGTGGAACTTTACCAATAATTAATATCATTTTTTTTATTAAAATTTAACATATCTATTTAACTTTTTCGTAAATAACTTCTTTTGAATTTCTTGGCCAAAAGAAAAAGAGACTTATAAAAAGGTTTATGTCATGGATAATAAATCTCATTATATGTCCAGGCAAATTATTAAATGATTCTTTCTTGTAAAGAAATTTTAAAAATAAAATGATAGGGTATACAAAAAATAATTTTGGATTAATTGAAAACAAATTGAAAGAACCAATAAGCAATAATGAAAAAAAAGTCAATTCTTTAAAAATAAATTTTGAATATATATATGTATTAAAAATATTATACTTATAAAGTAATCCTTGGTATAAAAAATTACCATTTAATAAATCATTAAAATATCTATTTGTATCTATATAATCAATTGTATGGTGAATTGATAATGGCTCTTTTACTCTCAAAAGAGGAACTCCTATTTTTGATAATCGTAATCCTAAATCCAAATCTTGACTTCTTCGAAACAAGGTACGCATTCCACCAATTTTAGACCATAAACTCCTATTAATCAAAAATAATCCACCCGTAGTAAATTGGTACTCATCTTCTGTTAGATTATAATATTTTTTCTTTTCAATTATAATATTGTTTGAATATTTATAATCAATCCAATCTCCACTAATAAAAGGATATTTTAATCCATTTTGTAAACTATAAAGCTCTTTAAATGTGTCAGAGATAATTTCCATATCTCCATCAATGAAAAATAAAATATCTCCTTTTGACTTATTAAAACCTAAATTTCTTGCTATTGCTGCATTAGGATGTTTAAGGATTTTATAAATTTTTATTTTTTTATAAACAAAAGCTTTTTTAATAGAATCATCAGATGAGTTAGAATCAATATAAATTATTTCATAATTATTAATATTACTTTCAGAAATAATTTTAATAACACTATCAATACATCTGTTGATAGTGAAAGAAATATTTTTACCAATAATTATAAATGATATAGTCATGGATTAATTAAAAATATATGGGCTGATGCCTGAGTCATTAACAGTAATTTTTATTAGAAAAACAATAAAAAAGAAAAGTGTTAAAATCATCTTATCATGCTTTTTATTTATTTTTTTCAAGTAATCAAAAATTAATGAATATTGAAAAATTTGAAAAAAAGTAAAATAAACTATAAACCTTTGAAAAATCATATTTCCTGAGAAAATAATATATAATAGTGCTCCAAAAAAAGAAATATTAAAAATGTGTTTATTATATGAGTTTATTTTTGAAACTTTAAAATACAATAATGGTAAGAGCAAAATAATATAGTTTAAAAAAACACCAAATGTTAAAGTTGTTAATCCATAACCATCTTGAATTATACTATTAATATAGTTTGAATAAAATGGGAAATAAGAAAATACATAACTAATAGAACTGTAAAACACACTCTCTGGAATCATAAAAGCAATAAAAAAAATGATAATCCAGTGTGCTTTTTGAAAATTAATTTTACTTATAAACCAAATTATTGGAATTAATAAGGTTGCAGAATAGTGAAATAAAGAAGCTACAAATATTGTTAAAAAAAATTTCTTTTTCTTAGAATCTATAAAGTAACTAACTGATAAAAAAACAAAGGATAGAGCTATTGATTGTCTAACACCATTAAAAGAAAAAAAAAGAAACCCTAATGTTAAGCTAAAAAATATAACATGATAAAAGTATTTGACACGATTTATGGTGGATAAATAAATTAGGGTCCAAATAATTGTTGAAATTATTAATAAGAAACCAGTAAAATCAATATTTAAAAACTTTAGGCTCTTAATAAGGAAATAAAAAAGTGGCTCAAAATTTAATAAAGTTAAAAAAGGTTGTTCAAAAAAATTCCAGGAATCAATTCTATCAGTAAATAGAATAAAGTAATTATCAGTATCTGTTCCAACAGAATTTGATCTTAATGAAGAAATTAATACTATTGGAATTAATGATATAAATTTGTATGAATCTTTATGATCTATTAAACTTTTCAAGTTCCTTTGAAAAAAAGAAATCCCCATTGAAAGGAATAAAGTTAAAATATAAATCAAATACGTAAATACCATGTTAATATTTAAAATGATTTTTTACCATGATAGCCCAAAATAATTATCCTTATTCTTTAGGGAATCACCTAAATAAACTAAGTCTACAATAATTTTTTTATTCAATTTTTGTAAAACTTCTACAAAAAAACTTTCTTTTGTAGTTACAACTATTAAGTCTGATTTTGTAATAACATTATCCAAATCAGATTCAATTAATTTAGAAATAATTGGTATTTCATTATCAAAGTAATCTTTATTAGTTCCTGTTAATTTTGATTCTTGAACATTTTTGTCATAAATCGAGATTTCAAATCCTTCTTCTAAAAGTTCATTGATAACATTTAAGGTTGGACTATTTCTTAAATCATCAGTGCCAGCTTTAAAGCTTAAACCCAAAAAAGAAACTTTTTTAATTTTAAAAGATTTTATCAAATTTATTGATTTTTTAATCTGATTGTTATTTGATTCACTTATTGAATTAATTAAAGGAGAATCTAAACCATTATCTACAGACAATTTCTGAAAAGCTTTTAAATCTTTTGGCAAACATGATCCTCCAAAAGCAAACCCTGGTTTTAAATAATAAGAGGAAATATTTAGTTTTTTGTCTTTACACAAAATTTCCATGACTTTTTGTGAATCAATTGATAATTCTTTACAAACATTCCCTACTTCGTTAGCAAAAGAAACTTTTAGAGCATGAAATGAATTATTTACATATTTAAGTATTTCTGCTGTTCTAATGTCAATTAAAACTAATTCTCCTGGTAAATCTTTATAAATTGAAGATATAATTTCTTTTGATTTTATATTAGAGGACCCAACAACAGTAATAGGTGGATTATAATAATCATAAATTGAGGTGCCTTCTCTTAAAAATTCTGGATTTACTACAATTGAAAAATCTAATTCATATGTTTTATTAGAATTATTTTCTATAATTTTTGCAACTAATTCTGCTGTACCAGGAATTACCGTAGATCTAATAACTATAGTATGAAAAGATTTTTTTTTATCAATTGCAATCCCAATATTTTTTGCAACTCTATAAATATAGTCCAAGTTTAACTTTCCATCATGTGAAGATGGTGTTCCAACAGCAATTATTGAAATATCCGAATTTAAAACCGCATCATTAAAATCGGTTGAAGCTTTGATGTTTTTTAATGAAACTTGTTCTTTAATAATTTGATCAATATCCTTTTCAACAATAGTAGCTTTACCTGAATTTATTAAATCAACCTTTTTCTGATTGATATCAACTCCTATTACATTATGTCCTTGCTGACCTAAACATCCTAAACTAACACATCCAACATAACCTAAACCAAAAATACTTATATTCATAACTTTTAAAAATTTTTTGCTATTATTTTAAATTTAACTTTATTATTTTTATTTAAATCAACCATTGAAATAACATTAATAACAGGCGCCTCAATTTTTTTACCATAAGAACTCGAAAGCCAACCTTTTTTAATTGATATTTTACTATTTAAAATATTTTCAAAAGTTAATATTATTTTATCTGCAGAACTTGAGGCAATAATTGAGTTTTTAGTTTCATTTACTTTTATTTCTACAGGTGCAAAATGAAAATTCCATTCAATTTCATGAATTCCAACTCCATTAAATGTATCAACTACATCCCATTTTCTAAGCTTTTTGCTAAATAAAATTTCACGTTTAACCTCAACTGGATTATCAAGTTTAAGATATCCATAATGTTTTGCTGAGAAAAAATCTGTCTCCGAGGAAATTTGCCAATTAATTAGTTCAGTTTTACACTGATCTTCCATAATAAATAATTTATTAGGATTCATTTGATTTATTTCATATCCGTCAATAATTGGCGAATTATGATATGTTGATGATCTAAATAAATTTCTCCAGTACTTTGATGAATATATGTAACTACCTGGATCAACTATAAAACTTGTATTTCCAGAGAATAATTCAAAAGAAAGTGCGTCGTTATGAAAATGTCCTCCTGTTCCTAAATTCATATTTTTTGATGTTGATAAAATCAACATATCAGTATTATTTCTAAGAATATAAAAGCCTCCGTCTTTAAAACCTTTGGAATTAGCAGAAGATATTTTAGTATTAATATCTATTAACTTAAGTTTTTCAGGATCAATTAACCACTTTAGATATTCAAAGTCATGATTCAATTTTGAAATTAAATTAATATCGTTTAGAAAAATTGCTCCTAAAGAATTAAAATCAGTATGACTGTTCTCATTTCTATTACTTAATTGAAATAAAAAACCTGAATCAAAATCACCGATAACAGGAAATTTTCCATTAGGAAGAGTGTAGTGTTTAGAAAAAAGAAGCATTTTTCGAAGCTTATAAATTGACTTTTCTGATAAAAAAATATTTTTATTTTTTAAAAATATAGTTGTCAAAATAAAAGACTCCAAAAAGAAACCATTATAGCCTATAGATCCCTCAAAGTTAACTCCGTCATCTTTAACCTGACAAGACAGTTCTTCCTCAAATGAAATAACACTTTTTCTTCTTATTTTATCAAAAACAAGAGAATTATCAAAATGAAATGAAATGAAAATTAGTCCAATTATATTAAAAAAATAATGATTGTTTTTAAAAATATAACTGGGTTCTAATTTTCTTATTTTAGCTAAATTAGGATCAATATATTTTTCTTTATTTAAAATTATATATGAGAAATGAAAAAAAAGAGATTTTTCAAGTTTTTTCATTAATTCATCACTTATATGTTGACTCAAATATGATATAATTAAAATTATATTTGATGCTCTTATTCCAACTTCCATTGAATTCATCCAGTTTACGCCAAAAAAAGGAGGATTATTTTTTAACCAGTCTTCTAAAAAATAAATTATTTTTTTTACATATTTATAATCGTTTGTTAAAACATAAGCTCTATAAAGTGTAAAAAGAAATTGTAATCTACTAAGATCCCATGGATTTTTTTTTTCGTAATCATCATCAATTGTTGATAATGGGTTTAATGTCTTATAAAATTTTATGTCCCACTGTTTTCCACTATTAACATCTAAATGCCAATTAACTTTTACTGGCCACAATTCATTTTTAATTCCTAGTACATTAAACTTCTCATTTAATAAATTATTTGCCTCAATTAATAATTTTGATTTAGTTGAATCATCTATTTTTTCATAACTTTTAGATGATAAGTTTTGAAAAATAGGAGTAATATTTCTTTTTCTTTTATAAAAAAAAATAAAAAAGATTGAAATTGAAATTTTAGAAAATAAATAAACTAAAAATAAATAAACTATATTCCCATACTTGAGAACTTTTTTTAATATTTTTTTAATAAAACTCATAATTTAAAGAACATCAATTTTTCTTTTTAAATCTCTAATTTTATATTTCCACATATCATTTTTTTCATTTTTTAATATTTTCATTTCCCTACTTAAAGACAGTTTATTTTTATTAGCAATCTTAATTCCGTTAGCAATATTATTGGGGTCATTAGAAACAAATATTGCCCCCTTATCAAAAAAACTTGTACAGGGCTTATTATTTGAAATTACCAATGGTTTTTCTAAAGAAATTGATTCTCTTCCACCATACAATAGTGTAAAGTCCCTTTTAGTTAACACAACATGAATATCACAGTTTTGAATTATTGAATTGTACTTTTCATCGGATACGAAACCTGTAAAGTTTATGTTTTTATATTTTTTTATTTCTGAAATATTAAATAGTTTGTTATAATTGCCTGTCATGTGAAACTGATAATTATTATCAAAAAAATTTGTGCATTTTATCATTTCCAATATTGGTTCATCTGAATTGAATCTTGTTATAAAAACTACATTGATCTTATTATTGTCAATTTCACTTAAATTTTCAAACTTTTCTATTGAAGGAACTTTACTTTCCAATGCCAACATGTTATTATGAAGATTGTTTAATGTGAGAGTTTCTTCATTATGAGCTATAAATATTCTCGCAAGATTAATTACTTTCCTATTAACTCTTTTTTTAATAAATCCGTAATTAGTGTCAACGTAAACACATGTATGACAATCAATTAAAAGTTTAAAATTATTGAAAAGATGAAATATTAGAATCGTTAATGTAGGAACAAAATCTCCAGCGTGCTCATAAATTATATGAGTTGGATGCAACTTTTTCAAAACTTTAAACTCAATGTAGGTTGATTTAATTATAAAATAAATTTTAATAAAAATATTTCTATCGTTATGACCCTTTGTAGTATTAGACTGAATATATCTAAAATCAAGATGTTTTGAAACATCCTTACCTCTTCTTGTCGGAGTACCTGAATAATAAACTTTCAAAATTTTACTTTAATCTGATGAAATTGTAAGAGCAGCTTCAGTTGTTTCAATCAATTGATTTAAATCTATAGGCCAATTTGATTGTTTTCCAGACAAATAATCGTATAATATTTCTAATTCTTGAATATGTCCTTTTTCTGATTTTTCGGTTTCATATTTTTCAAAATCAATTCCTAATCCTGACAAATTTTTATAATCATTTAGTATAATAGTTTTATTTTCAAAATGAATTTCCATGTATTCTTTTTCTAACAAATTACTGCCAACAGCAAAATAATGAATTGTACAAATCGAACCATTTTGATATTTTAAAATTATAGACTTATTATCGTCTTTTAAAAATTGTGAGTTATTTGGACTTAAAGAATCCCAAGTAATTGATTTTAACTTTGATTCGGTAATAAAACTCATTAAATCAATTATGTGACATGCTTCGCCAATAATTCTTCCTCCTTCTTCAAAAATTATACTTTTAGTGTCTTTAAACCCCGCATTCATTCTATAATGAATGAATAATGGCTGGTTACTCTTTTTTGTTAATTTTTTGATTTTTTTGACATATTCACTAAACCTTCTATTAAATCCAACTGTTAACATTGGTTTAGGATTATTACCTGTAGAATTATAAAAATTCTTTATTTTATTAAGTTCTTTTATATTTATTGCTAATGGTTTTTCTACAAAAACATTCTTGCCAGCTTTTAAAGCTTCTAATACATATTTAGCGTGAGATTTATGATTTGAGGTGATAAATACCAAATCTACGTTTTCATCACTCAATATTTCATCAAATGATGTAGTACAATAGTTGAAGTCATAAGTTTCTGCTGTATTTTTAGTATTAAATCCGTTTCTTGACATTAAAGCATAAAGATTAAATTTTGATTCTAATCTTTTAAAATTTGGTATATGAACTTGTTTTGCAAAAGGACCTGCTCCAATAATAGCAACATTAATGATTTCTTTTTTGTTATTTTTTAAATCTTTTAACTTAATTTTTCTATTAAGTTTAATATTTTCTAATTCTTCAACACTATTATTTGAATTATAGTTTAAAAGAACTATTAAAGGCTTGATTGGATTAGATTGAATCTCGTCAAAAGCTTCTCCAGCCCTGTTAATAGAATATTCTTTTTCTATTAATTCATCTAAAACTACATCGCCCACAGAAATTAATCTTAAAAATTCTTCTAAATTTCTTTTTTCAGTCCATCTAACATATGAATATGGATAATCAATTCCTTGTTTCTCGTAAACATCATCGTATCTACCTGGGCCGTAAGAGGTTGAGGTTATTAAGTCTAATTCTTTTTTATATATATCCTTTCTATCAATTTCTAACTTTGCCTTACCCAGCATCACAACCTTACCTTTTCGTCTACACATATTAAAAGCTTGTGAAAGAGGTTTACCTGAATTTACATTAGCAGAAAATAAAACAGAGTCAACACCATGATTATTAGTGAAAAATAATGCCCTTTTAACAGGATCTTCTTTTGAAGAATTTACAACAACTTCAGCACCTAGTTTCTGTGCAATTTCTAATCTTCTATCATCAATATCTACTGCGATTACTCTAATACCCATTTTACTAAGTATTTGAATTGAAATTAATCCCAAAATTCCAGTACCAAAAACAGCACAATAATCACCAATTGAAAGTTCACTTCTTCTAACTCCATGCATTGATATGGCTCCTAAGGTAACAGTTGAGGCTGATTTCATGTCAATTCCATCAGGGCATTTAACAACTAAATTTTTAGGGACATTGACATATTCAGCATGATTAGCTAAGCCAGCACCTGCTGCAGCAACATAATCTCCTATCTCAAATTCATTGACACCCTCCCCTACGGAAAGCACAATTCCAGAAAGAGAATATCCAATTGGAGTTGAATGATCAGTAATATCTTTAATTTCTGTCATTGATTTAGAAAACCCTAATTGACTTAACATTTTGAATCCAGAAATTATTCTTTCAGGTTTTTCAATCACCTTTCTAATTAAAGATATTTTGGAATCCTCAACTGTCGAAATTTCTGTTCCAGCTGAGATACAACTATAAAAAACCTTAATGAGTACTGAACCTTCAGAAACTATTGGGGCAGGTATGTCGGCATTAACAACCTTACCTTTTTTAACAAATGCTTGTATCATATTTAAATTTATTTTCTTAATATTGAAACATACTTTCTAGAATATTTTAAAGCATATCTTTTTAAATCTGTTCTCTTTAAAAAATGAACAAATGAATTATCAATTCTTTCTTCTAAGTAATTTAATACGTGAGAAGATTCATTAGAAACATAATCACTTTTATATTCTTTTTCAGTGAATATTACATCATCACACAAAAGAAAACCTCCCTTATTTAATAAATTATAAGCCATACACAAATCCCATGCTACTTCTGGATACAAATGACCTCCATCAACCCATATCAAATCAAATTTTTCATTTAGTTCTAGACTTTCATTAAGAAAAAAAGTATTTGTTTTTAGAGTTTTAATATTTTTGTGATCAGTATTTTTTTTCTGTTTATTAATGTATTTATCATAATTTTCAGATGTTGATCTATCATAAAATTTCTTTAATAATGGATCGTCTTTTGGTAAATCAACAGTTGTTATTAAAGAATTAGGGAACATTTTTGACAAAAAAGAAGTAAACTGACCATCATATGTTCCAATTTCTAAAATCTTATTATATTTTTTTGTTTCTAAACTTATGGCACTAAATAATTTCCAATGCACACTGTCCAAATCTGAGTTATAATCTCTTCCTATAATATTATTAATAATTTTATTGAGATTTTCTTCAGATTTTTTTTCGTTAAATTTTAATTTTTTAAATTTTGAAGTTTCTTCTTTATAAATATGATTTTCATTTAGAAAAAAACGAACATATATAAACTTATAAAATGATTCTGTTAAATATTTTATTTTCTGTTTTAACTTATTAAGTAACATAATTATTTTGATTTTATTTTTTTAAAAAATTTGATTTCATTTTCATTAAAGGAGCCAAAAACAAACAAACTTATGAAGTAAATAATTATGGCTAAGATTAAGGTAAAAATAATTGAAATATTTTCAAGTTTTTCGAAAAATAAAATAAATGCTGACATAATTATAGATGAAAAAATTGATTTTGATATAAAATTCCAATCAATACTAAATTTAAATTCCTTGTTGCTATAATAAACGACATAGATCGTTGCTATTAAATATGCTAACAAAGTAGTATATGCAGCTCCCATAGCTCCTACATATGGAATAAAAATATAATTCAAAATTAGATTTAAAGGAAGTGAAATTATCCAAGTATACGCTAAAATCTTTGTTTTCTTTGTTACTAATAATACATACGAAAAAACAGTTGAAATCCCCAAAATCAAATGAGCAAGTGAAACAATGAATGTTATTTGTGATGATCCTTCAGCTATTTGTTTTGTTGTAAGTAATTTTATAATGCTTTCAGACATAAATAACGAACCAAAAACAAATGGGATTGACAACATTAAAAAATATTTAAGTGCAAAAGATAAGTGAACCTTAACTTCATCATGTTTTCCCTCATCATAAAGTTGAGAAACAGCAATCATTAAGATAAAATTTATTAAAGCGGAAAACATTCTTGGTATATTGCCTAAGCTGTAACAAGCTGAATAAATACCGAGTGCTGCGGTCCCCAAAAAAAAAGAAATAAAATATCTGTCGGAAAGATTGACTATCCAAAAACTCATACTTGAGGGCAATGTGGGTAAGCCATATTTTAAAAATTTAATTAATATAGAAAAATCTGGAAATGAATATGATATTTTATTTCTTAAATAAAAAGCTATAAATAATATTAGAAATATTTTAAAAATTAAAATTGCTGAAATAATACCATAAAGTCCTCCCCCAAAATAAAAAACTAATATATATAGAGATAACGCACCATAACCTTCAATAATTTTTAATGAAGATAGAACTTTGACATGTCTTATTATTCTTAAAAACCTTTTAAATATAGGCTCAACAGTTGTTATTACAACAAACAATGAAATGATTTTTACTATTTGCGAATTACTTCCAAAAAATGCATTTGCAATTTTTTCAGAAAATAAAAAAATTATTATAGCAATAATTAAACTTAAGATTAACCTAACTACCAAAACTGAAACAAAACCGTCACTAACTGTTTTTTTGTTTTTAGCTGATGAAATAAAACGACTCATTGCAGTTCCGAGCCCTAAACTAGTAAACGGCATAGTCAAACTACATGTAGTAAATATAAGACCCCATAAACCATATTCTTCAATTGTTAAATTTTTTGTTAAAACAGGTAATGTTATTAATACTAGTGGTACTAAGATTATCTGAGCAATAGCATTTACAGAAGTTTCTTTTATAGTTTTTATGTATGAACTCATTTATTTAATAATTATAAAGTAAATTATGTTAAATTCTCAAGGTCTAAAATGCTTTTAAGAAAAATACATGATTTATTACCATAGCTTCTTTCCTTCAAACTATTAATATTACCAGAAACATTTTGTTTAAATAAATTTTTAATTGATCCAAAGCTGTAAACTTTTTTGTTATAATTTTCAGCCATAGAGGAGGAAGAAAACCCTATTATAAATTTGCAATTATTTTGAATAGCATAAAGTTGAGCAGGAAAATGAGATGCTAGTATTTTAAAACCAATTAGCTTATAAAAATGTTTTCTTAAAAAATATTTATCTCTTGGCTTGAATTTTATATAAATTGGAATCTTATTTTTTTTAGACATACGAAATATAGATATATTTAATTTTATAAAATTAATGTATGAGATTGCTTTAGATTTTATTAAATTTTTTTCTATATATAAAATGAATGGTTCATCAAAAAAATTGATGTATTTTTTTATTTCATCATAATTTCTTTCTCTTTTTGCATGAATAGTTTTATTGATATTTTCTTGTTTAACAAGTCCATAACTATCGCTTTTTATAAATTTTAAATTTCCTTTTTCTTCATAAAAATACTTTTTTCTTTCAACAAGATTTTTAGTGTAATAGTTAATTATTTTGATAAATAAAGGTAATTTATCAGTTTCTGAACGTTTGATTAAATATTTTTTTTCTTCATATGCAATTAAATTAGTTACATTATTTGAATTAATTTTGTCTACAAATAGCGCCCCTACATTACACCAATTTCCGAATGTGAGTAACAACTCATTACAATACAATTTCGGAATCACTTTGTTCAAATAAACCACATATAAGGGTAATAGTCTAGAAAGAATTCCTGATGTTATAAAAATATTATTTCCATATATTTTAACTTCTATATTAGCTTGATCAAATAATTTTATTAAAAATTTATAAATATTTAAGTCTCCATTAATAAGAATTAAAATTTTTTTTTCTTTATTGTCGAAAATATAATTTATGGCATGAATTAAATTTGGATAGCTTTGAAGCAATACAATTAAATCATATTTTTTCTTCATATGAAATTAAATTTGTAATTATTAATGAGAATAAGTTTTTTCAATTCAACGAATTAGATAACTTTTGTAAGAATCAAATAGAAACTCTACAAATTTTCAATATAGATTTTTTGTTCTTTTAAGATGAAATCAATCGTTTTCTTTTTACAACCTAGATTTTGAAGAACTATTTTTATTTTATTTAAATCCAATTCTATTACTTCTTCAATAGGTCGTTTATTCATTAATACTATACCTTTTTTTAAAGAGTTTGTATTAAATTCAATATTAAACCTATCAGTTAAATAACTTACAAATGAATCTGGATTAGAAACTATATTTTCAAACTTAAACATCATATTAATTTTTGTCCAATATTTTGAATTTTCAATATTTTCTTTTAGAAGCTTTATTAATCTGTTCTCTTCCTGTAAACTAATCTTGGTGTCTTCAAAATTAAACTCTTTGTACTTATACGTGCCAGGTTTTTTAATATAATCGTCTCCAACATCATTTTTTGCATCTTCAAACTGAGATAATAGACTTTTTCTAGAAAAATTAAAAGTAGCATCATATTTTAACATTCTAGATAAAGAAAGTGATCTTTTAACTCTATTACTTGAAATCCATGATGTAAATAAATAATATGGACTCCTGTAACAATATATAGGGTTGGTATTTATAGGATAATTTTTTTCATATTCTTCATATATCTCAGGAGCAATATCCCATTGAAATATATTCCATATTTTCTTTGTGTCATTATCCTTTGCAAAATTTATAAACTCGTAATCTTTATCCTTTTTATTATGTTTTTTTAGTAAATCAACGTGTGGCATCATTCTCTGAAGACTATAATAATCATCGGGTCTTAAATTGATATGTCTTCCTAAGTAGCCATACCAAGAATAACACAATAAGTAATTGGCAGATAATCTGCATAAGGCACCAGAACTAATATCACCAGAGTTATAAGCATCTACATACCAGTCTAAGTCAGGTGTATTAAATGGTAACTCAAAATTTTTGACAGCTGAAATCAGAGGAATTATTGCCCCTTTGCCAGATCTTGAAGGTCCAAGTAAACTAATAATATTTAACATTAATTTATTTTTATTTTATACATTATTTTATTATAATTTTTTGATTTTGAATATTTTAAAAACCTCCCAATTTTAATAAATATTGCTCTGACCCAACAGCTCCAATAATATTACTGCTAAAAGCCATATTTTTTAACTTTAAATGAGAAGACATATCAATCAAAGACTCTCTTAACCATGATCCAAAACCACCATCAGCTAAATGATCTTCAACAGATATAATTTCTTCAAAAATATCAACCTGACTCTGTTGTAAATCTTTATATTTTTGTCCCCAAATTGGGCAGGTATATATTCCATAATCTTTATATTTTTTTTCAGCCTTTAACTTATCAAAAGCTAATTTCAAACCTCCAGATGTTGTTAAGAATATTTTATTGTTTTTGCTTTCTATAACTTTATTCCAAAGTCCTGATTCTATCTTATTTACATTTTTATTGTAATTAGGTTCTCCTGCTTTTTTTAATCTTAAATAAGAAGGTCCATTAGAACTAAATAAATTCTGCATACATCCAATAGTTTCATTAGGGTCACCAGGTGCTAAGATTTTAAATTCTGGAAAAAGTCTTATCAAACCTAAATCTTGAACAGCGTGATGCGAATATCCTAAATTTCCATAAGATAAACCACCTCCGACACTAACAACAGTAACATTTAGATTGTGATAACCTACATCATTTCTTAATTGTTCAGCACATCTAAAAGTTGGAAAATTTGCTATTGAATAAATAAAAACATGAAATCCTTCAGATGCTAAGCCAGCGGCCATTGATGCCATATTTTGTTCACAAATCCCTGCATTAAAAAATCTATCTGGAAATTGATCCTGAAAGGGCTCTACCACATTATAACCTAAGTCTCCAATAATAAGAACTATTTTATCATTATTCTGTGCTTCTTTTACTAATTGTTCAATAAATTTATTACGCATTATTTATTTCTTTAATTGCAATTAATAATTCTTCAGTATTTGGAGATTTGTAATGCCACTTAACTTCATTTTCCATATAGGACACTCCTTTACCTTTTATAGTTTTAGCAATAACTACATTTGGTTTTAAATATGGATTATTAAAAGAAAATACTTTGTTTAATTGTTCATGATCATGACCATCTACTTTAACAACATTACACCCAAATGATAAAAATTTTTTGTCATATGGTTCCAAGGATAATGTCTCGTCTACAGTTGTTAAGCTTTGAAGGTTATTGTTATCAATTATAACAACTAAATTATCTAATTTATTGTGTGAAGCAAACAATAAAGCTTCCCAATTACTGCCCTCGGCAACTTCACCATCACCAAGAATTACATATACTTTTGAATCTATTTTTTTTAGTTTATTTCCTAAAGCTATACCTACAGCATAAGGTAACCCATGCCCTAATGATCCAGTTGAAAATTCAACACCAGGAACTTTATGACTAATATGATTCATAAAGTTTGAACCGTTTTTTCCATAAGTCTTCAGTAACTCAATATCAAAGAAATTTTTGAGTCCTAAAACTGCATATAAAGAAACACATGAATGTCCCTTACTTAAAATTAATTTATCTCGCTCTTCCCAATTTGGATTATTTGAATCGTAGTTTAGTATGTTATTATATAATACTGCTAGAATATCTGCCACTGAAAGAGCACTTCCGATATGAGAAGCGTTAGACCTATGAACCATTTCGAGTGAAACTTTTCTTATTTTTTTTGATAATAAAATTGAATTCATTAAATAATTATTGTTTAATAAAAATAAAAAAATGAAACATGAATGAGAACATTATTTTTATTTGGCTTCATAATATTTTTTCATAACTATTTATTGTTTTATAAAAGCCTTCATTAATCTTTGTTTTTGGATACCATCCTAAATTATTTATTTTAGTCATATCAGGGCAATTTCTTGATACGGCACTTTTTAAATAATTAATGTTTTGAGTATTTTTAGTTACTACTTTAACTCCTTTTTCAGGAAATAAAGAGACAAGTTTGTTTGCAAGGTTTAATATGCTTATTTCACAATCAGAATTTCCAACATTATAAGCTTCTCCATTAATCCCGTTTAATAAGACTAGAAAAAAAGCTATTGTAGCATCAGCTAAATAGCAAAATGATCGCATAGCTGAACCATCACTTTGCATAACAATATCTCGATTATTTACTATATCTGCAATAAAGTCTGCATAAACCCTTCCGTCATCTAAAGCCATTCCTGGGCCATATGTATGAAATGGGCGCACAATTTTAACAGGAATATTGTATTGTTTTAACCAAGAAACACAAATAGTTTCCCCCATTCGTTTACTTTCTGCATAACAAGAGCGAACATTTGTTGGATCAATATAACCATAATCAGATTCTTTAGTTGGAATTTTTGCTTCATCAAGAATTCCATAAACTTCACTTGAGCTAAAATATAAAAAGGATTCAATTGAATTCTTTTGAGCAAATTTCAATAAGTTTATTGTTCCTAATGTATTAGCAGATAAAGTACCAACAGGATCGGTTCCATAATATTTCGGACTTGCCTGGCTTGCTGCATGAATAATAAAATCAACATTACATTCAATATCAATAGGATCAGATACATCTTGTATGATAAATTGAAGATTGTCATTTTCTAAATAATTTTCAAATCTTGCTTTAGCTTTATCAATATTTCTAACTAAAGCTAGTATTTTTGTACCCTTTATTATGTCCTTTTTCAAAAGTAATAATAAAGTTTCTACAATGTAAGCTGGAAGAAAACCATTTGCTCCACTAATTAAAATTGTTTTTTTAGAAAATTCACTCCACTTGATTGGATTATTTATTATGTCTAATAAATCATCAGATGTTGTCGTATTGTTCATCATTTTTTTTTAACCAAATTAAATTATTAGCAGTGACTACTTTTAAGTTTAGATTTAAATTTATCAATATTAATTAAAAACTTAAACCAAACAATTCTTCTAATTTTTCAGCAACAAAATCAAAATGAACTTCATCTAATGATGGTTGTACTCCAATCCAAAAAGTATCATTCATAGTTTTATCTGTTTGCATTAAATCACCAACAACTCTATACTCCACATCTTTAAAATATGGTTGTTTTAATAAGTTTCCTGCAAAAAGTAGACGTGAACCAATTTTGTGACTGTCTAAAAATTTTGTAACATCAACTCTTGATACTCCACAATCATCTTTTAAAGTAATTGGAAATCCAAACCACGAAGGGTTACTATTTGGAGTTGGAATTGGTAAATGAATAAAATCTGTTAAAGATTCTAATTTACTTCTCAAATAGGTATAGTTACTTCTTCTTTTTTCTATAAAATATTCTAACTTACCTAACTGTGCTAGTCCACATGCCGCTTGCATATCGGTGATTTTTAAGTTATAACCAGCATGAGAGTACACATACTTATGATCATATCCATAAGGCAAATTTCCATGTTTCTGTTCAAATCTACAACCACAAGTATTATCACATCCAGGGGGACAATAACAATCTCTCCCCCAATCTCTAAAAGATTCGGCAATTATTTTTAATTCCGGATTATTCATAAAAACAGCTCCACCTTCACCCATAGTCATATGATGAGCTGGATAAAAACTCAATGTTGCTATATCACCAAAAGTTCCACATTTTTGTCCATTAAATTCAGCCCCTAATGCATCACAAGTATCTTCAATTAACCATAAATTGTGCTTATCACATATTTCTTTAACCCTTCCTACATTAAAAGGATTCCCTAAAGCGTGAGCTAACATTATAGCCTTCGTTTTAGAAGTAATTGCAGCCTCTATTAAATCTACATTGATATTGTGTGTTTGAATATCTACATCCACAAAAACAGGCACAGCTCCGAACTGAATAATTGGATTAACTGTGGTAGGAAAGCCGGCAGCAACTCCGATTACTTCATCCCCTTTTTTAATAGCTCGATCTCCAAGTTTTTGTGAAGTTAATGTGTTAAAAGCAACTAAATTGGCAGAAGAACCTGAATTCACAGACAAACAATATTTAACGCCTAAAAATTCAGCCAACCCTTTTTCAAAAAGAGTATTAAATCTACCAGTAGTCAACCATCCGTCTAAAGATGCTGCTACCATATTTTGTAATTCTTCTTCTCCTATTAATTTCCCAGATGGTGGAATTACCGTTTTACCTCCAACAAAAGAGGTTGGTTTGTATTTTTGTTCGCTATACTTTGAAACTAAATTAGCTATTTCTATTCTTAAATTTTCTAATTTCTTGTTTTCCATTATTTACTGTAAGTATTTATTTCTTTTAAACATTGTTTTTTTAGATCACCTCCATTACTATAAAGTTGATGCCAATCCACTATTGATTTGAGTGTTAATTGTAAATTCCATTTAGGATTCCATTTCAATCTATTTGATGCTTTTGAACAGTCTAGTTTTAAAAAACCTGCTTCATGAGGGTTATTATTTTTATCTAAACTCCAACTAGCATTATTACCCCAATATGTAACCATTTTATCTAAAATCCAACTCACTGGTTTACAATCTTCATCTTTTGGCCCAAAATTCCAGGCCTCTGCGAAATCATCTCCATTTAAAAACAATTCTTGAGCTAAAACAAGATAACCAGATAACGGCTCTACTACATGTTGCCATGGTCTTGTAGACAAAGGGTTTCTGATAACCACTGGTTCTGATTTCTCAAAAGCTCTTAAAATATCAGGTATCAATCGATCTTCAGACCAGTCTCCTCCACCAATAACATTTCCTGCTCTAGCAGAAGCTATTGAAGCAGTGTCATCAGAACTAAAAAAAGATCGCCTGTATGCAGATGTTACTAGTTCTGCACAGCCTTTACTGCTACTATATGGGTCGTGTCCTCCCATAGGCTCATTTTCTCTGTAGCCCCATTCCCATTCCTTATTTTCATAACATTTATCTGTAGTAACAGAAATGATCGCTTTTAAATTTGAGCATTTTCTGGCTGCTTCCAATACATTTACTGTTCCAATAACATTTGTTGTATAAGTATCGACAGGTTCTTGATAAGAAAGTCTAACCAATGGTTGAGCTGCCATATGAATTAGAATATCTGGGCTGAAGCTGACCATGCTTTCAGTTAATCGCTCTAGGTTTCTAATATCTCCTATTTCTGATTCCATCCCTTCAGCTACCTTAGCCTCTGAAAATAATGCTGGCTTTGTATTTACATCTAGTGAGTATCCTTTAACTATTACTCCCATGCTCTGAAGCCATAAAGACAACCAAGATCCTTTAAACCCTGTATGTCCTGTCAGATAGACTTTTTTACCATTCCAAAAACTAGGATTTACTTTTCCTTTATTTATTTCCATACTTTCCAAGGTGCTTTATTCATTTTTAATAAGCCATCTAAATATATTTTATCTCTTAAAGTATCCATTGGCTGCCAAAAACCATCATGCTTATAAGACATTAATTCTCCATATTCTGCTAAACCTTTTAAGGGTTCTTGTTCCCAAACACAACTATCACCATCTATTCTATCAATGACTTTAGGGGATAAAACAAAAAAGCCACCATTAATTAAAGCTCCATCGCCTCTTGGTTTTTCTTCAAATTTTGTAACTCTGTTATTTTCAATATTTAAAGCTCCAAATCTTCCTGGAGGATAAGTAGCAGTTAATGTTGCTTGTTTACCATGAGATCTATGAAACTTTATTAAATCTTTAATATTTACATCTGACAAACCATCACCATAAGTAAAACAAAAAGATTCTTCGTTTTTTAAATAAGGTAAAACTCTTTTTAACCTACCTCCAGTCATGGAATTATCTCCGGTGTCTACTAAAGTAATCGTCCATGGTTCTGCTCTCTTTTCGTGCACAACCATCTTATTTTTTTTCATATCAAAAGTAACATCCGATTGATGTAAAAAATAATTTTTAAAGTATTCCTTAATAACATAACCTTTATAACCACAACATATAATAAAATCATTAATTCCGTAATGAGAGTATGATTTCATAATATGCCATAAAATTGGTTTTCCCCCAATTTCAACCATAGGTTTAGGTTTTGTAACTGTTTCCTCACTTAATCGAGTTCCTAAACCTCCTGCTAATATTACTGCTTTCATATATTTTATTTAATTAGTTGAAACAAATGCGTCTGAAAAGAAACTATTTTCCTTTAATGAATTTTTAAAAAGTACTTTTTTTGCTGATTCAATCATGTCATTAGATCCACATGAATACACTTGAGCATCTTTTAAATTTATGTTTTGCTTTAAAAAAATATCCTGAACGTAACCTTTTTCTCCATTCCAATCTTTTACTTGCCTTGACAAAACGGGGATGTATTTAATTTGAATTTTGTTATTATTAATATTAGGTTCCCATAACAAGTTTTGCTTATATCTAACTCCTGCAAAAATCCAAAATTTATTTTTACTAAAATTAGAATGTTGTTCTATAACACTCTCTAACATTGCTTTTACAGGTGCAATTCCAGTACCTGTGGCTAAAAAAACAATATTCTCACATTTTGCTTCTCTTAAAAAGAAAGAACCCAATGGACCTTCAATTCTTAATAAATCATTTATTTTAGCTTCTTCAAACCAGTATTTACTCATCAATCCGTTTTCATATTTCTTTATAAAAAACTCTAACTGATTGCTAGCACTTGCCTTGTTTGCAATAGAATAACTTCTAGTAGTATTGCCTTTTATTAAATTAACATATTGACCAGCATTATATTGAAAATAAGATGTTGGTGGCAATCTAAGAATCACTTTAAGTACATCGGAACCCATTTTTTCGACTGAACTAATCTTTGCTGGAAGAATTTTTTTATCGAACAATTTAATATCGCCTAGGTCCTCAATGTCTAATTTTAAATTAGAAAGTGGTTTTGCGTTACATGACAATACAAAGTTTTGTTTTTTTTCTTCTTCTGTTAAAACTAATTCTTCTTTTAAATTTTTTGTTTTTCCGGAAAGTACTCTAACAACACAACTACTGCATCTTGCGTTTAAACAGCTATGCTCAAGAATAACACCTGCTTTTTGAGCTGCATCAAAGATAGTGGTATCACTATCACAAGAAAAAGATTTGTCGTTTTTTAAAACTATATTAAACATACATAAAAGAAATTTATATTATAGTTTTTTCATTTAGTATGGCCTCAGCAAATAATAAATCTAATTTTGAATCTAAGAATAAGGCTGCTGCTTGATCAAAAATAACATGGCCAATTTTTTTTCCAGACAAATCATTTGTTTTTTTGAAATCATTTAAATCTCTGAGAACAAAACCTGGAACAGCAACATAATTTTTTTTACGCTCTAGTTTAAGTAATGAACTTTGTTTATTGATTGGAACCATACCTTTACCATTATGATTGAATATGGTTTTATCAAAAGTTCTCAACCCAATTACTGAATCAACATCAAAAATAATTTTTGTGTTAATAGCTGAATCAATCAGCTCATGTCTTTTAAATGGAGTTTCAATAGTGCTAATAAAAAAAGAATCATATAATTCTACATTTTCTATAGAATTAATACATTCAGTTACTGTCTGATTAAGTGGGGTATTAATTCTAGAAGAATCTTTACTTCTTTTTAAAACTTCAATTTTAGTGTTATCATAATTTATTTTAATGTAACTAATTATCTCTTCTGAGGGAGTAGTTACAATAATTTTTGATAAATTTTCAGACTTTATTAATTCTTCCAGAGTGTAATCAATTAAATTTTTTCCATTTAGTTTAATAAATGGTTGACTTCTCGAGTCCAACTCAGAACCTCTAATTGGAACAATTGCAAAAAACTTTTTATTTTTTTTATCAGAATATTTATTTGCGTGTGATTCTAAAATTTGAGCTCTTGTATTTAATAATTTTTTTTCATCTTTTGTTAAACTTTTATAATGCTGCCTATAATAAAATATTGGAATATTTATATTATTAACTTCAAAATCTTTAATAAATCTTAACCATAATTCATATCCATCTTGTCTTGTTATAGATTCATCATATCCATTGATTTTTAATAGACAGCTTTTTCTGAACATTGTGCAAGCACCATGAGCAGGTTGGTCATAAAGAGTTACATCTTTTTTAAAATTATGCCTTTTTTTACGCTCAATTATATCTCCAAACTCATCAATTTCATACCAGTCCCCAAATACCATTCCAATTTTTTCAAATTCAAAACCAGACAAAAGTATTTTTAAAGCATCTTTATGAAAATAATCATCTGCATCTAATCTAATAATGTATTGACCTCTTGAAAGCTTCAAAGCAATATTGTTTGAAATTGTCAATCCCTTATTATTTTGGTAAATTATTTTTATTTTAGGATTATCTTCATACAATCTAATTGTTTCTTTAGAATTATCTGATGAACCATCATCAATAATGATTAACTCAAAGTCTTTAAAAGATTGATTCAATACACTATCAATAGATTGTTTAATATATCTACCGTAATTAAAGTTTGTTATGTAAATTGTAACAAGTGGAAGCTTACTATTCATAAAAGAAATTAAAATTAAGTACACTCAATTTATTTACATTAATTTTTAGTTTTTTATCAACTATTTTGTAATAATCACGTGCATCAATACCTTCGTTGGGTCTTAAGCAAATTAAATCTTTTGTCTTAACTATAGTTTCTTTTTTCATGTCTTTATTAAAAAAAACTCCTCTTCTAAATGATTTTACGTGTCCATTATCTATTTCAGATAAAGTAGGTTGTTTTATCTTACTTCCCAATATTTCGTTTAGTCTTTTGATTCTATTTATCAATGTTTCAATATCATTTGAATTCAATGATACTTTGTGATCACGGAATGTCGTATTATTTTTATTATCGGTAAAATGAAATTCTAAAATATTTGCCCCTTTTGTTACAGAAATAAAGAGGGCCTCTAAATCTTCAGTATGATCGGAATATCCTACTGAAATATTAAATTTTTCTTTAAATAAGTTCATAACATTTAAATTCACCTCTTTTTCTGGTATCGGGTACATAGAAGTACATTGTAATACTGCTAACATTCCTGGATCATCATATATTTCATTTTTAGAAATTATATAATTTATAATTTCTTTGATTTCATTAAAAGAAGAAAGCCCAGTCGATAAAATAATTGGTTTTTTCTTAGAAATTATTTCATCAATTATTGTTAGTGCTGTTAGATCTCCTGAACCAATTTTATAAAAATCAGAATATTTATCAATCCAACTATAAGCATCAATGTCCCATACAGATGCTAAATATTTTTTGTCTTTTTTTAAACATATTTCAGCTAGTTCTATATGTTGATCTTTTGTAAGAATAAATTTTTTAAAATGTTTATGTCTTACAGGATCAATTAGTTGATTCACTAAAGTATCTGGGTAATACACTTGTAGTTTAATTATATCTACATCTGTCTCAGCTGCTAATTTGACTAATCTCCTAGCGTAGTTAAAGTCACCCTCATGATTTCCGCCAATTTCAGCTATTAAAAGAGGGCCATATTTCCCCTTAAATTTATTTTTCATTTTTGATTTGATTTGCAATATCAATTATATCCAAATAATTATATTCTGAATGATTATTTTTCATTTTGTTAATAATTTTATTTGCTAAAATAAAATCTTCATAAGAGTCAATAGCAAAATCTAAATTTGATTCAATTTTAACATTATTATAAATAAATTTTGTGTCTTTAGTAATGTTCCTGTAAAAATAAGTCATCACGTGTTCTTTATCATCTTCACTAAATGAATCAACAGACTTTTTATAATAATCTGTATTCACGATTTCAACACTAATTCCTTTTGGCCAAGTCCTCTTTTTGACATTCGACATAAATTTATATTTATTTTTTTCAAAATCTAAAATCATCTTTTCTAATAATTGAAAATCGAGAAATAAATTATCTCCATTGATCCTTACTAAATTTTCAAAATTATTTTTAATTCCACAATCTAAAAATCTTTTTGAAACGTTTGACAAACTTCCTCTAAAACATTTGTATTTGTTTTTCAAACAATATTTTTCAATAATATCATCAGATTCTAAATTTGAAGTAGCAATAATAATTTCATGATTTAAATTAATTTTACTTAATCTTTCATAAATATATTTTAATATAGTTTTGCCGTTTATTTCTTTTAAAATTTTCCCTGGCAATCTATTAGAATTATATCTACATAAAATTATTAATCCCATCATTACCTGTTTTTCAAAAATTTTGCTGGGTTCCCTGAAACTATGGTATAAGGGTCAACATCTTTTGTAACCACTGAATTAGCAGCAATAATAGAGCCTTCACCAATTTTAACACCAGAAAGTATAACAGAGTTTGTAGCTATCCATACATCATCCCCAATTATAATTTTTTTTGAAATATTGTCTTGTTGATTTATTAGTTTGTTTTTATTTATCTGATGGTTACTGTCAACTATATAAACGAAAGGTGCTATTAAACAATTTGCTCCAATTTGAATACTTAAAGAGGAATAAATAAAAGTATAAAAACCTACAGTTGTATTTTTTCCTATTTTAATTGTTGCATTAGAATTGCATGAGCATACATTTGCACCGTCTTTTATGACAACATTATCATCAATAAAAATATTTTTGGTAAATCTTAATAATGAGACATTTTTTCCAATTACAACTTGTTTTCCTATTTTTCCTAATCTTAATTTATGAAACCAATACCTTAAATGATTAAAAAAATTTATTTTATTATTTTTCCTGAATTGACTATTCATTTAATGAGTTTAACAATTTTATAAAGAAGCATCAGAAATTTTACCCAAAGATCCTTTTACATCAAAAATTAAGGTGTTTTTTTTCTTAAATGAATTAAAATCAATTTTTTTAAACTCAACATGAGAAACAGCATGAATAATTATATCAAAATCATCATGTGGCAAATCATTGAAAACATCAATGCTAAATTCTTGTTTAACTTTTTGCAAATCAACCCAAGGATCATACACTTTAACTATTGTTGAGTAGTCTATTAATTCATTAATTAAATCAATCACTTTAGTATTTCTAAAGTCAGGACAATTTTCTTTAAAAGTAATTCCTAAAACTAAAATTTTAGAATTTTTAATTTTCTTTCCTTTTTTAATCATCAGTTTAATTACTTGATCAGCAACATATTTACTCATAGAGTCGTTCAGTCTTCTTCCTGAAAGAATAATTTCAGGATGATATCCATTCTCTTGAGCAATTTGAGCTAAGTAGTAAGGATCCACACCAATACAATGTCCTCCAACTAAACCAGGTTTAAAAGGTAAAAAATTCCACTTTGTGCCGGCAGCTTCTAAAACATCTTGAGTATTAATATTCATCAAATTGAAAATCTTTGCCAGTTCGTTTACAAATGCAATATTAATATCTCTTTGTGAGTTCTCGATCACCTTTGCAGCTTCAGCAACTTTAATTGTAGGTGCTAAATGAGTACCTGCTGTAATCACAGATTTATATAATTCATTCACTTTCTCTCCAACTTGAGGCGTTGATCCTGAAGTAACCTTTAGAATCTTTTCAACCGTATGCTCCTTATCTCCTGGATTAATTCTTTCAGGCGAATAACCTGCATAGAAATCTATATTAAATTTAAGTCCAGAAACACTCTCCAATACCGGAATACAATCTTCTTCTGTTGCTCCTGGATAGACTGTAGATTCATAAACTACAATGTCTCCTTTTTTTAGAACAGCGCCTACTGTTTCACTTGCTTTAACGAGGGGAGTTAAATCAGGTCTATTATTTTTATCAACAGGTGTTGGAACGGTAATAATATAATAGTTACAGTCTGCGATATCATCCAATAAAGTTGTACAAAACAAGCCGTTTTTTTCCGATGTCTTTTCAACTAATACTGACTGTAAGTTCTCATTTGAAACCTCTAAAGTTGAGTCAGTACCAGACATCAACTCTGTGACTCTTCCTTTGTTAATATCAAAACCTAACACCGAAAATTTAGTTGCAAACAATCTTGCTAATGGTAACCCGACATATCCAAGGCCAACAATAGCTATTTTATCTTTTTTCATTTTATAAGTTTTTCCAATACCATTTAACAGCTTCTTTTAAACCTTTTTGTAAATTAAACTGTGGATTATAATTTAATAATTCTTTTGCTTTTTCAACACTAGCATGTGAATGAGTAATATCTCCTACTCTGTTTGGGCCATGAAATACTTTAACTCCTTTTGCTTCTGAATCAAATTCAGACAGACACTCTTTTATGTAAAACATTAAATCATTTAATGTATTTCGATCTCCATAAGCAACATTGTATACTGTATTGATTGCTTTTTCGTTGGTTGTGACTAGGCTTAACAGGTTCGCTTGTATAACATTATCGATATAAGTGAAATCTCTAGAATAGTTTCCATCTCCATTAATTACAGGAGATTCTCCACTAATTAATTGACTTACAAATTTTGGAATCACTGCTGCGTATGCTCCATCAGGATCTTGCTTTCTACCAAATACATTAAAGTATCGAAGACCAATCGTCTCTAAACCATAAGTTTTTGAAAAAATATTAGCATACAATTCATTTACATATTTTGTAATGGCGTATGGTGATAATGGTTTCCCGATTACATCCTCAACTTTTGGCATTGATTCCGAATCACCATAAGTAGAAGAACTTGCCGCAAAGACAAATCTTTTCACCCCATTATCTCTTGCGGCTACCAGCATATTTAAAAAACCACTCACATTCACATCATTGGAAGTGATTGGATCTTTAATAGATCTTGGAACCGACCCCAATGCCGCTTGGTGCAAAACGTAATCAACATTTTTGGTAGCTTTTAAACAATCCTCTAGTTTTCTGATATCTCCTTCAATAAGTGTAAAATCTGTGTTATCTAATAATAGTATTATGTTTTCTCTTTTACCAGTAGCAAAATTATCTAAACAAATCACTTTGTTACCTTTCTCAAGCAAGGCTTCACATAAATTTGACCCAATAAAACCGGCACCTCCAGTGACTAGAATAGTTTTATTACTTAATTCAATATTCATTGATGATTTATTATTTTTCTTTGACTACCAACAGTAGTCAGGTTTATTTTGTTTTTTTAAAACTCACAGATCTTCCTTCCTTTTCTTCCCAGTCTTTTTCTACTCTCACTTTTAGGTTTGTGTTCCAACCCCCTTTAATAGTATTTAACTCAATATCATGCTTTTTAGAAAAAGACAAAAGCGCGTTGACATCTTTTGGAAAACACGTGCCACCATAGCCGAGCTTTCCATCATGCCCTGGAACATTTAAATGACTATCACCAATTCTACCATCAGAAACAAAACCCTTTAATGCATCCTGCCAATTGGCTCCAATTTTATCGCAAAGTAGCTTGAACTCGTTCACGATGCTGACTTTTGTAGCAAAAAAAGTGTTGTTCATGTATTTAGTGAGCTCTGCTGTTTTTGAATCTGTTTGAATAATGTTTTTAATTTTAAATCTTTGGTTAAATAAGCTTTTTGCTTTTTCAGTGAGCGACAACTCCCCACCTAAAATAATTCTGGATTGAGTAAGCATATCTAATTTTGCGGTTCTTTCAGTGAGAAATTCAGGAGAAAATATGATTTTAATATTTAAATATTTTTTAGATAACCCTTCTGTAGTTCCTGGCAAAACAGTAGATTTTAATATATAAACTGGTTTACTTGTGGCCTTTTCAAAAGTGCTTTCAACGTATGACAGATCTTGAGATCCATCCTGGAACATCGGCGTTGGTACGCAAATAAACACAAAATCACAATTGTGTACAGACTCCAGATCGTCTAAACTCTTTAAAGGATCTGTATCGTATACATACATGTCGGCTATTGAGGAAAAAGCAAAAGAAATGGCTTCACCCACAAACCCGTTTCCAATGACACCTACTTTTAATTTTTTCATTAAAATATTAATTTATTTTTTTAAACGAGTTTTAATTTCTGTACTTGAAAAACGATGCTCCCTTAAGTTATAGTGAATTTCAATTCCTTTTTCTATGCAGTACTCTTTTCCTGTGAAATCAATTGTTTTATATTCCTCTCCAATAATACGAACATCTATTTTAAACGAGCGCAGTATATCCTGGACATCTTGCTCTAAAACATAGGGAACAATCTCATCCACATACTTGGAGCCTTTTAATTGAATGTATCTTTCAATGATGGATTGCGCGGGCGCATTTTTATTAGATCTATCAAGTGATGGATCTAGTTGCAACCCTACAATTAAATAATCACATTGTTTTTTTGCTTCTTTAAGCATCATCACATGTCCAGCATGTAAAAGATCAAAAGAAGAAAAAGTAATTCCAACTCTCATAATTTTATTTTTTTTAAGAATCTCAATAGTATTATTTTATTTTAAAATCGTGTTAATACTCCAGTACCTTATTTACTAGTAAAGACGGCTTCGCCAAAAAGGTCACAATTTAATGTGCAAATTTAATGTAATTTTTTAATAAATATTAAGCCTCAAAAATAGTTAGTGAATTTTGTTTTAAAGACTTATTTGAAACAAAAAAACTAACTTTTCTTTTTATTTTTAATTCAATTTTTGGAGATATTTCATCCAAATATTCTTTATTTATGTTATCCCCAACAATTAAAATTTCTATAAGCCCACTATCTATTCCTTTAGCATAATCTCCAAGAATCATGATTTTTTTTACATCTCCAATCCTCTTATAAACCGTTTCAAGAATTTCTTCAATACCCAGGTGCTTATGGACTATTTTTTGAATAATTTTAAATAGCGGGTGGGAAGCATTGGCCTTATAAATAACTTTATTGTTTTCACTATACTTTTTTAAATAGCCTGCAGAAGATAAATTATTTAATTCTTTTCTAACAGAATTAGTGGATTCTCCAAACTCATTAGCCAGACTATTTAAATAGCCCTTATTGGCAATATTTAAAAAAAACTTGATAAGAAGTCTTAATCTAGTTTTGGATGTGATCAGTGATTCTAACATATAATAAGTAACAAAAG
>Ga0115566_10000297_pt1 | contig 42246 bp, 35 predicted proteins | sample COGITO_mtgs_1204_3_FD_87173 | JGI IMG/M metagenome (GOLD analysis project Ga0115566, IMG submission 87173) | Pelagic marine microbial communities from North Sea - COGITO_mtgs_120405 | ecosystem: Environmental > Aquatic > Marine > Epipelagic | place: Germany:Helgoland, sampling site Kabeltonne...
CTGCTATGCTTTACCCCGCTGATCGCCGCGAGACCCTTGCCCATTTCCGCACTGTCGCTGACGCAGCTGGCAAGCCCATCATGATCTACAATAACCCGGTCGCCTACACGGTAGACTGTACCGTAGATATGCTAGAAGAATTGGCCGACGAATCGATGTTTGTTGCTATCAAAGAATCTTCGGACGACGTCCGCCGCATCACCGATATAGTCAATCGCCTCGGAGACCGCTACCAGTTATTTACCGGCGTCGACAATTTGGGTATGGAAAGCCTCTTAATGGGTGCTGTTGGCTGGGTGGCCGGCCTTGTGTGTGCTTTCCCTCAGGAAACTGTCGCCATTTACAACTTGCTTCAGGCCGGACGCATCGCCGAAGCACGTGAGATCTACCGCTGGTTCAAGCCCCTCCTCGATCTGGATGTGAACGTCAAACTCGTACAGAATATCAAGCTGGCTGAAGTCGCTACCGGTTTAGGTACGGAAACCGTTCGTCCACCACGCCTACCTCTGGTTGGTGAGGAACGCGAGCGTGTACTAGCCATCATCCAGGAGGGTCTAGACAACCGCCCTGACGTGTCCGACTTCGTATGAGCGAGGCGGCTACATCGTATTTGACAGGAGGTCGAACACAAGGCACATCGCTCGCCGAGCAAGCATATGATGCCGTCGAGCGCATGATAGTGACCTTGGATCTCGCACCAGGATCAGTATTTACAGAAGCTGAACTTGCTGAAAGCATCGGCATCGGTAGGACGCCCCTTAGGGAAGCGCTACAACGACTAGCGGCTGCTCATTTGGTACAGGCGTTACCCCGGCGAGGGATGCTCGTTAGTGAAATTAATGCCTCTGAATACCTCAATCTCCTTGATACTCGGGGTGTTCTGGACCGATTGATCGCCGTACAGGCAGCGCGCAGGGCTGACCCGAACGCGCGAACAGCTTTACGAGCATGTGCTGCTGGATTTGGAGAAGTCGCGGAAACCAGAGACGAATCAGGCTTTTTGATGATCGACCGTCACGGCGATGCCCTATTGGAATCTGCCTCCCATAATCCGTATGCCTCGCAAGCAGTAAGCCCTTTGCACGCTCATTGCCGAAGATTTTGGACGGTCCACCGGCACCACGGAGACCTGGGAGAAAGTGCGGTCTTGCATGCCCAAATAATGCTTGAAGTAGCCAACGGAAATGAAAATGGTGCTGGACAAGCCTGCGACGCGTTGATAGCTTATCTAGAATCCTTTGCACGACGGGCTCTGGACTTGTGAAGGGGGCCCGTAGCTCTAATAATGTGGTCATGATCCTATGACCGCCAACCAATAAACCTTTCATCCGGAGACCGGAATGGCTGTCCATCATTTCGATTGTATTGATGCCCACACGTGCGGTAACCCAGTACGCGTGGTTCGTGTTGGTGGCCCAGAGTTGGAAGGCAACACAATGATTGAGCGCAGAGCACATTTCCTACGCGACTTTGACTGGATCCGCTGCGGCCTGATGTTCGAACCGCGGGGGCATGACATTATGTCGGGGAGCATCTTATATCCCTCCAATCGTGATGACTGTGACATCGGGGTCCTGTATATCGAGACGAGTGGGTGCCTACCGATGTGCGGTCATGGCACGATCGGAACGGTGACGGTCATGATTCAGGAAGGCTTGGTTACTCCCGCCACCCCCGGCGTAGTTCGACTTGAAACGCCCGCCGGACGCGTGGACGCTTTCTACACGATGGACGGAGACCGCGTCGCGAGCGTACGGCTCGTCAATATTCCATCTTTTCTATATGTGGAAGGCCTAGAAGTAGAGTGCCCGGACCTTGGAAAGATCAAAGTAGATGTCGGATACGGTGGTAATTTCTATGCCATCGTAGACCCGCAGGAAAATTACCGGGACCTTGCGGACTATACGGCTGGAGATCTCATCCGATGGAGTCCCATCCTGCGGCACCGCATAAACGAAGCGTACGATTTCGTGCACCCGGAAGACGACCGAATCCGAGGAATGAGTCATTTGCTATGGACGGGCGCACCCCGAGTGGAGGGATCCCATGCGCGAAACGCGGTGTTTTATGGCACGAAAGCCATCGACCGATCCCCATGCGGTACGGGTACGAGCAGCCGGATGGCGCAATGGGCAGCATACGGAAAGTTGAAGAAGGGAGACGAATTCGTCCACGAGAGTATCATCGGAAGCCAGTTCGTGGGCAGGGTAGAAGACACCACAAAAGTGGGTGCTTTCGACGCGATTATCCCCAGTATTGAAGGGTGGGCTCGCATCACGGGATACAATCATATTATCATTGACGACGACGATCCGTATGCACACGGATTCTCTGTCGTGTAGGAGAGAACGGAGCAGAGGACATGAGCAGTAAGGCAGACGTCATCATTGTAGGAGGAGGCCTCGTAGGCCTCTCATGTGCCCATTACCTGAAAGAACAAGGGGCCGATGTGCTCCTGCTAGATAGAGGGCGATACGCAGAAAGTGCTTCAGCTGGTAATGCGGGCATGATCGTGCCAAGCCATATCATTCCCTTGTCGGCGCCGGGCGTGATCGCGAAGGGACTCAAATGGTTGATGAACCCCGAGAGTCCACTCTACATCAAGCCATCGGCTGATCCCAAGTTCATGAAATGGCTCTGGTTGTTTCAAAAACACTGCACAGTTGCCCACGTCGAGCGCAGCGTACCGATTCTTCGAGATCTCAGCCTCGCCAGCAAGGATCTACTTACGCAATTATGTGCGCTTCCTGGATTCGAAAACGTTGGTCTTGAGCAGGATGGCCTCTTGATGCTCCACGCGACTGAAAAATCGGCAAAGGATAATGCTGAATTGGCTGACATCGCAGAAGAGGCAGGCTTGGACATCGACAGACTGGATCGGGATGCTACTATGGCCCTTGAGCCCGCCCTGAAAACCAAGGTAACCGGTTCGGTGTATTTCCGTCAGGATGCCAGCCTTGATCCGGAACGGCTCATGCGAGCGCTCGAAGCACAGGTTAGGAATGCTGGAGTTCGCTTCCTTGACGCGGCCGTAACGGGTCTAAAGCGTTCTGGTAATCGAGTGGTAGCCGTTAAGACAGCCGAAGGAACGTTCGAGGCAGACCACGTCGTGATGGCCGCAGGCTCATGGACCCCCTCTTTGGTAAAGGGTCTTGGCCTTTCCCTTCCCGTTCAGCCTGCAAAAGGCTATAGTGTGACAGTCCCGGTAGACGAGCCGTCCATTCGAATTCCGTGTGTATTGACGGACGAAAAAGTGACGATAACGCCCATGCCCGGGAGTATCCGGTTTGCCGGCACACTCGCATTGCAAGGGTATGACATGTCGATTGACGAGCGAAGAGTTCGCCCCATTCGCAGGCTGGCTGAAGTGTATTGCCCGCCGGCTGATGTGGCAGCGCAGGAGACCTGGGCTGGCTTCAGGCCTGTCTCCCCTGATGGCCTACCTTACATTGGGGCCCTGTCTAAAACACCCAACGTGTATGTGGCAACAGGACATGGGATGATGGGTGTGACCTTGGCCCCGATCACCGGCCGCCTGATTGCGGATCGCATTGGTGGACACACTCCATCGCTTGACGACGCCCCATTTAGTGCCGAACGACATGCCTAAATCATCCGACACAACATCCGAAGGAGCCAAAACGCTGGACGGCCGGCCGAGGCTTTCCAATCAGGATGCCGAGCGACTTTATGAGGAGCTATCCGGACAGAAAGGGACGGCCACGGAGCTACCAAGTGACCGGGACTTGAACTTTGCAATTCGGGCCACCGACGGGTCCCGATCGGTGCTAAAGATTTCGAACGCCAACGAAGACGCAGCATTCCTGGCCCTACAAGCAGACGTCATGCAGCAGCTTTCTGAAGCCGGACTGCCAGTGGCCAAAGTTCTCGGAACGGGAACGACCCTCCTAGAAGGAAGACAACATGCCGTCCGACTGGTCTCATGGATCGAGGGGGTACCGCTGGGCTCGTCGAGACCGATTTCGGATGACCTAATGCGCGACGTGGGAGCTGTTCTCGCTCGCGCAGACCAAGTGCTGTCAGATTTGGATGGCAAAGCTGCACCCAAAAAGTTTGTCTGGAATCTGTGCTATGCTCGTTTGACGATCGAGGATCGTTTGCAGCTGCTACCAAAAGGAAGGCGCGGACTGATCCTGCATTATCTAGACCTTTATGGACAGCTTGTCGAACCCTACCGCACGCAACTGCCACATCAATTGGTGCACGGCGATGGAAACGACTACAATATTCTGGTCGGACCACCCTCTGCGAAAGGGGAACGCAACCTGACGGCGCTAATCGATTTCGGCGACATGAGCGTTTCTGCTCGCATCACAGATCCGGCTATCGCCGCCGCCTATCTTGCGTTTCACCGGGAGGACCCGATCGATGCCATGCAGGCTGTATTGTCTGGATATCACGCAGAATCACCGGTCTCAGAACTGGAGGTTGCCTCCTTTTTTGTATTTGTTGCCCTTCGTCTGTGCATCAGCGTCTGTTTGTCAGCTGAGCAACAGGCCGCCGAACCAGATAACGAGTATCTATCGATCTCCGAGGATGATGCCTGGACTTGCCTCTCCCATCTCAGAGATATCCATCCAAACCTGGCACACTATCGCCTTCGGGCTGCCCTTGGGTGGGAGCCCGTACCGGGCAGTTCGCGCGTGAGTGATTGGATCGAGCAACATCGGCACGAATTCGCCCCGGTCATCACAGGTCCAGATGAAGACGCCGAGCCTGTCTATTTCGATTTCTCCGTTGCTAGTCTAGAGTTTGATCCAACCTCGCTGACGGTCCCAGGACATGCAGCCGAAGCCCTCTGGAAAGCCACAGGAGATGGCGTCAGTATCGGTCGTTGGAACGAGCCTCGCCTTGCCTACACAGGCGCTGCGTATGGTACGCTTTCTGGTGAAAGAAGAACCGTGCACATCGGGGTGGACCTGTTTCGACAAGAAGGCACACCGGTTTGTGCGCCCCTCGATGGAATCGTGCATTCCACGTGTATCAGCCATGACCAATTCGACTATGGCGGATGCGTTTTGCTCGAACACCGACCCGATGAAGCACCGGTATTTTGGACACTTTATGGTCATTTGAGCCATGATTCTGTGCTTCAGCTCGAAAAAGGGCAACGAATACGCAGCGGAGAAGCCTTCGTACAGCTCGGCGCTTTCGAGGAAAATGGTGGATGGGTGCCGCATCTTCATTTTCAGATCGTCACGGATAGACTTGATCTAGAAGGCACCTTTCCAGGCGTGGCTGCTCCTAGTCAATTAGCCACTTGGCTTAGTCTTTCGCCCAGCCCAAAGAATCTGTTGGGCCTGGATGGGCGTGTCGATACACCGCCGAGGCTATCGACCGAAGACCTCATGGTGCGACGACGCGAGCATATCAGTAGTACGTTGAGCGTGTCCTACGCGCGCAAGCTGCACATCGTCCGAGGACACAAGCAATTCCTTTTTGATGCCGAAGGCCGCGCTTATTTGGATGCGGTGAACAACGTGCCACACGTCGGACATTCCAATCCGCGGGTTGTGGATGCCTTGCATCGGCAGATGCGAACACTCACGACCAACACCCGATACCTTCACGAATCCATTCTAGACTATTCGGAGCGCCTCTGTGCGATGCTACCCGACCCACTCGAAGTCTGCTTTTTCGTCAATTCGGGGTCGGAGGCAAATGACCTAGCACTTAGGCTGGCTCGTGTGGCCACTGGAAAGCAGGATATAATTGTGTTGGACGGCGCCTACCACGGCCATCTCACGTCCTTGATCAATATCAGCCCGTACAAGTTCGATGGCGCTGGGGGCACCGGATGCCCGCCGGGAACGCGCATCGTGCCAATGCCAGATCCGTATCGTGGCGCGTACAAGGGAATGACGCACGAAAGCGGTCTGGCCTATGCGGAGGCCGTCCGCGCGGCCAGCGATGATCGAGGCGTTGCAGCCTTCATCGCCGAATCCGTACCGGGCTGCGGAGGGCAGATCGTACCACCACCAGGATATTTAGCTGCGGCCTCTACGGCCATCCGCGAAGCCGGAGGGCTGTTCATCGCAGATGAGGTTCAGGTTGGAATGGGCCGGGCTGGAAGCCACTTCTGGGGATTTCAGATTCATGAAACAGACGATCCTTCAACGCACGTTGTGCCAGACATCGTTGTACTTGGTAAGCCAATAGGCAACGGCCATCCCCTGGCAGTCGTTGTAACGACCCGTGCGATTTCAGATGCCTTCACCAATGGTATGGAATACTTCAACACTTTTGGCGGCAATCCGGCTTCGTGTGCTGTAGGGCTGGCAGTTCTGGATGAACTTCGTGATCAAGGCCTTCAAAACAACGCCCATGTCGTGGGAAGCCGGTTGCTCAAAGGCCTAATCGCACTGATGCCCAAACACTCCATAATGGGTGATGTCAGAGGCGTGGGCTTATATATCGGTGTCGAATTAGTCCGCAACCATTCTTCTCTTGAGCCCGCCGACTCGGAGGCCTCCTACGTTGCCAATCGGATGCGAGATCTTGGTATCCTTATTTCGACGGATGGACCTCTGCACAACGTGCTTAAGATCAAGCCCCCCATGGTGTTCACGACTGAGGATGCTGATCATCTGGTAGCCGTATTGGACGACGTATTGGGAGAGGATGCGGTCCAGGCGCAGGTGAAGGACTAATCAGCTAGTCTTCTCGAGACCATACATCGCTTGCAATCGGCTCATCATCCTTTTGAGGAATCCTGTTCAGGAATCCTGCTCTGAAAACCTTTTCATTGTAGTGCGGCCTTCACTATAATTGTCCATCCTTCTTCAAACTGCCGGACCACCATGGAATTCACAGGACTAGACTATATCGTTTTTAGCATTTATGCCCTCTCTATCGTGGGTGTGGGCCTTTGGGTCTCCCGCCGCAAAGAAGGGCACGAGCGAGATACTACTGACTACTTCCTCGCAGGTAAAAGCCTTCCTTTCTGGGCTATTGGTGCGTCCCTGATCGCCTCGAATATCTCTGCTGAGCAGTTCATCGGGATGTCTGGATCCGGATTCCGAGTCGGGTTGGCCATTGCCACGTATGAGTGGATGGCAGCCATCACATTATTAGTGATCGCATGGTTTTTCCTACCCATTTATCTCGAAAAGGGCATTTTTACGATGCCGCAGTTTCTCGAGAAACGATTTGATGGCCGTGTGCGAACACTGCTAGCCGTCTTCTGGCTCTTGGTGTACGTTTTCGTCAACCTCACTTCGGTCCTCTATCTCGGCGCGTTAGCTCTTAACGGCATCATGGGGGTTCCACTTGCCGCCGGGATGGCGGGGCTGGCTATTTTTGCCACCGTCTACAGTGTGTATGGTGGGCTTCAAGCGGTAGCCTGGACCGATGTGGTACAAGTCATAGTACTAATCGCTGGAGGTCTGCTCACTACGTTCTTAGCCTTGGATGCCTACGGAGGAGGTGAGGGATTCATCGCTGGTTTTTCGGCACTACTGACAGACGCATCGGACCGTTTCAACATGATCCTCTTCGAAGGAGAGCTCATGTATACCGATGATGCTGGGGTCACACAAGACGCCTACGACCTGCTACCCGGACTGGGTGTCCTACTTGGCGGGATGTGGGTTGCAAACCTCTTCTATTGGGGCTGTAACCAGTACATCATCCAGCGCGCTCTGGCCGCAAAGAACCTCCAAGAAGCCCGTCGTGGCCTCGCCTTCGCTGGCTTTCTAAAGCTCATTCTTCCATTGATCGTCGTTATCCCCGGAATCGTGGCGTACGCTCTCGATGCACCCATCGACAAAGCTGACCAAGCGTACCCATGGCTGTTAGGAACGTATATCGGTCCTGGCCTTCGCGGACTAGCTGTCGCCGCGTTGGCTGCAGCCATTGTGTCTTCGCTAGCTTCCATGATGAACTCTACATCGACCATCTTCACGATGGATCTCTATAAGACCATCATCAACAAGGATGCCTCCGAGCATTCACTTGTCAATGTTGGGCGAACGGTCAGCGTAATCGCAATCGTCATCGCAGCTTTAGCCGCCTATCCGCTGCTTGGTGCGATTGATCAGGCCTTCCAGTACATCCAGGAATACACCGGATTTATCAGCCCAGGCGTCCTAGCCGTGTTCATGATGGGTCTGTTCTATAAGAAAGCTACTGCTAACGCCGCGCTTGTTACCGCCATTTTGTCGATTCCAATGTCGGCTGCCATGAAGTTCATGACGCCGGAAGTGCCGTTTTTGACCCGAATGGGCTATGTTTTCTTAATTTCGGTCCTCCTGATCGTTGTGATCTCATGGTTCGAAGGAAAAGGAGAAGACAATCCAAAAGCAGTTTCCCTTAGCGGAACGAACTTCAAGGGCGAGCCGATTTTTGCGATGGCTTCTTTCGGCATCCTCGGAATCACTGCTGCTTTGTATGCCATCTTCTGGTAGACCCAATGATTGGGATATGATTACACGGCTTGAGACATGATAAAACGACCTCATTTTTTCTTGCTGGCATTCGGTCTGATTCTGGCCGGATGCGGAGCCCCCCCGACCCAAGACGCGTCGATGACGCCCGCAACGCCTTCCCCTGCTGGCGAGGTTCTGTTGTTCGATGATTTCTCGGACGGCCAATTGGACCGATCCGTATGGAACGTCGAGGGACCCGACTTCTGGGTAAACTTTGAGCAGCAGATCTATGTCGACTCTTCGGCAACTATCCAATTCCTGGACGGAGTCGCAGGCGCAGAGCACGGTGTTCTGGCCTTAAAAGGAGTCTATTCTCCAGGGTATGAGGCTCCCGGAGGCCGCATCGCAGACTTCATCTCAGGTCGTATCGACTCGCAGAACAAGTTCGACTTCACGTACGGCCGAGCAGAGGCCCGCATCAAGCTGCCCGATGCCGAAGGCATGTGGCCAGCGTTTTGGCTGCTCGGCAATGGCCGATGGCCTGACACGGGAGAGATCGACATCATGGAGTACGTTGGAGAAACAGACTGGACGGGGGTCGCTTTGCATGGTCCTGGTTATTCAGGCGAAACCCCGCTCGTCGATAAATTCTTCTTCCCCGAAGGCGAAGACGTGACCGACTGGCACACCTACGCGGTTGAATGGACAGACCAGGCCATTCTGTTCTTTGTGGATGATCGCCTGACGTACCGGGCAACCCGCCCGATGGTGGAGCATTACGGCGAATGGCGCTTCGATAACCCAAAGTATCTCATTCTAAATACCGCGTTGGGCGGCGCCTATCCGTTCAAGACCAGCCGCATCGAATCCCCTTACGCCGGATTACCAGGCTCGACGGTGGACATGATCCGCAACGGCGATGTCGCCATGCTAGTTGACTGGGTGCGAGTCACAGCGCCTTGACGCCCACCAAGCTCGAAGCCAGTAAGGTCATTCGTACCGCAACGATTTGATCGGATCAGCGCTTGCGGCCCGCATTGCTTGCCACCCAACGGTTAACAGCGCAATTGCGAGCGTAATGGCACCTGAGAGAAGGAAAACCCACCATTCGATCTCTATCCGGTAGGAGAACGGTTCCAGCCAAAGGTTTAGGCCCCAGAGAGTGACTGGAACGGCAATTAAGAGGCCGACTAGCACCAGAATAGCAAATTCGCGACTAAGCAAACCAACGAGTGACCCTACAGATGCACCCATCACTTTGCGGATCCCGATTTCCTTTGTGCGCTGTTGAGCCGTGAAGGCAGCTAGGCCGAATAAACCCAGGCAGGCGATAAGCACCGCTAGGACTGAAAACAGAGTAAATATGCGTTGGAGACGTTCTTCAGCCTGATACTGACGGTTGAAGTCATCGTCTAGGAAAAAAGAATTAAAGGCTATTTCTGGAAAAAAAGTCATCCAGATGGCGCCGACCAAATCTGCATCCCGTTCTGGGTCGAAAGCGCGACCGGCCACTATCTCGACACCATAGGTAGTGAACCAATCCCTACCAATGTTCACTACGGCAGCGCTTCGAATATCATCTTCTGGTAGATTCTCCGTCCTGAAAAGCACGCGACCTGACCCACGACCAGGAATTGACTGCGATAGGCTAGCTTCTTGAACAACAGATAGCTGCTCAAATTGGTTGAGAATGTCGTTCGCTCGCCCATCGACATCTTGACGTCCAACCGCTTGGGCATCTACAACCAACAACTGCTCCTTGTCGAAGCCGAGATCCTGATTTTGCATCCAAGAAAGCTGCTGATTCACGATAATGGTACCAGCAATCAAGCCGATTGAAATAGCAAACTGCGTGGCAACTAGCGCTTTACGGTTGGTCCCGGCACATTGCTCCTTGCGCTTGGCTCTCTCTTACTGCTTGCCTTCACGGCCATTGGATCCCAGACATGGCGTGCCACCCGAACGAATCTAATCGATAGCCTCCACGATAATTGAGGCTGCAGCAGGGATCTTTCGGTGCCCTAAAAGCGCTGGGTACGTCCCGTCCCGATTAAACGTCCCCAATACCAGCATACGCTACTCCGGAAAGAGCAGCCATATCCCGATCCCATGTGGTCAGGTCATGGTGATTGAATCCGGTGAGGGCATCGTGCCCACAGGCACGGGCTAGAACCTTCATCAGATCTGTCCTGGACGTAAACCAGTTACGTAATCGTGCGGCAGATGCCTGGACGATCAATCGAGCCCGCAGGTCTTGCTTTTGGGTTGCGATTCCGACGGGGCAGTTGTTGGTGTGGCATGCCCGCATTCCTAGACATCCGATAGCCTGAAGAGCCGAATTGGATATGGCGATGGCATCAGCGCCGAGTGCTAATGCTTTTACGAAGTCAGACTCCGTGCGCAGGCCACCCGTTATCACAAGTGTGACGTCGGATGCGTCTCGTGCGTTCAGATGGCGGCGCGCCCTTGCAAGAGCTGGAATGGTGGGTACCGAGATGTTGTTCTTGAAGATATCAGGCGCAGCACCGGTACCTCCTCCTCGCCCATCAAGAATGATGTAATCAGCACCAGCTTCAAGGGCAAAATCTATGTCCGCTTCGATGTGCTGCGCGCTAAGTTTGAATCCAATGAGAATGCCCCCGCTGGCGTCCCGAACCTCATCGGCAATAGCACGATAATCGTCCGGTGTGGCTAAATCGACGAAGGTGGAAGGGGAAATTGCAGGCGTACCCGGTTCGAGACCTCGAACTTCGGCGATCTTTCCGACTACTTTTTCGCCCGGTAAATGGCCACCGGTTCCAGTTTTCGCACCCTGTCCCCCTTTGAAGTGAAATGCCTGACAGGAGGCGGCCTTTTCGATGCTCCACCCAAATCGGGCTGAAGCAAGCTCGTAGAAGTAGCGGGAGTTAGCCTCCTTTTCCTCCGGTAGCATGCCTCCTTCTCCCGAGCAAATACCAGTTCCGGCCATCTCGGCACCAACGGATAAAGCCACTTTTGCCTCTTCACTGAGCGCTCCGAAACTCATGTCCGATACAAAGATGGGGATATCGAGGTGTAGCGGTTTTTTGGCGCGTGGACCAATCACGACTGAGGTAGCGACCTCATCATGATCACCCTCGTCCCAGCGCGGAAGCTCGGTCAGGGCAATACCCATCGCTGACACCGGACCATGATGACCCACTTTGTCTAATCCATCCCGTGCAAGTTGCTGGATGTGTCGATTAAAAGGCTCTTAAGGCGTGCCATGGTGGTCTTGGTACAATCCCAAGTACCCTTCTCGATCGTACGGCTGTGGGTATTTGACGGCCCATGCAGCAATTTCCTCAGCATCTACAAGAACCTGATCGCTTTCGGCATCCACGCTAGCACTGAATTTCTCCAGTACCTCGTCGTTGGCGTATTCACTGACCCCCGTATCGACCCGATAATCCCAGTTGTGCAAACCGCAAATCAGATTGTCGCCAGCGACGTGACCATCGGCCAGTAGCGCTCCCCGGTGCAAGCATCGGCCGTAGAGGACTGATACCTCGTCATCGTAACGAATGACTACGAGATCAACATTTTCAACGAGTGCGTACGCAGGCACGCGGTCCTTTAGCGAGGACCAAGACAGAACTGGATGGGAAATGGGCATTGGGTCCGGATTCAGGATGCATAAAGCACCAAATAGAAAAGACGTGCATCGCGAAGTTCAACACACGTAAGAGGATACGAAAGGCGGAAGTCTCCTGTGGAGTCAGCAGATCGTGATCCTGACTCTCGACGTCTCCGACGTTTCGAAGGGTTAATCTTTCTTCGTACGAACCCAACGAGAGAGAAATATCGCTGCGACGCCTGCAAGAGCACCGTACAGCGCCAAAAGGCCCCAAAGATTGCCTGGACCATCTTTACGAAATACAAATCCTAATAGCAGTAAGCCGATGGCCAATATGGCTGCAAAAACCAAGGCCCCCAGTCGTGCTTGACTACTCGTTACTGGCTGCCACCCCAAATACAGACCTTGGAGGACTGCTAGGACCATAAAAGTCCAGAAGCCGCCCACCACGGGCAGATACATGAAGGCAGCTACAAAAACTGCAGCCAGACCTGAGGTCACCATCCATTGACGATCATCCATGGCGAAATAGGCTAAAAAGTGAGAATGTGCTTGCTGTAAAGACACATGAGGCATCGAAATGATGCTCTAGTCTCCATAACACAAAGGCAAGTGCTCTTGTCACCTTGTTTACTCACTCTGAAAATGCCGCATCAAATGCTGTATTCGATGGAGGAAAGTCGACGCTTCGCACGAAGTCACATGCTTCTTCGGCTCCATGCTCTCTATCCATTCCAGCATCTTCCCATTCCACTGACAACGGCCCATCATATCCGGCTCGGTTCAACGCCCGTACGATTTCTTCAAAATCAATGTTGCCCCGACCAAGAGAGCGGAAGTCCCAATGACGGCGCACGTCTCCAAATTCTGTGTGGCCCCCAAAAATACCCGCCTCCGTTGCAGATCCAGCCCACCAGACATCTTTCATGTGTACGTGGTAAATCCGGTCCGCGAAGCGATTAATAAAGCCTACGTAATCGACTCCCTGATATCCAAAATGACTTGGGTCATAGTTAAATCCGAAAGATGGCCGATCGCCCAATGCTGCAAGTGTTCGCTCTGCAGAAGCGATATCAAAAGCAATCTCAGCTGGATGTACTTCGAGCGCAAAGCGTACACCCACCTCCTCAAACACGTCAAGAATGGGATTCCATCGAGCGGCTACATCATCAAACCCTGCCTCAATCATCCCGGGAGGGATGGGCGGAAAACCGTAAAGGAGATGCCAAATAGATGATCCCGTGAAACCATTGACCACACTGACACCCAAACGAGCGGCAGCACGGGCTGTGTCTTTCATTTCATTGGCAGCACGCTGGCGCACGCCTTCTGGGTCACCATCTCCCCATACATGAGGTGGCAATATTGCCTTGTGGCGCTCGTCGATCAGATCGCATACGGCCTGACCTACAAGATGGGTACTGATGGCATATACCTTTAGCCCATACTTGGCTAAGAGGTCATGTCGACCTTGGCAGTACTCGGGATCCGCGAGTGCTTGCTGCACATCGAAATGATCTCCCCAACAGGCCAATTCAAGGCCATCATAGCCCCAAAATGCCGCTTTTTGTGCTAGGGTTTCGAGCGTCATATCGGCCCATTGGCCGGTGAAAAGAGTTACTGGTCTGGACATGGCTTTACGTACGTACGGAATTGGGAGGATGATGGGGTATGATTAGTAGCAGGCGCAACGACCTACTCGGGAGGCGAGTAAGACGCATCGACCCAGCTTCGCTTGTTGCTACTCTCTAGGGCAGTATGGATGAAATGGATACCTCGCGCTCCATCCTGGGCCGTGGGGTGATCGGCATCTGAGATGGGTTGCCCAGCATCGACTGCGCGCATGGCGCGGCCGGCTTCGAGATAGATATTAGCAAATGCTTCCACGAATCCCTCCGGGTGGCCAGATGGAATACGGGTTGCGCCCTGAGCAGATGAATGGAGGTATCCATTTCCCCGTTTGTAGACTTTTTCTGGCTCATCGGATGATTTGACGCGCACATAGTTTGGGTTTTCCTGTTTCCACTCAAGTCCAGCCTTGGATCCATAGACACGAATCGTGAGATCGTTTTCCTCACCGGCACTGATCTGAGAGCAATACAAGATGCCTCTGGCTCCGCCTTTATAATGAATCAAGATCGAGGCATCATCTTCGAGAGCACGGCCTTCGACGACAGTCCCAAGGTCAGCGAACATCTCCTCCATTTCAAGACCCGTGACGTAGTGCACTAGATTCTCACAGTGGGTACCGATATCTCCTAGTGCTGACGAGACGCCTGCACGCGCGGGATCGCTGCGCCATGCCGCCTGTTTTTGGCCAGTAGCTTCCAAAAGGGTTGATAACCACCCCTGCGGATATTCAACCACAATTTTGCGCACTTCCCCAATCGCTCCTGATTGAACGAGATGCTTGGCCTGCTTGACCATGGGATAGCCCGTGTAATTGTGCGTTAGGGCGAACACTCGTCCGGTTGATGCCACGGTCCGGCATAATTCCTCGGATTCCTCTACGGTCATAGTCATAGGTTTGTCACAAACCACATGAAATCCTGCTTCCAATGCCGCCATCGCGACAGGGTGGTGTAGAAAATTGGGTGTGACGATGCTGACGAAGTCAATGCGATCTTCGGTTCGGACTGCTTCCTTTTCAATCATCTCCTTCCATGACGCATAGACTCGGTCTGGATCCAAGAATAGGTCGCGGCCCGCCTCAGCGGACTTTTCAGCTGACGAAGAAAAGGCACCAGCAACGAGCTGCATGGAGCCGTCTAGCGCTGCTGCCATCCGATGGACGGCACCTATGAATGCGCCGGGGCCTCCCCCGACCATGGCGTATCTGAGCGGTCTGTTCATGGGCTGATAATTTCTGATCGAAGATTCTGTGAGCGCATTTTGATAATGTTAGCGTAAAATAAGGGATGGAGATCGTCAGTATGTTGGTATTATCCCGTTTACCGTCTCCATTTCGATTCATGACCAGCTCTCACAAAGGACGCAAGACCCCGTTAGTTCTCGTTGCTGATGACGAGGACGACATCCTAGACCTTATAAAGTATAACCTCAAGAAAGCCGGGTTCGATGTGCTCTGCGCGAGAAATGGGATCGTGGCCATTGAAATGGCAACGGCAGAGTTACCCGATGTGATCGTCATGGACATCATGATGCCTGAGATGGACGGTATCGAAGCTAGCCAGCGGTTGCGTGAACATTCAACTCTACGGGCTATTCCGATCCTCATGTTGACCGCTCGAAGTGAAGAATCGGATCAGGTTGGGGGCCTAGATGCAGGGGCTGACATCTACCTGACGAAGCCGGTCTCTATCCCAGTCTTGGTAAGTCAGATCAAGGCACTACTTCGCAGCGCACAACGTTACGATATGCCGGTAGACATACTTCGTATCGCCGATCTAGAAATCGACCGGGATCGATTCGAAGTTAGAAAAAGTGACGTATTCGACCCAATTCATCTGGCTCGAAAGGAGTTCGAATTACTTTACTTTTTTGCCTCCCGCCCAGGACGCGTTTTTTCTAGGCAAGATCTGCTGGACCGGGTATGGGGACACGATGTCTACGTAGTAGACCGAACGGTGGATGTGCATGTCCGAAAGATCCGCGAGAAGATCGGAGAGCACTATATTGAAACCATCAAAGGCGTTGGATACCGTTTTGCGGACCAAAACGTCTGACTTTTTCTATTCAGCTCTCAGCGCCCAGGACTCTATGTCAATGTCCCCTTTCGGACATCGCCTCGGAATAAAAATTGGACTCTCTGCGGCCGGCGCCATGCTGATTGCGGGGGCTGTCGCCACGTTTGTTTGGTCTTCTTGGACCTGGATGATGACGGGCACCCTCACTGTGATGACGGGCGCTGTTTCGTACGCATCGACACTCTTTCATGCCTCTAGCCGGCTCCAATTGGCTCGAACCATCCTGCGCAACATCCGAAAGCATGACTTTGAAACGTTGGACTTAGCACAAGTGGACCGTGGTGACGAGCTAAATGATATCATCAGACAAGTCTATCGCACTGGTAAAGTCCTCGAACGGGAAATCTCGGAGCTGAAAAAGATTGAAAACTACCGCCGAGAATTCCTTGGTAACCTCTCTCATGAACTCAAGACGCCCATTTTTTCTATCCGGGGCTTTGCAGAAACCCTAAACGAGGGCGCGATCGAAGACCCAGAGGTGAATCGTTCTTTTGTCGAGAAAATCATTCGAAATGCTGATCGGTTGAACAATCTCGCCAAGGACTTGTCTGAAATCGCTCGGCTGGAAACGGGCCAATTAGAACTGAATCTATCAGCTTTCAGCCTTCGCCGCCTAGTTACAGACGTAGTAGAGTCCGTCGAGCCACATGCACGCGAACGGTCCATAACGATTACGACCGAAGTTGAATCAGACGTGCCTCCAGTGTTCGGTGATGCCTCTCAGCTGCGGCAAGTCGTTGTCAATCTGGTCGAAAACGCCATTAAGTATTCAAACGATAACGGGAGCGTTCACATCCGACTTCGTCATCAGCCTTCCCGAAACCTAGTTGAATTCCGGGTCAAAGACAAAGGGGTAGGAATTGGAAAAGAGGATATTGGACGAGTGACCGAGCGCTTCTTTAGAGTGGACAAAAGCCGCTCTCGGTCAGCCGGAGGAACCGGTCTGGGTCTTTCCATCGTGAAGCATATCCTAGCCGCCCATGACGAGGAACTCGAGATCAAGAGTCGGCCAGGAAAGGGTTCAGCATTCACGTTCAATATGCCAGTAGCAAAAATAGACGACTCAATCTGACACCGTGATGTACATTTAGTCGTCGCGGCGTCACTGGCTTCGCATTGCGTGTGCAGCCGCCCATCACCCACACCCGGAACTCTGATACGAAATCAATGAAGTTTGCCCATTCGCTGACCAGGCCTCAAAAACTTTTTGTGGTCTGCACCGCCATCTTCCTCACAGCGCTCGTGGTTGCGGAGGCCACTGCTTCAAAGTTCTTTACGGCTTTCACTCTGCCTTTTTCGATCTCGATTCTCGGAGTGGAGTTTAATGAGGTGATCATGACGGCCGGGGTGCTGGCCTTTCCGATTACGTTTATCATTACGGACCTTATTAACGAGTACTTCGGCAAACCGGGAATCCGGTTCGTGACCTATATCGGGATGGGGATGATCATTTTCGAGTTCGGCTTGCTGCAGCTTGCGATGGCAGTCCCGACATCTGATATCTCCCCAGTGCCAGGTGAAGCATTCAATGCCGTATTCGGTGCAACCGGGCGCATCATTATTGGTAGTCTCACGGCCTACGTCATTGGGCAGCTAGTAGATATTTATCTATTCCACTGGCTAAGGAATCGTACCGGTGGTAAACACCTCTGGCTAAGAGCGACAGGCTCCACGTTTGGATCTCAGTTCATCGACACATTCGTCGTGCTTACGGTCGCATTTTTTGGTCAGCTCAGTTTTGCCGAAATCATCGCCATCACCCTGTTTAATTACGGATATAAGTTTGTCATCGCCATATTGATCACACCCGTGATCTATGGAGCGCACTGGGTAATGGACAGATATTTGGGTCAAGAGACAGCGAACGAACTGATTCACGCAGCCGAAACGGGTCACTCCGAATCACCTATTTGAGACAGTATCGGAAGACTGCAGTTTTTTACCTTGCAGACCAGGAGGTATCACTGTTCTATTCCCCTATCAATTGGAATTAAGCGCCCATCAAGCGCGTCCAACCGGTTAGAGCTGGTTGTTCGAAATAGATAGGTCTACCTAGAAACGTCTTGAATGACTCTCGATTAATACAGCGTGCACTCTCTACAAGCACCATCCCGAACCACTCTGACGATTTCCATCCAATCGCTTCTATGAGCACCTCATTTTCATCACGACTGACCCAGCGGCTGATACGACCATTCCTTAGTGCGCTGATCACTTGTACGGCCATAGTTGCGTCGGTCCAAGCCCAAACGGTGACTCAGCCCTTCACCTTCAATCTTGTAGCGCAGGACCTGCCAATTGTCCGTCAGGGATCTGTTTCTTGGGGCGATATAGATGGAGATGGTGATCTGGATGCGTTCATAAGCGGGCGAGCGGATCAAACCATTGTTACCGGCCTCTATTTGAATGACGGTCATGGTGAGGATGGTACGAGACGGTTTTCCCTATCTCCATCATCGTTAACCGATGTTGTGTATTCATTTTCTTCGTTTGCTGACGTGGATGGCGACGGAGATCTGGATCTATTGGTCGGAGGCAGCACATCATTAGAGTGGCCGTATGTATCAGCCACTCGGCTCTACCGCAATGATAACGGGGTATTCTCAGCAATTTCCGAGTCGGGTCTGCCTGATCTACACTCCGGTGCCATTGCATGGGGAGACCTCGACGCAGATGGTGATTTGGATCTCGTCTTTTCGGGTGTTTCTTCGTCGAACGAACTCTTAACCGTTGTGGCAAAGAACAGCGGTGATGGAACATTCGAGACGGATGAAGACATGATTACTGGAATCGGATATGGAGATGCTGATCTTGCCGACATCGACGGTGACTTGGATCTGGATCTCGTGATTTCAGGCGCGTCAGATAACGGCTTTGTTACATTGGTAATGCGCAACGACTCTGGCTCATTTACTGATACGGGAGCTAATTTGCCCGGGTATACATTTTCCTCTGTCGATCTGGGAGATTTTGACGGGGACGGGGATCCTGATCTCGTATTATCTGGCGGTCTTGTTTCAGAGCTGATTTTTGAGGGCAACCTGCAGATCTACAGAAATGATGGCGGCGCGTTCGATACAACAGATTTTGAGTTTGATGGTATTCTCGCTGGAGATGTAACATGGGGTGATTACGATCATGACGGCGACGCTGACTTGCTTTTAATCGGAGCTGAAGCGGCCCTCGGTCGCCGCAGTGCAAGTATTATTAGAAATGATGATGCAGAAGGTTTTAAGATTGCCACACTACTGGTAGGTGCGATCTTTAGCGATGCCGATTGGGGTGATTTCGACGGGGATGGCGATCTAGATCTGCTGACCATTGGCTCGACGACCTATGGACCGAATGTCACTAATCTGTATGAAAATCAACGTCAGGTCATCCCGACGCTTCCATCAGCTCCCCTTTCGTTGCAATCAGACGTAACGAGCAAACGTGTTGCGCTGTCTTGGCTTCCAGCGGTGGATGCAGACCAAACAAACCTGCGCGTGTCCTACAACGTCCGGGTCGGAACGATACCCGGGGGCTCTGATGTTGTCTCGGCCATGGCCGATGTAACCACTGGTCGGTTACTTAAGAATGTGACTGGCAACGCTTCGGTTGATGGCTTTCTGTTAGAAAATCTCCCAGACGCTACGTACTACTGGAGCGTCCAGGCCGTCAATAGTGCCTTTTTAGCATCTCCGTTCGCAACGGAAGGCTCGTTCACAGTGGCAAACTCATCCTCTGTGGCGTCTGAAGATGACACCGTAGTCCCCCGTGAGTTCGCTGTCTATCCTAATTATCCCAACCCGTTTTCGGAAAGGACAACCATCCGATTCGATTTACCAGAAGCCGCCGACGTACGCGTACGGATCTTTACGATCTTAGGTCAGGAAATAAACACCGAAGCCCGGGGTGTCTTACCAGCCGGACAACACCAAATGGTTTGGGACGGTACAGCAAGATCAGGCTCAAGAATGGGATCAGGAATCTATTTTTACGAAGTCCGGGCCAGTCAAGAGGCATTTACGGGCACGATGACACTGGTACGATAAAACATGATGTTGAGCCCTTTTACGAGTCTAAAACGACTCCTTGTTTCTCTTACCCTCTGTTTGATTGTACTGCCTAGCTCAGCTCAACGACAGATCGTAAGTGTGCAAGGTATGCCGGCCGTCCGCTTCGGTGCTCTTGCCGGTGGGGACTTCGATGGGGATGGTGATGAGGATGTGTTCTTGACGGGTGAATTTCTCGATGGTACGATTCACTCAGGTTTGTATCAGTTTGTCGAGCGCCTAGTAACACCAATTCCAAACGCTAGCCCAAAAATTACTGCTGTCTATGAGCGCTTGAGTTTCCCAAAGCGGGATGTCAAAGGCGGTTCGGTTGTCTGGCGAGACATTAATGGAGATGGCAGACTAGATATCCTGGTCACGGGTTTGGCTCTGGAAGAAGAGACTACGTCGTCGAAAATACTTCGTCCAGCTACCGATATTTATTTCAATAATGGCGGCACGTTCATCTTCAACGCCAACCCGGGCTTGCCAGGTGTGCATCGCAGTAAGGCTGATGCTGCAGACTTTAATAATGATGGGATAATGGACGTCATCCTGGGTGGCGAGTCCTCTACCGGACCCGTGTTTGGCATTTGGTACGGCAATGGGGATGGGACCTTCCAGCCATCAAGCCAATCATTTGAGGGACTCATCCTGACCTCGCTCGATGTTGCCGACATGGATGCCAATGGAACCAACGATTTCATTGTTGGTGGATTCACAGCCTCAGGGCGGCCTGTTGTTCGAGTATTTAGAAATATGGGAGCAGACATGTTCGTTCGGGAGGAGATTGATTTCCCGGAACTCTATTTCGCAGGAGTAGCTTTTGGCGACATAGATTTTGACAGTGATCCCGATATCCTATTGAGCGGTGGTGAATTGTCTCCAACTATTCTACGCGGACGTACAGAACTCTTCCGCAATGATGGATTAGGCAATTTTACAGGTTCACCATCCAGCCTCACTGGCCTTTTTGGTGGCGGCGTCATGTTCAGAGATATGGACGGCGACGAGGATCTAGACTTTGTAACTTGGGGCCAGGGAGACCTCAGCGATTCAGAAGATCAGAAGCTTCAGGTCTTCGAGAACATCGATTTGAGTTTCCTTCAGATTTCTGATTTGCGCGGTGTATTGTACGGCGCTATTTCATGGTTCGACTCTGATGGAAATGGCCGATTAGACATCCTGATCACAGGTCAGCAAGAGGGCGCGCTAGTCATCACATTGTACGAATTCTGATCCAGTGCCAACCCTGCTTGAGGAGTAGCGCAGCGTGAAGGCAGGCCTTAGAGCCGCCTGACGAATCAGCCAGTACTAGCTTCGCCTACTGGAATGTGGGTTAGCCAACCGTACGGGTCGTTGCCGTGATGCACGATATCAAAATACGCTGCCTGCATCCGGCCCGTAATCTCGCCGCGACGTCCTTCTCCGATCACATGATGATCAATGGAGCGAACTGGCGTTACTTCTGCTGCTGTACCTGTGAAGAATACCTCATCGGCTACGTACAGTGCTTCCCGTGGAATAAGTCCTTCCTGAACTGAAAGACCCATGTCCCGAGCTAGCGTCATTATGCTGTCGCGAGTGATGCCCGGTAAAATTGACAGAGAAACTGGGGCTGTGTACATCGTTCCGTTCTTAACCAAGAACAGGTTTTCACCTGACCCCTCTGCCACATGGCCATTCGTGCTCAACATGATTCCTTCTGAGAAACCGTTTAGGACGGCATCCATTTTAACCAGTCCAGCATTCAGATAATTACCCCCTGCTTTGGCCATGGACGGGAATGTGTTTGGCGCCATACGGCTCCAAGAGGCAACATGCACATCGACACCGTACTCCAGTGCTTCAGGACCTAGGTAAGCTCCCCACTCCCATACTGCCACGATGGTCTCGACGGGGTTGTTGTACGGGTTTACACCCATCGGTCCGGAACCACGAAACGAAAGCGGACGGATATAACATGCTTCCATGCCCGACCGTACAATTGTATCTATTACCGCCTGCTCCAGCTCCTCACGGGTGTATCCAAGATCCATGCGGTAAATGCGTCCCGAATCGATGAGCCGCTGCATGTGTTCTGGGTGACGAAAGATGGCTGATCCTTTGTCCGTCTTATAGCACCGAATACCCTCAAATACGGATGTGCCGTAGTGCAAGGCGTGTGTTAGGACGTGAACGTTGGCTTCTTCGTGCGGGACGAATTGGCCATTGAACCAGATATCTGCCTTGGTCATGCTGCTGGGGGTCCAGTGGTGGAACGGATGTCAGAAGAAACGCACGAACGAAAATCAGCAGACAAGCAGCCGATAGTATATGCGCTGCGGTAGCGACTCAAACAGGTGGGCCTATACCGGCTCAATCTTACTGATCCCAAGACGGAAAAGTTCTACCCCGTAGGACTGAACCTTGTCAGTTCTTGCCAGGATAGGTATACCCAATCAGTGAGATGATATTCGGATCCAGCGTCCACTCATACGTGTACTGATTGACGGATCCAAAAAAGCCGAATCCATTCTCTACGTTCGAGAAAGTCCCTGGCTGTACGAGAATTTCCGGATCGAACACACCATCTGGAGGACGCCATGAATCATCTGTCATCGTCAAGCGCATTCCAACACCCATAAGAAAGGGCGCTGCGTTCGGCGAAAGACCTAATTCCCTGGTTACATCTTCTTTATCTCCCGTGAGACGGATCAGAACCTCCCATTTATTCCCTTCCACAATCTGACCGTATTGATCTGACACATTCCCATAGGGGAGAATGGCCTCCAAGAAAGGCTGACCAGGGGAGGCGTTAAGGAATCGATACCATACCTCGACGCGAAACGGAGGAGCATCAATGTCGGTCCAGCGGATTTTTTGGAAGACTGAGGCAACTGAAATAGTCGGATCGTCTAGCTCAATATCAGTTATTACTGGAATTGTTGTGCTTGCGCGGGATTGGATACCATCTGAACGTGTCACGCGCAATTCGTACGTCCAACCCGGAACTGGTTGAAAAGAACTGTGGAATACATGCCCAAATGATCCATCACTATAGGCGATTAAACTGTCTTCCCAAACGGTCACATTTCCGGATTCGATTTCGAGACTCGTTACGGTGGCGTCAATACTGAAATCTCCCTCCGCTGCGAAATCCGTCCTTAGATCAATAACCCGAACAAATTGCTCGTTTACTGCTGTATCCAGATATCCGAAGACGGTGAAATAACGATCCTCTTCAACAAACGGATTGACTTGATCCTCGCAGCCTACGAGTACGACCATCATTCCGGCGAGGACCAGAGCGAGGGACCGAGTACTTAGGCAGGGAAGCCAGTTTTTCATGTATGTCAACAGTTTCATTACTTGTATTCCAGTTTCAATCCTAGCGTTGGAATCATCGGTAGCTGATCCACACGGCGCAAGGTAAATAGGTCGAGATAAAACAAGTTGCGACGATCATACGCATTGAGCAATCCGGTCTGGACCGTAAGAAAGGCAGTGGGGCCGATTCTGAATTCGCGGTCCATTGAAAGGTCAAGGCGATGATAGGAGGGGAGTCGACCTGTGTATGGTCGGCCATAGAGAACACGCTCCTCGCCCGGTACTTCAGTCACGGAGACGAGGCTGTCAAGCAAAACGAAACGATCGAATCCTAGTGATTCGTTGAATGGCAATCCTGACCCGAATTGCCAGCGCGCACTAAAATTAAATCCTTTAATTGTGACATTCGTCATCACATTTAGTTGATCCTTCCTGTCATGAGGTGGCGCGTAGGCTACGTTTTCATCGCCTGTAAGCAGTTGTAGAGCACGAGCCGTTGATGTGTATTCGACAGCTGCACGCCCCCAGCTAACTGTTGTCTGGAATTTTTCGGTACTCCCCAATTCCATCCTAAGATCGATGCCCTTGGCCGTCCCATCTGCTTCCTGAACACTTGTCGTGAAACGAGGGAATGCCGTCCATTCAGGTACATGGAGATTCGTCAAGTCCTTGTAGAACCCTTCAGCCGATATACGAAGCCATCTGGAGGGCTCAATGCGATAACCAGCAATTACATGCTTGGCCTCTGGAATGATGCCGAAAGGTGAAGCGGTCCATGCCGTAAAGATATCTCCAGCATCCCGACGATCATTCAATCCCGTGATCTCCTGATGGTAGATACCTGCAGCTGCAGATAGGCGATGGATTCCGGTGTTGAATACAATACGCAGCCGAGGCTCGATGAACGATTCACTTTTCGATGGAAACGTCTGTAAACGGATGCCTGGTTGGATATTCAGTCCAGAAATTGGTTTGAATTCGGGCTCCAAATACGCGCCGACTTCCGTGATATACTCTTTCTGGAATTGCACATTCTGAAAGAGTCCACCCAGTTGGGCATCCAGCTCAGAGGAGCTCAGGAAGATTCCCCAATTGAAATTGTTGTTTCCGACGTAATGCGTGACGTTCGTCTGAAAGGAGAAAACGCTCGCACTCGTGGAGCGCTCAGCATCGCCGGGAGGTCCAAAATCGTTTTCCAGCGAGGAATAGCTAATTAGAATTTCCGCAAAGACGGGCAATGTGGCTGGAAGAAAGATGAATCGGGACCCTATGGCCATGTTTTGCCAGTTGACCTCATCTTGTGTAATACCATCTGCATCCTCGTTAATGGGATTGATGCCGAGCCTCCCAGAGTCTGTAGTCCGGATTCCTGAGATCGAAAACTGGGCACTCTTACCAAGATTGGCGTGAATCTTTGCGAATGCATCATCGAATGAAAACGGAAGCGGTTGATCAATCAGCTTGGCAGCTCCCTGCTCGATAACCGATTTCCTGTAGGACGCCAAGAAGGAAACTTTACCTGGAACGATAGGGCCTTCCAAACGAATCGTGCTCACGAAAGGGGCTATTGTGACCGCACCGACTGGGCGTTGCTTGTTGCCCGTACGGGCAGTAATGTCGATAACTGACGAGAGCCTACCTCCAAATCGACTACCGTACCCACCTGCATACACATCAGCTGTGTTGATGATATCGGATGGAAAGGCGGAGAAAAAGCCAACGATATGGAACGGCTGAAAAATTTGCATTCCATCCAAAAGAACTAAGTTCTGGGTTGGCTCACCACCTCGAATGAACAGCTGTCCACCCCGGTCTCCTTGGGATACGACACCTGGAAGGGCAGTCAGATAATTGACTAAATCAGCTGAGATGTCGGGAGCCGGCACCAGTGAAATATCTGCAGGCCTGACCGTTTGCAGACCAGCTGTCACATTTGCAGCACCCACCGTCTCTCGAGCACCTTCAACAACGACCTCCCCGAGTTCGGTGTCTGCAACCTTCATCTCAATGGTCACAGTCTGGATGTCATTGCTTGTCACGACGATAGTCTGCTCGAAATCATCGAACCCGATATATGTGGCCCGCAAGAGATACGAACCAACTGGAACCCTTGAAATGGCATAAAAGCCGTCCGTATCTGAGGCAGCACCGTACAGATCTCCTGCGGCATTGGTCAGAATGACATTCACTCCTGGCAGTGGCTGACCATCAGCTGCATCTGTAACGAAGCCGCGGATAGTTCCTGATTGCGCCATGGCAGATGCGCTGAAGAGAACCGCAAGTAAGAAGGACGTGGCTGTCCGGAGGAAGCTAGGGGAAGATGGCAACGGAATCGGGCTTCTGGTTGAAACGTATGCGGGTAGTTTACGGATTGAAGACGATCTGAGAAAACCGATGTGGGGCAATTTTCGCAGCCTTCAGGGTTCTTGACGAAAGTAAGTAGTCTTTCATTCCAACGGCTGCTCGTCAATCCATCCAAGCAGCTCTACACCTGCTGCGTCGAGTCTCCACTCATACTGATAGCCCGCGACTGAACCAAAAAAACCATGCCCGTTTAAAATATTTGATCCAGGCGCCTCCTGCCATTCAATACTGGGAACAGCAAAAGATAGAGCAAGCTTTTTAAACCGGATACCAGGCTCTCCAAGGTCCCGTCCGAGCTGACGCATTACGACATATTGATCTGAATAGTAGTTCACATTGAATGTCCACCCTTCGTTCAAGGCGAACCCTTGGTTGCCGTACGATACGGGGATGGTGACAGGATCTTCTTCACCAACATTAATCATCGTGTATTCGACACGAAGATCTTGGGGTGGGACCGCTATTCCCTGAAGAAATACCGGCTGAGTCAGGTTTTCTATCGTTCCTCTCAATTCATCACTATAAAAAATAGGGGCAGTCGGAATCGTGGTAGTAGCTTCCAGTGCCGTTCCGCCGGATCCTTCAACAATCAGTGAGTATTCGTGACCTTCGAGCGGTCTGAAATGCGCTGTAAATAGAGTAATTGGCACCCCACTATTATCAAAAGCACTCGAATCAGTCCATTCGAAATGCTGGCCTGTATTGTTATCGTAAGAAGTGACAGATAAGTCACCAAGGTCACCTGATGAGGCCAAAAGAATTGGCCGCAATGCCTCAACTCGTATCACTTGTCGTTCTGTCCTCATATCTAGGTAACCGTATACAGCGTAACCGGTTACATCATCGACAATGGGCTCAATAGTATTATCACAACCAATCAAAATAAAGACTAGTGCAAACAAGGCGGGGCGATATTGGACCTTTTGCTTCACCTAAAATCTACTCGAATACCAGCTGAGGGAATAATGGGTAACTGGTCTATCCGACCTCCGGTGAAAATGTTGTACTCGAAGATGTTAGCCCGGTTATAGACATTAATTACGCCGGCCTGCAGAGTCATGTCTGCCAATGAAAGGACAATTTTCCGTTCGACGGTAATATCGAGACGATGGTAGGTCGGCATGCGTCCTCCGTACGGAGCCGCTCGAGATACGAGCGTCGTACCGGTCTCTGTAAGGAAGTCGATCGACGTCGGATCGTCGACGGCTAAGCCCGTGTAATATCCGTTGACTTGAGTAAACGGTAGACCCGATCCAAACTGCCATCGAGCTCCGAAGGAGTTCTGCCCGAACATAAGGCGGGCCATGGCACCAACCTGGTGACGACGGTCATGAGGGGGGTTGAACTCAATACGGGGTAAGAAAATTGACTGACCCGTACCCGATAGAAATACGGCGCGGGAGCGTTGGGGAGGACGAACGTAGTCGACTTTCGAATTGCCGTACGTCGCAGACAAGTAGAAATGGCGGGTCGAAACTTCGACCTGGGCATCATATCCACGAGCTTGACCATGCACTTGGGAAAATTCAGCCAACACACCAATTTTGTCCGAAAAGACGGGAAATGACAAACTCGAAAGCTCCTTGTGGAACCCTTCTAAGGTCAGTTCGAGCCAGGAAAATGGCCTGCTCTTCCATCCCGCGATGTAGTGAGTTGCTCGGGGAACGGGCGTGCCGCGCGGCGACGCCGACCAGATTGTAAACACATCGGAAACATCCTGTTCATTTCGAAGGCCCACTATCTGCTGATGATATCTACCCCATGCTACACTGAGTTGATTGCGACTTCCGGCCCCAGAGGGTAAGAATATCAGTCGCATACGTGGTCCAAAGGAACGCTTCAGGCCGCGCGAAAAGGTTTCTAACCGGACACCAGGTTCAAGCTGTAAATATTGGTTCACCAGTAGGCGACCTTCTATGAAGGCGCCTCCACTGCTCACGCCGCTACTGACCTGACTTCGACCTTGACCCAGATTGAAATCGAAAAAATTAGTATTGCCGAAGATGCCGAAGTTGATCTGATTCGGACCTAGCAGGTAGGTAAACGTGATGTTCAATGACAACTCAGACACGTCTGCCTGGCGCACATCATCTGCCGTCTGCCGATATCGACTCTCCAGAGAGGAGTAGTAGATAGCCAGCTCCGTCATCACCGCAGCATCCGCAGGGATGTACTGGTATCGTCCTCCGTACGCCTGATTCTTCCATGTCGATGTTCTGAGCGAGGCATTCTCGTCCGTACGATCCCCTGACTTGAGGTTACCGGTATCTGACGTCCTGAGGGCTGTGAAAGTCACACTGCTGGTCTGATTCAGGAACGCATGGAGTTTGGCAAATCGATCTCCAAAGCGGAAAGGAAGCTCTTCTCCCAGAAGAGAAGGGGACAGGCGGTCAATCAATGATTCCCTAGCCGATACCATGAGCGAGGCTTCGCCTTTCATGATGGGTACTTCCAATCGAAGGCCACTCAAGAAGGGAGCTACAGAGGCCGAACCCGCTACGCGATTCTTGTTTCCGTTTCGGGATCGGATGTCCATTACCGAGGAGATGCGGCCACCATATCGGGCATTGAATCCACCAGCGTAGACATCAGCTGATGAAATAATATCTGCCGGGAATGCACTATAAAATCCTACAATGTGGAAAGGCTGAAATATGCGCATTCCGTCCAGCAGCACCAAATTTTCTGTAGGTGTCCCCCCGCGCACAAAGAGCTGCCCGCCACGATCGCCAGTTGAGACCACTCCTGGAAGAGTAAGTAGATAGCCGGCGAGATCGTACGTAACGTCGGGCATCGGGACACGAGCGAGGTCTCCAGGGCTGATCGTTTCTAAGCCGGCGACGAAACGGTTGGCGTCTGCACGCTGGGTTTCCACGACGAGTTCTTGCAGCTGGGTTCTCGAGGGCACCAGCAGGATATCAAATGGTGACTCTCTCGGCACCAGCACACTATCAGAGCGGGTCACAAATCCCACAAAAGAGATCTCGAGGCCGTACCACCCAGGAGGCAAACGCCGAAAACGATACGTTCCATCTCCATCTGTAATCTGCCCGTCAAGTAGTTGTCCCGTCTGAGAAAGGACAACCGTGGCTCCCGGCAATGTCTCGCGCGTCTCTGCATCTACAACTCGCCCTGTAAGGTCCTGCGCGACCAAACCAGTAGGCGTAAATGAGACATACAAAATGCCCAATAGTGCTATGAAAAAGCGAACTCTCAATGGGTTACGAAACGGTACTCAAACATGGAAGGCGAAGTGAATGCAGCGAGGCTAAACGCCAGGAGGGAGTGTTGGATCGCTTGTCAGCAAATTTAATGGGTAGGAGAGGGTTCCACGGACCCGAATGGCGTCAGGTCGGTAGCAGTTGAACTTCGATTATCCTTGGCAAAGCTCGCGACCTGTCCGTAGCGTACCGACCATGAAAAAGCGCGCCCGATTCTACCTACTACTGTTTATCGGCCTATTCCTCGTATTTGTGTTCGTGGATTCCCTAGGTGTCTTCGATTCTCGTCCGTATTTCGAGGTCCCGCACGGTAGCCATACCCACTACGTGCCGAAAGACTGCGACACACCACTAGGCGTTAGCGACTCTCCTACCAGAGAGCCCGGTCCAAACGAAATGATATCCTGCCAAGGGCAGATTGTGGCGCGATAACGCGAAGAGGAACCAGTGTCTAGCTTAATCCACCAATGCCGCAACTTCTTCAATTCGTTTTCGATCAAGTCGCATCGTAACCCAATCCGACAAGGGCGAAGCACCTAACTTTTTGTAGAACGCTATGGACGGCTCGTTCCAGTCCAATACGTTCCAGTCCAGGCGTTGACATCCCCGATCTCGAGCAATAGCTGCCAAACGGCTGAGCAAAGCTAGACCGACGCCACGACCCCTGAAATCAGGCTCCACGAACAAATCCTCAAGGAACAGACCGAAGTTTGTTAAGAAGGTCGAATAGTTCGGAAAGAACAAGGCAAAACCAATGCACTTTCCGCTCTCATCTTCTTGGGCGACAAGGGCTTCCACCCGAGGCGAGGCATCGGCTGCCAAGTGACGCGCAAGCATATCAACATCCGGTTTGGACTCGTATAGAAGACGTTCGTAATCAGCCAAGGCATTGATGAGTCGGACGATGTCAGGAGCATCGTCGGGGCCGGCAGAGCGAATAGTGAAAGACATTCTGGGTCAGGGTTGGTCGCGTTGGATGATGACCAGCTGTTCAGCCAGTCGATCCGATGACAGTACCCGTAGAAGATAACGTCCGGACGGCACCTCCGGGGCAGAAACCCGTAGTGGAGCATCAGAAGGATATAGGGTCTGGCGCCACACGCGACGACCTGTTAGATCGAACATTTCAGCTTCTAGAGGCTGAGTTCCAGGATCCAAGACCCGAAATCGCAGCAGACCCGTCGCCGGGTGCGGCGCTACTTCGAGTGACATCGATGTAGAGAGTACTGTGTGGTCAGGCTCAGAAGCCACATTGGTCAGCGTCTGTGTATCGCCTCGCAATACCCATCGGCTCGGGTCCAGACGTACATTCGTTGGTTTGGCCGCCAGGGCCAGTAAAAAGGTCTGCGTTCGCTTGTTCTGGCTAACTACATGAACCTCTTCACCGGCTGTCGTAGTCACAACAAGCTGCAAGGGGGTTTCAAAAATGGGTACGTTGGACGCAGAGGAAGTATGGATTTGATCGAGAGATACTCGCGCCACGTGGTTGCCTCCATCGGAAGCATCTTCCCATCCCATTGCCCAAGTGGGGTGCCCCCAACCATCCGTCACCCACTGTGAAAAGAAGTCAAACCAGGACTCACCTGTCACGTGTTCAACCACTCCGCGGAAGTCGGCCGTGGTAGCATTTGCGTAGGCAAAGGACTCGTTTGCCAGCCACGTGCGAAGAATAGTTCGAAATGTATCATCACCGACAATACCGCGGATCATCCTGAGCACCATCCAGCCCTTGGCGTACACCCGGCTGTGTCTAAACATATCCGAAGCATTAGTCGTGTCTTCGAGAACGAGTAAATCCGCTGATTGGCGGGCCCGGCTGTAATAGAGATTACTCAAATAACCATGGACGATGGAGAAAGCCGGGTCCGTCTCGAAAACAAGCATTTCGCCAAGCGTGGCAAATCCTTCGTTAAGCCAAAGATCGCGCCAATGGGAGGGGGTTATGCTGTCGCCGGTCCACTGATGTGTGAGCTCATGGGCAATAAGTTCGATACCGATGTTGCCCATCGTGCTCATCGTTTGATGCTCCATTCCTCCTCGGAACGTGCTGTGCGCGTGCCCATATTTCTCCTCTGCGAACGGATAGGGGCCAAACCAATCTTCCAAAGCCGCCATCGCCTGAGGTGTCAAGCGCCAGCCACTCGTTGAACCAATGCCATCGTAAGCATCCGTTCCTCGATAGTAATAGTGTTCGATAGGAAACGATGCGGGCCCAAACTCATCTGCGAGATTCTGTGGACGGTCATACATCTGCGTCGTTCGATCATAATCACCGGCTGTTACAGAAACGAGATAGGTAGATATCGGATACCGGTGCAGCCAATCAAACAGGGTCCGTCCGTTACCCAAGTCAGTTTCTTCAGTGAGTAAACCATTGCTACCTACGGACATGGGAGCATCAACCGTAACAGTAATGCGGACCGAATCGGCTTTGTCTGCTGGGTGATCTTCCGTTGGCCACCATTTTAAGGAGCCGTATGGCTCTGAAAGAGTCCAGATATATGGCTGTCCCGATCGCGTTCCCGAGGTATAGCCCCCGTCGGCTGAACTGTATTGAGGATTGCCATGATAAAAAACGTGATAGCTAAATGTGTCGCCGGGCTGAAGCGTGGCGGGCGCTTGGATCCATAGCCGATTGGAAGTGCGTTCTAGAGCGAGGACTTCTCCTTGCTCGGAGCGAACTGAATCGACCACCATGTTGTCTGCAAGATCAAGTGCTAGAGTGTCGATGGGTACAACAGCCTTTCCCTTTACGCGGACACTTCCGACTAATTCTGGGCTACGACCGACAGAAAGATCTAGGGAGAGATGGTACCACGAGACGTCGAATGCGCTCTGTAAACGACGAGCATCAGAACGCAGACTCGACCCTTGCATCCCAGGTCTACTGGCACGATCAGCCCAACGCGGGGCATGCGGAATACCCGAAACGGTAGCCTCAATCAGGACTGGCTTTGACTCAGGGCCTTCAGCAGGGAATCGTGCTTCGACTGATTGGACATTCTTAGAAGCACTCGTGGCAGTTTGAGCAATGACCTCGGTAACCGAAGGCATCATTAACAGACCCTGCAGCAGAAGGACGATAAGATGTGTGCGAGTGAAGGAGTGCATGGACCTGTCACGACAGGTTGAGGGTCCGGTTCCTCCAAACAACCTGTGGGCAATTCCCTCGGTCTGCTCGGGTCTCACGATTATAACCCCATCCGGCTTCAGACCTCGTCGTCGGTGATCACATCCGCAAATTCGGTAGTCCCGTCCTTAAGCATTCGACGGACATATGGATGACAGAGCTTGCAATTGACTCCGAACTCTCGAACTTTCTGTAGCTCTTGCATCGACCTGATGCCATGGTGCTCTGCATCATCCTTCAGATCCTGAAATAGGACGCGGCTGCACACACAGCGATTAATCAGGATAGGTCTGGGCATTGAGAAGAAGGAGAGCGTCACGAGAAAGCACTTCAACCCGGGGTAGGCTGCGCTGTTCTCGCTGTTTTCATGCATATTGGATGGATGCCAGCGTTACCTCGAGCCGAATGACTGCGCCAAGAACATCGACCGATTGTGATACGTTCGAAGTGTTTACAGTGGTTTCCGGCTATGCAGGCCCATTCCTCAGGTTATTTAATCATGTCCAAGGCCTCTCTTTCAGGTTTTTTTTCATCGCTAGTCCTGATGGTTGTACTCGTGACAACCTCACCCATCCTTAGTGTTGCGCAGACTAGCACGGAAAATGAAACGTATTCTGGCGCATCCGGCGATACCGTAAGGGTCACTCTTGTCAGCGCCATAGAACGCGCGCTTGATATTAGTCCAGAGGTGCGAGCATCTGTCTCGAAGGCGGATTATTCAGCAGCGCGGTTGAGTTTTGCTCGATCCTCACGCTTCTTGACAGAGTTCACAGCAACCTCTGCTCATGCCTTTGCGCCAGCCATCGACAATCCGAATAACACACCCATAGACCGACTCTATCTAGATCCCGACGTACGAAATGATTGGGAGGATTTAAGCGCATTTAACCGTGTTGAATTCGAAGCACTCCAACCATTGTGGACGTGGGGACAACTAGGATCATCCATCAAGGCTGCCAAAGCGGGCGTTGAGGTGGATGAAGCAGGGACGCGTATGACGGCCGACGACGTGGCAGCACGAACGGGTGAATTGTACTACGGTTTGTTGCTCGCCGATGCACTGGGCCGATTGACCCGTGAAGCAGGCGACATCGTAGATCAGGCCAAGGAGGAGATAGACCGTTTATTAGAAGAAGGAGACCCGGATGTCGACTATGCTGACCTATTCCAGGTCCAGATCACCGAGCAGGAGTTTTTGCAGCGCGTGATTGAAGTTGAGGAAAGCCGAAAATTGGCTCGTGCCGGTCTTTCGCGGCAATTGTTTTTACCAGAGGGGCAGTCTATCGACCCTAATGCCGTCGTGCTCGACCCTATTGAGTTGACACTGCTGTCCTTGGAATCCTACCAACAAATGGCTTTGCAGCTTCGCCCGGAGTTAGACCAGGTTTCTGCTGGCATTTCCGCCCGAGATGCCCTTGTCGATGTGGCCCGTTCGGACTACTACCCCAAGCTTTTTCTTGGCGTCAATGGCAAATGGTCCTACGCCGATAATCGGGAACGCCAGCGAAATCCGTATGTGAGCGACCCCTTTCTATCACGGGGTATTCGGGCAGGTTTGGGCATGCGAATAAACCTAAACGTTGCACAGACACGGGCAAAGGTGGAACAGGCTGAAGCACAGCGATCGGAAGTTCGGTTTCAAGGAGACGCTCTTCGCCAGCTTGTGTTGTTTGAAGTGGAAGAGGCCTATCGAAAGGTTTTGATTGCCTTTGCCGCTGTCTCTTCAAGGGAAGAAGCGCTGCTAATCAGCAAGAAATGGCTTCGTGACGAGCAGATAAACTTTGATCTCGACCTTGGCGATACAGAAAATCTTGTTAAGGCCGTTCAGGGCAACTTAACGTTGCAGGCGCAGCGAGAGGAAGCTGTACACGATTACAATGTGGCTGTCATCCGACTCTTACGGCAGACGGGCCAATTGATGAGCGCCATAAAAGATGGCACGCTACTTGGACTTTGACAGGGTAGACTGTCCGAATTCAACCATAGAACAGGCCAGACGGCCCGCACCACGATCATGTTGTACACCAGACTATACACCCGCTTCTCTATCCTGATGCTTTTGCTCGTCGGTTTTCTGGCTTTTGCCGGTATGCCTCAAGCTCTAGCCCGCCAGGCTGATCAAGAAGCAGCTATCCGTTCAAAGCTTCAGGAACGGGAAACGCAGATCAAGAATATCTTGGGCGATGTTGATACGCTGAGTGAAGATCAACTTTCTCAACTCCGAACTGCTGTCAACGACATGTTCGATTTCGAAACGATGGGAAGAGAAGCCCTAGGACGCCACTGGGAAGAGCTCTCAGCCGAACAGCAACAGGAATTTGTCGATGCATTTGCCGGTATCGTCCGCCATCAGAGTCTCGCTGACGTTGATATCTACCGCGCCCGGGTCAGCTATGATACTATTTCTGTTGATGGGGGATCTGCGCGAGTCATCACAACGACAACCTACAAGGACGTTCCGACCGAGGTTATCTACAAGATGGTGCGCACGAACGAAGTGTGGTTAGCCACAGACGTGATTCTTGACGAAGTCAGCACCGTCGAAGGGTATAGCCGCAGTTTCCAGTCCTACATCCGAAAGAAGGGATTCGACGCCCTGATGACCAATCTCAATAAGCGACTGGCATCCACGCAGAACGAATCTTAGGACGTTCTTACCGCCGGTAAAGGCGCCGCATTCTGCCGGTAAAGGCGCCGCATTCTGCCTGCCCTCGCTCGTCTTTCTTTGCGTAATCGGTGGCCGGCCGTTCCGCACGGGGAAAGAGTAACTGGGCTTCCTAAGGCGGCTTCGAATCCTGATTCTCGCTTGAACATTCCCCAAATGCCGGCGTTCGCACTCGACAAGGGTTTTCAACGCTCCTAGAGTCGCAATCGCCGTGGAAGGGTACGTTCTCCACACGTACGGAAAAGAAGATTACCTGCGCCATGCAGTGGCGTCAGTGCTGACCCTGCGCCGGTACGACACATCTCGTCCAGTGGCTCTTTATGCCGATGAGGAGCAGATCGCACTCCTGAAAAGCCTTCGGTTGGATTCTCTCTTTTCTGTTCTTGAGGTGCTTCCCGAATCGCATCGTTCGATTGTCGGCTTTAAGCACCATCTCGAAAAGTTTAAGCCCTTCGAGCGGTCACTATTCGTCGACTCAGATATCGTTTGGTGCCGGGATCCAGATCCGCTCTGGACGAAGCTCAAGGCCTACAAATTCACCGCAACGGGATTACACAAAGCCGACTTCTGGTTTGGCGGACCAAAAGGATTCGCTAACCTATGGGATCGACTTCTAGATCGCAGACGGCGTACTATTCGTCGATTCGGACTCACCTACCTTCCTCGCGTTCAAGCAGGCATGATCTATGCCGCTGATGACACCCGAACCAGTGATGTAATGACTGCCGCACGCGATTTCTTGAGTCGCAGTGCAGATACTCACTTTCGCAGTCGTCTCGATGAAGGAAGAAGCGAAGAAAGCTGCGAGTGGAGCCTTGCTATGGGCATGAGCTACCTCGACCTACCCGTCTTTGACTGGTTTCAAGGGCAGGATAGTCCTCAACTTGACTTCATTGAGGGGTTCGTCGAACACGACGAGGACTTTAAGCAGGTCAGGTGTCGGCATTATGCCGACGAATTCGTTCATGGACTGCGCGGCTTGCCTGGGCATAGCGTTAGGGATGCTCTTGTTCGTCTATTTTCTAGCTTCCCGGGGCGAGGAGATTTCATGTGGGTCACACCGCATGCACTCCACTTCGGTTGGATGCACCACAAACAGCCTTTTTATGACCTTTCCGATCGTTTGTGGGATCTGGCATTGAAGAATGAACTTGCGGGCGGTGATGGCGAGCAAGAGGATGTGAGCTTGTCTCTGACCTCGGATTCCTGAGCAAGGCTACCGAGCCGACGCCGTTAGGATCGGATCATGAGATGCCAGATGAACACCATCCGGTCGAAGTGTAAAACCGTCCACCCTAGTACGAAAATTGCGCCTAGCGAAAGTGGGTTTAGCAACCACACGAGAACCGCGGCTGGGGTAGAAATTGATGATATCTTGAACAGGTCGAATGCCGTTCTAATGGTTGCCCAATAGGCAGTCGTTATCCAACCAAGACCCAATAGAAGGATCGACCAAAGAGGTACATCGGGAGTTGCCGCCAGCGTCATCGCTACCGGAAGAAGGAAAAGTACCTGCCATCTGGGCCACGCAGCAAGCATGAGCGCTTGGCTCGGAAGCAGAGGTGATCGTCTACCAGATACAATCATCCAGCAGGCCATCCAGACAGATGATGATAGCAGGGCCGCGCTTCCCAGTAAGACCGTCAGAACAAAAGGGGCTTCAACGATGGATGTAAGAGAACGATGATTAGCAGGGCTCAACTGGCGTATCAAGTGAACCACAACCTCGGTGTCTTTGATGCCTACAACCACGAGCGATCCTATCATACCGATTGAAAGGCCTGTGACGGTCAGGATGGCCGTACTCGTCAAGGGAAGTACTTCTCTCGCCTCCCGAACTGCATTCCTGAAGAAACCGTGAGCAAAAAAGTAGCGCGGGATCATGCTTCGAAAACGGGGGCTACCCGCGTACATAATCGACGTTAACGCGAGCAGAACCCAACCAAGAAGCAAGTACCAAGGGAACGCGCCAGAAGGCGGCGCACCACGGTCAAAAGCAAATGTCGTCTGAATACCCAATAGATGCCCTCTAATCACCTGAAGAGCGGGTCTAGGATCGGACTCTGCGGTGTAGAGCCCAAAATCCCGATTCCACGGATCTACTGCGCGCCCCCCCTCTTGTTCAATGTCCCTCCATCGATGAAGGAATACATGGGAGGCCGAGGAAGCGTCAACCTCATTTAGGACTGTCTCCATGAATCTAGCCTGAGCATCGATGCTTCCCTGATTGATCCAACCTGGTGGGGTGGACGGTTCGACTGCATACCCGACACCTGATAGCCCTGTAATTGGGCCTTTGGATGCCATCAGGAAAGACACAACTTCACTTGGATCATGCTCGCCAAGTACATCCAAGAGAACAAAGTCTACACTACTGAGACACTGGTCGTCTTGGCTGAAACGGGTCGTGTAATACGCTTGTCGGCCTACTGCATTGATCTTGCGCGTGCTTGCAGAAATTGCCTCACAAGCGCGAGAGGAGCTGGTATCAGATAATCGTGCTATACCGATAGGACCAGCAGAAGCATGACCTACCCCAACGGAAAGAATGAGGTCAAGCAAAGAGTCTGCCACGGCCAAAGAATCCACAAGTTGCCGACCAGAAAGTGACACATAAGGCAGCTCAGTGTAAATCGTCAGGCCGAGCGAATCCGCCAACGTATAAAATCCCTGATCATACACAGGCGATGTACGCACTGCGCTAAAACCGACTTCGGCAATTTCAAACAAATCACCTCCAGCTTCTTGAAAATCAGTGGGTGCAGCCCAGTCAACACCGACGACGGGAGCCAATACTGGCATATCTGTAGGGTCCGCAGAGGAAGCTTGGGTTTGCGCCGTTTTTTGTGTATTCGTTTGCGCATTAGTTCGTGCCACGGCCTCTTTAGGAAACACGCATGCAACCGCGAGGAAAGCACACACGCATAGCGCGGCACTAAGACTGACGAGATTTCGATAAACCGGAAACATACTCCGAAAATAGGGGGTGGCGGATCGAGGTGTCTACCCCGTTAAAAAAAGGATGGCGCGACCCCTCGCGGGGTCGCGCCCTCTCCATACCGAACCTGCCACACCTGATACTCCTACAGCCCGCAAGCATCAGGGCTTGAACCGACCTTGCTCAGGGGTCGGGAGCAAGAATAACTTCCTGCTCGGGGCTGGCTCGATTTGAGTTGGAGTGTGCCTTGATGAGTCCCGTTTCGGAGGGATGGGTCCACCAGGGCGTTCTCCGTATTAATCCATCATTTTGCGCAGAAAAGCGGGTACATCTGTACCACTCTTCTCTGTCGACTCCGTCGTCTGGATGTCTTCCGGTTTAAGCAAACGAACGCGTGTTTCACGCTGCTCAGTGCTAGAAGAACCACCATCACCGCTGCGCACCTTGATTTGAGATCCACGGCGTTCATAGGCAGGCGGATCCAAGTCCTTAAGCCCTTCCTCCCCTTTGTAAGAGATAGGAGAAGCCGAGTAGGTCGGCACATTCAGCTTCACCTGACGCGGCTTGGAGGCTGCAGCCAAACGAGCCTTTTCGAATCCAGTCGCAATGACCGTGATGCGCAGATCTTCCCCCATGTTTTCATCGATGACGGTACCGAAGATGACTTCCACATCATCTCCCGCTTCATTTTGAATGATCGATGTCGCGGCCGTTGCTTCACGAATACCGAGAGTTGGACCAGCTGTGATGTTGACCAAAACGTTTCGCGCACCATTGATCGTGAGTCCATCCAGCAACGGGCTAGACAAGGCCTCACGGGCAGCACGCTCCGCACGATTCTCACCGGCGGCAGTGGCCGCACCCATCAAGGCAGTACCACCATTGCGCATAGTCGTCTTGACGTCGGCAAAGTCCAGGTTGATTAGGCCATGAACCGTAATCAAGTCTGAGATTCCGCGCGTCGCATTGTACAGAACGTCATCCGCCTTCCCGAAGGCATCGAGCATTGAGGTGTCTTCACCCGCGATATCGAGCAAACGCTCGTTCGGGATGATAATGAGCGTATCCACGTTCTGCTTCAGCAGATCGACGCCTGCTTCGGCCGATTGGGACCGGCGAGGCCCCTCGCACGTGAACGGCTTGGTGACAATCGCTACCGAAAGGACACCTAAATCCTTGGCGATGGCGGCCACAATTGGCGCCCCACCCGTTCCGGTGCCTCCGCCCATTCCAGCCGTGATGAACACCATGTCGAAGCCCCGTAGCGCCTCTTCAAGTTCATTGCGACTTTCTTCGATGGCTTCGGCACCTACACTGGGACGTGCACCTGCACCCAAACCCTTTGTAAGACCACGCCCTGCCTGAATTTTATACGGTGCCAGGTTGGCGTCTAAAGCCTGGGAATCGGTATTGATGGCGTAGAAGTCCACCCCCGTTATCCCCTTCTTGATCATGTTATTGACGGCGTTTCCGCCTCCGCCACCTACGCCGATGACGCAGATTTTGGCTTCTTCATTCTCTGCGTCATCAAACGCGAAATGAGTGCTAAACAAGTTGCTATCCATTGATTCCTCCGAAAAACGTGTTGGCTGTAAATGGATGGTTGCAGGTGAGCTACCCGTTTCCATCCGTGCTGGGGTTAGAGCTCGTGAAACCACTTCATCATCGAATCCTTAATCTTCCGGACGACATTGTCTCCCCCTCCCGAGGGGTCCGTTGCATCTAGATGATTGGTCCGAAATGGAGTATTTCCAATCATTTCCGGTCGGAGCCCGTAGAGCACGAGTCCGACAGCGGTGGCATATTTGGGATCAGACACTTCTTGGACCAGCCCGGCAGTGAGACCCATGGGTCTCCCGATCCTAGCATCCATTCCCAAAATTTCAGCGGCCAGTTCGGCCGTTCCTTTGACGAGCGAGCCGCCCCCGGTAAGCACCGCTCCTGCGGAAAGGTGCCGGGAGAACCCGCTTCGTTTGATTTCGATAGCAGCGATCTCGAGAATCTCCTCAAGACGCGGCTGAATGATCTGGGCGAGAGTACTGCGGCCTACGCGTTTTTCTTTACGTCCGCCGACTCCTGGGATGGCGATTTCTTCTTCAGGAGCCATCTCGACCATGGCAGTGCCAAACTCACACTTGAGCGCTTCTGCTTGATCGCGCATGACACCCAGTCCTTTACGGATGTCATCAGTTACTTTGTTGCCCGCAACGGCGACCACGGCCGTATGGCGAATAGTGTTGTCTTCGAACACCGCAATGTCTGTCGTACCGCCGCCGATGTCGATCAACGCCACACCAACTTCCTTTTCGTCTTTATGCAAGACAGCAAAGGAGGATCCAAGCGGTTCGAGCACGATGTCCGCGACTTCGTACCCTGATTTCTCGACACACCGGTAGATGTTCTTAGCAGCGGAAACGAGGCCCGTAATGATGTGAACGTTGGCCTCAAGCCGAACGCCACTCATACCGATCGGATCGGCAACGCCGTCCTGCCCATCTACGATAAACTCTTGTGGAATGACATGCAGAATCTCTCGATCCGCCGGCATGGCCACGTGGGTGGTGTCCTCAAGCAGGCGCTGCACGTCATTTTCGGAAATCTCCCCATCCCGACTAGATATCGTGATGACACCTCGGGATTGAAAGCTTTGTACGTGATCGCCAGCAATGCCCACGATGACGTTGCGAACGGTGACACCTGCCATCCGCTCCGCTTCTTCGATGGCTGCGCGTACGGCTGCCACCGTCTTGTCGATATTCACGACGACACCCCGGTTCAACCCTTCGGATTCGGCTACGCCGACCCCTAGGATCTGGACTCGGTCCAGTTCGTCGGATGTAGCGACTACAGCACAAACTTTTGTTGTGCCGATATCCAGTCCTACTACAATCTTGTCACTCATTGCTGTTGTTGTTTAACTCGAGGAAGCATTCCGCATGGGTTGCTCCCGAACTACGATCTGGCTGTCAAAACGGAGGTCTATCAAGATGAATTCCTTATTCCTGTGTTGCAGGACCTGCTCGTTCCAAAAGCCCTGTAACATCTGAAACTTGAGGGCGAAATCAGAGGCGCCCAGCAATACCGGAATGGAATGATGCCCGGCCACGGGGGTCGTGCGCAATTCCCATCCGGAATCGACTCGGATGAACTCAGAAAAGAGGGCATCCATTTCTTCGGATGTCCCTGCCAACGCACGAAGTAACTCGCGGGTTGAAGGGTCCATAATTGGTTTCATGGGGTGCCATGGTCCAAGATTCATATCCAGAATCGGCACGTCATAGGCTGCACGATCTGTGATCGGCAATCGCCATCCTGCAGCATCCACCCAGGTATCGGGCCGGTCATTGCTGCCAAGAAGTACCGCAACTGGTTTTCGTTCGTCGATCCGAATGTCCAAAACCCCAGAAGGGAGACGAGCAACGTCTGCCTGTCGAATCCAGGGATGACGAATCAGACGATCCTCAAGTACGACAGCACTGATGTCGTAGAGAACCATGCTGGTATCCACCCTGATGATGTCTCGAATGTCTGACTCAGTAGTGTTCACATTTCCCTGAATTGCCACATCAGAAAGTGTGATCTGCTGAATCCAGGAAAACCCTGTCCATCCGGCAAATACCATCCCCGACAGTAAGGCGCCTGTCGCGATCCACATTCCTATCAATCGTAACCTAGCAGCCATGAGAAACCTCCATTCGATTGAGGACGTCGGCCATATCGCGATTTAATCGCCAGATATCGCCAGCACCCATCGTGAGGATCACATCGCCAGGCTTACTGAGCGTCATTACCGTATCCACGACATTGCTTCTGTCGGGCTGGTAGTGAACAGCGGCATGACCTGTTACTCGAGCAGCCTCAGCTACTATTTCGCCCGTCACACCCGCTTTAGCTTCTTCGCGTGCACCGTAGACATCCAAAACTATCACTACATCGGCCAATGCCAGTGCCTGCCCGAATTGCGCTGCGAATTGCTGCGTTCTCGAATACAGATGCGGCTGGAACGTAGCGACGATTCGTCGTTCCGGGAAAGCACCGCGCGCTGCTTCCAGCGTTGCACGGACTTCAGTTGGATGGTGCGCATAGTCATCGATTAGCAGCCGGGAGGCGGCATTCGCGATCTCGTGCATTCTACGATCTACGCCAGCAAAGGCGCCGATCCCTCTAGAGATATCCTCGAATGCCATGTCCAATTCGAGTCCGACGGCGATGGCAGCCAGCGCATTAAGCACGCTGTGCATTCCCGGCGAATGTAGAGTCACCCGGCCACGTCTCGTCGAGCCTTCGACCACGTCGAAGTGCATTTTAAGTCCTTCCTGTCGGATGTTTTCCGCTCGAACATCCGATTCTTTCCGCGTTCCGTAGGTCACAACCCTTCGATCAATCTCGGGAAGGATGCCCCGCGCGTGCTCATCATCGATACACACTATTGCAACGCCGAAAAAGGGCACACTAGACGCATATTGGATAAATGCCTGTCTAATGTCATCCAAATCGGCATAACAGTCTAGGTGATCCGCTTCGATATTCGTGATGACCGCAATTACCGGGGTCAATCTCAGGAAGGTGCGATCATACTCGTCTGCTTCAATGAGAATAATATCCCCATCGCCGGAGACAGCATTCGATCCAAACGCTGCCACCTTGCCTCCGACGATTACCGTCGGATCAAAGGCACCCTCACCAATAACATGACCAGCCATAGTAGTGGTGGTCGTTTTACCATGCGTCCCGGCAATCCCAACTCCGAATTTCATGCGCATCAGCTCTGCCAGCATTTCGCTGCGAGCAATGACCGGTATTCCGCTGGCTCGCGCCTGTAGCGTCTCCGGATTTGTTGCCGGGTCTACGGCCGATGAGTGGACTACAACACACGCTTTATCAATATGAGTA
>Ga0115566_10000299_pt1 | contig 42128 bp, 29 predicted proteins | sample COGITO_mtgs_1204_3_FD_87173 | JGI IMG/M metagenome (GOLD analysis project Ga0115566, IMG submission 87173) | Pelagic marine microbial communities from North Sea - COGITO_mtgs_120405 | ecosystem: Environmental > Aquatic > Marine > Epipelagic | place: Germany:Helgoland, sampling site Kabeltonne...
CGACACTTTGGGAGACATGGGCGCAGAGCGATAACGTCTTTTCGCAAAACCACCCCATGTTCGGATCAGTAAGTGAGTGGTTTTTCCGGTCTTTGGGCGGCATTAATCCGTCTCCCAATGCCATCGGGTTTGATAAAGTTTGGCTATCGCCGTATTTCGCGCCGGAATTAGACTGGGTTGAAACCCGATACGACAGCGTCCGAGGTCCAGTAATAACTCGTTGGGAGAGAAGAAGGAAGGGAATAGAGCTCATGGTTTCTATTCCCGTGGGCGTGACGGCTGAAATACACATTCCAACCGGTGACCTTGCAGATGCCAAAGAAGGGGGAATCGACGTTAGGGATCGTTCTGATCTGGACGTTCTTCGTAGAACAAATGAGTCCATGGTACTTCTTGTTGGCTCAGGTACGTGGACCTTCCACGCGTAAATGGTCCATTCCGACCTTAATACATTTCGGACAGTGTTGACTTCCCACCAACTCGCCCCGATTTTGGAGAACCACCCAAACCCCAAATCGTCATGCGTACCAAAACCTTACTCTTCTCTATTCTTGCACTACTTGGCATTGCGCCCCAAGTAGTAAGTGCACAGTCTGGCTCGTTCGGAACAGCGGTTGTTCTTTCTGGCAATGAACTTATTGTTGGAGAGCCAAATACTTCTTTCCGTGAAGGCTCGATTTATGTCTATGAGCACACGGAAGCCGGTTGGTCTGAAACCCAACGTTTGACGGCTCCCGAAGCCGCTCCTGAAGATGGTTTTGGCTCTGTCTTAGCGAGAGACGGAAATACATTGCTTGCCGCTCAGAAAAATGGTCCTGTACATATTTACGAGAAAGTCGATAACGAATGGGCCCATGCTGGAACGATTGTCGGTAATGGAACGGAAGGGCTTGATCCTGGATGCCAGCAATATGGCTATTGTGGTACGGACTTCGGTTTGACACTAGCCCTTCAAGGTGATTGGTTGCTTATCGGTAACCCCGGCGAAATTCCTCAGCGCAGTCGTGGGGAGGAAGAGATGCCTGAAGCACCTGAAGGTGTGGTGTATGTCTATCACCGGTCTTCGGACGGCTCTTGGGGAGAGCATTCGGTTATCAAATCTTCTGCAACCATGTCGGGAGACCGTTTTGGGCAAACGATTCTTCTTCATGATGGCCTTGTATTGATTGGTGCGCCGGCTTGGAACGATAACTCAGTTGGTCTAGAAGCTGTGGGTCATGTGGCCCAGTATCAACTAGTGGATGGCCTTTGGAGTGAAACTGGCATGCTACCCTCATTTACAGAGTCGGCAGCTGCATTTGGAAGTACTCTTTCGATGCGCGGCACTGAGTTGCTCGTAGGTGCACCCGGCTCTAATCGTAGCAGAGGCGTCGTTTACGCTTATGAATGGCAAACCGACGGGTCTTGGGCGCCGAAGAGGACCATCCGTCTAACTGATGGGGAAGTAGGCGATCGATTCGGAAGTGGTATTGCGCATGCGGACAGTGCCGTTTGGATCGGAGCGCCTGCTCAAAGGGATAACGAAATCGGATCTACGTACGTCTACGACTTCAACGATGACGGCCTAATGAGCGACACCCCCCGCAGAATTCAACTTGAAAACACGGTTGAACGAGACTGGTTTGGCAATGCTATTTATGCGGATGGCGACATGATCGTTGTTTCTTCGCCAGGCATGCATCATCAGTCTGGTGCGCTAGTCGCGTATTCTTCTGCGACGCCAGATGGGCAGCGTCTCTTTAGTTTGCCAGATGGACTTGCTGAAATGAGCGGAGAGGAGCGTGAGTGTATTGACGGCAAGATTGGTCCGTTCGACTGCGACGATGTCGAACTTCTCTCCTTCGTTCCCAACACGATACTTCGCGCCGGTGAAAGCTCTCGAGGAGTTCGTACAAATGACAACTGGGGTTGGACGGATCCTGAAACGGATCGCGAATACGCCCTTGTGGGCCGCAATGATGGTACTAGCTTTATCGACGTCACAGATCCGACGAATCCCGTATTGATTGGTGACCTTCCGAAGCCCTGGGGAACGCCTCCTTCGCAGCTTTGGCGCGACATCAAGACGTATAAAGGCTATGCCTATATCGTTGCAGACGGTGCTGGAGATCATGGAATGCAAGTGTTCGATCTGACACGGTTACGTGATGTTGAAAACCCTCCGGCTCTCTTCGAGCCTGACCTCCATTACACGGACATTGCTAGCTCACATAATGTGATTATCAACGAGGAAAGCGGTTTCGCGTATACCGTCGATGGCCCTACGTGTGGAGGTGGGTTGTATATGATGGACATCAATGATCCATTGAACCCCACCTTTGTAGGTTGTTCAAAAGGAGGCGAACGAGGTACGCACGATTCACAATGTGTTACGTACAGCGGCCCTGATCAGCGGTATTCGGGACGGGAACTGTGCCTGAACTCGAATGGCGCCTATTTTGAAATCATGGATGTGACGGACAAAGCTAATCCCGTGTCTATCTCGACCGCGTCTTCACCTAACGCAGCCTATATCCATCAAGGATGGTTGACGGACGACCAACACTACTTCTATCAAGATGACGAATCCGACGTAGTGCGCGGCAACGTAGCAACGACGCGTACGCTCGTTTGGGATTTGACCGATCTTGAAGATCCGATCCTTATCAATGAGTTCATGGGTTCGATGCCGGCGAGCGCGCATAACCTATACATAAAGGGTGATCGCGTGTATCAGGCGAATTACCGATACGGTTTGCATGTGTTGGATATATCGGATCCAGAGAATCCTGTTGAGATTGGATCGTTCGACACGTCTCCGACAATGGATGGTCCGGGATTTAGTGGTGCGTGGAGCACGTATCCGTTTTTCGAGAGTGGTACGGTAATGATCACCAGTCTGCGCGAAGGCGTGTTCTTTCTGCGGAGCAAAAAGAAGGAATCGTAGATCGAGCTAACAACAGCGCGATAATAATGAGTCCAGAAGTCCTTCTAGTCAGCACGCTCACGTGCCCATCATGCAGTCATGTCTCGAAAGAGACCATGCCAACAAATGCTTGTACGTACTTCTATGAATGCCGAAACTGCAAGACTATTCTCAAACCGAAAACGGGGGAATGTTGTGTGTTCTGCTCGTACGGCGATGTCCCTTGTCCACCGATTCAGGAAGACGGCTCAAATTGCTGTTGATGCTTCGTCCAGACTGCTTCTCTGACCAATTATTGGTCTACATTGAGAGGCTACCGTGGCCATGCTGGGCTACCTTAGGGATCCGGCAAACAGACACTAATTCGTTTGGGGCCGATATCAACGTTTCAGTAGTCATTTGAGGCTGCGCGCATATTCCGACCGCTAGCCCAAAGAAACCCCATCGCCCCATGTCCTCATTTCGCTGCCGTCATCTGCTTGTCCTTGTGTCATGGTTACTTCTTGCCGATCCGTCCAAAGCCCAGGATCCCGGTCTTGACACGACGCCTGACCTCGCCAGTCTCGTTGCTTTCGATCAAGGGCAGAGTCACCTGCGAGTTGGCGTAATTCGCTACAGAGAAGACAGGTCGGCATTGAGCCGGAGATACGATGTCCCTCTCTCACCGGTAACACGTGAGCGCATGCGCGCGTTTTATGACGAGTGGCTGGGCGCGCTGAAGGACCTCAATTTTGATGGACTGAATCACGAGGGCCGGGTCGACTATGTATTGCTACGCAACGACATTCAGTTCCAGCTTGAGGAGCTTCGTCTTGAAGAGGAATCGGTTGATACAATGCGCCCGTTAATCCCGTATATCCGGAGCCTAGAAGAATTACAGGAAGCTCGCAGGGACAGGTTACCAATCGATGCCCGAATCACGGCGGATCTCTTAAACGACGTGGCCAAAAAGGCAGAAACGCTGGCAGCAGATCTCGTTAACAATAACGGCACCAATGACATAGAGCCAGTCAGCGCATTCCGTGCTGCAGAATACCTTCGCACAATGGGTCGTATTCTCGATGGTTGGTTTGCGTATTTCAATGGGTACGATCCGCTTTTCAGTTGGTGGGTTCCAGCACCATACGAGCGACTCACCGCTGCCATGACTACTCATGCTGCGGCGATCGAAAAGGCTTATCTCGGCGATCTAGAGAATGGCCCCGTTGTGGGTAATCCGATTGGTGAGGACGGCCTTCGTGCCCATCTCCAACATGAAATGATTCCATATACGGCTGACGAGTTGATTGCGATTGCAGAAGCCGAGTTTTCATGGATGGAGGACGCACTTATTGAGGCATCTCGCGAGATGGGATACGGGGATGACTGGAAAGCGGCGCAAGAGGCAGTTAAAAACCTGGCGGTCGATCCGGGTGAGAAACCAGGCGTCGTAGTCGACCTGGAGAGGCAATCCGTTGAGTTCATCAAGGACCATGATTGGATTACGCTGCCTTCTCTAGCCGAAGAAGTATGGCGCATGACAATGATTTCCCCCGAACGGCAGCGTGTTTCGCCCTTTTTCCTGGGAGGAGAGACCATCTGGATTTCGTATCCGACCAACGAAATGACGCATGACGAGAAACTGATGAGTATGCGGGGCAATAATCCGCATTTCAACAGGGCGACTGTACATCATGAGCTCATCCCAGGTCACCATCTGCAGGGATTCATGACGAGTCGTTATAATGACCACCGTGGAATTTTCAGTACCCCTTTCTGGGGGGAAGGATGGGCTCTATACTGGGAAATGGTGTTGTGGGACGCAGATTTTCCTCGTGGGCCCGAAGACAGAATTGGAATGCTGTTCTGGCGCATGCACCGTGCAGCTCGCATCATCTTCTCTCTTAGTTTCCATCTCGAGCGCATGACGCCGCAAGAAGCTGTGGACTTTCTAGTAGACCGAGTTGGTCACGAACGGGCAAACGCCGAGGCGGAAGTGCGTCGATCCTTCCAAGGAGGCTATTCGCCGCTCTATCAGGTCGCTTATATGATGGGAGGCATCCAGTTTAGGGAGCTGTACAAGGAAGTCGTTGATTCTGGTCAGATGACGACCCTCGAGTTTCATGATGCCGTAATGAAAGGAGGTCGTATGCCGGTGGAAATGGTCAGAGCCCGTTTGACTGGACAAGTCCTGACGCGCGACTTCAGTACGACGTGGCGATTTATGAACGAGTAGTTTCCTTTGAAGAACCAGAGCATGCCCATCGACGAGCGCCCAGGAGAGATACTCGGAGGTGCCGCTGTGAAATAGGCTCCGGTTCATCCTTTTGCCTTAGGCATACTCGTCGTACAAACGTACAACAAATGCGTCTAAGGGGGCGAAGGGCAGGCCATCGGGCGGAGGGCACTCCATTACATTACCATAGGGCTTAGCGGGCCGTTCATACCGGACCGATAGGAAGAGCGAGGCTCGAAGCGCTTCCATTACCAGTAAATTCAAGCCCCAAAAGATTATGCGGGCTCGAAAAGCGGTATTTTGGCGAGTTCAATGGACCCAGATAGTGGTACGCGCGCCAGGGCCAGTGTTTGTCAGAAACGGCATCAGATCGTTTCTGACTTTTTTTATGTCATTCCGTTCGAGAGTCCCGTCCATGCCTGATACAAAACATTCTGCAGCGCAGCATTCAGTTCGAAATCGTTTGGTCCAGCTAATTATTCAGCGACCGGCGAACATCAAGAATGATCTCCTGTCAGGACTCACTGTTTCGCTGGCGCTCGTGCCAGAAGCGATTGCCTTTGCTTTCGTAGCAGGTGTTGATCCTAAGGTAGGATTGTACGCAGCTTTTATGATGGGGCTTATTACAGCCATCATCGGTGGACGCCCAGGAATGATTTCGGGAGCAACAGGCGCTGTAGCCGTCATCTTTGCGCCATTGGTAGCTAAAATCGTGGAAGCAGGCCAAACTGCCGGAATGACGGCCGACATGATTGTCCAGAGCTCGCTCGGCTACCTGTTTGCTGCCGTAATTCTGATGGGTCTTATTCAGGTGATGTTTGGGGTCTTACGCTTGGGCAAGTTCATCCGACTCGTTCCCCACCCCGTTATGCTTGGGTTCGTTAATGGCTTGGCCATCATCATCTTCAAAGCACAGTTTGATCAATTCAAAGTGGGCGGGGAGTTGATGTCCATGGGCCCTCTGGCGGTGATGGTAGGCATGATCTTATTGACCATGCTCATCTCCATCTATTTGCCCAAATTGACAAAAGCAGTTCCAGCAACGCTCGTTGGCATCGTGGTAGTAACACTTCTTGGAGGCCTGCTAAACGTGTCTAATCCTGGACTGGTCAGAACCGTTTTGGATTTTGTACAAGACGGAAACTCTAGTATCACAACGATTGCCGCTGGCTTACCAGCATTTAATCTCCCGAAGATACCTTTCTCACTAGAGGCGTTTCAAACGATTCTACCCTACTCGTTCCTGGCAGCAGCCGTTGGTCTTATTGAATCCCTCATGACTCTGACACTGGTTGATGAGCTCACAGAGACACGCGGACGAGGCAACAAGGAGTGTATCGGTCAGGGTGTGGCAAACATCGTGAACGGTTTTTTCGGAGGAATGGGTGGTTGTGCCATGATCGGGCAGAGCATGATCAACATTCGAGGGGGTGGTAGAGGACGTCTTTCTGGTATCACCGCCGCACTGGCTTTGTTGGGTTTCCTCCTATTTGGAGCCTCCTTGATTGAAATGATCCCGTTAGCCGCCCTCGTTGGCGTCATGTTTATGGTGGTCATCGGCACGTTTGAATGGTCGAGCCTTCGACTGATTAATAAGATTCCTGTCTCTGATGTGGTAGTAATCGTTATTGTGTCCGTGGTGACGGTCGTAGCCGATCTCGCTATTGCTGTGTTAGTCGGAATCATCGTATCAGCTCTTGTCTTTGCCTGGGAGCATGGGAAAGTGATGCATGCCGTACGTAAGAACAGGGAGGGGCGCACGCACTACAATCTTGAAGGTCCTCTCTTTTTTGGATCAGTTACGTCATTCAAGAATCTGTTCAATTTCAAGAAGGACAAGGAACACGTCGTCATTGATTTTGAACAGGCCAGGGTGTGGGATCACTCCGGCATTGAAGCGTTGCAGAACATTACCGAGCGATATAATCAGTACGGAAAAAAACTCCATCTACTAAACCTTAGCAAAGATTGCCAAGCTCTTCTTGGTCGAGCTGAGAATATTGTTGAACTGAGCGTAATCGAAGACTTGGAATGGCACATTGCTGATGATTTGCTAGATTCATAGCTATCAATTAGAAGCTGTGACGTCAGATGTTTAGACAAAGACTGCGTATTGCGGGCCGAATCGGCCTTGTCATCGCCATTATGGTGAGTTCTGTGGTCACAGTGATGCAATGGTGGGACAATCCCGGAGATGTATTCCATTCTGTGGACGGAACGAACTGGCCGTTTGTTTGGGATACATGGTTGAGCTGGTTTAGCCCAACACTCTTGTGGTCTGTTGGAATTGCTCTGGCCTTTATGGCTGCGATGGCCGGCTTGGCATCCATTCGACAGCCAGCATCCGCCCCTGTGCCTCGCCAAGACGAGAAGCCGCCGAGATCATCATCGAGTGACTAGCAACGGCTAAATCCAAGGGAAAAGGGTTCGTATATAAAGGTTAGTGTCGCGCGCAATCAGGAACTGCGTATCTTTACCTACGCACCTGTTGATGTCCATTTCAACCGCAGTATTCCTTTGTCGAAACGACGACTCCAATCTTTACGGACTCTTATCAGCTCAGTATCCGGCCTGGTGCTGATTGGTTTGTTATTCGCCATTCCGGCGCGTGCTCAAGTTGTCTCTCTGTATGACATCGTCTACAGACCGATTGGCGAGAAGTATTTTGTGGCTCAGGATGGCCCACATCGCATTATTTATCCCATGCGACGTGAAACTCAAGCCAAAGACATTCTTGCTGTTCTAAAGGAGACTAAACCTGCCACCGGACTATTTCTGGGAGTTCAGGATGACTTTCCTCTAAACATAGTCCTGACAAATCAATCAGATGCTGGAAATGGATTTGTCTCTCCTTTTCCGTTTAAAACGGAAATAGAAGGCGTCGCCCTGCGCGGTAGAGGACTTTCTAGGCGACATGATTCCTGGGTACAAGTCGTTACCACGCATGAATTGGTACATGCCGCTCAGGCTTCTTTCAGAACAAACAAGAGCCTAGTCGGGGTAATCGGTCGTTTCTCCCCTGATTTCGCTCGTGCTATCGGGCTTTTCTTTCCATCGGGTTACACCGAGGGACTGGCTGTATTTAGGGAGAGTCAGGTTCCGAAGGGGGCAGGACGTTTAAATCATCCTTATTTCCTGATGCAGGCCCGTGCGGGAATTCAAGAGGCAGATTGGTCGTTGACACAGCTTCTCGAAGCGCCTTCCTACACCCGACCCTTTGATCGATTCTATAAAGGAGGGGCCTTGTTCACACAGTTTTTCGTCACCACGTATGGGCGAGATGCAGTAACAAGTACCTTAAAGTGGCAGCAGCAATTACCGATTTCTGGCTTTGGGTTTAATCTGCGACACGCTACTGGAGAGTCACCGGCTTTAATCGAGGAGCGTTTTAGGCAGTGGTTTCAGGTACGAGAAAATGCTCTTGTTGCCTCTCTCGGCCCGATATTCCCCTCGCTAACGTTGGATGCCCATGTAGGGCGTACACACCGCAGACCCTATTGGATTTCAGAAACTGAGGTACTTTCGTTTGATTTAGGCTACGATCTTGCGCGAGGCTTCCACGTAACGTCTGAAGACGGGAGTCGTACTCGCCTGACACGCAATGAGATATCGGATGATGCTGTTTATTCTATATCGGCCAGTGGACAGATATTGTACTCCCGGTATGAAGAGCATCCGTTGTCTGCTCAGATCAGGAAGGTGTCATCATGGGAGTTGGATCCAAGTACGGGTAAGGAGCGGCGCTTACCGGGGTCGCAAGGTGTTTTCAATCCTGTACGTTTGTCCGATGGTCGTACGATTGGTCTTCGTTCTGATGGTCCGTACAGAGAGTTAGTGGTGTTTGGACACAGAGATGAAGCTGAGGTGCTTTTAAGCTATCCCGCTGTCGAATTTGTTTCACTGGCTCCGAGGCCGTTATCCGATTCTCTAGCTGTAATTGCTAAGATTGGTAATCATCAGGCTCTTTTTCTGATTGATACGGCGGATGATGAATGGACGATTCGACCATGGGTTGGCTTTGAAGGAAGTACCATATATGACGCATCCTGGAGCGCATCGGGTAGGTACCTGTCGTTCACCTCAGATAGAACCGGGATATTAAACGTCTATGTGCTCGATGCTCAGACTGAACGAATCCAACGGGTAACAAATGTGCTATATGCCGCTATGGAAGGACATGTTAGTCCTGATGGTAGCAGAGTAACATTCGTGGAGTATGGTAGGGAGCAGTTTGACCTAAAAATCGCCTCCGTTTTTGGGCCATGGGTCGAAGAGATCAACAGAGATTTGGCTAACGCAACATGGTCAATCGATTGGGAAACAACGGCTTTGGGTTCGTCAGATGATAAGCTGTCATCCAATGACGCGTTTGCTACTTCACGTCGGTATCGGTCTTGGAAGTACCTCTCGCCTCGAATGATATATCCAACATTGTATCTAGATAGTCCGAGAGAAAATGAAGATGACGCTCGATCGGGCTTCGGGATTGGGGTCGCCGCTCAGGGCACTGACCCCTTGCAGCGACATGTTTGGTACGGGGAAGGGATCATTCAGAAAAACCATCTTTGGGGCGAATTTGGGTTTCAGACAGCTGCCCTACCAATTCGCCCCGGCGTTTCTGTAGAGCGACGACCGAGTACTGTTGACGCTGTAATAGGCGGACAGGAGGGGGTTACTCGAGTTATTCGTGATCGTGTTGCGATGTCGGCATATGTTCAATTGCCTGTTACGATCGAACAGAATGTAGACAGGACAAGTCTCATCTCTCAACTCTCCATCAGTTACCGGTCTGATCGGTTTTTAGATGACGATTTCAATGAACTACAACAATCGAGGTCGTACGTGTCCTTGTCGCGCTCGGTGTTTTATGGCAGGAGGTTACTTCGCAATCCAAGAGATATAAAGCCTACTTCCGGTCAAAGTATCAGTTGGTTTGGCGATTGGGAAGCGAGCCGCGACATCGGTGAGAGACGCAAGGGCTGGATTGGTTTTGTCAATTGGTATGTGCCCTTATTGCGCGGGACGAATACATCGATTCGCCTGAACGCCGGGATGCTTAAACAAAACAATCCTTCAATTTTTGGACTGACGTTTTTCAAACCACCCGGTTGGGATAGCGCCCAATTATTGGCGGACAATTATGTCCGTTACGGACTGCAGGTTACTCAACCACTTTTGTTTCCAGATAATGGCTGGCTAACGCTTCCTGGTTACATCCGTGCCTTGTATCTAACTGCGGGTGCTGATTCGGTACAGCGCTCGTCTGATGCCGCCGAGCGCTACTCCAGCTATTCATTTGGTGCAGGGATGAAACTTCGATTCTTGCACTTCTTCGATTTCAACTTGTCCTATGTGGTTGCATACCGTACGGGGGTGAAGCAGTGGCAAGGCATCTGGGATGTCGTCGAAGAATATTGATGGGTAAACTGTATGTCTTCAGGTAATGTGGGTGTATCTCTGTTAAATAGTTAGCACAAGCCTTTTTATGTCGCCTTCAACACCTTCACCTAGTAGGAATCTAAGTCGTCGAGAACGGCAGATTATGGATATCCTGTATTTGCGGGGTGCATCCACCGTAGCAGACGTGATGGATCGCCTGTCTGATGGTCCAGGATACTCTGCTGTACGGGCTTTGCTACGGATTCTCGAGCAGAAGGGGCAGGTCACGCACGAGAAATCTGGTCCGAGATTTATCTATTCTCCAAGTGTACCTAGAAAAGAAGCGAGTAAACACGCTATAAAGCATACACTTTCGACGTTTTTCCACGGATCGGTATCGGACGCCATAACGGCGCTGTTAGACGCTTCTGAGCCTAGCCTAGACCAGGACGAGCTTTCTCGCTTGGAAGTTATGATTCGTGATCGCCGAAAATCTGGCGAGTGATTGATTCTGTGAATCGATCACTAAACCCTTTCTTGATACGGTCACTGCTTTCAACGCAACGCAGCTAGCAATCCAGGGATTGTTTGTCGCACCGGAACAGCAACTTTGTTAGGCGAGCATGCGCTTGAGGTAAACAGATCTCATCCTACCAAATTCGCGTAACTTGCCAAGATAGGCGGTGTTCTGTCTCACGCTGAAAGGTAGGCCAGATACGCTGAACCAAGGCTTCGAAAATCCACCTTTCGTGCGTCAAAGCAATTTTCATGACAGATCGTGAGGCAGGCGCAGCCATCGCCAGTAATGGAAAACCACCTTTCACGGTTGGTATGCTAGCATAGAAGACGGTCGTTTCATTGTGTCCCACTGCATGAGCGTGCCATAAACGACTGCTCCAGACCTGTCGGGATCGTCGCAAACCCAAGATAACTAGACCTTTTCGTAAAGAACGTCCTGAGATTCTACGTTCCGACTCAGCGCCTATTTGTAGGTGTAGATCTGCATCCCAGGTTGGCGTGATCTTATGTCGCACGTTGAGCATAAAAAGGCGGTTCTGAAACGTCTGATACAGCTGGCTCATCTCACGATCAGATCTCACAGCTCTCTTTATGGTTGCACGAATCCAGTTCGATGAAGCAGGCGCCCAGATGGCCGATACAAAAGCTCTGATGTCATTTCTTGATTCCTCCCCATCCTGAAACGTATGCGCACGCCACTGGATACCTGCAGTGAGTTTAGGCAGTCCTCCATTTCTCGTTTTGGACTGGTAGGCACCTTCGTCAGTCGAATTACATAGAGGCCAAGGGTTCTCGAAATGTTTAGCACTAGCACTCCGCCAGGGGCGCCATGATAGGGCACTGATTACGGACGTCTCTTTATCAGCCGTCGTCTTGAAGGCAGGTCGCAATGAAAATGGACTAGTTTGCGAAGAGCTCCTGTGGTAAACATCTATTAAAGCACTTGGCATTTTACGCGGTTGAGTTGTTCGAATAGCTGAACGCCAAGCAGTTAGTCTTTTTCCCAGAAACGCCGATTCTGTAGAAAAGTGTACGCTTCGAAATCGAAATTGGTTAAACCAGCCTGTCAGTACGTAAGGCTGTGAAAGTAGGGCAGGTGCCGGATCTAGATCTGGGCCGGCTCGAGCCGTTATCGACTCGACTAGAAGAGAGCCAACATATCGCTTGGTTCGCATGTCAATAGCTGCACCGGTGGCTTGTAGCCGGAGTTGACGGCGTCTCAGCAGGCTCTTGGCGCTAGTGAATGCAGAGGTGCTGGAAACGTCGACAACCAGCTGTCGCACTGTGGAGCCGTCAAAGAGAGCGAAGCCTTCAAGCCTAGCCGTGGTTTTCGATCGACTCCACCAGCCATGAAGTCTGATGGGGCCAATCTCACGCACCGCTGCAACGCCGAAGCGAACTGGTCCATGTCCGGTCCCAGAGTAGCCCTTCATTTTCATCCCAGATGCAGGCATAGCTAACGGATTTGTTCGCGAAATCGAGGAGTACGCGCGAGGTCCACTAGTCAAGCGATACCCTTGAGTGCTTTTGAAATATCCGCCCACGAAGTGCCATTTCCTGAGCTCTCCGCTAAGAAAGCCGCGGATCAATTCCGGGCCTTTCCATGGTACTCGGCCTCCCGTGCCCCAAGGTTCAAAGGCATCTTTGGACATCGATAATTCGAGGGTGACACCATCTTCAGTGGCGACTCGCAGTTGCGTGCGCACCGCAAAAGGTCCGCCCGGCGCTGAGGACGAGCCATCGTTAGACGACCATTTCCAACGTGAAACAAGTATTCCAGTAAATTGGCCAAGCCAGGCAGATTCGTTGGCCTCAACCCACGTCTTTGCATCTTCCGGGTCAACGTAGAAGTCCAAGGTATCCGACCGAGCCTGATCCTGTTCATCAGCATGCTTCTTTGCGATGGCGAGACTGGGTATGCATATCCAAATGACCAGATACGAAAACATGAAGCGTTTAACCTGCCCATACGACAGAAACGTGCATCGCACTTTCCTCAGCGAGGACATCTTTAGCCTCAGGTATGCTGGTGAATAGCCTTGAAACACAGTTGGTCACGGAATGGCTTCGGTTCGCACCATCGACCCGCAAATGAGGAAACCGTAACCGCGATTGGCGTGTTCACCCGACCAATGCAACGAGGAAATCACGCACTATGCTCAGACTCTGGTCACTACTAGCCCTAGTATCAATTGCTCTACTGCTTGTCCTGCCAACGCAGGCACAAGAATTAAATTGTTCTGTACAAGTCGATTACCGGCAGTTGTCCGGTTCTGATTACACTTTCTTGGATGAATTAGAACAGCGCACAGTTGAATACATTAACATGCGTCGGTGGACTGATGATCGCTTTGAGGAAGAGGAGCGCATTAATTGCTCCATGCAGATAGCGTTCACCGAAGCAATTACCCTTACTCAGTTTAGGGCCCGCTTGGTGCTCAGTTCCACAAGGCCCATCTACGGCTCAGCTCAAAGGACACAGGTCCTGACAATCAGTGACGAGGATTGGCAGTTTGAATATTCGCAAGGTACGCCGCTAATCTTCCAACCAGATAAGTATGACCCTATCACATCAGTACTGAATTATTACGCCTACATGATGCTGGGATTTGATTACGATACTTTTGATGAGCTGGGTGGTCAACCACATTTCGAAAAAGCACGTACTATAGCCTTAACGGCGCAAAACACAGGTGCCGTTGGGTGGAGTTCGCTTGGTGGGGATCAGAGTAGAGGAGAATTAATTTCAAACGTCATGGACCCGAGATTCTCTGTTCTTAGAACTGCGTATTTCGATTATCACTACAGTTGCCTGGACAACTTTATCGAAAATACGGACGATGCCCGACAAGTAATGCTTTCGATCGTCCGCGATCTAGCCACTTTGAGGGAAGACGTCACTCGTGCGTACTACCTGGATCAGTTCTATTCGGCGAAATACAAAGAAATCGTAGGGGTATTCCAAGGTAGCCAAGAGGCCTCGCAGGCCTTTGATGATCTATCAAAGGCAGATCCGGCTCACCTTTCCGATTATACATCAATGATAAACTGATCCCTTTCGGGAGATGGTACGAGAGGGGGGACTCGAACCCCCACGTCCTGTGGACACTAGATCCTAAATCTAGCGCGTCTACCAATTCCGCCACTCTCGCAAGCGGCGCCTGTTATTCATAACGAAGCCACTGAGTTCCGGAAGATGACAAACATTCGACAAAAAACCTTTTTGACTAGGAGATTTCCAATCATTTTGGTCTTGTTCGCTGTCAGCGCCTGTTCACCTCCAAGGCAGGTCGTCAGGGTGTCTGCTCGGCCCGAGGCTCCACCAAAGCGGCAAGAGGATGTATCTCAGGAGATGCCCACGCCTGAAGCGTCACCCTATGCAGATGCTACGGTTGGACGTTTTGATGATGGTCGAATGTGGACGTTTGAAAATCCTCCTATTGACTGGATCAAGTCAGAATACGGTATCACGATAGATGAGGCATGGCTAACGAAGGCTCGACGTGGTGCTTTGAAGTTCGGAGAGGGATGTTCGGCCAGTCTGATCAGTCCTAATGGCTTAGTGATGACGAATCACCACTGCGCTAGAGACTGGGTGTCCATGATCTCAGGTCCAGATGACGAGCTCCTGGATAATGGCTTTTATGCTTCCGACACGACGGCAGAGCGAAAAATCCGTGACCTATCCGTGCGTCAACTTATATCTATTGAGGATGTGAGCAAGGAAGTAACGGGCGCTGCAAAAGGGGTGAAAGGGGAAGGACCACGCTCAGAGGCTCGTCAAAAACGGATGGATTCAATTCAGCGTAGAATGACAGAGCGTTTCGGTAGCGAGGCAACGGAACGTGAGGCTGAACTAGTAGAACGCGTTCCAGGTCAGATCTACTCGGCTCTGACATTTCGCACGTACAACGATGTTCGTTTAGTGTGGGTGCCTGAGCTGCAGCTTGGACAGTTTGGTGGCGAAACTGACAACTTCACGTATCCCCGTCACACGCTGGATGTCGCCTTTTTCCGGATCTGGGAGGATGGAGCCCCCTTGCAGACAAGCGACTTCTTTACGTGGGATCTAACGGGAGCGGATCCGGGTGAGGCCGTATTTGTGATCGGAAATCCGGGCTCAACGAAACGCTTGGTTACTGTGAGTCAACTAGAATTCCTACGAGATACACAGCTACCGCCAGCACTTGAGATTCTTGCTGATCGTACCAATGTCTTAGAGCTCTTTCTTGGGGGTATCATTTCTGAGACTGATTCGTTCGACGTGCGAAATGATCTAATGAGCGCGCGAAATATGCAAAAAGCCCTTGAAGGTCAGTATCGCGCTCTGTTAGATGGCACTGTTATCTCCAAGACACAAGCGTGGGAGAGAAGTGTCGAGGCCTTTTTGGACAGCACAGATACGGAGATGGCTGAATTCAAGTCTATTTTCCGTGATCTGACTTTAATTCAGCAGTCCAAACGTATTTCAGCTAGACGCGCCGCAGCGTTTACGCAATTCATGAATCCGTCCATATCGTCCCATATCCTAGCTAGGGCTATGTACGGGTATGTTTACGCGTTGTCAAAGCAACGTGGCGCTCCACCTGAGGTCTTGAAGGACATATTTGACGACGGTGTCAAGATTGAGGACTGGCCACCTGAGTTGGAAAAGGCGATTATTGCGCATCGGCTGAGAGATTTCGAGACGGCACTCGGCGCCGAAGATCCAACCGTTAGGCGAATGTTTGCAGGGATAAGTGCCGAAGCGTTAGCTGATTCCATCGTTACATATACCGCATTAGGGGATTCTACGGGCTTTCGAGATATTCTGGAAGTTAATTATCTGGCGTCCAAGGACGTGACGGTGGACTTAGTGAACATGATCGGATCACTCTACTTCACGGTGGACGCCGAACTTCAGCAGCTTCGAGAAAGGGAAGACCAGTTGCTGAAGCGCCTTGCGCAGATACGCTTCGAAATTGACGGGAATGCAGCTCCTCCAGATGCCGATTTTTCGTTGCGCTTAATGGATGGACGTGTTGCTGGATACGCAGTTAACGGTAAGAAACGGCCTGCCTACACCACTTTCGGGAGTATGTATCAGTTGGCTGACTCCCTATACGGTCAGGAGGAGTGGGACCTACCGCAACGATGGGTTGAGGCTCGTGACCAGATAGATCAGGCAGTACCACTGAACTTAGTCTCAACGAATGACATTGCCGGAGGGAATTCAGGTTCTCCTTTATTAGATGCTCAGCTACGCATCGTCGGACTGGTATTGGATGGAAATCTTGAATCATTGCAAAACGAATACGTCTTTGAAGACACTTTCGGCAGGACGATTTCTGTGGATGTACGTGCCATTATTGAAGCTCTGGAGAGCCTTGAGGATGCTGATAGACTAATCCTTGAGATTCTTGATAGAAGATTTCTTGGATCGGAAGAAGAGGCTGACGCGCTACGGTAAATCGTTGAAAGATGGCCGCAGTAAACCATTAGTAGGCTATTAGCAAGAGACGCCAACTGAATTAAGAAGGGGACGTTTTACAATCGGACGGCTAATTCTACCGCGTCAGCTAGTTGAGAAAGGTCTGAAACCTCGCTGAAATAATGGGCAGACGGACCGCGCACAACAAGAGGAACGGGATTCCTAGTATGCGTTTTGACCGACAGGTCTTCCATATTGCCGTGATCACTTGTAAGAACCATGGTCGTCTGGGACCAATCAAGCTCATCTAATAAGCAGGATATAAACCGATCCAGGGACCGAAGGCACGAGGTAGCGGCAATAGGATCCTGAGCATGTCCAGCTTTGTCAGTATGAAAATATTCTGATACGACCAACGCGTTTGAAGAGCACATGGACCTAACTCGTTTTGCCGCTGCTGATTCCGAAATAGTTGTTACGTTTGCCTTTGAGACAGCAGCAAGACCGGCACCGGTAATATCAGCCGCTAGCGCGTTCCCTTCCTCGAGATCCGAAATGGTTCGAATTTTAATCCCGCTATCAAGGCAGCATCGGGTAGTAGTAGGCCATCTGTCTCGCCGCTCGGCATAGCGGAAAAAGCGTTCTGGATAGGCATTCGCAAAAACTGAGCGGCCAGGTCCAACTCTGCGAAAGATATTTTTTTCGAGAAGGACGTCCCTTGATGTTGAATGCGGATAGGGCCCGTAATGCCGGCCGGCAAGTTGTGCGCAGTTGACCCCACTAAAAATCGTCGATTGACCAGTCCCGCTTTGAGGCAACCCATCAATACCTAGATTGGCGTCAATACCGCGGATCAGCAATGAAGGCGTAGTGCTCTGAACGAGTAGGTCAGATGTCCAAGAGGGCGATTCAGCGAGTGCCGTAAACCCTGGTAGTTCAAGTTCGGAAAATGGATTTGAACCGTTCTTCGGGGCTAAGCCAATACCATCAATGAACAGGAAATAGATCGAAGGGTTGGACATTCTAGATGGGGGTAGTTGCCCCGTTTGCACTTTACTGGGGTGGGTGGGAAGTTACGTCTTCGGCTCTTTTGCGCTGGGGGCCGTTTCAATGTAATTCATGATAGATATGATAAAGACACTTCAATCCATATTCCGCGAACGAACTGCGCCTAGCTTGCCGGCTTGTACTGCGCTGGTCCTGAGTGGCGGGGGAGCTAGAGCGGCTTATCAGGCTGGCGTGTTACAATTCATTTCAGATCGAATAACACTTGATCCGCTGGGAGTAATAACTGGCGTCTCCGCCGGCTCAATCAACGCAGCTCAGCTTGCTAACCATGTAGGCAATACAAGGGACGCTGTAGCTCATTTAGTCGGTTGCTGGAGTCAGCTAACGCCAGAAGATGTATATGAGCCTGAATCTAGCTTTTCTGTAATGATGAGCATGATGAAGCGTTCATCTGATCATGATCAGGAGCTTTTGCCCAGGACAGGACTTGTGGATACCACACCACTTCAGGGGTATCTAAGGAAAGTGATGGGCGCGGAAGATGGCAGGCTGAGTGGTATTGCTACCAATATTGAAAAAGGAGCCTTGAAGGCCTGCGCACTCGTTGGAACAGAGTATGCTACCGGGCGGTCCGTGACATGGATCGAGGGGGATCCCTTAACGCGATGGGAGCGCCCAAGGCGAATCAGCAAACAGGTCCATTTGAAGGTAGACCATATTATGGCCTCATCGTCATTGCCCTTCCTGTTTCCCGCGATCAAGGTTGGGGACGCGTGGTACGGAGACGGAGGTATTCGGCAGGTTGAGCCGTTGAGTCCTGCTGTCCATCTTGGCGCAACAAAAATATTAGCTGTCTCTACGAGATACGGCAGTAATTCAACTGAATCAGCAGACCCGGTAGTAGTCGGATATCCTCCTGCAGCTCAGATATTCGGTGTATTGCTCAACGCTGTTTTTCTAGATCGATTAGATCAAGACGCGGCAGGCATGGTGCGCATTAACGAGTTGATAAGGCATATACCGCCCTCAAGCCGTCAAGACTTGCGACCTATCGACTTGCTAGTCATTCGGCCTTCTAGGGATCTAGGCAAGCTATCAGGGGACTTTCAACACGACTTGAGTGGAGTTCTGAAGCTGATTGGACGTGGGTTGGGAAGTAAAGACACGAAAAGTCCAGATTGGTTATCAATGATACTTTTCGAACCAGCTTACACCACTGGACTGATCGACGTAGGTTACCAAGACGCTAGAAACCAATACGAGGAATTAGCCCGTTTCTTCGATGCTTAAACGCCGTCAGTGACGGGAATTGCATGGCAAAAGGCTAAGCTGTTCTGTGCCCATCACAAACTGCTGAAAACAAAAAGGGCCTCGATCTTTCAATCGAAGCCCTTCGTTGTAGCGGGGGCAGGATTCGAACCTGCGACCTTCGGGTTATGAGCCCGATGAGCTACCAGCTGCTCCACCCCGCGGTAGAGCACGGAATATACGTCACGTCTCACCAAATCCAACAATGGCGATCTCAATCAACAGGTAGTCACATAATCTTGACATGGGGAAGAACGTTGTTCGTGTCTTATTCATGGTTGCCAAGATGACAGTACAAAAGCCTCCGATTAACATAGCCTACGTGAAGGGCTTTCCAGCCAAGTGCGTCCGAGCGCAAGTAGTTAAATACGGGTCTTAGGAATGACGATAGCAGGCTGGAAGAAACCCTTTCTAGGTCAGTTGTTATATGCGTCTTATTTTCCAACATCCTTTGTGACCTCACATGAAGGTATTTTTCCACTACATAGCTTAATGATCAATGGCTGTCGTACATCCATTCCGGGCGCTCCGTCCCGTTCAAGAGAACGCACGCGAAATCGCCTGTGTGCCCTATGATGTTATCAATACACAGGAGGCCCGCGCCCTGGCAAAGGGTAATGCTAAAAGTTTCCTGCATGTCATCCGGCCGGAAATTGATTTGCCGCAAGGAATTGATGAGCATGCAGATATCGTTTACCAAACGGGAGCGGACAATCTCCGAAAATATGCTGCAAGTAAAGCCTCTCTACAAGAGGAGGAGCCTTCGCTGTACGTCTATCGATTGATAATGAATGGTAGGGCGCAAACCGGCATCTTTGGGTGTGTGTCAGTGGATGACTACGACAACGATGTGATTCTCAAGCACGAGCTGACTCGGCCTGTGAAGGAGGACGACAGAACGCGGCACATCCTGGAACAGCGGGCCCACGCAGAGCCTGTCATGCTAACATTTAAAGATGACGCGGCCATTGCAAGCGTCATTGCAACCACGCAAGAGCAAGATTCACTGTACGACTTGACGGCGGCAGACGGAGTCCAGCACACCATCTGGAAAGTGGACGATGCGCTATCCCTAGCCTCTCTTTTCCAACAAGTAAATCATCTGTATGTAGCAGACGGTCATCATCGATGCAAGGCGGCTAGTCGCGCGGCAGCGGAGCTAGCCGAAGATGGGGAAGTCAGGTTTTTTCCGGCCGTTCTGTTTCCAATGGCAGATATGGAAATTCTAGCTTACAACCGGATCATCCGTAAGCTACCTGTCACGCCAAAGGCCTTTCTCCAATCTCTTGGAGGCAGGTTTGATCTTACTCCTACGGAAAACCCTGTCCCATCAACCAAAGGGGACATTTGCCTGTACATCGACGGATCATGGTTTACCATGACCCTTCCAGAGCCGACATCTTCAAATAGCGTAGAAGATCTAGATGTTGGCCGTCTTTCAGACGCCATTCTACGCCCCATGTTATCTATCGAAGATCCCAGGACGGATCCCAACATTGATTTCGTTGGCGGCATAAGAGGGACAAAGGAACTAGAACGAGTTGTTGATGAGGGTCATGCTCAATTGGCTATTTCGATGTACCCGACCAGTATCGAAGAACTCGTTGCGGTTTCTGACGCCGGACTGTTAATGCCACCCAAATCAACTTGGTTTGAACCAAAATTGCGGAGTGGTCTTTTGGTTCATCTGTTCTAGTAAGGGCATGACCATTTGATTGCAGTGGCCAGGGTATTTGTCCTCGCCTGACTTACGTCCTTTGTTGTACCTTTCCACCAAATTGCATCCTCTAGAAAATGACAGTTCTTCTTGCAGACAGCCTTTCACAGTCCGTCATGGATCGTCTTCACGCTGCTGGTTGCCAGGTTGATAATCAACCCGGCTTGAAAGGTGAGGAGCTGACTAAGGCGCTTTCCACGTTAAACCCGCAGGTTCTGGTCGTTCGCTCAACTAAAGTGACGGAAGCCGACCTGCGTGCAGCACCCGGGCTCGAGCTCATTGTCCGTGCTGGAGCTGGTTATGACAATGTTGACGTAAGCACCGCCTCAGGATTAGGTATTTTCGTGGCAAACTGCCCTGGAAAGAATTCAGCGGCTGTCGCTGAGCTTACCATGGGACTAATCCTGTCGCTTGATCGCTCTATCCCAGACAACGTGATGGATGCGCGGAACGGAGTCTGGAATAAAGCGCTCTATGGCAAAGCATCAGGCGTTAAAGGAAAAACATTGGGACTCGTAGGGATGGGTAACATCGGCCAAGAAGTCCTAAAGCGGGCCCGGGGTATGGACATGAACGTCATCGCTTGGAGCCGGTCTTTGACAAAAGAGCGGGCCGCTGAGCTGGGTGTTGGCTGGCGCGGATCACCTGTTGAGGTGGCAAAGGATGCGGATATCGTCTCCTTACATGTCGCATCTAAGCCTGACACGAAGAAATTAGCCGATGCAGCTTTCTTTGAAGCGATGAAGCCAGGGGCCTTTTTCATCAATACAACACGTGATGCCGTAGTAGATGAGGGAGCGTTGAAACAGGCTATCGAAGGCAAGGGAGTCCGGGCGGCACTCGATGTATTTTCAGATGAACCATCGGTAAAGACGGGCGCGTTCTCACATGAGCTTGCCTCCAATACGTCGGTGTATCTGACCCATCATATTGGCGCCTCAACAGAGCAGGCGCAAGAAGCCATCGCGCAAGAAGCAGCCCGAGTTGTGGAATCGTATCACACTACTGGGGACGTTCCTAACTGCGTGAACTTGGCTGCGCAATCAGATGCCACGCATCAACTTACAGTGCGCCACCTTGACAAGGTTGGTGTGCTTGCAAGAGTGCTGAACGAGATGAGTATCGCTAATTGGAATGTGCAGGAAATGGAGAACGTCGTTTTTGACGAAGGCCGAGCCGCTTGTGCATACATTCGGTTCGACGGTTTTGCGGATTCTTCTGCAGCTGACAAGATTGCAGTATTAGAAGACATTCTGGCCGTCTCCTTGATTGAGCTGTAGGTCCTCTAGATTTGGCTCGTGCTGACCATTAATCCTCTGAACACTGAACGATTTCGTCATGGAACGACTATTTAATTTTTCCGCAGGTCCTGGTACGCTACCCGTTGAAGTGCTTGAAGAAGCGCGAGATGAAATGCTGCTTTTTAAGGACGCCGGTGCCTCCATCATGGACATAAGTCACCGCTCACCTCAATACACAGGCGTCGCAGACGCTGCGCGCACCCATCTCAGAGAACTTTTGGGCCTAGGAGATGAGTGGCACATTCTCTTCCTGCAGGGAGGGGCTTCGCTACAATTTTACCAGACTGCGCTCAATTTCCTGACCCCGGGAACAAGCGGCAATTACGTAGTAACCGGGTCTTGGGCAAAAAAGGCACTGGCAGAAGCGGGCCGGGTTGGAAGCGTTCACACGGCCGCCTCAAGTGCGGCAGATAACTTCAGTCATATCACGGCAGTAGAACACTGGGACATCTCCGATGATGCAGCGTACGTGCATATCACCTCCAATAACACAATCTATGGTACACAAATGGCGAGTGATCCAGCCATTACTGTCCCAATGATTTGTGATGCTTCGAGTGACTTCTTATCCCGACCCATTGACATGGACAAGTATGGCTGCATGTACGCAGGTGCACAGAAGAACATTGGGCCGGCTGGAGCTACCGTGGTAATGGTTCGCCAAGACTTTCTTGATCGTATTCCTGAGGGCCTTCCAACAATGTTGGATTACCGCACTCATGCGAAGAGCCTTTTTCATACGCCACCAGTATTTGCTGTCTACATGGTGGAAAAAGTGCTGCGTTGGATCAAGGGTAAAGGCGGTTTAGCCAAAATGAAGTCACTAAATGACGAAAAAGCGGCACTGCTATATGATCGCATTGATTCTACTGACTTTTACACAGGAGTTGCGAGCCCGGATTCAAGGTCAAATATGAATGTCACATTCAGGCTCCCAACGGAGGATCTGGAGGCGTCATTTATTTCTGCAGCAAAAAGTCACGGAATGGTGGCATTGAAAGGCCATAGAAGCGCTGGTGGAATTCGCGCGTCTATCTACAATGCGTGCCCCCAAGATGCTGTAAGGGCACTTGTTAGTTTTATGAACGACTTCGAAAAAGGTAATGGCTAGCCTGTAAGGGTTTTCCTGTCGGGCGTGTACAGGAATTCGAAGATTGCAGGGTGTACCAGCCATTTGTATATAGGTCACAACTTTCTCAGAGCCGCACCTGAAATTATGCCGTATACCATCGGAGTTCCGAAAGAAACCGCTACCGGAGAGCGCCTAGTCGCGCTCGTTCCGGAAGTCGTAGCACGTCTTGTCAAAGCTGGCGCAACCGTTCTCGTTGAGAAAGGTGCCGGAGACACTGCCTTCATGGCGGATAACGAGTTCGAAGCTGTGGGGGCGCAGATATGTAGCAAGGAGGAGGCATTTTCTGCTGATATCCTTGTGAAAGTCCGCCCACCGTCGTCAGATGAAATCCCGCTGATGAAAGAGGGAGGTGCCTACATCGGTTTTCTAGCTCCACTTGATAACCCGGGAATTTCCTCAGCTGTGGCAGCTCGCGGTGTGACGGCTTTGAGCATGGAAATGGTGCCCCGCATCTCACGTGCTCAAAAAATGGACGCCCTTTCTGCTCTCAGCTCTATTGGAGGGTACAAGGCAGTGCTGCACGCCGCTACCATCCTCCCAAAGTTCTTCCCGCTTCTTACAACGGCGGCTGGAACGGTTCGGCCGTCTAATGTGCTGATCCTTGGTGCAGGTGTAGCTGGATTGCAGGCTATTGCAACAGCTCGTCGTTTAGGAGCTAAGGTGTCGGCCTATGACATCCGGGAGGCTGTTGGTGAGGAAGTTCAAAGTTTGGGAGCAAGTTTTGTAGAACTTGAGATTGAAGGACAGGACGATTCAGATTCCGGTGGGTATGCTAAGGCCTTGGTCGCGGAAAAAGCCAAGCAGCAAGTTGGCCTCCTGGTTCCTTTTATCGGCAAGTCTGATGTTGTGGTCTCCACGGCACTAATCCCGGGAAGGCCTGCTCCGCTTTTGATATCCGAAGAGGCCGTCAAGGCCATGGCACATGGCTCTGTAATTGTCGACATGGCTGCCTCAAATGGTGGTAACTGCGAGCTAACAGTTCCTGGTGAAACTGTTGTACGGCATGGTGTCACAATCATTGGCGCAACAAATCTGACCGCCGATATGCCGGTCCATGCGAGCCAGCTCTATTCGAAGACCTTGTTAGCTATGTTGCAAGATTTCACTGACGAAAACGGCTTTGCTCCAAACGAAGAAGACGAAGTGTTTACGGGCTCTTGTATCACGCGTGGCGGAGCCGTCGTGAACGAACGAGTCAAATCATTACTCAACCCTTCCTGACCAAACAACTGGACGTATCGATGCTCACGAATCTCATCGTTTTCATTCTCGCATCCATCATCGGTAGTGAGGTCATAAGCAAAGTCCCAGCGACATTGCACACCCCGCTAATGTCTGGATCCAATGCGGTTTCCGGCATAACCATTGTCGGAGCGCTTGTCGTTGCGGGCATGGTTGGTGATAAATGGGCCATGTACATAGGCATGGGCGCTGTTATAGTCGCGACCATCAACGTAGTCGGAGGATTTCTGGTCACAGACCGGATGCCTCAGATGTTCAAAAAGAAAGCATAGGCGAATCTCGCTGCACCCGACAACCTCATTCTGAAGATTCCTGATGAAGCAGAACATTATTGATATCGCCTATCTCATCTCCGCCATCATGTTCATTTATGGACTGAAGCGGTTGCAGTCACCGGCAACGGCCCGAAAGGGTAACCAGCTTGCAGCATTGGGTATGTTCGTGGCCATTGTCGCTACGTTATTCATCCAAGAGATTGTAACACCGGTTCAAATGATCATTGGTGTTGTAATAGGTGCTGGAGTAGGCGCTGTTCTTGCTCGGCGAGTCGAAATGACCGGTATGCCAGAGCTCGTAGCAGCATTTAATGGATTTGGCGGAATTGCTTCTGCCCTCGTAGCAGGCGCTGAAATCGCGAAGGTTCTATCTGAGTTCAGGCACGATCCAAGCCTTGTCTCCCATCTAGGTGGGGTTGATGCGGTTACCATCTCGTTGTCCATTCTTATTGGGATGGTCACTTTCACCGGCTCGTTTGTCGCTTTCGGAAAGCTTTCTGGCAAAGTTTCAGGAAACCCTATTTCGTTTCCTGGCATGAGGGTATTCACGGTCCTATTCATGGCAGGGGCAATCGCCTCCATAGTCTGGATGGTATTGCACATGGGCGACTTTGGAGCAGCTGGTTTATGGCTGAATCCCATGGTCGAAGCAGGTATCGCTATTGGATTCGCTGGCGCCGTACTCGGCATTCTTCTGGTTATTCCTATTGGGGGAGCTGATATGCCCGTTGTGGTTGCTCTTCTGAACTCGTACTCAGGCCTTGCAGCAGCAGCAACCGGATTCGTACTCAATAACACCGCCCTTATTGTGTCCGGGGCACTGGTTGGCGCCTCTGGACTTATCCTGACCAATATTATGTGCGAGGCCATGAACAGGTCGTTGTTCAATGTCCTGATTGGTGGCTTTGGGGGAGATTCTGGTGGTGGTCCATCCGGAGCAACCTCAACGGAAGGTCTTACGGTTAATTCAACTACATCTGACGATGTCGCTATCCTGCTCAGCTACGCGAATAAGGTCATTTTCGTGCCAGGGTACGGGATGGCAGTTGCTCAGGCCCAGCATGCCGTTAGGGAGTTAGCAGAGGAGCTGGCGAAGAAGGATGTAGAAGTCAAATTCGCGGTACATCCGGTTGCAGGACGTATGCCAGGACATATGAATGTGCTACTGGCCGAAGCAAATGTGCCGTATGATCAGCTGTTTGAAATGGATGAGATCAACGGTGAATTTGAGACAACTGATGTAGCTGTCGTCATCGGCGCGAACGACGTCGTAAACCCTGCAGCCAGACACGACAAGAGTAGCCCTATCTATGGAATGCCAATCTTGAACGTGGACCATGCCGCTACTTCTATCGTCCTTAAGCGCTCTATGCGTCCTGGATATGCAGGTATTGACAATGAGTTGTTCTACAACTCAAATAACCAGATGCTCTTTGGAGACGCTAAGGACTCGATTTCGGCGGTAACCAACGAGGTCAAGGCACTTTAGGGCTGCAAGCTGGACACCAACGGCTCTAAGGTTGCAAGGACTCTCTCGGCAATGATGCGGTGCCCTTCCGCAGTCGGGTGAATACCATCATTTTGAAGCAAATGAGTGATTGCTCCGAAGCCTTCTCCAATGAAGGGAATAAGCTTTACACCATGCGATGCAGCCACTTCTGGATACATGGAAGCAAATTGAGTAGTGTACTCATGGCCTAGGTTCGGCGGGACCTCCATTCCGACAAGTACAATTTCAGCATCGGTCCAAGCTTGGCGTGTTTTATCGATAATACCGCCAAGATTCGACTTTGTTAGGGAAAGATCGATTCCACGCAATCCGTCATTGCCGCCGAGCTCAAGTACGAGAATATCGACTCGCTCCTGAAGTAGCCATTCCACCCTGTTAAGGCCACCCGAACTAGTATCTCCAGATATCCCAGCATCAATTACGCGAACCGTGTAACCTGCGTCCGCTAATTGCATCCCAACGAGTGCCGGAAAGGCTGACCCCGTGTTGAGTCCATAACCGGCAGTAATGCTGTCTCCGAGGAATACGATGCGTACCGAATCATCCGATGTGGGTGCATCGGCTGTTGAGGGTGGGGTTACACTCGATTCGTCCTGGGTCACTGACTCTTCAGGAACTGTTATGGTCGCTTCACGGTCGGACGGCGAGCCGCAAGAGACGAGAAAGAGAATCAGGATAGCACACAGTGGAAGGCGCATTAATAACGACTCTGTATTGAAACCAATACCCGAAAACTGTCGGGCAAGAAACAGGCAAACCAAATGAATGATGTTTTGCGGGTAAGTGACTTGACTAAAACCTACCAAAGTGGCAGCCGTTCGCTTACCGTCCTACATGATGTCTCGTTCCAATTGGAAGCCGGAGATACCTGCGCTATTGTGGGTCCGAGCGGAAGCGGCAAGACGACGTTGCTTGGGTTGTGTGCTGGGTTAGATTCTCCGTCGGGAGGAAGTGTTACACTTTGCGACAGGAATCTCGGTCCGCTTTCAGAGGACGACCGCGCTAGGGTCCGGAATATGCATGTTGGTTTTGTATTTCAGTCTTTCCGGCTTATCCCCACTCTTACAGCTATTGAAAATGTGATGGTGCCAGCTGAATTACAGGGACGCCTTGATGTAAAACATGAAGCAGAAGCCTTGCTAAAGGATGTTGGTTTAGAAGACCGCTTCGACCACTTCCCGTCGCAGCTCTCCGGGGGAGAACAGCAGCGAGTTGCCTTGGCGCGAGCATTCATTAACCGGCCTGCCATTCTCTTCGCCGATGAGCCCACTGGCAATTTAGATTCTGAGACGGGAGAGCACGTAGTTGATATTCTGTTTCGTCTTAACCGCGACGCAGGTACGACGCTAGTACTGGTTACCCACGATCTCGAACTGGCCAACAAGACCAATCGGGTGATTCGATTGAAGGGTGGCGAAGTCGTATCTGACTCCAATCCGCGCGAAATGGCCTCGGCTTCTATGAATGGAGGCGACTAACATGCAGCGATGGATGTTCAGATTTGCTCGTAGGGACACACGGGGTAACCGTGGGCGATTAGCGCTATTCGTCTCCTCTATGGTTCTTGGCGTAGCTGCGCTCGTTTCTATTAATTCGTTTGGAGACAACCTGCGTACAGCCATTGATGCAGAAGCACAAACGTTGCTCGGCGCCGACATGAGCTTGGAGAGTTCAAAGCCGTTCAGTGACAATGTTGAGTCAATTGTGGATTCTCTTGGAGGCATACAAAGTCGTAGGACTTCTTTTTCCTCCATGGCATATTTCCCACGTACTGCCTCTTCACGCCTAGTTACTGTTCGAGGAAATGAGGCAGGTTATCCATTTTATGGGGCGATTGAAACAGATCCACCTGAAGCCGCAGAACAATATCTGAGCGGCGACGGTGCGTTAGTGGATGGCACACTGATGCAACAATATGGAGTAGTGGTGGGGGATTCGGTCAAGATTGGGCGCAGTATGTATCGCGTTGAAGGGCGTCTACTGCAAACGCCAAGGGAGTCGGCGGCCATCATGCTGTTCAGTCCACGTATCTATTTGCCCTTGGCAAGAGTCGATACCACGTTGCTTGCCATGGGTAGTCGTGCAGATTACGAGGTGTATTTTCGCTTCGAGGATGAGCGAGATGTGGAGGCAACGGCTGAACCATTACGTGAAAGCTTACAGGAAGAACGCGTAGGAATTGATACGGTAGAAGAAGAGCGTGAAAACTGGGACGAAGCGCTAACAAACTTGTATCGGTTCTTGGGACTTGTCGGTTTCACCGCATTGCTTTTAGGTTCTTTGGGCGTGGCGTCAAGCATCAGCGTCTATGTCCGTCAACGCGTTCAGACGATCGCAGTCCTCCGCTGTTATGGCGCGTCAACCTGGTCCACCGTGGGAGTGTACCTGATGCAAGCCCTTGGAATGGGACTATTTGGCGCATTAGCAGGAAGTGTGGTTGGAGTTAGTATTCAGACCTTGATACCAATCATTTTGGGTGACTTCCTGCCTGTTGATGTCTCATTCAATATCTCTTGGCCAGCCGTATTTATGGGCTCTGGCATCGGCTTAGGTGTCACTATTCTGTTCGCACTATTGCCTCTCCTGTCACTGAGAAACGTATCTCCGCTCGCTGCATTACGTTCAGGAGTAGATACAACCGCACTCGAGAAAGGGTGGATGTGGTGGGCCACTGCCGCAGTTGTTGGGCTAGGAACTACAGGGTTTGCCATGATTCAAGCCCCAACGCCATTGATGGGGCTTTCCTACGCCGGCGGCATTCTGGTGGTGTTTCTTCTATTAGCAGCGACTGCAAAAGGTGTCATGTGGCTTTTAGTGCGCAGACCCCCGATACGCACTTCTTATACGATCAAGCAAGGAATTGCCAATCTTCATCGACCCAATAACCAGACTCTGATGATGGTCCTGGCACTGGGATTGGGTACGTTTCTTGTCACAACTATGTTGATTAGTGAGCAGACGTTACTGGGGCAGATCACAGTCGCTGGAGCAGAAGAGCGCCCCAATCTCATTTTCTTCGACATTCAGCCCGATCAGGTCGATGAGCTTATTGCTACAGTAGAGCAAACTGGGCTTCCTGTAATGGAGGATGTTCCGATCGTAACAATGCGGATTCAGTCTGTCAAAGGCTTAAGTGTAGATGAAATGAGAGCCGATTCTACCGTGCGCACTTCATGGGCTCACCGACGAGAATATCGCTCTACCTATCGAGACCGTCTTACAGATTCAGAAACGCTTCTAGAAGGCGAATTTGTTGGTGCACACTCTGGTAGCGGACCTATCCCAGTTTCTGTAGAGGTGGGGGTTGCTTCGGAACTGGAGGTCATGATTGGTGACCAGATTGTATTCGATATTCAAGGCATTCCGGTAGAGACTGAGGTAGCTAGCCTTAGAGAAGTGGATTGGCGTCGCATGCAGACCAATTTCTTTGTGGTATTCCCGGATGGTACTCTGGACAATGCACCTGCAACGCACGTCGTTATGACGCGAGCAGACTCTGAAGAGGCCTCCGCCCTTGTCCAAGGTGCAGTAATCCGTAGCCAACCCAACGTTTCATCGATCGACATATCACTGGTGCTTTCTGTCTTTGACGCCATTTTCTCTCGAATTGGATTCGTTGCACGGTTCATGGCCCTCTTTTCCATTTCAACAGGCTTGATCGTACTTGCAGGTGCCGTCCTGATTAGTCGTTTCCAACGGATTGAAGAATCTGTTCTTCTTAAGACGCTAGGAGCGTCTCGTAAAACGGTTCTTAGGATTATGTCCGTTGAGTATCTGGTGCTGGGCCTAGTTTCTTCCGCAACAGGCGTGCTTTTGTCCGTGATTGCCGGATGGTGCATTGCTCGATTCGTTTTCGCAACTGAGTTGATTCTTGCACCAGGAGCTATTCTTACAATCATGGGAGTGGTCATCGGGCTAACCTTGATCATCGGGCACTTCAATTCCCGGGGTGTGTATGACCGTTCCGCTCTCGAAGTACTTCGTTCAGAAACGTGATATTCCCTTTTTCGATATGACTCTCGAAGACAGACTGGCTGCCATGCGGCAGTCGATCTCCAACGCAGCCGCTCGGTCAGGTCGAAACGCGGATGACGTCACGCTGATAGCGGTTTCAAAGACATTTCCATCATCGGATATCGTTGCAGCCAGCCGTGCAGGGCAAGTTGACTTTGGAGAAAACAAGGTCCAAGAGCTGATTTCGAAGGTTGATGAATTGGGTTCAGGTACGGTAGAGCACCCGATTGTTTGGCATCACATTGGGCATTTGCAACGCAATAAAGTCAAAGACATTATTGGGCGCGCTTCGCTGTTTCACGCTCTTGACAGTACTAGGCTTGCACAAGCCCTTCAGGCTCGTCTCGAGGCCGAGGATACCAGCTTGAAATGTTTAATTCAGGTCAATGTCTCTGGTGAAACATCCAAATTCGGTATTGAACCAGATGATCTTGGTAGGTTTTTGGACGCAATTTCTGCTTGTGATAGAGTCATACCTACGGGTCTCATGACTCTAGCGGCACCCGTTAGTGATGCTGAAAAAGCTCGCCCTGAACTAGTTTTACTGCGCCGACTGGGTGAAAGCATCTCTGATCGTTTGTTAGATGGTGTTTGCCAGCTTTCGATGGGCATGAGTTCCGATTACGAGGTAGCGATCGAAGAGGGGGCGACCCATGTACGAGTCGGCAGTGCAATCTTCGGTACACGCTAGCAAAGGAAGGAGGTTGTGCGCTACGGGATACGCTATGATTTCTGTATCTTAGTATGTCAAATAGAAGAGGCCGGGGTCTCCCGGTAGTTCAGTCCGCTATCCAATCTGTATGCCATGAAAATTTCTGCACTGGACATCCGCAAACAGGAATTCGCCCGGACATTCCGTGGGTATGATGCCGAGGAGGTAGACTCGTTTCTTCAGGTGGTTGCCACAGAATGGCAGGAAATGGTTGATGATCTTCGTCGAAACAATGACAAGATCCAGGAACAGCAACTGACGCTTGAGCACTATATGAAAGTTGAGGAGGCACTGGAGGTGGCTCTCCAAACAGCCAGAACAAGTTCTCGCCAGACAATTGAGTCGGCAGAGCGAAAAGCGGCTGCAATGCTTGAAGAAGCAGAGAACAGAATTGTTGAGATGCAGAGGGAAGCTGATTCAAGTAGACTGGAGATCAAGCGAGAAACAGCAAGGTATTCGGTTCGCCAGCAGGAGATTGTGGCCAAACTGCGCTCATTTCTGGTTTCCGAAATGGAAATGTTGCGTCATTTCGAATCAGATACATCTGATAGAACATTAGCTGGAGCATCCCCGCATCGAGAAATCGAACTGATTCGCGATGAAAAGGCAGGCGAAGATGCAGCTGAGAGTGATGAATCGATCGATTTAGATGATATTTTCGCCGGATGGCAAGATCCTCAACCACAAGAAGAAGGTGAGTCTTCAGAAACACCTCAAGATAACTGGGATGAAGACGAGGATATAGACGACGACGATGCAGACGACGACCTTGAGTACGATGATGATGACGACTCCTCAGATGAGGATGATGAAGAGTGGGAAGACGATGATGATGACGACGACGATCTGGAGTACGACGATGACGACGAGTCCGATGACGAAGAATCATCACACAAGGAGGGGTCACCGTCTTGGCGCGTAACTCCGGTTTTTGAGTCCGTTGAGCCTGCGGATGATGAGACCTCTGAAGAAGACCATGACGCGGAGAAGCGCATGGTAGGAGATGAATCTGCCGATGAGGAGATCAAAAAGATCCACGAAATCCTAAAAGGACTGGATGAGGAGCAGGATGGGGCAGGAAATTGATGCAATCGTCGTCGACGTATTATGAAAAAGTAGCAGCAGCTGCAGCGGCTATCGCTGACTCTTTTGGATCTGTTCCAGACGTAGGAGTGATCTTGGGGACAGGCTTAGATGGTCTTTCGAAGGCCATTACGGTTGAGAAGGAGTTGTCATACAGTGATATACCTGGTTTCCCTGAGTCAACAGTACAGTCCCACGCAGGAACACTTCTTTTGGGTACACTCGCTGGGCGAAAGATCGTCGCCATGCAGGGTAGAGCTCATATTTATGAGGGCTATTCCTCTAAAGAGGTAACGCTGCCGATACGTGCATTGGCAGCGTGTGGGATTAAGACCTTAATTGTGTCCAATGCCAGCGGAGGCATGAATCCAGCCTTTCGTTCGGGTGATATCATGCTTATTGAGGATCACATTAACCTGACGGGCCACAATCCGCTTGAAGGGCCTAACGAAGACTCTTGGGGCCCTCGTTTCCCAGACATGAGCGATCCATATCCCGCCGACCTGCGAGCGAAAGCAAGAGCAGTAGCCACGGAATTGGACATCAAGCTGCACGAAGGAGTCTATATCTCTGTCGTTGGACCAAACTTGGAGACACGGGCAGAATACCGCATGCTTCACAAGATGGGGGCTGATGTTGTCGGAATGAGTACGGTCCCAGAAGTGATAGTGGCCAACCATATGGGTGTTCAGGTTGTAGCATTTTCAGTCATTACCGATGAATGCTTTCCCGATACATTGCAGCCAATTTCAATTGAAGATGTCCTAGCCGCAGCAGCACGTGCTAGTGACCCTTTATCTAAGATGCTTAAGGCGTTGCTTCCGCGAATTTGAGGAAAGTCGTAATTCGGCTTTTTGTATGAGTTCAAGGCGCAATCAGTCTCAGTCTTGATCACGATAGTCGCTATCTTCCGTTTTCTGTACTAAAGCCCTATTTGGTAGCCGTATGGCCTTCAACGAATTCAAAGAAATCAACGCCGATAAGCTCGAAAGGGACGTCTTATCCTTTTGGGAAAAGGAAGATATTTTCGGCAAAAGTATTCGGCAGCACGAAGGGGCAGAGACGTTCACCTTTTTTGAAGGCCCCCCAACGGCTAACGGCAAACCAGGGATCCACCATGTGATGGCCCGGACCATTAAGGATATCTTCTGTCGGTTCAAAACCATGGAAGGATTCCAAGTTGAACGCAAAGCTGGCTGGGATACACATGGGTTGCCTGTAGAGATCGAAATTGAGAAAGAATTGGGCTTGGAGGGCCGGCACCAGGTAGAGGAATATGGCATTGCTGAGTACAATGCTGCCTGTCGCGAGAGCGTTCTCAGGTATAAAGGCCTATGGGATCAATTGACTACCCGCATGGGGTACTGGGTCGATCTTGATGATCCATATATCACGTTTAAATCAAGCTATATAGAGAGCGTATGGTGGCTTCTCAGTGAGATGCATCGGAAGGGGTATCTCTATAAAGGATTTAAAATTCAGTGGTATAGCCCTGGTTCCGGTACAGTACTCTCATCGCATGAAGTCAGTCTTGGGTATAAGGAGGTCCAGGACCCGAGTATTTACACTCGGTTTCGTTCCTCCGAAGACGCCAATCTGTACTATCTCGCATGGACAACAACACCTTGGACAACAGTATCTAACGTTGCCGTCGCGGTAGGTCCAAAGATCGACTATGTCAGAATACGATTGACGACAGATGACATCGGCGAGCACGACTTGATTCTGGCTAAAGCCCGGCTCTCTGTGATTAAAGAGGAGTATGAGGTTGTTGAAGAGTATGTCGGCTCAGACCTCGTTGGACGGATGTACGAGCCTCTGTATGATTTCTTTGTCGGAACGGAAGGCACCGAAAATGCATGGCGCATCGTTCCCGCAGATTACGTCTCCACAGAAGACGGAACGGGATTGGTTCATACCGCACCTGCGTTCGGTGCAGAAGACTTCGAGACAGCCCAAAAGACAGGCCTGCCAATGTTAAATGCCGTTGAGCCCGATGGCTGTTTCCGAGAAGAGTTCGGACTTGTTGCTGGGATGTGGTTCAAGGATGCTGACAAAGTGGTTTCACGAGATTTGCGAGACCGCGGACTGATGTATCGGCACGAGACGTATCTCCACAATTACCCTCATGATTGGCGTAAAGGAACACCCCTCATGAGTTATCCTGTTGACAGCTGGTTTGTCCGAACCACTGCAATCAAGGACCGATTGATGGAGCTTAATGATACCATCAATTGGCAGCCCGCCGGTATTGGTACAGGGCGTTTTGGAGACTGGTTAAAGAACAATGTGGACTGGGCGCTAAGCCGTCGTAGATACTGGGGTACGCCGCTTCCAATTTGGCAATCAGATGCTCCAGAATCTGAATACATTGAAGTAATCGGTTCGATTGCCCAGTTGAGGGAGAAGTGCCCGGGCCAGTTACCCGAGAATGATGAAGATGTCGACTTACATCGTCCATTTGTCGATGAACTGACCTGGTCGGCTCCAGATGGTGGTACCATGCGCCGGGTAGAAGACCTCATTGACGTCTGGTTTGATTCTGGGGCTATGCCATTTGCACAGTGGCACTATCCTTTTGAGAACAAGGAAGTATTTGAGCGCAACTTCCCCGGTGATTTCATTGCGGAAGGAGTTGACCAAACAAGAGGCTGGTTCTACACACTTCACGCTATTGCAGCGCTCGTTATGGACGACGTTGCGTACCGCAACGTGGTTGTGAACGGCTTAGTGCTGGATGAGAAGGGCGAGAAGATGTCCAAAAGCAAGGGCAACGCAGTTGATCCGTTCGCGTTGATCGACACGCATGGCGTAGATGTGATTCGCTGGTACATGATGAGTAACACGCCGCCATGGGAAAATCTGAAGTTTTCAGAGCGAGGTATTATTGATATACAACGCCGTTTCTTCAATACCCTCACGAATGTCTATTCATTCTTCGCTACCTATGCTAACGTTGATGGATTTGAGTATGGTGAAGCAGTTGCGGTAGGTCAACGCCCTGAAATGGATCGATGGATCCTTTCCCGACTGCATACTGCCGGTGTTCAGGTGGAAGCTGCCCTCACCGAGTACCACCCCACGAAAGCTGCACGTATCGTTGAAGGTTTTGTCGATGAGTTATCCAATTGGTATATCCGCAGAAATCGTCGTCGGTTCTGGAGTGCCAAGGATACGGGGGAAGGGGAAGAGTCAAAACATGCAGCCTACCAGACGGTAGCGGAGTGTCTATTGACCGTCGCGAGGTTAATGGCCCCGATTGCTCCGTTTTATGCCGAATGGATGTTCAATAATGTGAATGGTCCATTGGGTCTGTTGGAGGCAGAATCCGTGCATCTTACTACGTTTCCTGGTGTGTCGGACCATGCTGATGCATTCGATTCGGATTTAGAGCATAAAATGTACTTGGCTAGAACGATCTCTTCACTTGTACTGGGCTTGAGAAATACGGCATCAATAAATGTGCGTCAGCCTCTACCGGGAATCATGGTTGTCACTGGGCCTGACGTCGAGGAAATGGTTGTTGAGACTGTTGCTTCGATCATCCGTGAAGAGACGAACGTTAAGTCCATTACTTTTGTGGAAGGCTCCTCATCAGTTGTTAGTCGGCAGGCTAAACCTAATTTCAAAGCATTAGGTAAACGACTGGGACGTCACATGAAAGCAGCCTCTCAGGCTATCAGGGCAATGTCATCAGAAGAAATAGACCAGTACTTAGCGACAGGAGAGCTCAATCTTGACCTGGACGGTGAAATAGTTGTGCTCTCGGGAGATGATCTTGAAATCGTTAGCGAAGGAATCGAAGGCTGGCTAGTTGGCCAAGAGAACACGGTCACAGTGGCGCTAGATACGGCCATCTCAGATGAACTCCGAACCGAGGGTTTGGCACGAGAAGCGATCAATCGTATTCAGAATATGCGAAAAGATGCTGGATATGATGTCACCGACCGTATTTCGGTCCGCTATACAGGTTCGCAAGGAATGGAAACTGCACTCGAGCAGCATGGTGAATGGGTCAGGAACGAGACGTTGAGTCTAGAGTTTGAATCCGCTGCGAATCCTGATGGCGAACTCATTTCGGAGTTCGATATCAACACTGAGAGACTGACGGTCGGTATTCGGTTGGTCAGCAATTGAGCAACTTGAATCCGTACCGTAAACACGTTCAATTATCATGGCAGAGAAAAAAAACAAGGACCAGAAACCAGCTGTTGCACTGCGTTCACCGTTTACCCCGGAAGAACTGGATCATTTCAAGCAGCTGATAACTGAGAAGCGTGAGTCAGCAAGCGATGATGTAGCCCGTATGCGTGCGCAGCTTGAAGATGCGCGTGAGCAGGCGGAAAACGATACTGCATACAGTTTCCACATGGCGGACGCAGGAACAGATGCGATGGACCGTGAGAAGCTGTATTTGATGGTAGCTCGGCAGCAAAAATACATCGGGTACTTGGATCGTGCCTTGGACCGAATTGCTAGCGGAAGCTACGGTGTGTGTAAGGTTACCGGTAATCCTATCTCGAAGGAACGCCTTGAATCAGTGCCTCACACGGAAATATCAATTGAAGCAAAGCTCGCCCAGAAGAAGTAATAGTTCTTTTCTTCGGGCGCTCTGATGTCGTGAGGCAGCGAGTCGAGTCGGGGATAAATCTACCGGTCTATGGATTCTGCTCGCAATTGGAAGATAAAGTCGATGATGATGGTGGCTATGATCATCATTGTAGATCAACTTTCGAAAGTCACCGTTTTGAAGACGATGTATCGGGGTCAATCGATTTCTGTCTTTGGAGACTGGCTCAAACTGACTTTCATCGAGAATCCAGGTATGGCCTTTGGAATCCAGTTTGGCCCACCTGCCCTGATTAGCATCTTCTCGATAGTGGCCACGATTCTCATCATTGTGTATCTGTACCGGGTCGGAGGAATGTTTCGCCCCTATCGTATTAGCCTTAGCATGGTACTCGGTGGTGCAATTGGCAACATTATCGACCGCGTCTTTTACGGTAAGATTCTACACGACGACCCGTATTTTCTGGGCAAAGTAGTTGATTTTATACACATCAATGTCTGGCGTGGAATGGTGCCTGAAGCGATTCCCTTCCTCGGAGGAAAGTATCTGGCGCTATTTCCGATTTGGAATGTAGCCGATATGGCAATCGTTCTTGGTGTAGTAGGAATTATCTCTTATCAGCGTCGATTCCACACGGTTGTTGAGGAAAGCCTACTCAACGCAAGAAGTGACTCTAGTCTATCAGAAGGCGCAACGACGTCACCAAGTGAGACGAGCAGCGAAGGAGAAGACGCGGGGAAGGAGTAATCGGTCCGATCGTTCGAGCAAGCCCGTAGAGGAAGTAGCTCCGCCGCCGAAGTACGAATCCTCATCCATTTGGAACCGCCATTCGGCCGAATTCTGACGATTTAAGACGTTGACGATATCGCCCCTTAACTGAAGTGCGTATTTCCCTATATCGAGAGAGTACGCTACACTCACGTCGAGTTGATGGATAGGGGCCAGGACATGCGATTCAGGATCCGTCAGGTTGTAATTCGAAATTTGGCGTTCAACGCGTCGAATAGCATCTCCGGAAACACCATTCTCCCGCATCTGGTCAAGAAGAGAATCAACGTCATTCAGGTGAGCACTTAGGAAGTCGTAATAAGACTTACGGTAGCCCCATTCACGTCCCCAAATACTACGCCACCGAGCTAATACTACAGCGCGCCTCATGGGTACAAAGTCGGCAGAAAATTCCAGACGAAGTGGCTCATTCCAGGGTACAGATAACGATTCATTGCCGAATAGGTTGGCAATCTGCCTGCGGGAAACAGTGTGATCTAAGCGCGCTTTCACGTTCCCAAGGCCTACTTTTCGTTTCACTCCAGTAGAAACACCCCAGGAATGACCTCGAGTTGATTCCAGGAAATCACCTTGTTGGAGTTCTATTCGTTCTCCCGTGGTAGCCGAATAGTCCACAGAAAGGATGTGATACTGACGTTTGTAGAAGGACTCCAACGAAATCGACCACTTGTTAGTGGGTAAAAACAGCATTTCAGCGGCAAAATGAGCTGCTTTTGGTGGGGTTACCGTAGCGTCATTACCCATCCAGAATCTCGTTGACGAGACAAATGTCCGAGGACTCCTGCTACTTACGTCAAACTGCGAAACGAATTGCCGATATAATCCAGTGCCCAAATAGAGTGAATAACCACCCACGGGCGTGTCCACCCAGTCGAATCGGGCTGAGAGCCTAGGTTCTGCGTAAAGACTTTGTTTTGCATGCAACCATGTGAAGCGACTTCCCGCCTCAAAGACAGCATGATCACCTGCCTTGACCCGGTCTTGAACGTAGGACGCCAAGCGCCAACCATTCGAATCATGAATTAGCGGAAATTGTTGCGTACCAGCGACCGTAAATCGGCTGCTAGTGTGAATCAATTCGCCTCCTATCTCGACTTCGTGGCCGTTGCCCGGAAACCAGTTCAAATTGCCATCAATTGCGGTTTCGAAAATGCGGTTTCCGTCATCTTCGGTAGTTAGCTCAGATGCCTCTCCTGGAGCGTCAAAGTCATGTCGGAGGCGGTAATAACTGGCTCGGGCGCCGAATGTAGTGAGAGTATGAGCACTGCGAACATCAGAAACACGAATCTGAGACATTCCATTCTGCCAGGAATACAGATCCTTAAACCTGTTAGCACCTGTGTTTGACGTGCTAGAAGCAGGGAAGTCAACATCTGTGATATCTAGGCCGGCGAGGTTGTTTCCCAGACTTGAACGCCCCCAATACGAGGAGGCCGTGATTGTTCGTAAACCAGACTGGATCTTAGTCGCTGCGTGAATATCTGCGAACTGGATAGCCGGTTCTCCCGTTGATGGGAAATTGGCGAAGGGGGTATTGTTCTCTGCAAAAGCCGACAGTAAAAATGTATCAATCACGTTCCAATCATCCATTAGGTTTGCTAGTGCAGGCGGCGCTAGTAGGCTCCATGTGCCAATTCTTGCTGCCCCAAGCGTTGTGATTCGCGCTCCCGATGGACGTATCCAAAACCCAGAATGTCGAGCATTCGTAGAGAGCGGGTCCACCTGTAGGGTCAATTGGCCGTTGCCACCGGACATCGAGACTCTCGAGGATGGCGCGCGCAGATCATGCTTCGCAGATATCACTCCTGAAATCTGACTTCCTAACGTGGCACCAAAGCCAGCTTTGTTGACGGTGATCTTCCCGAGGGCGAATGGGCTAAACGGCCCAATGAAAGAGGCAACGTTAAGCGGGAGGAATACAGGAGCTCCATCTAGCCTAAATTGGTGCTCTCCTGCTTCACCTCCCTGAATATGTATGTCCGCTGTGGCGTCATTAACTCGAACCCCCGGCATGGCGTCCAGGCTTTGCAACACTCCTACGGATCCCGACGAGAGGCGCGAGGAGACCTCTTCCTGATTGGCAGATGGAGCTCCGAGTAGGGTGGAGGAGGGCATCATTCCGATTCCATCTACAATGACCTGAGATATCAGTAACGGTTCATCAGTCTCAAGAATTACCTCTATGCTCTCGCTTGAACCCGCAGCGATTGTTACCGTCGTCTCGTTTGCTGCATACCCTAGATGACTCACTCTAAGGCGGTACTCTCCGGCCAGAAGTCTTGGGAAAATGAACAGACCATCCAGATTAGCGATACTTGCTCGATCGGCATCAGCAATGAGAATATGGGCAAAGGAAAGTGGTTGTTCAGTCTCAGCATCCAGCACAATCCCACGTAGATCTCCGTACAGGGGGATTCCCTCTGCAGCAACCTCCAATACATAAAGACCACTAGAGCGCCTAACAAAATCTAGACCTGTTCCCTTTAGAATACACTGAAGGATCTCTTCAGATTGCAGGCTTTCCGCCACGCAAAACACACGTTTGCCTTCTGTGAGAAGAGGATCCCAGGAAATGTCGATACGCGTAGCCTCCCGGAACTGTAATAGGGCGCTACTCAGTGATACCCCACGCCAAGCCATCGTGTAGCGCGCAGACTGATCCTGAGCACGAGCGGTAGTTAAGATTGGAGACAGGAAAACAGTGACCGTCAGCAACGAGGTCAACAGGAGAACGGTGGATCGAATGCCCGTAGCACCGTTCAGGTAAGACTGGCTGGAGTTGGAATGTCCGAAAGGAATGACGTCCTGTGGAAATTCAGAGTGCCGCATGGAGATCTGAGATAAGCAAGATACAAAAAATGCCGATCTAATCGCGTAGTCGTCCACTCACTAATGACTTATGTATACAAAAAAACCGATTTCCCCATTAAGGAATCGGCTGAACATAGTCCGTAGATGTGACGCGGATTAGTTCAGGTACATTTCGTATCCGTTTGCTCTTTGACGATATCGAACACTGATGGTTGCAGCAATATCCCCCAGAAACTCGCTCGCATCACCCACTTCATTTCGATGGATTGTTATGGGACGAAGACGAATGGAAGAAGGAGCTTTTACCTTGATGTCGAACCTGCGTTCTACATCGTCCAGTACATTCCCAATCAGCTCATCTTGATAGGAGAACCCACCCGATAGCCATGCTAACTTTGCCGATATATCAACTTCTTGAATCGTGACGTCATCAGAACTGGTCATCTGGTCGGCAGCAAGTAAGACTTCACCGTTACTACCCTGAACCTGTACGCGACCGGTGGCGACTAATACTTCTGTACTCGCCGCGATTGCTCCTGGCCAAGCCGAAATACCAAAGCTTGTACCAAGAACAGTAGTTGTGGCATCAAATGTTGAAACTTCGAATGGTGTAGTGCCAGGCTGCACATCAAAAAAACCATCTCCAATCAGTGCCACATCACGATGATGGTCGTTGAAACCTTTTTTGACAATAAGGCGACTTCCAGGAGCAAGGTCAACTGTAGATCCATCTGCAAGAGAGACAGTGGTCAACTCTGACCCGGTCGGCGCCCTGAACTGATCATGGGAAGGGGATAACAGCATGCTGAGGCCTAAAACAACTGCGGCAGCGATTGAAACTGCACGAAACCGCATCCTATAAATCCGTGCAGGTGGTCGTGCTGGACGAGATTCAACAGAATGTGCCGACGAAAAAGCTGCACTATCGTTGATTTGTGCCAAGACTGCGCTACGAACCTGTGCTTTCCTAGGATCAGTATCTGTTTGCTGCGCGCTTTCGCACAGATCCCAGATGTGTCCAAGCTGAATACTCTCGTCAGTCGATAGACCGTCGAAGAGTTGCTCAGTTGGTTCGTATGTGAAGTTTCTTAGGCTCACAAAAACTCAATGTGTTATACATCTTATGTGCAATACATCCTATGTGTTCGAGGGGCGGGAGCCATAAAATGATTCCCGTTCCTTAAAGGCCTCCAGCTTCTTCCGAATGTGCTGGAGTGCCAGAACGATGTGATTGTTAACAGTCTTGGGTGCTAGGTCCATTAAAGAAGCTATCTCTTCATGGCTCAAACCCTCGAAACGACTCAGCATGAACGCTTCTTTTCTGCGTTCCGGCATTTCGTCAATCCATTCCTGAAGACGCATCTTCAGAAGGGCTGCATCAATCTCATCGTCATTCACACTGTCAAAGCCGACAGAAGGGTGATCAGCCTCAATGGCTTCTGCGGCATGCCGCTTCTTCTGGCGTTCGTGATTGAGTGAGTAATTGCGCACCATCTGATACATCAACGCTCTAAGAGAACGTTCCGGATCGATAGTTTCGCGCACCTGCCACAGTTTTAAATACACATCTTGTAAGATGTCAGAAGCCGAGACAGCGTCGTGCGTGATGTACATCGAATAACGATGAAGTGCATCATAGCTCGCATCGAAGAGCTCGGCGTAAGACGCCTCGTCGGACTGTAAAAGACCGTGACTCCAGGATTGAAACTGCTCTTCCGCAATGGATCGCATGCTCAATTACCCTCAGTCAACTCTAGTACACGAAGAGAGCGCGAATTACCCAAAATTGGCCTTTTGATCAATAAGAACATTAGTTAATAGCTGTAAGGCTTAGTGGCACAGCGGGATAGGGTGGTTCTTTTCAAGAAGTACGGACGTTTCAAGCTGTAAAATCAAAAAATAAATTCCATTTATTGTCCCCTTTTCTCCCTGACCTGTCCCGTTTGCTGATCCAACCCGATAGCAAATACGTTGTTCTCAAAGCTAACGATTAGTTGGGAATCAGATTGTAGTTAAGAGGATTCACACCGAATGTGCAGCAGCAAACCCGGATCACAGGAACCGGGGAGTACTGATGTTATTATACGTCGATCAAACCCAATCCTGACACCATCACGCCAGCTGTCCGCCTGAATGTCTACTGAGCAAAGCAGAATCAGGAATTTCTGCATCATCGCACATATTGATCACGGAAAGAGTACGCTGGCGGACCGGCTTCTTGAACTTAC
>Ga0115566_10000300_pt1 | contig 42124 bp, 34 predicted proteins | sample COGITO_mtgs_1204_3_FD_87173 | JGI IMG/M metagenome (GOLD analysis project Ga0115566, IMG submission 87173) | Pelagic marine microbial communities from North Sea - COGITO_mtgs_120405 | ecosystem: Environmental > Aquatic > Marine > Epipelagic | place: Germany:Helgoland, sampling site Kabeltonne...
AGGCAACACCATGCGGACGTCCTGTTGACGGTGGAGCGTCCTTCTGCGTAGCGCCGCATCTTCTTTCAATCGCGGATCCTCCCCTGAAAGAAGGGCCTGCAGGGATGTCCTGACGAGCGTCCACGTGGGGCGGCCCGATTCCATGAATTGGTTCAGGGTCGATGTTTGGAAAACATCTGTCTCCAATAAACCTTCTGCTTCTAGCGCACACAGGTCGACCACCATCGTTCCGATAGCAGTGCCCGGTCGGGGGCGGTCGCTTCCTGGCGGCACAAATACACCGTAGGGAAGATTCTGAATCGGAAAGTCGCTTCCTGATGGAATGTCGATGAAGGATGTCATAATTAGATGGTGTCGAAGTGTGTTCGAGGTCAGATCGGGAAGGATCCAGCGGCCCAGATCAGTGGGTTAGCCATCCGAGGTCCCGAAGGTCTTGTCGGGGTTCGTCAAAACTGCAACTCCCGATGGAAAGAGCCAATGCCCTGCGATCCTGAATAAAGGAAGTTGTTGATGCTTGGAGACCGTTCCATTCGATACCAGCGTTGGTGAAAACGAAGGAATCAGGGTTCGTGTCGCTAAGGATCTGCTCAAGGTGTTCTACATCAAGATTATGCATCCGTCCCAAGGTGACCGCAAAAAATACGTTCAGAAAACCGTGCATTGTAAGTGCCTGGCTTCGGTTGAAATGTCTAAGAGGATGGTGTAGCCCGGCGGTTGCCTTGAACGGTTGTCCTGTCCGAATGGCAGCATGAAGAAACGAGGCCAGTTCGACCAACGAAGGGAAATCTTCTTCTTTCATACCACCGCAGCGAATCTTCGCGCGGAGAAGTCCTGCTGATTGCTGGGCGCCGATAGCTAGCAAGTAATGTGGAAGCTCCTGGATGAATCGATCCGTTCTACTGATCTCTGCATACCTTGGGAGGTGTACCAATCCAGCGCTCCTGAAAACTGATTCAATACGTGAAAATGCAGGTACGGCTGAGGCCGCAGAGGTCAGAGCATCCTTCGGTAGGCGATATTCAAAGGAGTCGAGACCGACTCGTCCATTCATCCGCTCTACGAATTCAAGTGAAGTATTCAGATCGCTTTGAAGAGAGTTGCAAAATGAATCGACAGAATCTGCCGGTGAGGGCAATAGATCCAAAGCGATAGGGGATTCGTCAGAGAGTCTGTCGGCCAGAGCACCCAATTCGTTCAGCCGCGCGACCGGGATAACAAAGGGCCCAAGCATCCAATCATCAGGCTCGGCTCGATGGGCAAGATACTCGTCCAAGGCGGCCGGCATGGGTAGGGCGGCTGGGGGAAACAGCCCTGCATAATCAAAAAGACCATTTAATAGGGTCTTTACACTCGAAAAACGGGGGAAAGACGCGTCATTCAGGGGCATTTCAGCAAGGACTCTGAGAATGAAAGATCAACTATGAAGTACATAGGCGAAGCAGACTAAGAACTCTCTATTAAACCTTGTATGAACTCAAGGGTAATATTACCTTGAAAGATCTGGATTTCCGCACTTTGGCTCTATTTGACCGGAGCGGACTTGCAGGCGCCCGAAGGTTACCCGGCCTGCTTGGTGAGCAATGGCGCCACGTCGTTGCCTCTTTTGGCCCTAAGATGGGTTTTCTCCTCCTAACAAAGGTTGAGTTTCCCGCCTTCAGGTATTCATCCTTAGATACCCAACATGGTAGTCATGAAGCGATTTCCCATCATTCTCAGTCTTCTCGTCGGTGCCCTTCTTATGGGTGGTGCTGACGGTTGCTCCAGCGACCCAAACGTAGAAGGCGCAAAGCTCGACCTTCGTAACCAGGATTACGATCGTGCTCTAAGAAACCTGGAGACGGCCCTTGAAAACAATCCACAGAACGCGGAAGCTTACGAACTAAAGGGTCGCGTACTCTCGGAGAAAGCATTCTCTACGTCTGAACAGGATGCGCACATCGAGACAATCCACCAAATGATTGAAGCGTTTAGTAGCGCAGTCGAATTGGACCCCTTGTACGGCGAACCTGTAACTAACGCGATGCGTTTTGCCTTCGCAAATGAGTTTCAGCGTGGCGTACAGGCCTTCAACCGTGGACGAAACGATGACAGCGAATTTGTAGTAGCTGCACGCTACTTCCATACGGCAGCTGACATCATGCCGGATTCTTCGGGCGCGTATGTAAATGAGGCATATGCCTACATGAATGCGCAACAGCCTGAAAATGCCTTAGATCCCTTCGAAAAAGCGATCGAGACTGGCGATGAAGATCCGGATACCTATCGTTTCCTAGCACAGCTCTACCAGACCAATGATCGTATGGAAGATGCGGTTACGCTGCTTGAAACGGCTAGTACCATGTATCCTGAAAATGTCGATATCCAGACAGAGCTCTTGAATGCCTACCAGATGACAGGTCAGGTTGATAAGGCCTTGGATCGGTACAAGTCCGCTGTTGAGCGTGACCCAAGCAACGCTCTTTTCCGGTACAATTATGGTTCACTGCTTATCCAGATTGGTAACTATGGAGATGCCATCGCCCAGCTTAACGAGGCGATTGCCATCGATCCGAACTATAGCTCAGCGCACTACAACATTGGTGCCGCTCACATTAATCAGGCCGTTGATGTGAATTCGGAAATTGCGACTATGGATGATGATCTTCGTGCTAATCGCGATGATATGAGCAACGACGACATCGATGCTGCAGAGGCTGCCATGGATGCCAAAATCGAAGAACGTCGCATGCATTTTGATATGGCTGTCGCCCCACTCGAAACAGCGAAAGTACTTTTCGAAGCGATTGGTGAAGACGTATCGGATGTCTGCCGTGCACTCTTTCAGTCGTACGCCCAGACGAATCAGACGGATAAAGCACAGAGCGTTTCTGCTTGTGCTGGTTACGAAGATAATTAGTGGTGATGCCGGTACGTCTGATGCGGCAATTTGTGGTCAGAGGCATCGATTGCCAAGACCACGGCGTATGCTTACGTGACCGGTTCTAATCCATTGGACGTACGGGCCCGGGCTGCACACAGCCCGGGCCCGCTTCGTTCCACCCATTCTGAAGAATGCGGAGCGTTGCCTCTGGCAAACCCGCACTCGCATACATCCCGACCTGCATGAAACCAGAAGAAATCATCTCCAAAGGTATTGGTACCCGTGCTGTGCATGCTGGCCAACAGCCAGACCCGGTAACGGGTGCTGTGATGACCCCTGTTTACCAGACGTCAACGTATGCACAAGCTTCGCCAGGAGAGCACAAGGGGTATGAGTACGGTCGTGTTTCCAATCCAACGCGTACGGCGTTAGAGGGGAATCTGGCTGGCTTAGAATCAGCCAAGCACGGAATCTGCTTTTCGTCCGGTGTTGCAGCTACGGACGCTATCGCTCGGTGCTTGCGCCCTGGAGATCACATCGTTGCTTCCAACGACCTGTACGGGGGGACGTATCGTCTTTTCCGCCAGGTGTTTGGTCCTTTTGGAATCACGTCTGACTTTGTCGACATGTCCGATCTGGATAAGGTCGAGCAAGCGATTCGCCCTGAGACCAAATTGCTTTGGGTAGAGACGCCTACCAATCCACTCGTGCGCGTAGTCGATATCGATACACTTGTCTCTTTAGGGCATACCCATAATGCCACTGTAGCAGTGGACAATACCTTTGCTACTCCGATTCTGCAGCGTCCACTTGAAAGGGGGGCAGATCTGGTAGTGCATTCCACAACCAAGTACCTCGGTGGACACTCTGATGTCATCGGTGGAGCCGTATGTACGAATAGTGATGAATGGGCTGAGAAGCTTCGCTTTCTCATTAAGAGTGCCGGAGCCGTTCCTGGTCCCATGGACTGCTTCCTGACAATGCGAGGGACGAAGACGCTCGATGTGCGCATGGAACGGCATTGTCGCAATGCCCAAGCGGTCGCAGAATTCCTTGAAGCTGATCCTCGTGTCGGCAAGGTGTACTATCCTGGACTTCCGTCCTTCGAGGGCCATGAACTTGCTGCAAGACAGATGGACGGCTTCGGCGGGATAGTTTCCTTTCTACTGAAGGACGAGAGCATTGAGGCCGCCTATAGAGTTCTCTCCGCCACTCAGGTATTCACACTAGCCGAAAGTCTAGGAGGGGTAGAAAGCCTTATGAACCATCCCGCAACGATGACCCACGCCTCCATTCCGGCTAAGGAGCGACACGCGGCTGGGCTTCATGATTCCCTGATCCGCCTGTCCGTGGGAATTGAGAGCACAGAAGACTTGATCGCGGATCTGGACATGGCCCTGGCAAGCGTCTAATCCCTTGGCGTGCGTAGGGCCTCTACGGGCTTCGCTGATTAGGGTCGTCAACTAAGACAACTACCAGTCTAGAACGCCACGTACCGCTTCAAGGATGTCATCGTCTTGTGGAAGAAGCTCCCGTTCTAGAGGATCGGCGAACGCAATTGGTGCGAACTTGCCAGCGAGTCGCTTGACAGGTGCGTCCAAATCCGCAAAGGCCTTGTCGGCAATTTGTGCTGCCAATTCAGCGCCGTATCCCAGGAATTCGTGATCTTCATAGACAACCAGTGCTCGGCTCGTCTTACGAACTGAAGCGAGTACCGTATCCATATCCACTGGGAGAAGCGTTCTAAGATCAATAATCTCGACCGAAATACCCTCTTTTTCGAGTGCTCGCGCGACGGCTGTGGATTTGTGCACCATCATGCCATACGTCACGATGGTAATGTCCGATCCTTCGCGAACGATACGTGCTTTGCCGAAAGGCAGAAGGTAATCTTCGTCTGGCTCAGGGCTTCGAGCTGCTGCTGACCTGTAAAGTGCCTTGTGCTCCATGAACAAGACAGGATCTTCCATTCGGATGGCTGCCTTCAGTAATCCTTTTGCGTCAGCCGCCGTCGAAGGCATCGCAATTTGAAATCCAGGCATATGGGCGAAAAACGCCTCAATGTTCTGGGAATGGCACAGTCCGCCATGAATATATCCACCAACCGGGACGCGGATAACCATTGGGCATCCCCAATCACCATTGGAGCGATAGCGATAGGTGGAAACCTGATTACGCAGGTGCTGCAAGGCAGGCCAAATGTAGTCACCGAACTGAATCTCGACTACCGGCTTGAATCCTGCCGAAGAAAAACCGACTGCTGTTCCGATAATGGAGGCTTCGGCAAGCGGAGAATTGAAGCAGCGATCTGGCCCAAACTTGGCTGTAAGCTCGCGGGTGGCAGTGAATACACCTCCCTTTCCTCCGGCAACGTCCTCTCCGTAAACAATAACGCGTTCATCCCGCGCCATTTCCTCGTGGAGAGCATGATTGATAGCATCAACGACGACAATTGGCTCACCAGAGGGCTCACTAGCTTCGAAATCAAGACCGAGATCACCTTCATAGAGAACATGCTCCATAGCAGTAGATGCCTCTGGATCTGGCTGCTCATTAGCCCATTTAGCAGCGTCATCGACTGAAACATGCACTTCCTTTCGAATCTGATCAGAGGCCTTCTTGGTAAGTAATCCGGCGTCGATCAACCGTTTTTCAAGCTGCAAAATCGGATCTTCTCGTTTATCAGCCTCAAGCTCTTCTGGCGTCCGGTATTTTGCATGATTGTCGGAAGAGGAGTGCGGAAGTAGGCGTACTAGGTCTGCAACGAGGCAAACGGGCCCTTTTCCAGCACGAATATGGTCGATTGCAGCCTTAGCAGCGGCATACGTCTGGAAAAAATCCGTACCGTCAACCTTGATTCGGGCCAGCCCTTCATACCCACGAGCCAGTTTGTACGCTGATCCTCCTGCGGTCTGATCCCTGACAGGGACAGAAATGGCATATCCGTTGTCTTGCACAACAAATAACACTGGAGCCATTGCACGTGCTGCCCAGTTTAGAGCTTCGTGAAAATCACCCTGGGAGGTTGCTCCATCTCCACAGGAGCAGTACACATAGGCATCTTTTTCGTCTCGCTGCAAGGCCATCGCAACACCTACGGCTGGCAGAAACTGGGCTCCGACGGAAGATGAGACGGTGAGAATATTTCGCTCACGATTGCCAAAGTGCTCGGACATCTGGCGACCGGCCGAGTTTGGGTCATTAGCTTTTGCCATATGATGGAGCATCACTTCTTGCTCCGTTCCACCAAGCATGAGATACATCATCATGTCCCGGTAGTACATACTGAACCAGTCTTCGCCTGCACGGCTAAGAAGTCCGATTGCAGCCTGAGCGGCTTCGTGACCTGCGCAACCAATATGAAAGAAGCCTTTACCCTGTTTCAGAAGGGTGAGCATCTTTTCATCCAGACGGCGCGAGGTCAACATGCGACGATATATGTCGAGCAGCGTCTTGGCGTCAAAATCGGCAGGCCCCATCGGGGTGATATCAAAATCACCATCGATCAGCATGCCATTTGATTTAATGGCCGCCAGTTCGACATCCGTGCTTGCACCATCGCCAGCGGCTACGGCTACGGCTTTCTTTGATTTTGACGCTCTTGCCATGTTCTTCTGGATTGCTGGGGTGGTCGGACCTCTGCTACGTCAGAGAATAAGAAAATGTTTGCAAACCACACCGTAGTAGAACATGAAGCTTGGCTCAAGAAGTTAACACCGTTAATAGCCACTGCGGGCTTTAAAGGGCACTAATCAGCTGCGAATACGCTGTTTCATGGCGTGGGGAAGTGGCTAGAATGTAGCTGAGAAACGTTCAGGCAGACTCTGCTTCTGCTTCGCCCGGTTCCCAGGCCAACTCGAACCAGAATCGCGTACCCCGTCCCACCGTGCTTTCCACATGGATATTTTCTCCATGTGCTGCAAGAATCTGCTTAACGATGCTTAGACCTAACCCTGTCCCACCGCTTTTACGCGAGCGGTCGGGATCCACACGATGGAATCGCTCGAATATCCGTTCAAGATGCTCTTCAGGTATACCGCGGCCGGAATCAACGACTTCAATACGGACCTTGTCAAGATGTCTACGATAGCGGCAACGGACCGTACCTTCGTCCGAATAGGCGATCGCATTGTCGGTGAGATTAATTAGGACCTGCCGAATCCGAGAACGATCTGCGCGAACAAGAATTTGAGGGTGCTCGACGATTAGATCTAGTCCTTTTTCTTCGGCTTTCGCATGGACCACATCGTACACATCATCAAGTAGTTCACTCAACTCGAATACTTTTGGCTTTATCAGGTCCTCCCGGTATTCGAGCCGGGCAATTTCAATCAGATCGCTGAAAAGGTTGTTGAGGCGCTCTAGGTTCGTGAGGCCTTTTTCAGCGTAAAACTTCCTCTTATCTTCGGAAAGACTGGCTGAAGCGAGCGCTTCTAGATAGCCTCCAACGGCAAAAATAGGGTTTCTGACTTCGTGCGAGACGTTTCCAATGAACTCATTCTGCAGGTGAGCCATCTTCTGCAACTCATCGATTTTTTCCTTGAACGTGTCCGACATCAGGTTTAGGCTCTTGGCCAGATCCTGGAATTCGGCTGCACGCGAATCGACGAATATTTCCTCATCCAATTTCCCTTCTGCGATCGCTTTAGCGGAATTTCTGATCGATTGAAGTGGTTGTGTTACCCGCTGCGCAGCAATCCAACTACCAAATACCGCTAGTAGGAGTGCCATAATCATAGCCACAATCAGCGTGTATTGTAGGCGGTCGATCAGGACAAAAAGCATCGGGCGAGGCTGGGCAACTCGGATGATAAGGCCTGAATCCAACTGCCGAAGGGCAGAGAAATAAATCAGTTTGCCGTCTTCCCGGCGCTGAGTATATCTGAAATCCTCATTTTCGCCGAACTGCAGCTCTGGCACTGAGCGAATAGAGGGATCTTGTACGACAGCTCCGGTATCAACATCCAGGATTTGAGCCCCATCGATGACCGTGATTCTGATATCTCCGAATCGGGACAACGTCTCCATTCTTTCCAATCGGCGTACAGGATCGGTCTCCGATTCAATAATCGAAGCGACCTGTGCCGTTTGTTGAGACATGGTCTGTTGATACGCAACTTTCACTTCGCTTCGCAGAACGAAGGTGATATACAGGCCTACCGCGGCGACGGCAATACCGACTACCAACAATAGGGTAAGAATCATCCACGTCTGCGTCGAAGCGCGTGCGGGGAAGATGCGCTCGACCAGGCGATTGAACATGAGGGGCTCCTCGGTCAGCTGTCCGGTCTACGCTTCGGCTTCGCCGTCTACGCTTCCTTCTTCAACAAACCGGTATCCCACGCCACGCACCGTTTGAATGTGCTGAGCAAACGAGCCCAGCTTCTCACGGAGGTTTTTGATATGAGCATCAACCGTACGCTCGGTTACCATCATGGCATCTTTCCAGATCGTCTCGAGCAGTTGCTGGCGGGTGAATGCCTTGCGCGGATGACGGACCAGGTAGCGAACGAGCTCAAACTCGGTTAGCGTAAGACCAAGGTCTTTACCTTCTAGCGAAGCACGATACTCGTCTTCGTAAATCGTAAGGTTATGCACCTGTAGCGTGCGGCTTTCCTCGATGCCGCTACGACGAAGCACGGCCTTGACGTGAGCAACGATCACCTGAGGCGATACTGGCTTGGTCAGGAAGGCATCCGCGCCAAGCATGAGGCCCTTGATTTGATCATCTTCTTCTCCTTTAGCGGAGAGAAAGATAATCGGGATGGTTTCTGTCTCCACGCGGCTTCGGAGTCGGCGGCATATTTCATACCCATCCATTTCTGGGAGCATGATATCCAGCACGATCAGGTCGATGTCCGGTGTCGCTTTTTCGAGAGCGACATTACCTGCGTAGGCTTTGTGGACATTGAATCCTTCCTGTTCTAGGAAGTGGGAAACTACTTCTACGACGTCTTCTTCGTCATCAACGAGAAGGATGTGAAGTTGGGACGGATCGAAGGTACTAGCCATGACAACAGCGTTGTGGTTGCTTTAGAACGAGACGTATAGATTCCGATGTACGGAATTCCTGCAAGGGGTGCAAATATACTATAGTGTCCTGACTTCACGAAAGGTTTCACCCGAGGACGTAATCTCTAGGCACCCGACTTGAGACAGCACATACCGGAACGTACGTAATGGAGTCCATATGATCAGCCACTTCGAAGGCTGTTGGAGCAGATTTACCAAATAAGATCGCATTATCGCCGACACGGACCTCAAAAGGGTTCTTTCCGAGGTTAACCATGAACATATCCATACAAACGGTCCCGACGATCGGATAAAGCTCATTTCCAATACGTACACGCCCTTTTCCGGAAAGAGTACGGCTCACGCCATCGGCATATCCGGCTCCAACTGTGGCAATCCATGTCTCTGCTGGAGCCTTCCAACGCGAACCGTAAGAAATCGGCGTTCCGGCAGAAACATGCTTTAAGGAGGTAACTGTCGACGAAAATTCCATAACGGGTGAGAGCGGGGATGGAGGCCGCGCCCCAGGTAGATCCAATAATCCGTACAAAGCAATGCCCACTCGCGCCATGGAAAATAGGTTTGGGTCAATTGAGTCTGGATGAGCAAACACGCCAGCGCTTGCTGCAACGTGTAAGGGGGCCGGAGCGCCGCCCAGTGTTTCAATAAAATCCATAAATCGACTGATCTGCTGACCTGTCATTGGGTGGTCTGGCTCGTCGGCCCTCGCAAAATGAGTCCAGATCGATCCCATATCTAGGCGGGTGTCTGCCTCGATTCCTCGCACTATGTCAATCGAGTCCTCCGGCGTTCGGCCAAGACGCCCCATCCCCGTGTCGACTTTGATGTGGCAACGCAACCGGCCATCTGTACCTCGCGCTGCCTCAAGACTCTCCGTCGAATCAATGACAACGTCCAAGCACAACGCTGTTGATGCTTTAACATGGGGTGAAGAAAGCGGAGCAAACACCATAATAGATTCCTTAATTCCAGCGGCACGTAGACTCGCCGCCTCCCCGACGGTTGCGACCCCAAAATGCCGAATACCCATATCGCGAAGCGCCGTCGCCACCTCTACGCTGCCATGGCCGTAAGCATCTGCTTTAACAACGCCCATCATATCAAGTCCTGGCATTCGCTGTTGAATGGCTTGGACATTGGAGCGAAGCCGATCCATATGGATGTGGGCGCGAGTCGCAGAGAATGAAGGATCCACTAGGTGAGACGGCATAACGTCAGGGAAGAAGTAAACGGTTTCCTACGGTTCAAGGTGGAATCTACCTCCGGTGTTCCGGTTTTTCATCTAGGGAATTATGACACAAGACCTAGAAGGGCGTTGATTTCAGATAAATACAGGTACAGATCACAGAATCAATGAGAGTAGGTCCGGGTTGATCTTGTGTGAAAGGGCGGTCCGATATGTCCGGGATCATCTTTGAATCGTACCTTGTCCGTAGTCCTTGTACCGCGTCTTAATTTAAAGGACACGGTCGGCATTCTCGTTGATCTGCAGCTTAGATCCATTTCCAATTCCATGACGACATCCAACGCTCCTAATCTCCTGCTTCATGGTGGAACCATCTTGGATCCCGAATCCGGAACAACCCTCAGAGCAGATATCCTTGTCAAAGATGGCAAGATCGCCGGCATTGGTGAAGGCTTGGATGCGGAAGGCTGTGAGCGTTATGACGCGACTGGCAAGATGATATCAATCGGGTGGATGGATATGCATGTGCATTTGCGTGAGCCAGGATATGAGTACAAGGAAACCATTGAGACTGGTTGCCGAGCAGCTGCTTTTGGTGGCTTTACTGCCGTTGCTTGCATGCCGAATACAGATCCTCCGATTCATACCCGCGACGTAGTCGAGTTCATTATTGAGCGATCGGAGAAAACACCGGTGGACGTTCATCCGATAGCGTGTGTATCGAAAGGACGCAAGGGGGAAAGCCTATCAGAAATGGCTGATTTGGCAGCAGGGGGAGCCGTGGCATTTTCCGACGATGGTGACCCAGTACAGGACACATCCCTGATGCGCCATGCGTTGGAATACAGCTCTATGCTAGACGTGCCCATTATTAACCATGAGGAGGAATTGCCTCTTGGTCCCAAAGGGCACATGCATGAGGGCGAGGTCTCCACTCGGTTGGGACTCCCTGGGATTCCGACTATCTCCGAAGAGATCATGATCGCGCGGGATATTCTGCTTGCTGAGTACACTGGTGGTCATGTGCACGTGGCTCACATCTCAACAGCGGGTGCGGTCGAGCTAGTTCGTCAGGGAAAAGCACGTGGGGTCAACGTCACGACTGAAGTCTGTACACACCATTTCACGCTTACGGACAAGGCTGTCGAAGACTCTGACTTCGATACCCACACGAAGATGCATCCACCGCTGCGTACCGATGTCGACATCGAAGCAATGAAAAAAGGACTGGCAGATGGCACAATCGACGCGATTTGTACCGATCACGCTCCGCATGCGACGTTCGAGAAAGAAGTAGAATACATAGCCGCTCCGTTTGGCATCCTTGGACTGGAAACTGCCTGGGGGCTAACGGGGCGCGAAATTGTCCAACCCGGCGTACTGACTGTGGCTGAAGCAGTCTACAAATTGAGTGTGGCTCCTCGGCAAATTTTGCGAATTGCGCTGCCTCGGATCGAGGAGGGTGCGCCCGCAAATTTGACCATCTTTGATGCTACTTCCGAGTGGACATTTACGGCTGACGATATCAAATCGAAAAGCGTTAACACGCCATTTGTAGGATCTAAAATGGTTGGTCGCGCTTGGGCAGTGTACAACCGTGGAAAATTTGTCGTGAACGCCTGAGCCGGGAACGACGCACGCTCAGCTTTTCTGACAGGGCTGCCAGGCGTGTGCTTGGAATTGGGCATCCCGAAATGTGTAACGTATTTTCCCGCCCACGACAAGCTCACCCATCTAGGAATGTCTTCCATAACCATAGGCGTTTTTTTCGGCGGTCCATCGCCTGAGCACGAAGTGTCGGTCATATCCGGTATCCAGGCCCTCTCCGCCCTGAGAGAGCAGGGAAGCACTGTGCATTCGGTCTATGTGTCCAAGAGTGGACGATGGTTCGTGGGTGATGGTCTCGATGACATTGCTAACTATGCAACGTTGGATGCTCTGCTCAAGAAGGCCACCGAGGTCAGTCTTGCGCCGGGACCAGGCAGAAAATTGCGTCTTATTCCGCTGAAAACGAGCTTTTTGGGAAATAAGACTGAACTCAGCATTGACGTCGCTTTTCTGGCTTTTCATGGTGGCGTAGGTGAAAACGGAGCTGTCCAAGGGCTGTGCGAAAGCCTTGGTGTACCCTACACGGGGTCTGGTGTTTTAGCCTCTGCCGCAGGCATGGACAAGGTGGTTGCCAAACGACTCTGCAGGGATATGAACCTGCCTGTTGTGGACTGGATTTCGAGTACAGATGGACAATGGGAAGGGCACGAAGACGAGGAAATGGATCGGATCGAGCGCGAGATTGGTTGGCCAGCTATCGTCAAGCCAGTGCACCTCGGTTCGAGTATTGGGATTGCTCGGGTTACCAACCGCAAGGAGCTTGAGGAAGCCATGGAGGAAGCATTCCGCTACGATGCATCCGTTATGGTGGAGAAGTGTGTTGCTAATCTTCGAGAAATCAACTGTTCTGTTTTGGGAACGGCTGATTCGTGTCGGGTATCGGTTCTAGAAGAACCAATTTCGGCTGATGGTACCCTGTCTTTTCAGGATAAGTACATGCGCCAAGGGGAGATATCGGGGAAAGGAGGCTCCAAGTCGAGCAGCCAAGGTATGGCATCTCTGCAGCGTAGGATCCCTGCTCCAGTACCCGACGAAGTTGCGGATAGAGTTCGGCTACTTGCCGAAGGTGTGTTTCAAGCCTTAGATGGTTGTGGTGTTGCTCGTATCGACTTCCTGATGGATGATGAAACGAAAGAAGTATGGTTCAACGAGATCAATACCATTCCAGGATCGCTGTCCTTTTATCTCTGGGAGCCCTCAGGAGTGCCTTTTTCCGAGTTAGTCAACACGTTGATCTCACTCGCAGTCGAACGATTCGAATCCCGTGTTCGACGAGTCCGCTCTTTCGATGTCAACCTGCTTGAGAAACGGGCCATTCAGGGCCTGAAGGGCAGCAAGTCGTAACTAGCTTCTTTGCTAGACTGTCCTTTCCTGTCACGAGGGCTGACCTTTCTGATAGAGAGTTGCTCCGCTTGTCCCGCTTAACGTAATACAGCCTAGGTAGAGCGCTCAGCTAATCGCTTCGCAAGCCTAGCTGCTAGCTGTGCATTTGACTCAAGCAGGGCAATATTAGCCTGCAGGGCTGCATCTCCCACGTCCTTCCGCACACAATCGAGTAAATACGGCGTCACGGCGGCTGGGCGTAATTTGGCAGCATCGGGATGGATTAGAGCCCGTTTTACACATGAAATCACGTCAGCGAATGGTATTTCATGATCTGTGGGGACCGGGTTGCAGACCACAACTGCTTGCTGTAGGCCAATCGCATCTCTCGCCTCAATAATGGAAGCAAGCTCATCGAGGTCGTCGCATCGGGCATCGATTTCGAAAGGGGAGGAGCCGCAATAAAATGCAGTCATAAAATCCGTTTTCCAGCCCACGACCGTCACGCCAAGTGTCTCGAGTCGTTCACGCGTGGCTTCTAGATGCAGGATTGCTTTCGGCCCGGAGCAGACTACGCAAACCGGGCACTGTGACAATGTTTGGAGGTCAGCGCTTTCATCCATGGAGGGCTGACCATGAGCATCGAGATGAATGCCGCCGATTCCTCCTGTCGCCATGACCTGAATTCCAGATCGATGAGCCAGATGAATGGTAGACGCGACTGTTGTTGCGCCGTGTTCGGCCCGAGATATCACAATGGGCAGATCTCTGATACTGACTTTACGTACACCGCTGTCCTGACATAACAAACGGATTTCGTCTCGGTTAAGGTCAGTTTTAACAGTCCCGCTAATAATTCCAATCGTTCGAGGTATGGCGCCTTCGCTGCGGACAATCCGATCCAATGTCTCTGAGAGGGTAAGATTGGCCGGAAAGGGCAATCCATGAGACAGGACGGTCGATTCTAGTGCTACGCAAGGCAGATCAGACATAGAATAGGAGGCGCATTAATGGGGGAAAGATTCAACCTAACCGTAGGAGCAGAATCATGCAGCACGAGTTTACGTAATTTCGTAGCGTCGGACACAGGTGCGAGAGAAGCATATTTTCTCTTCTCCTCTCGACCTTCTTTCTCCGAAATCAGCTCATTTGCACGTCATTCCAAAAAGTCCATGCTTTGCCGTTCTCTAGTTCATCTCGTATTTCTTCTTACCGCGTCTTTCCTGGGGACAGCTTGCCAGCCCAACCCGGATGACCTGCAAGAAAGGACCATTGATACCGATCGTATGATGTCCCACGTTTCAATGCTAGCAGCAGACGAAATGAGCGGACGACGCACGGGGACTGATGGTGGAGTCGGCGCAGCTCGCTACGTATTGCAGCAAATGCAGGCTATGGCGCTGCAGCCAGCATGCGGAGAACAAATCGAGCAAACATTTTCACTGGTACGGCGCGATGGTTCGTCGGTCGAGGCGACTAATTTACTGGCCCGCATACCTGGCACAGGATCGAGCGATGCCGTGATCGTCGTCTCAGCGCATTTCGATCATCTGGGCAGCCGGGATGGGACTGTTTACAATGGCGCAGATGACAATGCCTCCGGAACGGCCGTGTTATTGGAATTGGCAAGGTCCTTGGCAGGAGCACCTCCGGAGCACGATGTAGTATTTGCCGCTTTTGATGCTGAAGAGTCAGGATTGCGAGGTGCCAGCGCATTTGTGGAATCTGACTGTTTTTCTGCCATGAACGTTGGTCTGAACCTGAATATGGACATGGTGAGCCGAAGCGATTCTGCTCAACTTTACACCAGCGGAACGCTCCATTATCCATTCTTACGAGAAGTGATTGAAGGCGTGCCACCTGTGGAGGGAATGACCATCTTGTTTGGCCACGATGAGCCTGGCTCCGGTAGCGATGATTGGACGTTCGCATCCGATCACGGACCTTTCCATCGGGCTGGAGTTGCGTTCGTGTACTTCGGTGTGGAAGATCACGCAGGATATCACGATCCGTCTGATGACATTGAAGCCATTACTCCTGACTTCTTCAAGGCGACTGGGCGGTTTGTGTTAGATGTGGTAGAGGCTATGGATTCGGCAATCGACTCATTTCCTGTCGTTGGACAGTAGTGTCATTGGACAGTAATAATGAGCTCTTTCATTCAACAATTTGAGCTCGCAGATTTAATCACGTCGTGAAAATTGCATCGCTGCACATATTTCCAATCAAAGGATTACGGGGCATTAGTGTGGCGCGTGCACGGATTACTAAGCGTGGACTTGAGCACGACCGCCGGTACATGCTTACGACCCCAGACGGGCGTTTCATTTCCCAACGCTCCCATCCGGCGTTGGCTCGACTAGCTGTTCGAATGAACGTCGTAAGCGATTTAGTAACAGCTTCCTGTTCCATCACTGACCCAGAAGGACGAACGCTACACCTGCCATTGATTCAAGAGGGTGGGCTATCGGTGAAGGTGGACATTTGGGGCGATGCAGTATCGGCGTTGGCCGGATTCGTGGAAGCAAATCAGTTTTTTTCGGCCTATCTGGGCGAAGAAGTTCAACTCGTATGGATGCCTCCCATGGCCGACAGACCTATAGACCCAGATTTTTCAAAACCGACCGACCAAGTCAGTTTTGCAGACGGTTATCCGATTCTGGTTCTTGGCAGCGCGTCCATCGAAGAACTCAATCAACGACTAACCGAGCCTATTCCGTTGAATCGTTTTCGTGCTAACATCATCGTTTCGGGAGCACGGCCTTGGCAGGAAGATGAGTGGACGTCATTACGAGCATCATCCGTACATCTTCGGCTTGTCAAGAAGTGTGCAAGATGCGTAGTCATCACTATTGACCAGGAAACCGGTATTTCGGGGCGTGAACCGACCGCCACGTTGGCTACCTATCGTAGAGAGGGTAACAATGTGATGGTCGGGATGAATGCGATCCCAGAGGGTAGAGAGGGGGAGATCATGGTGGGCGACAAGATCATGCCAGCTTCGTGAGCGCTCCGGTTCCGGTATGTGAGTAGACCACTCACTGAGAATGATACCAGGACTACCTGCCGTGGTCTGTTCGATCAGATTGGCATTTTCTTCACGGCCTGTACGGACCCCGCTATGAAGGCAATGGTTGCACCGAAGTATCTTTTTGCGAGCTCCCATAATTGAGCGATTCCATGACGTCTCGAACTGTTGCCCGTTTTGCCTGGGTGATCCCGACAATCATTTTTCTTCTTTCTGTTCACCAGGTTTGGACGGCCGTCAACCTCAAGACCACGTTGGACGACGGTGAAGTTACGTGGGCTGAGGTTACTCGGTACGAACGCTCCGATCGCAAGGATGTAACAAACGTGGAATTAGACCTGCTCATTCATCGGGCAGATGGGTCAACATTTGAGCATAACCGGCTAGCACTTCCGTATTCAATTGGCCACCGGGTGGAATCAGACACGCTTGAGGTCACCATTTTGGAAGGATCGAGTCAGGAAGTGGTGATTACCGCTATTGGGCGAACACAAGTCAGAATTGCGTGGAGCAATGCGGCCATGAGTTTTATCGCTTTTCTAATGGCTTTTGTAGGTGTCTTCAGCTGGAACCGGTTTCAAACACGACGCGCCGTATATTCGGAGTGACGATTCGTTGGGGGTGCCCGTTTAGGCTGAGATTATACCCCTGGAACCTGTCCGGATAATGCCGGCGAAGGGAAACGAGGACATTCCTCAGGTACTGTTTCAGCCCGGTTAATGGGTTTTTTTGACTCGGTACCGACCCCGATGATGGGTGCTCGCCCTGACGATGAATCATCGATAAGCACTTTGTGATTTAAATAGCGCTTTTTGCACGCTGTTCGGACCATCCGATACCCGGAAATAAGCATTCATCGCCCCTTTTTATGTACCACTCGTCTCATCGCTGCATCGCCTTCGTAGTGCTTTTGTTATCCGCAATAGTACTCATTCCGGGCTCGATGCGGGCCAGCTCATTCGCGGATCCGATTGATCGTGCAAACGATGACATATTGTCTTTGTCTGTCTCAGGAAAAATTTCTGATGAGGCAGGAGAGCCAATTCCTTTTGCTGCCGTACAGCTGTTTCCTGCCGGGTCGTCACTTGCACGGTATGCTGTCGTCACGGACGATGAGGGGTATTTCAATCTGGAGAACGTAGCAAAGGGCCGCTATGATCTTTTCGTTTCGCACGTAGCGTTTGGCTCCACATCCTTGATTATTCAGGTTCAATCGGAGCCAGTTGTGGTAGATCTGGTACTGGTCCCTGGTGTCTTGTCTCATGGTGAGGTGGTGGTCAGTTCGCGTCGCGCCAGATTGCGACTTTCACCCGTCACCGTATCCAATATCACCGCTCTTGAGCTTGCTGAACAGCCGGATATGAAAGACTTGCCGGTGCATTTAGCGCGCCAGCCGGGGATCACGTACTACTCCGAAAATGGCAATGCCATCGGGTACTCGACCCTAAGGATGCGTGGATTTGACCAACGCCACTTAGCTGTCGCAATTAATGGAATTCCACAGAATGACCCGGAGGAATTCAATGTTTACTGGATTAATTTTTTCGACATCCAAGGGGCGGTCCAGGATATTCAGATACAACGCGGAGCGGGCTCTTCAGTCTATGGTCCAACGGCAATCGGGGGAGCAATAAATCTTCGTGCCATGCCCTATAAAAGTGATTTTGAGGCATCGGTTCACGTTGGAAGTGGCGCGTTCGGGACGAGGCGGATCTCGGGAGAAGTCAATTCGGGCCTCTTGGCCGACCGGTATGTAGTCTATGGTCGGTTAAGTCGGCTCACCTCAGATGGCTACAGGGATTGGTCGTGGACTGAGTTTTGGCGTTTTTTCGCTGGTGTTACTCGGTATGGAGAGCGCTCCAGCCTCACGCTACAAGCCTATGGAGGTCCTCAGCGCGACGGACTAGCATATTCCGGTATTCCGAAAGCAGCTAATACGCGCACTCTAGACGACGGATATGGGGGAACAATCAATCGGAAATACAACTATTCCGCCTTTGATCGGGACGTTGAAAATTTCCATCAGCCGCATGTTGAACTGCATCACGAGTGGAATATGAACGACAAGTTGACGTTCAGTCAGGCGATATTCTGGATGAAAGGGGAAGGCTTTTTCGATTTTGGAGGTACGTTCCGAAGTGCCGACTACTTGAGGCTGCCAGAAACCATCGTCTCGGGTGCGTCTAGAGAGCTACCTCTCTTCTTGTCCCGTCCTGATGTAGGTGTCCAGTTCAGAGCCTATCTGGATCAATGGCAGGTTGGTTGGATGCCTAGACTGATAGCTACATCTCCTCGTGCTACAACAACGATCGGTGCGGAACTTAGATTACACCGAAGTCTTCGCTGGGGCAGGATTCAGGAAGGTTTCGGCCTTCCGGATGACATTGTAGGTTCGGCGGCCGATGCCCGAGTTTACTCGTTCCGAGGAGAGAAGAAAATTGCCTCGCTGTATGCTTCTAGGTTGCAGCGTTTTTCAAGCGACTGGGCTGCACAGGCAGATGTTCAAGTCACTTGGAGGCAGTATCGAGCCTATGACGAAGCCTTTTTTGGTACAAGTTTTTCCACTCCCTATACCTTCATTAACCCTAGGCTTGGGGTTACATGGAAACCGGAAGAACCATTTAGCGCTTTTGCCAGCATCGCGTTGGCACGTCGAGAGCCCCGTATGAAAACCTTATACGATGGGGAAGAAGCCGGCGCTGGATTCCAACCACAGTTTCGGACTCGCTCAGATGGCTCGTTCGATACCTCAGATCCATTGGTCAAACCAGAACGTTTGATCGACCTCGAGCTTGGGGCAAGCTTGAAGGGAGCCGGTCATCGTGTGTCTGCCAATCTCTTTCTTATGGACTTCCGGGACGAAATTGTACCCAGCGGAGAATTAGACCAATACGGTGTTCCACGCACGGGAAACGCTGACCACGCTCGTCATAGTGGTATAGAACTCGATGCAGCTGTTGAAGTGGGAGCAGGCATCGCACTCTCTGGAAATGCTACATTTTCAAGAAACCGATTCATCTCGTTTGAAGAGTTTTTCATATCAACGACGGGAGATTCCGAGATGCTAGATCGCGGAGGGAATACCATTGCGGGCTTTCCGGGAAGGAACGGAAATTTGCGCGCTGATTGGAAACGGGGAGGCTGGCGCGCCAGTGTAATGGCTTCTTGGGTAGGCGAGCAATTCATCGATAATGGTAGCGGACGAGATGCGGCCGGAGCGAAACAGGACGATCTTTTTGTCGATCCATTTATGTTGGTAGATGCCTCGCTGGCATGGTCGACAGGGTCGCGCACGCGGCTTCAGTTATCTTTGGATGCCAATAATGTGCTTAATGACCGCGTGCTGTCTTGGGGCAATGTGTCTGTTACAGGTCCGCAGTTTTTCCCAGCGGCAACTCGGCACCTCTTCTTGGCGGCAAAAGTGACCTTTCGTTGATCGATGAAGCAAATAGTAGAAATTGCCCAGTTGCACCTACCAGGTCATAAGTTTCATACAGAACACAGACCCACCTGACTTCAGGAATTCATCCGTATCCACTTCAACGACGTTGAATTCTAGGTCACGAAGCAAACCATTGGTTACCTCGCAGCCGCGCTGGATGATAACGTTCTTTCCATCTGGGCAATGCGCGTTGCACGCAAACAGCTCGCGCGCTTCGTTTTTTGGAGCTTCGATGACACGCGGGAAAAAATGGTGGATGAGTTCGAGGCCTTCTTTCTTGAAGGCATCTGGATAGATCAGCGCTGTTTCGCTGTCCAGAATACAGAGGCAAGTATCCAAATGGTAGAACTCAGGGTCGTCCAAAACCAGAGCGAGAACCGGCGTCTCAAGTCTGCGGCTGATTAGATCATATACTGAAATATCGGTGCGGAAGCCGTGGCCGCCCCATAGGAGCCGTTTGCCAACATGCCAGAGGGCGTCGCCCATTCCTTCAAATTCGATGTCTCCCTTGAAGATATCGTCGATGATATCCCAGCCCTGCTCTTCAAAATAGCGTTCGTAGTGGAGCACTTCGCCCGCACGTTGAGGCGCATACATTTTGCTCAGAACTGCACCACGCTGTCCATTTTTTTGAAGGAAGGGGAGTGTCTGATTGGCACAGAATACCATATCTGGTTGCCCAGGCATACCGTAGACAACATCGACATTGAAGCCAAGACTCACAAAAGCGTCATGGAGTTCTTGCCACTGTTTCTTGGCGATCTGCGTATTGACATCGCCAATGTTTCCCGCCATATGCGGATTGATCACATACGTGATTTCGAAGTGATCAGTAGAGGTCATGACCACGTTACGCGCCGGCTCCATAAATGGGAGCTCGGAAAGCGTGAAATCAACGTCAGAAAGTTGGGTGAGTACCATCAGCAAGATTGGAGGAAAAATGATCCACCAATCTACTGACTTCTGGTGTTTTCAGCGATATGCCTCGAGCAAAAAAAGCACCTGAAATCACAATGCAAGCGCATGTGTTATGACGCAGACAACTGAACTCTTAGTACGTACTCATCTGAGCTTGAATCGCCTCTTCGAGGCGTTCTATGTCGCTGCGCTCTACTTCGATACCCAACGAAACAAAGCCGTTATCAGACCCTACTTCGATTCCTTCGACCAAGTTAGCCAACTCTTCAACGTCCCGTGCCTGCATTCTAAGGAGGGCCTTTACACCACTGAACAGGTTTTCGAGATCGTCGGAATCTACAGCGTCTACAGGATCAATTAGGATTTCCATGAACATCCTGTCTGAGTCCGTATCGACACCAACGCCGACATGCTGGACGCTTGCCACAAGAGGGCGGAGCATAGCTCCTGAACCATCTAGTTCGCTCAAATCGATTTGTCCAATTACCGCATCCACATTGCGGGCGACCATCCAAGAGTTGTGATCGGAAACCATGCTGAGAAGCTCGTCCTTAACTACAGGTGCACTTTCATCGTAGGCGCGATCAAGCATGGTGCGCAGATGAGATTCACCGCGAGCAACCATAACAAGCGAACCCTCCGCAAAGGCGACGGCCATTTCTTGGCCATCGCCAAGGACGAATGCATCTACTGGCCAATCTACTTCGACGCGACGTGTTTGCTCTTCTATGTCCGAGCGGTCAACGACCTCTTTTGCATCATAGTCAAGGAATACCAGCATGCCGATATTTGACTCTTCCTCCAACTGGGCCATTGCCATATATACGCCGTGAACATCTTCGTCGAGGCGAATTCCTGTACGATCTTCTACTTCGTCAAAAGCTTCTTCCATGTAGGCAGTCATGTCATCTGCATCTGGCATCCATTCCTGTAACAGGGACATTTGATGCTCAATATCGGCCCGCATCAACACGGCTGAGTCCGTGCCGAGGATCCTGAGAGCCGTCTGCTGCTCAGAATTGGAGGAAGCAATCATGGCTTCCGAGTCGCATCCCGCTAGGGTAAACATCATGCCACCAGCAAGGAGGCATGTTAAGGTCAGCCAACGCCGGGAGCGGTGATGACTAGAAATCTCTTTTTGCGAACCAGTAGATGCCCAATCCATGGATTATAACCCCGAAAATGAGGGAGGAGATGAAAGGATATATTCGCGTTACGTCACTGCCTTCCACAAGTTGCGCCTGCATCATAACCACTTCAATGAAATTGGGCAATGCGTGATAAAAACCTTTGAAAATGGCCGCCGATGTAGGGGCAAGAACGGGGATGAGCTGGTCGTGGGCAGAGAGGATAGCAGAAAAGAAGATTAATCCATACGCAAGGACCAGCCCAAGTCCCGATGTTCGGCTGATAATGGAAGTGGTCAACACGACCGAATACATTACGGCGAACATTAAGACAATTACAGGAATGCTTTGAAGAACATGGGGCAACCACACACCGGTCTTGAGGGAGAGACTGAGCCAGACCCCCCCCACCAAATAACAGGATAACACCAATACAGTAAGCCAGACGCCCAACAAGTGTCCGAAAAGCAAACGTAGACGGGAAACCGGCTTGGAAAGCAGCAGATCAATTCGCCCTTGCTCCAAAAACCCCGCAATGAGCGGCATCGTGGCAAAAAGCCCTAACAGCGTTCCCAGGAAATACGATGCACCGAATACAAACTGATTAATGCCCACGACAAACTGATCGATGCTCGTCGCTTGTTGGACCCATTCACCCGTGGCTTCATCAAAGACGCGTTCCATCGGCGCCCCGGCATCAAATCCGAATATTTTCAGGGCGGAAATTGATCCTTCAACAATGTCCATGTTGAGGGCGAATGAGAGTAGAAGCCAGGCCAGCGAGGCAATAGCAAACATACCCTGCGTGATGCGCATAGCCCACAGTTCTCTGAACGTAAGTAGCAAGGATCCGGAAAGTGGTCTCATGCCTGTACCTCTCCTGATTCGATGATTTCGATGAAACCAGCCTCCAGAGAGCGTCGATTGCGTTCAATACCCAAAATACTGACGTTGGAGGAACGCAGATGGTCAATCAATGCATTCAAATCAATCACATCACCAGTATCCAAGACTAGAACAGGGCCCGAAGCGTCTTCTTCGGTGTGGCATGTAAACCGCTCGGATACATCATCAGGCACCACACCTTTCAGTTGAAGACGCCATCCCAATCCCTGGGTTACCAGTTCATCAACCGTTCCAGCCCTAACGATACGCCCATGATTCAGAATGATCACGCGGTCGCAAATCAATTCGATTTCGGACAGAAGGTGCGAGTTGATCAGAATGGTTTTGCCTTGCCTGCGCAATTCTCCTAAACGATCCCTGATTTCGCGCCGGCCAACGGGGTCTACACCGTCTGTAGGCTCGTCCAAGACAATGATTTCTGGGTCATTCATGAGTGCCTGGGCTAAACCCAGACGCTGCATCATCCCTTTCGAAAACGTGCCAACTCGGCTGTCCTCCCATCCGGCTAGGCCGGCCTGCTTAAGAAGCATCGGAATTCTCTCCTCACGCTGCGTGCTGGGCAAGTCGGATAGGCGTCCGTAGACATCCAGCGTTTGCCGAGCCGTCAGATAGGTTGGGAAACGGTGGTTTTCGGGGAGATATCCAAGACTCTTACGGGACTCTGGGCTTCCCGCCGGACACCCCATCAGCATGGCGCTACCACCCGTTGGGGATACAATACCGAGAAGAATCTTAAGGAAAGTGGTCTTTCCAGCGCCATTTGGGCCGAGAATACCTACAATTTCGCCTCGTTCAACGGAAATGTCTACGCCTTGCAAGGCATGTACGCGTTTACGCCGAAGCCCCGAGACGTACGTCTTGGACAGATTCTCCGTTGAAATAACCTGATCTGGCATAAGTGATCCCTAAGATTGTGCGACCGCAATCTATGCCAAGGCTGCGACTCCTGGTAATTCTTTTCCTTCAAGTAACTCCAACATTGCGCCGCCACCCGTGCTCACATGAGTGACTCGGTCCGCTAGGCCAGCACCAGTGAGAGCCGCAACGGAGTCTCCGCCGCCAACGATAGTGAAAGCGCCGTTATCCGTGGCAGACACAACGGCGTCGGCAATGGCTTTCGTGCCAGTAGCGAAGGATGACATCTCGAAAACCCCCATTGGGCCATTCCAGATGACAGTTTTTGCGCGACTGATCAATTCGCCGTACATCGTAACCGTTTTGGGTCCGATGTCCAATCCCATTTGATCTGCTGGAATACTGCCTGAACACACCTCGGAAGGCGAGTCATTGCTGAATTCCTTCGCACATACGTGATCTACCGGCAGATGGATGCGTCCATCTGCCTGCTTCAAAAGGTCACGAGCAAGATCAAGCCTGTCATCTTCTGTTAGGGACGTGCCGGTTTCGATTCCCTGAGCTTTGAGAAACGTGTAGGCCATGGCGCCACCAATTAATAAATGGTCAGCCGATTCTAGTAGCTTTGAGATAATTCCGATTTTGTCCGAGACCTTGGCGCCGCCCACGATTGCCACAAAAGGATGCTCAGGTGCATTGACGATGGTAGCCAGCGTGTCCAGTTCCTTCTGCATCAAGAAACCGGGGGCCTTTTCTGCCATCAGGTGAGCAACGCCTGTCGTAGAAGCGTGCGCGCGATGGGCGGTCCCGAAGGCGTCATTGACGTACACATCGGCCAATTCTGCCAACGCGGCGGCCAAAGCAGGCTCATTTTTCGTTTCACCCGGCTCAAAACGGACGTTTTCCAGAAGAAGGATTTCTCCGGGGGCAACGGATTTTGCAATTTCGAGGACATCTGCTCCAACCACGGCAGGAGCCATGATGACCGGCGATCCGGTCAGCAACGCAAGGTGTTGCCCGACAGGACGCATGCTGTACGCCTCATCGAAAATTCCCTTCGGTCGGCCAAGATGGCTGACCAAAATGGCCATTCCACCAGCCTGCAGAATGTGGGAAATAGTCGGAAGTGCGGCCCGGATACGTGTGTCATCTGCGACAATCTGCTCTCCCGCATCATTAGTGGAGAGAGGGACATTGAAGTCGACGCGCACCAGGACCCGCTTTCCTGCAAGGTGCAGGTCATTCAGGGTCGGCATGGTAGTCAGGGTTCTTGCGACAATCAGCGATTAGCTGAATAAGCGCTTAACGAGATCGACAGTACGGTTTGAGTAGCCCCACTCATTGTCATACCATCCAACCACTTTGACCAGATTACCCATGACCATCGTCGACTGCGCATCGAAAATGTTGGAGTGAGGATTGTGGATGATGTCGATGGATACGATTGGATCCTCGGTGTACTCGAGAATGCCTTTAAGTGCGCCTTCTGCAGCCGTTTTGAAGAGAGCATTGACCTCTTCGGCCGTAGTGTCGCGACCCACTTCAACGGTGAGATCGGTGATAGAACCGTCAGGCGTTGGAACGCGAAGAGCGAATCCGTCCAGCTTACCAGCAAGGTGAGGTAGAACGAGTCCGACGGCCTTCGCGGCACCCGTCGTAGTTGGGATGATTGAAACGGCTGCAGCGCGGGAGCGACGCAAGTCCGAATGAGGTCCGTCCTGAATATTCTGATCAGACGTGTAGGCATGCACGGTCGTCATCATTCCTTTCTTTACCCCAAAGGCATCGTCAAGAACTTTGACCATTGGAGCGAGACAGTTTGTCGTACATGACGCGTTGGAAAGCACTTCTTCCTCTCCAGTCAGGATGTCATCATTGACTCCCAGAACAATGGTTGCATCGACGGCACCGCTAGCAGGAGCCGAAATGACAACCTTCTTAGCTCCGGCGGTAATGTGCATGGCTGCTTTTTCCCGTGTCCGGAAAATACCAGTCGACTCAACGACTACATCCGTGTTGAGCTCTCCCCACGGGAGGTCTTCGGGATTGCGTTCAGCGAAAACCGGGATGCGTTTGCCGTTTACTATGATCGCACCGTCTTCCGATGAAACCTCACCTGGAAAGCGCAGGTGTACGGAATCATATTTCAGAAGATGAGCCAGCGTGTGGGCGTTCGTTAGGTCATTGACCCCAACGATTTCAAATTCGTCCGTATTGCGTTCGATGATGGAGCGAAAGACCAAACGGCCGATGCGTCCGAAGCCGTTGATACCGAGGCGGATTGCCATAACAGTAACCAGAATGCAGTTGAAGAGTAAATGTCAAAAGAAAATGTCGTAAGAAAGGGGCACGATTGCACCTAGACGAACGCCAAGAAGTGATTAAGAAAGCGGTTCCAGTAGAAAGACCCTCCAAAGGAGTGCTTGATCACACTATTTCAAAAAATGGGGAAACCTGTAATAGGCCCGAAGCATTCGTTGCTCCCTGACCCAGAAAAGGATATTTTCTTCATCTTTGCATATTGCCAAACACATCTCAGTTTTCCTGTGTCCACAGAGGACCCGAAACCCGTGATCTAGCCTCGTCCAAGTTAACATGTCAACGCTGAACCCTACTCGGAAAGTCTCTCGCCGCCACGAACTGCGTGAAGACACGGTCATCACCTTTTATGCCCGGGCTATCGATTTCTTCGAGAACAACCGCAACGTGGTATATGGTGTCCTCGGTGGCATCGTCCTCCTCGCTGCCCTGATTGTGGGCTGGAACTGGAATCAGGCCAATCGTAACGAAACAGCTCTTTCAGAGATGGCAGAAGCTGTACGTCAGTACGAAGCTGGTTCCTACCAAGCGGCACTCGATGGTGACCTTTCATTCACAGGACTGGTTGATGTAGCCGACCAGTATGGCGGCACCGCCTCAGGCAACTTGGCGAAATTTTACGCCGCAGACGCCCTTTTTCGGACAGGAGACATGGTTAGTGCACTCAGTTTCTTCCAGGATTACAGCAAAGAGGCTGATTATATCGGCGCTTCTGCATTTGCCGGCGAAGCGGCCATTCTTGAGATGCAAGGTGACATGAGCCGTGCTGGAGATCTGTATTTGCGTGCTGCCAATGTCTTCAAGAGTGATATCACCTCTCCGATGTATCTGTCTCGCGCGGCTCGCGCATTTGAGGCCGGCGGTGATACGAAAGATGCCGTCCGTGCTCTAGAAGCCATTCAAGATGATTATCCTTCGTCGCAGGCCGCACGGAATGTTGAGTTTCGTTTGGCTACACTCGGGTCCTTTGATCAGAATTGATCTGGTAACCACATGGCCGTTCCTGTCATTCTCGTCGTAGACGACGAAGCTAGCATCCGACGGACGCTGCGCGAAATTCTTGAGTACGAGGATTTTGCTGTAGAGGAAGCGGAGGACGGGGAAGCCGCCCTCGACAAACTCCGATCAGAACGATTTGACGTCATGCTTCTTGACGTCAAAATGCCCAAAAAGGATGGCTTGGAAGTCCTTGCTATTATGGGCAAGGAGCAGATTGATGTACCTGTAGTAATGATCTCAGGTCATGGAACGATCGAGACGGCCGTTGAGGCTACTCGGTTGGGAGCTTTCGACTTTGTAGAAAAGCCTCCGGATTTAAACCGGCTTCTGTTGTCCATCAAAAACGCGATGGACCGTGGCCAGCTTGAGTCGGAAAACCGGCGGATGCGGCAAACAATCGTTGAAAAGGTATCTGGGAGTCTTACCCCGATCCTTGGAGAGAGTCCTCCGATCCGAATGATCAAGGAAACGATCGATCGGGTTGCTCCGACGGAAGCGCGCGTCCTAATTACGGGCGAAGCAGGCACGGGAAAAGAACTAGTAGCGAAGTGGATCCATCATCTCTCGCATCGTAGCGAAGGACCTGTGGTAGAAGTCAACTGCGCCGCAATTCCTTCCGAGTTGATCGAGAGCGAGCTTTTTGGGCATGAAAAAGGAAGCTTTACGGGGGCGACAAAACAGCGCATTGGGAAATTTGAGCAGGCTCACGGAGGCACGCTGTTTCTCGATGAGATCGGGGATATGAGTCTTTCGGCTCAAGCCAAAGTGTTACGAGCCTTGCAAGAGAACACGATTACCCGCGTTGGCGGAGATCGATCTATTCCAGTGGACGTACGCGTCATCGCGGCTACGAATAAGAATCTTCTCGAGCAAATTGAAGAACATCAATTCCGAGAGGACCTCTACCACCGGTTGTCTGTCATTCTTATCCACGTTCCACCGCTCCGGGAGCGGCGCTCGGACGTCCCGCTGATTACAGAGAGCATTGCAGAGCGGATTGCAGGGCGAAATGGGTTAGAACCAAGGCCGTTTACCAAGGAAGCACTTACTGCACTCTGTGACTTTGAGTGGCGGGGGAATGTGCGGGAACTACACAACGTGGTAGAGCGCCTCACTATCCTCAGCCAAGGTGATCGCATCACGGGCGTTGATGTTGAGCGCTACGTTCATCCGGGTGGCAGTTCCTCGAACCCCATCATCGGACTGCTTGATCGCTACGATCAATTTGCCGATTTCCGCGACAGTGCCGAAAAGCTATTTATCGAGCATAAGTTGATGCAGAATGAATGGAACATCAGTCGAACGGCTGAGGCCATTGGCATACAGCGCTCTCATCTCTACAACAAGATGAGTAAGTACGACATTAATCGGGACGAAGAGTGACCCGTCCGATGGATCCATCATCTCCTGAATCAGAACCGTCTGTGGCGACAGCTAAAGAGGTGATCCTTTCTGTTTCATCTCTGTCGAAAACCTATCCGTCGGTCGGTCGAGGTCCATTACCCGTTCTTGAAGAGTTTAATCTCGATGTCGTCAAAGGGGAAGTCTTAGCCATTGTAGGTGAATCGGGGTCCGGCAAAAGTACGCTGCTTCAAATTCTCGGAGGACTGGACCGACCGGATGCTGGAAAAGTCCACATGGGAGAGCTAGACGTGTTTGATCAGTCTGACGAACAACTGTCCAACTTTCGCAATCGCATGGTGGGGTTCGTTTTTCAATTCCACCACTTGCTCCCCGAGTTTTCTGCCGTTGAAAACGTCATGATGCCCGCGCTGGTTCAAGGGCAAAGGCCTTCAAAGGCTTCTGTTCGTGCCACAGAACTACTTGGTCAAGTCGGACTCGTTGATCGGGCTGAGCATCGCCCCGGAGAGCTCTCTGGAGGAGAAAAGCAACGTGTTGCTATCGCGCGAGCCTTGATGAATGAGCCTGGGCTTGTGCTTGCCGACGAACCGACGGGCAATTTGGATGAGAAAACAGCCGATATGTTGCACGATGAGGTTATTCGTTTGAGCCGAGAATTAGGTCAGACGTTTGTAATCGTAACGCACAATATGCGCTTTGCTGCATTGGCTGATCGCGTCCTTGTACTTGAGCACGGGCGGCTCCGCACTCAGGTGTGATTGAGGGTTTGCCGAGGGATCCTATACCAGCTTGCCCCGGTTAGTGTCAGCTCCCCACATTTTGCGAGCCCGCTCCTTTCGGTATCGCTAATTTTTGCTTCAACTATGCGCATTCTAAAGAATATTCGGGCCCTTTTGAGCTCGGGAGCTGGAATCGTTGTCGGTATGCCTGACGCGACCTCGATGGACGATCCCATGGCACTATTTGAGACCTGGTTTGCTGCTGCACGCAAATCAGGGTTGTTTTTGCCAGAGGCGGTAACCGTCGCTTCATCCACGCCAGAGGGTAAACCTTCCGCCCGGATGGTTCTGCTAAAAACGGCTGATGAGCGTGGGTTCGTGTTTTACACAAACTATGAGAGTCGCAAGGCTGGTGAATTGGATGCCAATCCCAACGTAGCCCTTCTCTTTCATTGGCCCATCCTACAACGTCAGGTTCGCGTTGAGGGTCGTGTAGAGCGGGTCAGTAGAGAGGAAACAGCAGAGTATTACCATTCGCGGCCGCGTGGCAGCCAGATCGGAGCATGGGCATCGAAGCAGTCTTCCCCGTTGGATAAACGGTCCACATTGGAGGAGCGGGTCAAGGAGTTGGAATTTCGGTTTGATGGAAAGGATATCCCGCTTCCAGATCACTGGGGTGGATATCTCGTGATTCCTGATCGGATTGAATTCTGGCAGGGTAGGCCCTTCAGGCTCCATGACCGAATCATTTTTGAACGGTCGGAATCAGGGTGGGAGACCCATCGTCTGTATCCTTGATAAACGGTCTGCATGCACACCTTTTCAGATCATTAACGGCCCTCCTCAGCAACTGATTTCCATGCCTCATATGACTCTTATGCGTGTCCGTATGCTACTGCTTGTGACTGCGTTGGGGTTAGCTGGATGTTCAGGTGCGCCTCAGCAGAGCACTTCATCAGTGAACTATGATGTTTCGTTTCTTAATCTGGATCAGCACCAGGCGCGAATTACAGCCCAGTTCAACGGAGTACCGGCTGGATATGAACTCGAACTACGCATGTCCCGAACATCCCCGGGTCGCTATGCTTTGCACGACTTTGCTCGCCATGTTATGGATCTTCGGGTCCAAGATGGATCTGGCAACTCCCTGCAGGTGACGCGCCCTACTCCTCATCAGTGGAATGTGGCGGGCCATAATGGAACGGTTGTGGTTACCTATACACTTTTCGGAGACAATGCCGACGGAACGTTTAACGGGTTCGACCGCACCTTCGCCCACATGAATGGCCCGGCAACTTGGCTTTGGGCACGAGATCAAGGTGATGCCCCTGTTTCAGCCACGTTCGATATTCCAGATTCTTCGTGGGATGTCGCAACGCAGTTGTTTCCGACAGAAGATTCGTCTACTTGGACGGCCCCCAATCTATACTATCTACTAGATTCCCCGGTCAGAATTGCCCCCATCGATTGGCACTCGATAGAAAGGGGAGACCAAACTATTCGAATCGCTCTGCAGCACGACGGGACTGATGAACAAGCTGACGTATGGGCGGAAAACGTCTGGAAAATCGTAGACGCTCAGACGCGGGTTTTTGGGGAACTGCCCCGATATGATGGCGGAACCTATACGTTTTTGTCTACCTATCTGCCGAATGTATTTAGAGATGGGATGGAGCACCGCAACTCGACGGTGGTCAATAGTACCAATCCACTTTCAGATGATGGAACGGACAATCTGGGGACGATGTCGCACGAGTACTTCCACCAATGGAACGTAGAACGTATTCGACCGAATACGCTCGAGCCGTTCGATTTTGAGGCGGCAAATTTATCTGACGCTCTTTGGCTTGCGGAAGGCTTTACTAGCTACTACACCGGCCTCTCGATCCGACGTGCAGGAATTACAACTACGGAAGACTACGCACATAGTCTGAGTGGCACCCTGAATACAGTGATCAATGCACCGGGCCGGACACATGCATCTGCAGCTGAGATGAGTCAGTGGGCTACTTTCTCTGACCGAGGTGTGTTCGGTGATCGCATGAATACATCCAATACGTTTATTTCCTATTACACATGGGGTAGCGCGATTGGTCTAGGGTTGGATCTCACCTTGCGAACCCGTTTTGATTCTAGCTTGGACGCGTTCATGCGACAGCTGTGGGTCAAACATGGAAAAGAAGAAATCCCCTATACATTAAGTGATGTGGAAGCTGAATTAGCCAGCCACACAGCAGACGAAGCCTTCGCGGCTGACTTTTTTGACAGGTACGTCCTGGGGCGAGATGTGATGGACTATGAGCCCCTTCTCTCCGAAGCTGGATTTGTTCTCCAGCTCGCCCATCCTGGGGAAGTTGATCAGGCGGTTCGTGTGGAGGACCATGATGACGGCGTGCGCATCACAAGTGCACCAGCCGAAGGGACGTCGTGGTATGCAGCCGGTCTTGACTCGGGTGATGTGATCTCCCGAATCAATGGAAGGTGGATGTCTTCAGCCGAAGGATTCAGCTCTATGCTCGAGAATGCTTCTCCTGGAGATGAGTGGCTAATTCAAGCGATCTCAAGGGATGTTGACATCGAAGTAACGGTCAGCCTTCAGGAGGATCGGCGTCTGGAGGTTGTGCTTGTCGAAGAAAATGGTGGTGCGCCTTCGGATGAAGCACTAGTACTGCGTGCTGCCTGGATGTGGCAAAAATAGGTCAGGACTTGCCTAGGGATATTTTTGGACGTCGCTTTCTCACGATATGTGCCGAACAATGATCGGGCGCGAGGGTTAAAGCTAGACTGAAAGTTTTTGAGCCCACACCGAAAAATTATCGGTGGATAGGCTACCACAGCCCCAGGCTACCTCACATGATTGGCGATATCGTTCCTCTTCTAACCAACGCGAAGCGTGTCGTGATTTCGACGCACACGCGACCGGATGGAGATGCGATAGGATCTCAACTTGCCATCGGAGCCTTTCTAGAGCAACGCGGAACGGAGGTCTGGATGATCAACTCCGATCCCGTTCCCTACAACTTAGAATGGATGCAGGGTGTGGATCGGATTCGCGTCTATGATCATTCGCTTGATCTAGTCGAAGCTATTGCTTCTGCCGATGTCGTTATCGTGGTCGATACGAATGCTGCTTCGCGACTAGGAACCCCCGGTAACCAACTGAAGGCTGCCAACGGGAAAAAAGTCCTTATCGATCACCATACAGACCCCGAAGATTGGTTTGACTTCTCTCATAGGAGGGAGGATGCCTCTTCAACGGGTGAATTACTGTATGAACTGATGGCCGGATGGGACCTCTCGGGCATTACGCCTGCTGTGGCAGAACCTCTCTATGTAGCGATTATGACGGATACCGGTTCATTCAGGTATTCCAATGTAACGCCCGTGCTTCATCGCATGACGGCCGACCTAATTGAACGCGGCGAACTGGATGCTGCGCACATTCATGGCCAGGTGTACGACCGCAAGAGCATGGAAGGCCTACGCCTCATGAGTGCTGTTTTGGGTACCATGCAGCTACACTTTGACGGCTTGGTGGGGACGATGGTCGTAACACGGCAATTTCTTGCAGATTCAGGCGCGTCCGTTGAAGAAACGGATGGGTTTGTCAATCTTCTTCTGTCCGTAGAAGGTGTTCAGGTGGCCCTGATGTTTACGGAAACCGCCAAAGGGACCAAAATTAGTTTTCGGTCGAAAGGTAATTGGCACGTCCACAAATGGGCTCAAAGTCTTGGTGGTGGCGGGCATCGGAATGCATCAGGAGCTTTCCAGCATTCTTCCTTAGACGAAACTGTGCAGAAAGCGGTCAACACCGCATCGCGTTTTCTTGATCTTCCCGAATCAGGGCCTGGGCCTGAATTGTCGGAAGATGATGTAGAATACCTCGCCATGTTGGGCGAAAAGAACTGAACCAATACCTATGAAAGTATCCGTATCTACGATTTCCCTTTCTGAGCTAGATGTCGATCTCTTGATCGTACCTGTCACGGTTGAAGATGTAGCCGATGGGCTGGACGATTTAGTCGACGCTTTTGGCGAGTCAGTAGAACGCGCTCGGGGAGACCTACGTGGCGAAGCTGGGGACGCTCTTGTCTTATATCCAGATTCTGGAACAGCAAAACGGATCGTTCTTACTGGCATCGGAGAGGAATCCTCTGTCACAGCTGAGGCTCTTAGGAGTGCGGCGGCCATCGGAGCCAGAACAGCTACACGAGTGAGCGCAGAAACGGTGGGTATTTCGGTGCCATCGATTGATCTAGATGGAGATGAAGCGGCTCAAGCCCTAGTCGAAGGATTCGTCCTTGGATCGTACCGTTTTGATCGGTATCGCACGAAGAAGGATCCGGGTGAGCCAGCACAGCGCCTCGTAATCCAAACCGGCGACCAGGACAAACAGGTTCGTCGTGGGGCTGATCGAGGACGTATCATTGCAGAAGCAGTTTGTTCAGCGCGTGATCTCGTAAACCTGTCTCCGGATGAAAAAACACCTGTCTTGCTTTCAAAAGCGATTGAGAAGTCAGCCAAGAAGCATGGATACGAGGTTACTGTATGGGACAAAGCGCTGATTGAAGAGGAAGGGATGGGTGGGCTTCTTGCGGTAAACCGTGGAAGTCAGGATCCTCCGACTTTTTCAGTGCTGGAATGGCATCCCGAGCATGCACGCAACAGCCGCCCAGTCATTCTTGTTGGTAAAGGTGTCGTCTTTGATACAGGCGGGTTATCTCTTAAGCCAACCAAGGGATCAATGGATTCCATGAAGTCTGACATGGCAGGAGCAGCAGCCGTGATTGGCGCCATGGAAGCAGTAGCAAAATTGGAGCTTCCGCTCTACGTCATCGGACTTATTCCTGCGACAGACAATCGTCCTGGTGAAAAGGCCTATGTACCGGGTGATGTTGTAAAGATGCACTCCGGCAAAACGGTTGAGGTGTTAAATACAGACGCCGAAGGCCGCATGATATTGGCCGATGCGCTCTCTTATGCATCCACCTTCTATCCAGAAATCGTACTGGATTTGGCCACTTTGACAGGTGCAGCCGTGGTTGCACTGGGTGACATTGTGGCTGCCACAATGACTAATGAAGAGAAAGGCGCTGAAGATCGTCTGCAGTCCATCACGTCAGCCGGCGCAGCATCCGGAGACAGGGTCCATCCCTTGCCGATGTTCGACGAGTACAACGAACAGCTGAAAAGTACGGTTGCTGATCTCAAAAACGTTGGTGGCCGCGGAGCTGGCTCAATTACCGCAGCGAAGTTCTTAGAGCATTTCGTTGACTATCCTTGGATCCACGTAGACATCGCCGGGCCATCCTTCTTGGATGCGCAGCGTGGCTATCATGCTGCCGGTGGTACAGGATTTGGTGTTCGATTGTTGGCTCGCTTCCTTCAGGACTATGCTGAAAAGAAACGCTGATCCAGGACACGCTGATGCCTGAAGGATCTACTCGGTCCCTACCCGATGATGCCGGATCATCAACCCGTTCTGGGAACGTGTCCCGATTGCGGATTGCCATATCCATGGGCGATCCAAATGGAATCGGTCCTGAAGTTTTGCTGTCCTGCTTGGCAGACGCCGAATTAAATAATCGCGTCGAGATGATACCAGTGGGTTCATCGGATGTGCTTCGAACGTATGCCGCGATGTTACAGAAAGGTGGCTCAGAGGGGTCTTACCCCTTTGATCTGTCTGGCGTTCGAATCGAACCGGTCGAGGCATCGGCCTCGTTCCACGTGGTCCCTGGCAAGGCCGATCCCTTAGCCGGGAAATTGTCTATGGAAAGTGTGGCGCGCGCGATCACCCTCTGCCATACGGGTGCTGCCGATGCTATGGTAACCTGTCCAATTTCTAAAGAAGTGATCGCGCGCGCTGGATATGATTTCCCGGGCCACACCGAATTTATTGCGGAGCGAACGGGAGGAGGGGAGGTGCTGATGATGATGGTGTCCGGAGCTTTACGGGTTGGGCTGGTTACTTCGCATCTGCCGCTGTCGCGGATAGCCGAAGCGATTACCGAAAAAGCCGTTGCGAAGACACTACGACTCATGACATCTGCGTTGAAAAAGGACTTTGGAATCGTTCGGCCTCGGATTGCGATTTTGGGATTGAATCCACATGCTGGAGATGGAGGGGTCCTTGGATCAGAAGAGATGGGCATTATTATTCCAGCTATCTCTTCCTGTGGAGATATTGCCAGGTGGAGCGGCCCTCTGGCAGCCGACGGGTTTTTTGGAAGTGGCGCGTGGAAAAATGTGGATGGTGTTGTCGCGATGTATCACGATCAAGGTCTGGCACCCTTCAAGGCGCTCTCGTTTGGCAAAGGAGTTAATGTGTCTGCCGGCCTGCCTATCGTCCGTACATCTCCCGATCATGGAACAGGATTTGATATAGCAGGTGTGGGCAAGGCTGATTCCTCTAGTCTGAAGGCGGCCATCTTGTTAGCGGCTGACATTGCCGAGCGACGCCTTGCTTCTGCTCACACTTTGTACCACAGAGACGCTGAATGAAATTTGTCAGACCCTATTCCGCACTAGCTCGCGTTTATGACGCCGTGATGGACCATGTAGAATATGATGCATGGGCGGACTATATCCTGCATCTCATGGACTCTTGGGATGCCAAGGAAGATGAAGCTGTGGCAGATGAAAACGCCACAGATGGGGCTTCGTCTGAACGTCAAACATCATCCCGGTCCGTTCTGGAACTGGGTGCTGGTACCGGTTTGCTGACGCTAGAACTGCTGGATCAGTCCGATGTCGATATGATCGCTACCGATGCCTCTGAGGATATGCTGAGATTGGCATCCAGCAGGCTCGAAGTATTCCCTGAGCGTTCGCGCGTTGAAGTGCTTGATTTTTCCAACGGCTGGTCAGCATTTACCGGGTCGTTTGATGTGATTCTCCTCCTTTTTGACGGATATAATTATCTACTGGACGAAAAGGATGTGGCGGCGATGCTTCAAGGGGTAGCAGATCATCTGAATGACGGCGGTCTGTTCATATTCGACCAAAGCACTCCCCATAATTCCATAAACAACGCAGATTTTTTCGAGGATGAAGGAGAGCTAGAAGGTGCTGAGTATATCCGTAAAAGTTCGTTTGATGACAAAAGTAATCTGCATACCACCGATTTCGACATTCAGACCAGTGAAGGGTCCTTTCATGAGACACATGTCCAGCGTGCTTGGACATTGGATGAGACAAAAAGGCTATTGAAGTCGGTTCCACTTTCACATGTGGCTGCCTATGATGGTTTTAGTCTTGATTCTGCTCAATCCGAAAGCGAACGTATTCATTGGGTGCTCCGAAGAAACCCCAGATAGGACAGAAGTAGCCTTGCTTGCTTTCGGGTGTATATTCAGTTGACTCGTCCACTACACTCAGCCACCGCATTTTCAGCCGAACGTCGCCGTGATTGAATTGTCCAATGTTTCGATTTCGTACCGGAATCCGGATCAGCCGGCCAAACCAGTACTAGAAAATGTCTCTCTACTCATTGAGCGAGGGGAGATGGTCTATTTGGTGGGTCCCACGGGAAGCGGGAAGAGTTCTCTTCTGCGACTGATGTATATGGAAAACAAGCCCGATCGAGGCTTCGTTCAGGTATCAGATTATCGGTCCGACGCCATAAAGGCCTCTGAAATTCCTTACCTAAGACGCTCTTTGGGTGTCGTCTTTCAGGATTTCCAACTCCTACCGGATCGAAGCATATTCGACAATGTGGCATTTGCACAATATGCGACTGGTAGTCGTGGCAAGGCAGTGAAGAGCAAAGTGTTGCATGTATTGTCCCGGGTCGGCCTGAGTCATAAACGCCGTCAATTTCCTCACGAGTTGTCGGGAGGTGAACAACAGCGCGTCGTAATTGCCCGTGCGATCATCAACGATCCCTGGATTATTCTCGCAGACGAGCCGACCGGCAACCTGGACCCCACTGTTGCAGACGAAATCCAGCGACTTTTGATTGGGTTACACCGCAGTGGGATGACGGTCATCATGGCTACGCATGATTATCGGATGGTCCGCAACTTCCCCGCCCGAACTTTGGCCGTTATGAATCGAAGGATCGTAGAGGTTGATCCCCGGTCATTACAGGGCTGACGAGTCCTCAGAGGCGAAATCGTGGACGTATCCGATAGTATTTTGGATGCTATGCCAGCCCTGCGCAAAGGCTAACTATCGGGTAGTTGAAGGTGGTTTGCTCACAGGACTCACTCGGGTTATATTGGCGGCTATACGTTTTAATGAGGCCTTTCGGAGGAAAATCCTCCACCCCGGCAGCGTACCACCGGGCCCTTGAACTCCCTGCGTTTGACGGCTTTTCGTCCAGTACCCGCTTGCCCTTCATTCGTACGCTACCTGTTACAACGGTTTTCCCGCATGCTGGTAGCGTCTCGATTTAAAGGGACCGGATGGACCTCGTCAAACTGGAACCAATTCTCTGATCCATGGAAGCCTTAGAGCATTTTATCGAGATTGTCGGCAATTTTCTATCACCCATCCTTGTTGTTGGTCTTCTTGGTGCGGGTGCCTTCCTCACCATTCGGCTTGGATTTATCCAGCTACGACGGTTGGGTCACGGTTTTGCTGTCACATCAGGAAAGTATGATGACGAGGACACCCCTGGTGACGTCTCTCATTTCCAAGCACTCACGACAGCACTTTCGGCCACGGTCGGAACAGGAAATATCGCAGGCGTTGCCCTGGCTATTCACTGGGGAGGTCCAGGTGCTCTTTTCTGGATGTGGGTAACAGCCCTATTGGGTATGGCTACCAAGTTTGCAGAAGTCACCCTTGCTCAGCACTACCGTATAAATATGGATGGACAGTCAGCTTGGGAGGGGTCTGTAGCCGGTGGTCCGATGTATTACATCGAAAACGGTATTAAGGACGCGTTCGGCTGGAATTGGAAGCCAGTAGCGATGTTTTTCGCATTCATGCTGATGATTACCTCGTTTTTTACAGGCAACGCTATTCAGTCCAATACAATTGCTACGCAAGTTGCTGATAATTTCGGTATCGCAACCTGGATAACAGGTCTGTTTACAGCAGGTATAGTAGGGCTGGTCATTGTTGGCGGAATCAGCCGCATTGGTAAAGTAACAGGTATTCTGGCGCCAGTTATGGCGGCTATTTATGTATCGGCTGCAATGGTTGTTCTATTCCTGAATATGGACGCTATTCTTCCCGCATTCGGAACGATCTTCAGCGAAGCCTTTAATCCAACGGCCGGTGTCGCCGGTACTGGAATGGGTGTGTTCCTCTTCACAATGCGCTACGGTGTGCAACGTGGTCTCTTCTCGAACGAAGCTGGACAGGGTTCGGCACCTATTGCCCACTCTGCTGCGAAAACTGACGAGCCTGTTTCAGAAGGTGTAGTCGCACTGCTCGAGCCTTTCATTGACACGATTGTTATCTGTACGATGACGGGTCTTGTGATCGTTTCTACAGGTGTTTTCGAGGCTAAGGTACCAACGTCAATCGGCCTGAATGACGGCAATATCTCGTTCGTTGAATACGACGAGGATGGCATGCACAATAGTGCTGATGAGCCGGACGAAGTGATGGTTAGTGCAGGTGTACCAACTACTGATAATGGTTCGCTCTTTGCCTTCTATGATGTATCTGTAGATGGCTTTTACACCGATGAAGCTCAGACCTTGCCGTTCAGCGGTACCATCTTCATGGATCTCGACGATCGTGGCCCGCACGCCGTAAGTGAAGACGGAACAGAGTATGAGATGCTCTACGGAGACGCCGCCAGAAATAGTTCACCGCTGACTACGCTTGGCTTTGAAGTCGGTCTTGCACCAATTGGTATGGGATGGCTTGGGAAATGGGTAGTTCTGGTCTGTGTGTTCCTGTTCGCAGTTTCTACGGCCATCTCTTGGAGTTACTACGGAGACCGTTGCGCCAACTACCTGTGGGGTAAAAAGGCAATCCTTCCGTACAAATTTGTCTTCCTAATCTTCCATTTCCTCGGTGCCGTTATCGCGGTTACTACCATCTGGGATCTTGGGGATATTGCATTGTCCCTGGTTACGCTTCCCAACGTAATCACCCTGATTCTGCTCTCTGGTGCGCTAAAGAAACTGGTAGATTCGTACTTCAGCAGAAAGCCATGGGAATCTGGAAAAATGTAGCCTTGATTTTTCCTGAGCGCTGAATAAGAACTAGTATGGACAACGTCCACGTTATCGATCATCCTATCCTGAAGCGGGACCTTACGGTCCTGCGTCGGGAGGATACATCCTTTGGGTAATTCAGAAGTACGATTGGGGACCTGTCGTCCATTTTAGCCTATGAAGTCCTCAGGACGCTCAAGGTTAAAGAGGTGCAGATCACAACGCCACTCGAGAAAACGACTGGTTACGAGATCGATGACAATGTCATTGTCGTACCGATCCTACGAGCAGGGCTGGGGATGATCGACGGGTTTGTCCGGTTTCTACCTGAGGCGAGGGTAGGTCATCTGGGTATGTATCGGGATGAACACACACATGAGCCGGTTGACTATTATTCCTCTATCCCACTTGGGATAGAGGATGCTCTTGTTATTGTTGTCGATCCGATGCTCGCCACGGGCGGAAGCGCGGCGGGTGCTATTAAACATCTCAAGGACACCGGAGCAAAGCGTATAGTCTTGGTAACCCTTGTTTCGGCTCCTGAGGGGATTGCTTTTATTCGCACCACGCATCCCGACGTTATCATCTATACGGCCGTCATCGATCGAGAACTCGATGATAACGCCTATATCCGTCCGGGACTCGGTGACGCCGGGGATCGAATTTTTGGCACTAGTTGATCATCCCCTAGTCGAACATCTTATGAGTATGTATCACCGATTTGGTCTGTTAGCCGTTATAGTTCTACTTATAGGGTCTGTCCTGGCAGCCACAGAGGCCCAGGCACAGCAGGCCAGCGTGGCCCCGCCACAAGTAGTTCTCAATGGCATCGGTTTTCCGGTCGTTCTTGACGTTAGCGGAGATACGCTCGGTATGGATGCCTACACAGTCCGGGGAGCGGGCGAAGCTGTGCCATTTTTGTGGGACGAAGGTGAAGAGGCTTGGATAGCGAAAGACGTAATCGTGGATGGCACCGGGATGCAGGAGTTCACCATTCTGCGCTCTGGTGAGACATTTCTGGTAGAAAGTGTTCGAAGCATATCTGGTTTTTGGGCTATAGTACCGCCTTTGTTAGCCATCATGATTGCGCTGATATCCAAAAGAGTCATTCCAGCTCTTTTCCTAGGACTCTGGGTTGGTGCATTCTCTGTAGCAGGATTCACACCAAAAGGGGCCTTTTCTGGTCTTCTTTCTGCCTTCCAAGTGTATGTATTAAATGAGTTTACCGATCCGGGGCATGCTGCCGTCATTCTGTTTTCCTGCATGATTGGCGGTATGGTCGGTATCATTACCAAGAATGGTGGTATGCAGGGTGTGGTGAATATCATCATCAAATGGGCTAGCACGCCGAGAAGAGGACAGGCAGCTACGGGTGCACTCGGTTTAGCGATATTTTTTGATGATTATGCCAACTCCCTCGTTGTAGGAAACACGATGCGCTCGGTAACTGACAAGCTCCGTGTTTCGCGCGAAAAGCTTGCCTACATAGTGGACTCCACGGCAGCACCAGTCGCCTGTATTGCACTTGTCACTACGTGGATTGGCTACGAGGTAGGTCTGATTGGAGACGCAGTAGCCAAGATTGATGGGCTCGAAGGGTCCGCATATAGCTTCTTCCTTTCGTCCATTCCTTATTCTTTTTATCCTGTCTTTGCCATCTTTTTTGTATTCCTAATTGCCCTGTCAGGCAAAGACTTTGGACCGATGCTCAAAGCTGAAGTCCGAGCGCGTACGACAGGTGAAGTAATGCGTTTAGGGGCCCAGGTAGATGAAGCGGCAACGGGCGCTGAAACTATGCCGAAGGAAGGAATTCCATATCGCGCCATCAATGCCGTCATTCCAGTATTGGTTCTCATTTTTGGCGTACTCGGCGGATTGTACGTGACGGGAGAAGGGGAGTCGCTACAGGATATTATCAATTCATCGGACTCGTACACCGCATTGATGTGGGCCTCTTTACTTAGTGTAGTGGTGGCCGTTCTTCTGACATCAGCTCAGCGAATCCTACCAATCGGTGAAATCATAGAAGCGTGGTATGCTGGCCTCAAGGGCATGTTGTTCGCCATGATCATCCTGATCCTAGCCTGGTCCTTGTCATCCATTACGGAAGACCTTCACACCGCACCATACCTCGTTTCTATCCTCGGGGATTCCATTCTCCCAGATCTCGTACCGACCGTTGTTTTCCTTCTTGCGGCTGCAACCGCCTTTGCAACAGGGTCAAGCTGGGGAACGATGGGCATCTTGTTGCCTCTCGTACTTCCACTTGCTTGGGCGATTATGGTGACGAGCGGTATGACGGCAGACCACGACTACCACATTCTTTATTCGACGATTTCTTGTGTTCTAGCAGGCTCGGTTTGGGGGGATCATTGCTCCCCTATTTCGGACACCACAATCCTATCGTCCATGGCATCGGGTTGTGACCACATAGACCATGTCAGAACGCAGTTGCCTTACGCTTTGTTAGTGGGCGGAGTAGCCATTTTCGTCGGTACTGTCCCGGCAGGTTTTGGTATGCCGTGGTGGATTTCAATGATAACGGGCTTAGTCTTGCTGACGCTCACCGTAAAGTTTGTTGGAAAATCAGCGGACGAAATTGCTGCTTCCAGCGCATCCACCAGCACTGTTTAATATTTAGTCGTTCCTTTCATGTCCAACACTCTTGATAACTGGATTGACGCTGATGATCGTCCCTGGGGGCGGTGGGAAGAGTATTTGAACGAGACAGGCTATCGGGTCAAGCGGATCATTGTGCATCCTGGCCAGCGTCTTTCCCTGCAGCGTCATAAACTCCGGAGCGAGCATTGGGTAATAGTTGCGGGAAGCGGTCTTTTCACGTTGGATGATTCCGTTACGTCGGTCAATGCAGGAGACAAAGTCTTCATTCCCGTCGGGGGCGTCCACCGAATAGAAAATCCGGAAGACCGGGACCTGATTATCATCGAGACCCAGTTGGGAATCTGTGATGAGGATGATATCGAACGACTTGAGGACGACTACGGACGAAGCTAGAGGGTTGCGTAGGCTTCTCCTGCCTACCTTTTCTGGGGGCTAGACTTCGTCTGCCATTCCAGAGGGTTCCATTGTCCAGCAGCCTATTTCACTGTCTTTCGAGTGCGCTGTAGGTGCCGTGCAGAAACGGATACCCCGAAGACGAGGAAGATGTAATATCCCAAGATCCGCCACGTGATGAGTGAAGGCACCAGAAGCGAAGTGTTTGGCAATAAATCGCTAAAGAAAAGGGCATAAAGGCCTTCTATCCCGCCGGCTCCTCCAGGCGTAGGCATCACTAAGGCAGAAATAGTCATGGCGATG